>LNFM01003706.1_pt1 | contig 50288 bp, 45 predicted proteins | sample 596031 | NCBI WGS metagenome assembly LNFM01 (sample SAMN04254537, study PRJNA301005) | activated carbon metagenome | isolation source: dual media filters at the Ann Arbor, Michigan drinking water treatment plant | place: USA: Ann Arbor | reverse complement strand
TCGCCTCGTCATGGTCGGCGTCCCAGTACCAGGATTTGCGCAGCCGCCAGCCATCGACGATGTCGCCCACCAGGTAAAGCTGCTCGCATTCCATCCGGCGCAGGAAATCCACGAGGAAATCCGCGCGGCATCCGCGCGTGCCCAGATGCAGGTCGGACAGGAAGACCGTCCGGTAGCGCCGCCGGGGTTCTGCGCCGAAGTTGCCCGCCATGCCATCCATGCCCTGCACCCCGCCCCTTGCACCCTGCCGCGGAACGCCCGGCTGGTGCGTCCGTTGCGCCGCAGCGCCCGGAGCCGCCGGCCGCACGGCGCGAATCCTGACCAGATCGCCAGCCATCAGGTGAGTCCCACTGACCTGACGACTGGTTGGCGGGCGTCTACCGCGGGATGCCTCCGGGCGACATGAAGCTTGCATGAAGCCGGCGGGGGCGCCCGGAATTATGGCTTTCTTCAGCAGCCCCGCCGCCATGATGCGCGCCACCGCAGCAGGATGAGGCATGGACAGCACCGCCACAGGCAGCACCGAATCGGCCTGGCGGTTGGCAGAGGCTGCCGCCCGGCAGGACGCGCTGCGCCTGGCCGAGCTGGTGCCCGATGCCGCGGCCGATCCGCGCCTTGCCGAGCCCCCCCTGGGCACCGGCGCGCCCCGTATCCACTTCGACGCCGGCGCCCCGCGGACCCTGCCGGGCGAGAAGCGCCTCGGCACGCTTGGCGTGGTCGATACCGCAGCGCGGGCGCATTTCGGCATGGGTGCCCGCATTGCCCTGCGATCCCTGGCGCAGCAGGCCGCTTCCGCCCTGCTCGCCCGCCGCAGCGCCTGAGGGATCCGCGGTGCCGAAGGAAGTCCGCTACATCCTGTTCTCGCCGGAGGAAGTGCTGGATGCGCTGGTGGCCGGCATGATCCTGGCCGAACCCGGGTGGCAGGCCACGGCAGGACGCGTGCGGCTGGATATGGCGACCGCCCCGTCGGGCGAGGTGATGGCCCGCCTGGTGCCGCAGAAGCCACGGCCAGGGCCGCGTGCCCACTGGTCCTTCACGGCCGGGGATATCCTGGCCATTCTGCTGCAGACCTGCCGGCGCAACCGCATTCCGCTGCCGCTGCGGGGCCACAAGCATCTGGAACTCATGGGAACCTGTCTTTGCCTGACCATCCTGCTGGGGGATGCCCAGACCATGCCGGATGTGCGGCTGCATGAAATCCGCTACACGGATCCGGCCCTCGCGCCGCTGCTGGCGCGCACCGGACGTGGCTGAACCGGCGCGGATAAACCGGTGGGGCTGAAGTCGCCCTCAGCCGGCGCCGGCGCGCTGCTGGCCGAGCGCCAGCACACCGGCAGCAAGGCCCGTGGCCATCGAGACCAGGCTGAAGCCGGCGGCCGCCGCCAGCCCCGCAAGGCCCAATTCCATGCCCGGCACCAGCGTGGCCGCGACGCTGCACATGCCAAGCAGCGCGGTGGACCCGGCCAGGACGCAGAGGGTGGTCAGCATGCGTATCCCCTGGATGTTGGCGCGAGAGGAATGCTTGCGCCTTTTTTTCGCCATGAACCAGCCACGAATTGGAGAGGTCAACGTGTTGCAACTGCCGCGGCAGCAAGCAGCCGGCTTCCGGGTTGGGCAATTCGGCGATGCCAAGGCCGCAAGCCCCACCCGGCACGCCCGCAAACCATCTGGACCGCCGCCCGGCCGCGGTAGAGGATGACAGCCACAGGCAAACGGGGGTCCTTTGCAATGGCTGGCTTCACCTTCTCCCGCCGCACCGCGCTCGCGGCCGGCACCGGCATGCTGGCGGGCCTGCGCCCGGGCCAGGCCCCGGCACAGGGCACCCCGATCAAGGTGGGGGAGCTGAACTCCTATTCCCGCATGGCGGCCTTCGCGATGCCCTACCGCAACGCCATCCAGCTCGCGGTGGACCAGATCAACCAGGCCGGCGGCGTGATGGGCGGGCGGCCGCTGGAATTCGTCTTCCGCGACGATGGATCGACCCCCGGCGATGCGGTGCGCGTGGCGGAGGATCTGCTGACGCGCGAAGGCTGCGCCTTCCTCGCCGGCACCTTCCTGTCCAATGTCGGCCTGGCGGTGTCCGACCTCGCCAACCAGCGGAAGAAGCTGTTCCTGGCGACGGAGCCGCTGACCGATGCGCTGACCATGGCGCAGGGCAATCGCTACACCTGGCGGCTGCGGCCCGGCACCTACATGCAGACGCGCATGGTGGTGGAAGCGGCGCGCGGCAAGACCGCAAGGCGCTGGGCAATCGTCGCGCCGAACTACGAATACGGCCAATCCGCCGCGGCCAATTTCAAGCGCCTGATCGGCACCGCCATTCCAGGCGCGGAGATCGTGGCGGAACAATACCCGGCCCTCGGCCGCGTCGATGCCGGCGCCACCGTGGGCGCGCTGGCACAGGCGCGGCCGGATGGCATCTTCAACGTGCTGTTCGGACCGGACCTGACCGCCTTCGTGCGCGAGGGCAACACGCGCGGCCTGTTCGAGCGTCGCCTGGTGCTGTCCCTGCTGACCGGGGAGCCGGAATACCTGCTGCCGCTGGGCGATGAATGCCCGGATGGCTGGATCGTCACTGGCTACCCGTGGGAACAGGTGCAGGAGCCCCCGCACAAGGCCTTCATCGACGCCTACCGCGCCCGCTTCAACGACACGCCGCGCAAGGGCAGCGTGCTGGGCTACGTCACCGCGCAGGTGGTGGCCAGCATGCTGAACAAGGCGAATTCGACGGAGACGGAGGCGATGATTGACGCGCTGGCCGACCTGCCGACGCAGACCATCGTGGGCAACGTCACCATGCGCGCGCTGGACCACCAGGGCACCATGGGCACCTGGGTGGGGGAGACGGTGCTGCGCGGCCGTACCGGCACCATGCGCAACGCCCGCTACGCCGACGGCGCCGACTACATGTTCCCCGAGGCGGAAGTGCGCGCCGCGCGCCCGCGGAGCTGATCGCGGCGCATGGATTTCGGATTCCTGGTGGTCCAGTCCCTTTCGGGACTGGCCAGCGCCTCCTCGCTTTTCATCATCGCGTCGGGACTGACACTCGTCTTCGGCGTCACCCGCATCGTCAATTTCGCGCATGGCAGTTTCTACATGCTCGGCGCCTATATGGCGGTGACGGTGGTGCCCTGGCTGCTGGATTTCGACCGATCGCCCCTGCTGTTCTTCACGGGCGTGTTGATCTCCGCCCTGGTGGTCGGCGTGCTGGGCGTGGTGATGGAGGTCCTGCTGCTGCGGCGGCTCTACAAAGTACCAGAACTGTTCCAGTTGCTCGCCACCTTCGGCGTGGTGCTGATGGTGCAGGATGCGGTGCTGTGGATCTGGGGGCCGGTGGAACTGCCCGGGCCGCGGGCGCCGGGGCTGCGGCACGGCGTGGAAATCCTGGGCCAGCGCTTTCCGGCCTATGAGCTGTTCCTGATCTGCGTCGGCCCGGCCGTGCTCGGCCTGCTGTGGCTGCTGATGCACAAGACGCGCTTCGGCATCCTGATCCGCGCGGCAACGCGGGACCGGGAGATGGTGGGCGCGCTGGGCGTGAACCAGGCGATGCTGTTCACCGGCACGCTGTTCCTCGGCGCCTTCCTCGCGGGGCTTGGTGGTGCACTGCAGATCCCGCGCGTCTCGGCCAATTCGCAGATGGATCTCTCGATCATCACGGAGGCCTTCGTGGTCACCGTCATCGGCGGCATGGGCAGCGTGCCCGGCGCCTTCCTGGCGGCGGTCATCATCGGGCAGCTGAATTCCTTCGGCGTGCTGATCTTCCCGAAGATCACGCTGGTGCTGGTGTTCCTGCTGATGGCGGTGGTGCTGGTGGTGAAGCCCTGGGGGCTGCTCGGACGGCCGGAACCGGCGGCCGGACGCGCTTCGCTGCCCGAAGGCATTCTGGCCACGCCGCGCTTCGGGCTGTGGGAGAAGGTGATCCTGGGCGTCGTGCTGGCCGCGACCATGACCGTGCCGCTGTTTGGCGACGCCTATACGGTGAAGGTGGCGACGGAGGTGCTCATCTTCGCACTCGCCGCCTTCTCGTTGAATTTCCTCGTCGGCAATGGCGGCATCGTGTCCTTCGGCCATGCCGCTTATTTCGGGCTCGGCGCCTATGCGGCGGGGCTGCTGGTGACGCGCGGTGGCTTCGCGATGGAGCCGGCGCTGATCGCAGCCCCCATCGCCGGCGCCGCCTTCGCCGCGCTGTTCGGCTTCTTCGTGGTGCGGCTCACCGGCATTTATCTCGCGATGCTGACGCTCGCCTTCGCGCAGATCGCCTATGCCGTGTGTTTCCAATGGGTCGAGGTAACGGGCGGCGACAATGGCGTGGTCGGCGTCTGGCCCTCCGCCTGGGCGCGGTCGCGCGAGGTCTTTCATTATCTTGTCGCGGCCTGCGCCATCCTCGGTATCGCTGCGCTGCGGCACGTGATCTACGCGCCCTTCGGCGCCACGCTGCGGGCGGCGCGGGATTCGGAACAGCGGGCGGATGCGATCGGCATCGATGTGCGGATGCATCGCTGGCTGGCCTTCACGCTGGCCGGTGCGGCGGCAGGGCTTGCGGGCGGGCTCTATGCCTTCTCCAAGGGCTCCATCGACCCCACGCTGCTCTCCATCCCCATGTCCATCGACTTCCTGGCGATGCTGCTGCTGGGCGGCATGCAGACGGTGATGGGCGCCGTCGCCGGCGCTACGGCCTTCCATGCCATCAAGGACTTCTTCATGCCGCTGACGGACCATTGGCGGTTCTTCCTCGGGGCTTCGATCATCGCGCTGGTGCTGATCTTTCCGCGCGGCCTGTCCGGTGCCTATGGCGCGCTGCGGAGGCGCGCATGATGTTGCTGGCGGCCGAGGGTCTCAACAAACGCTTCGGCGGCGTCGTCGCCGCGAAGGATGTGTCCTTCGCCCTGGCGGCGGGGGAGATGCTGGCGATCATCGGCCCGAATGGCGCGGGCAAATCCACCACCTTCAACATGGTGGGCGGGCAATTGGCGCCGAGTTCCGGCCGGGTGATGCTGGCGGGCCAGGACATCACCGGCCTGCCGCCGCGCCAGGTGTGCAAGCTCGGCGTTGGCCGCACCTTCCAGGTGGCGCAGACTTTTCTTTCAATGTCCGTCACGGGAAATGTGCAGATGGCGCTGATCGCGCATCATGGCCGCACGCGGGACGTGGTGGCGGATGCGGCGTCGCTGTACCGGGCAGAAGCACTGGCGCTGCTGGCGCAGGTCGGCATGGAGGAGGCCGCGGATCGCCCGATCGGTGAACTGGCCTATGGCGATGTGAAGCGCGTGGAACTTGCCATCGCGCTGGCCGCTGCACCGAAACTGCTGCTGATGGACGAGCCCACAGCCGGCATGGCGCCACGCGAACGGGCCAGTCTGATGCAGCTCACCGCGAGCATCGCGCGTGGAAAAGGCATCGGCGTGCTGTTCACCGAACACGACATGGACGCGGTCTTCGCCCATGCCGACCGCATCCTGGTTCTGGTGCGCGGTGAGGTGATCGCGGAAGGCTCCCCCGAAGCGGTGCGCGCCAATCCGGAGGTGCAGCGCGTCTATCTCGGCCAATCCGGACACAAGGCGGCGCTGCGGGCGCGACGAGGCACGCATGGCTGATCTGGTGCTCGAAGTCTCCGGCATCACCGCCGGCTATGGCCCGGCAGAGGTGCTGTTCGGCGTCAATCTCACGCTGGAACGTGGCGAAGTTGCCGCGCTGATGGGCCGCAACGGCGCCGGCAAATCCACCACCATGAAGGCCATCATGGGCATGCTGCCGCCGCGCGCAGGCCAGGTGCGCTTCGCGGGCCAGGACATCACCGGCTGGGCGCCCTACCGCATCGCACGCGCCGGCCTTGGCTATGTGCCGGAGGATCGGCGCATTTTCACGGATCTCACCGTGGCGGAGAATCTGGAGGTCGGGCGCCGCGCCGCGCAATCCGGGCGCACGGCCTGGACGGCCGAGCGCCTCTACGAAATCTTCCCCAACCTCGCCGAGATGCGCGGCCGCCGTGCGGCAGCCATGTCGGGCGGGGAGCAGCAGATGCTGACCATCGCCCGCACGCTGATGGGCAACCCCGAAGCGGTGCTGCTGGACGAACCTTCCGAGGGCCTTGCCCCGGTCATCGTGGAGCTGATGGCGGAAGCGGTGCTGCGCATGAAGGCGGAGGGGCTGGCGGTGCTGCTCTCCGAACAAAGCCTCGATTTCGCCGCCGCGGTCTCCGACCGCGCCTATGTCATCGAGAAGGGCAGCATCCACTTCGCCGGCACCATGGCGGCGCTGGAAGCGGATGAGACCATCCGCAGCACCTATCTGACGGTCTGACACGCATGTCCCGCATCACGGCCGGCATCGATGTCGGCGGCACCTTTACGGACCTTCTGCTACAGGATGCAGAGGGCCGCGTACGGCTGGCCAAGGTGCCGACCACCACGGCAAACCAGGCGGATGGCGTGTTGGCCGCGATCGCCGCGGCCGGCAGCTCGCCGGCCGAGCTCGACCTGATCATCCATGGCACCACGGCGACAACGAACGCGGTGCTGGAACGCAAACTGGCCAAGGTAGGCCTCATCACCACCGCCGGATTCCGGGACGTGTTGGAACTCGGTCGCCGCACGCGTCCCAATCCCTACGGGCTGAAGGGCAGCTTCGAACCGCTGGTACCGCGCGAATGGCGGCGCGAAGTGGCGGAACGCATGGATGCGCGCGGCGCCGTGGTCACGCCGCTGGATGAAGCCGCGGTGGAACGAGAGGTGCGTGCGCTGCTGGCGGAGGGCTGTGAGGCGCTGGTGGTGCATTTCCTGCACGCCTATGCCAACCCTGCGCATGAACGCCGCGCCGGCGAGATCGCACGCGCCATCTGGCCGAATGCCTATGTCACGCTGGGCCACGAATTGCTCTCGGAGTTCCGCGAATACGAACGCGGCACCACCGCCGCAGTGAACGCCGCCGTGCAGCCAATCCTGGACCGCTACATCACACGGCTGCAGACACAGCTCGCCGCGCAGGGCCACAGGCGCGAATTGCTGGTGATGAACGGCAATGGCGGCACCGTGCCAGCCAGGCTGGTGGCGCGGGAGGCGGCGAAGACCGTGATGTCCGGCCCCGCCTCCGGCGTCATGGCCGCGGCGGCGACGCTGGCACAGAGCGGGCTGCGCAACGCCATCACCTACGACATGGGCGGCACCTCCACCGATGTCGCGCTGATCGCCGGCGGCGTGCCGGAAGTTTCGGCCGAATTATCCATCGCCTATGGGCTGCCGATCCATCTGCCGATGGTGGATGTGCGGACGGTGGGCGCCGGCGGCGGCTCCATCGCCGGCATTGATCGCGCCGGCATGTTCCGCGTCGGCCCGGAAAGCGCCGGCAGTCTGCCCGGGCCGATCTGCTTCGGCCGCGGCGGCACGCGACCGACCATCACGGATGCCAACCTGGTGCTCGGCCGGCTCGATCCCGCGCGGCTGCTGGCCGTGCGGGATGCGGTGCCGATGGAGCAGGTGCGCGCGGCCTTTGCGGAACAGATCGGCACGCCGCTCGGCATGAGCGTGGAACAGGCGGCGGAGGCGACGCTGCGGCTGGCCAATGTGCATATGAGTGGCGCAATCCGCATGGTCTCGCTCTCCCGCGGTCATGACCCACGCGATTTCTGCCTCTTCGCCTTCGGCGGCGCCGGGCCGCTGCATGCGGTGGCGCTGGCACGGGAGATCGGCATCCCGATGGTGCTGGTGCCGGCACGGCCGGGCCTGACCAATGCGCTCGGCTGCCTGGTGGCGGATCTGCGACAGGATGCGGTGAACACGCTGAATCGCGGGCTGGACGACATCACCGAAGCGGAGATCGCGGAGACCTTGGCCGCGCAGCGTGACCGCGCGCTGGCCGTGGTGACCGCCGACAGCGCCGAGGTCGAACGGACGGAGGTTCTGCATGGCGCGGATATGCAGTTCCGCGGCCAGACGCATCTGATCCGCGTCGCCCTGCCCCGCGCCGATATGACCCGCAGCGAAATCCAGGCCGCCTTCGAAGCCGCCTACTTCGCCCGCTTCCAGGTGCAGCTTCCCGAGATCCGCGCGGTACTGGTGAACCTGACCACCACGGTCATCGGCCGCCGCCACGCCTTCCCCCTGGCAGCGCTGCTGGACCCCGCCGCCCGCGTCGGGGAGGCGCAGGTCGGTGAGCGCGAGCTGTATGCGGAGGGCGCCTGGCATCGTGCCGCCGTGTGGCAACGGGAGAAGCTGGCGGAAGGTGCGCGCATCGCCGGCCCCGCCATCATCCAGCAAGCCGATGCGACAACCGTGCTGGAGCCGCGCTCCGAAGCCGTGGTCGATGCCATCGGCAATCTGCGCATCACGGTGCTGCCATGATCGATGCCCTGACCCTCGCGGTGATCCAGGCCGGCCTGCAACAGGTCTGCAACGAGATGGACATCACCTTCTCCCGCGCCGCCTTCTCGCCGGTGATCGCGGAGGCCGATGACCGCTCGGATGGCATCTACGCGGCGGAAGATGGCGCGCTGATCGCGCAGGGTGAACTCGGCCTGCCGGTCTTTGTCGGCACCATGGCGCATTCTGCGGCGCATCTCGTGCGGCTGATCGGCGAAGGCGCGGTGGCGGCGCCGGAGCCGGGCGATATCTACATCGTCAACGACCCGTATCTGGGCGGCACGCATCTGATGGATGTGCGCTTTGCCAGGCCCTTCTTCGTCGAGGGCGAGCTGTTCTGCTGGCTGCAGAACACCGGCCATTGGCCGGATATCGGCGGCATGGTGCCCGGCGGATTCTCCGCGCATGCGACCGAAGTCGAACAGGAAGGCCTGCGCCTGCCGCCTGTGAAGCTGTTCAAGAAGGGCGTTCTGGACCGCGAGATCCTGTCGATCATCCAGTCCAATATCCGCGTCGCGGACCAGCGCATCGGCGACATCAAGGCGCAGGCCGCGGCGCTGCTGGTGGGCGAAGCGCGGCTGGCGGAGATGGTTTTCCGGTACGGCCTGCCGACGCTGCGCGATGCCATTGCCGGCATTCGCGCGCGCGCGGCGGAACGGATGCTGGCGGAAATCCGGCGCATCCCGGATGGCGTCTACGCGGCCGAGACCTTCGTCGATTCGGATGGCGTGGTGGATGCACCGCTGCGCATCGCGCTGACTGTCACGCGGCAGGGTGATGAGCTGGTCTTCGACCTTGGCAATTCGTCGCCGCCCTGCCAGGGGCCGATGAATTCCGTCTGGGCCACCACCTGTTCGGCCGTCTACCTGGCGATGAAGCACATCTTCCCCGATGTGCCGATCAATGCCGGCACCTTTGCGCCGCTGCGCGTAATCCGGCCCGAGGGGACGTTTCTCGATGCGCGCTATCCCCGCCCGGTGTCAGGCTGCGCCGCGGAAGTGTCGCAGCGGATTGCGGAGGCGGTGTTCCTCGCCATCGCGCAGGCGCTACCGCAGGAGGTCTGGGCCGCGCCCGCCGGCACCTCCGGCAATTTCGCGCTCGGTGGCTTCGATCCGGCGCGCAAAGCCGGCTATGTGATGTACCAAATCACCGGCGGCGGCTATGGCGGCACGGCGGACGCCGATGGGTTGACCAATGGCTGCTCCACCATCGGCATCAGCAAGACTGCGCCGGTGGAAGTGATGGAACAATATTATCCTGTCCTGTTCAGGCGTTTTGCCATCCACGAAGCCTCCGGCGGGGCGGGCGCGCATCGCGGTGGCTTCGGCGTGCACTATGAAATCGAATTGCTGCGCGGCGAGGCCAAGGCCAGCTTCGTGATGGATCACGGCCGCTTTGGCCCGCCCGGCGTGCTCGGCGGCGGCGAGGGTGCGAAGAACATCGTGAAGCTGCATCGCGGCGGCACCACCACCATCCCGCTGCATCTGTCGAAGGATCAGGGGCTGCAAATGCGGGCCGGCGATCGGGTGGAGGTGATGACGCCAGGGGGCGGCGGCTATGGCAACCCGCGCGACCGCGACCCGGCCCTCGTCGCGCAAGATGTGCGGCGCGGCTACTACACCGCGGGTCAGGCAAAGGCGCTGTGGGGATGACCGCCTATCACCGCCCGACCACGCTACCGGATGCGCTGGCCATTCGCGCTGGCGCCGATGTGGCCGTGCTGGCCGGCGGCACGGATATCTTCCCGGCCCGCACCGCGCGCGCGGCCTGGGGCGATCCGACGCATAGGGACGTGCTCGATCTCAGCGCCCTGCCCGGCCTGCACGGCATCGAGGAAACCTCCGAAGGCTGGCGCATCGGCTGCCTGGTCACCTGGTCCGCGCTGATCGCAGCCAAGTTGCCGCCGATCTTCGACGGGTTGCGGGCCGCCGCGCGTGAAGTGGGCGGCATGCAGGTGCAGAATCGTGGCACGCTGGTGGGCAACCTCGTCACCGCCTCGCCGGCCGGCGATGGCATTCCGAACCTGCTGGCGCTGGATGCATCGGTGGAGATCGCCAGCCCACACGGCTCCCGCCAGTTGCCCGTTGCGGATTTTGTGACCGGCTATCGTACCACGGCGCTGGCGGCGGATGAGTTGGTGCTCGCGCTGCATGTGCCGCGACTGGCGGGCGCGCAAGGCGGCTTCCGCAAGCTGGGCGCGCGGCACTACCTGGTGATCTCCATCGCCATGGTGGCCGGCGTGATCGCCACCGATGCCGCAGGGCGCATCACCACCGCCCGCATCGCGCTCGGCGCCTGTTCCGCGGTGGCGCAGCGCCTGCCAGGGCTGGAGGCGGCGCTGGTCGGCGTGGAACGCGCACAGGCAGCCCGTATCCCACAGCCGCATCACCTGGAAGGCCTCACGCCCATCGACGATATCCGCGCCAGCGCCGCCTATCGCCGCGACGCCGCGCTGGTGCTGTTGCGGGATTTGCTGGAGGCGCGCGCATGATCGACATCGCCTTCACCCTCAACGGCGCGCCCTGCACCGTCTCCGCACCGGCTTTCGCGCCTTTGTCGGATACGCTGCGCGAAAGGCTGGGCCTGACCGGCACGAAGGAAGGCTGCAATGCCGGCGATTGCGGCGCCTGTACCGTGCTGGTGGATGGCGCCCAGGCCTGCGCCTGCCTGATTCCCTCCGCCCAGGCGCAGGGCGCGCAGATTCAAACCGTGGAGGCGACGCAAGGCGAGGTCGGTGCCGTGCTGGCACGGCTGCGCGCGGCGTTCCTGGCGCATGGCGCGGCACAATGCGGCATCTGCTCGCCGGGCATGCTGATGGCAGCGGCGGATCTGCTGCTGCGCAACGCCGCGCCGGATCGCGCAGCGGTGCGGGATGCGCTGGGTGGCGTGCTGTGCCGTTGCACCGGCTATGCGAAGATCCTCGACGCCGTGCTGGATGCGGCACCGCAGGTGCTCCCTCCCCCGCTCGCTGGCGGGGCGGTTGGTGCCAGCATTGCGCGGCTGGACGGCGTTGCGAAGCTGGATGGCACGGATCGCTTCGGCGCGGATGAGGCGCCGGCGGATGCGCTCTGGCTGCGCGTGGTGCGGTCCCCGCATGCCAGTGCGCGTTTCACCCTCGGCGACCTGGAAGCGACGCGGCGGGCGCTGGGGCTGGAGGCCATTATCACCGCCGCCGATGTACCCGGCGTGAACGCCTTCGGCATCATGCCGAATCTGAAGGACCAGCCCGTGCTGGCCGATGGCCTGGTGCGCTTCCGGGGCGAGGCGGTGCTCGGCCTGGTGGGCACGCGCGAAGCGGTGGCGGCGGTGCGCGATGTGGCGCTGCCCATCATCTGGCACCCCCTGCCCGCGCTGCATGGCGCCGAAGCGGCCAGCGCGGCGGATGCGCCGCAACTGCATGCGCATGCGCCCGGTAATCTGCTGATCGAGGGCCGGCTGAATCGCGGCACGCCGGCGCGCGACGCCGCCAATGCGGAGGGCCGCTTCACCACCGCCTTCGTCGAGCACGCCTATATCGAGCCCGAGGCCGGCTACGCGCAACCGGCGCCGGATGGCATTGGCATGGAGGTCTTCGCCTGCACCCAGGCGCCGTATATGGACCGTGAAGAAACCGCGCGCGTGCTCGGCGTGGCGGAGGAGGCGGTGCGCATCCGGCCCAGCGCCTGCGGCGGCGGTTTCGGTGGCAAGCTCGATGTCTCGGTGCAGCCGCTGCTGGCGGTTGCGGCGCGCAAGCTGAACCGGCCGGTTCGCATCGTCTATTCGCGTGCCGAGAGCATGGCGAGCACGACGAAGCGCCACCCCGCCCGCATCACCGCGCGCATGTCGGCCGATGCGGAAGGCCGTTTCACCAGCTACGCATTCGATTCGGATTTCAACACCGGCGCCTATGCCAGCTGGGGCGCGACCGTGGCCAATCGCGTGCCGGTGCATGCCGGCGGCCCCTACCGCATCCCCAACCTGCGCAACCGCGCCCGCGCCATCTACACCAACGACACGCCCGCCGGCGCCTTTCGCGGCTTCGGCGTGCCACAGGCGGCGATCGCCACGGAATCGCTGGTGGATGATCTGGCGGAACAACTCGGCCTGGATCGCTGGGAGATCCGGCGCCGCAACGCCATCGGCCGTGGCGACACCACGCATAGCGGCCAGGTGCTGCACGCCTCGGCCGGGCTGCCGGAATGCCTCGATGCGCTGAAGCCGGCATGGGATGCCATGCTGGCGCAGGTTGCCACGCACAACGCCGCTTCGCCCCGCATGAGGCTGGGCGCGGGCATTGCCTGCATGTGGTATGGCTGCGGCAATACCAGCATGTCCAACCCGTCCCGCATGAAGCTCACCCTGGCGCGCGACGGCACGCTGACCTTGTTCAACGGCGCGGTCGATATCGGCCAGGGCAGCACCACGGTGATGGCGCAGATCTGCGCGGATGCGCTGGGCCTGCCGCTGGCGCAGTTTCGCTATGTGCTGGGCGATACATCGCGCACCTATGATGCCGGCAAGACCAGCGCCTCCCGCCAGACTTTCGTCAGTGGCCGCGCGGCGATGGAAACGGGGCTGGCGCTGCGGCGGCGTATCCTGGCACTCGCCAATGCGGGGGAGGATGCGGTGCTTGAACTGGTGGGCACGCAGCTTCGCGTCGGCACCGCCCGCGTCATTGATCTCAGCGCGCTCACCGATGAGCTGGAGGCAGAGGGCCGCTACGACCCGCCCACCACGGCGCTCGACGAGAATGGCCAGGGCACGCCCTATGCCACCTATGGCTTCGCGGCGCAGATTGCGCTGGTCTCCGTGGACACCGCGCTGGGCGTTACCAAGGTGCAGCGCATCGTGGCGGCGCAGGATGTCGGGCGCGCGGTGAATCCCACCCTCGTGCTCGGCCAGATCCATGGCGGCATCGCGCAGGGCCTCGGCCTGGCGCTGATGGAGGAGTTCATCCCCGGCCGTACCGAGAACCTGCATGACTACCTGATCCCGACCGCGGGCGACGTCCCGGAGATCGAGGTGCATCTGATCGAGGATCCCGAACCTGAAGGCCCTTACGGCGCGAAGGGCGTTGGCGAGCCGGCGCTGGTGCCGACGGCGCCGGCCATCCTCTCCGCCATCCGGCACGCCACCGGCGTCACCCTGCGCCAGGTGCCCGTCCTGCCGCACCGGCTGTGGGAGCAGATGCGATGAGCGACCATGGCAGCCTCGCCGCACGCTCGCAGAAATTCGGCGCGGCGGAGGGTGACCAGGGCATCGTGCGCTGCGACGCCTGCCCCGTGCTGTGCCGCATCCGCCCGGGGCGCAGCGGCGCCTGTTCGCGCTACGCCAACGACAATGGCCAGCTGGTGCGCACGGATCCGGCGGTGACGCTGGCGCGCGCGATCGAATCCGGCGGGCCGCTCGTGGCCTTCGCGGAAGGTGGCTGGGATGGGCAGTTGCTCGATCCCGCGCGCGCCTTCGTCACCGGCATCGGCGCCGGCACCACCTATCCCGACTACAAGCCCGCGCCCTTCATCGTCGGCGCCAGCCATGCGGGGGTGGATACCGTCACCATCGTGACAGAGGGAATTTTCAGTTACTGCGGCGTCAAGGTGAAGATCGACACGGATCGGCACCTCGGCCCCGAGGCCGCTGCGGTGCGCGCGAATGGCGAGCAGGTGGGGCATGTCACCACCGCCGAATATGGCAGCCAGATGCTGTCGCTCGGCGGCGTGCGGCACCTCACCGGCGGCTCGAAGCGCGAGGGCACCACCACCTGCGACACGCTGCTGAAGCTGTGCGCGGGGGAAGCGGTGGAGCTCACCATCGATGGTGGCCACGCCGTGCGCGTGCAGGCCGGCCAGGCGCCGGTGGTGGATGGCAAGCCGGAGGTGCGCATGCGCGTCGGCTGCGGCAGCGCCACCATCGGCATCTTCGCGCAGCAATGGCTCGGGCAGGTGGATGAGGTGATCGTGGTGGATGACCACATCACGGGCCTGCTGTCGGAACACCAGGCGGGCAAGGTGCTGGGCATGAAGCCCACCGGCATCCGGCTGCGCGGGCGGCGTTCCACGCCAGGGCGGTACTTCCAGGTGGCCAATCCGGGCCTCGGCTGGGGCGGCACGGATATCAGCGATCCGCTTTCCATCATCGAGGCGATCGACCCGAAGACCGCCTGGCCCGGCTTGCGACTGCTGCTGACCTCCACCACCGGGGAGGATGCGCTGTGGTGCGTGCTGGATGAGGCGCTGCGCCCGATACCCGCCGGGATGCCCGACGGCGTTGCAAAGGTGGTCGAGCGTATCGGCGAGAATTGCGAACCCTCCCTCTGCACCGTCATCTTCATGGCCGGCGCCGGGGGGTCGCTGCGCGCGGGTGTCACGGAGAATCCTGTGCTGCTGACGCGCAGCGTGGCCTCGGGTGAAACCCGCGTCACCATGGGCGGTGCGCCGGTCTATCTCTGGCCTGGCGGCGGCATCACCGTGATGGCGGATGTGCTGCGCCTGCCGAAGAACGCCTTCGGCTATGTGCCGACGCCCGCCCTGGTCGCGCCCATCGAATTCACCCTGCCGCGCGCGCTGTATGAACGGCTCGGCGGGCATATGTCGGAGATCGTGCCGGTGCAGGATCTTCTCCGCGATCTCGGCCCTGCCTTGCGCATCGAGGATTGGCAGGCCGGCAATCCCTGGCCCTTTCCCGGCTGACATGCCCAGCGTGCAGCGCCTGACGGAGGACCGGCTGCATCTGCAGCACGGCCCGATTGACGTGGTGCTGCGCGCCTGGGGACCGCCCGATGCCATCGCCGCGGCCGAGGCCGCTTCCATCGCGCGGTTCCAGACGGTATTGGACGACCTTGTTGCCGAATTGCCGCTGCTGCGCCGCGCCGCCGATCCGGCCACGCCACCGCGTGGCGCCATTGCGCGGGCGATGCACGCCGTCTGCCTGCCCCATGCGAGGCGCGGCATCTTCGTGACCCCGATGGCCGCCGTGGCCGGTGCCGTCGCGGATGCGTTGCTGGCGGCGATGCGGGATGCCGCACCCGGCCTGACGCGTGCCTTCGTCAATGATGGCGGGGATATCGCGGTGCTCGCCGGCGACGGCCTGGATATCGGCATGGCGGTCAACCCCCTGCCCGGTGGCGGCTTCGATGGGGCGCTGCATCTGCGCGCGGCGGATGGCATTGGCGGACTCGCCACCTCCGGTCGGCATGGCCGGTCCTTCTCGCTCGGCATCGCCGATGCCGTCACGGTGCTGGCGCCCAGCGCCGCCGCGGCGGATGTGGCGGCAACGCTGATTGCCAATGCGGTGGATGTGGCCAGCCCCGCCATCACCCGCCGCCCCGCCTGCGCGCTGGACCCGGATAGCGACCTCGGCGCGCGGCTGGTCACGGTTGCGGTCGGTGCGCTGGCTCCGGCCGAGATCGACGCGGCGCTGGAATCCGGCGCTGCTTTCGCGGAAAGCTGTTGCCAGGCCGGGCTGATCCGCGCCGCCGCGCTGCGCCTCGGCGGCCAGTTCCGCCTGGCCGGTGCCCCCTTCCCCCTGCTGACGGACGCCCGCCCATGACCCAGACGCTCGAGATCCGGAAGACCGTGCTGTGCGTGGAGGAGGTGCGCCATGATGGCGGCCCGCCGCTGGCCACGCCCATCCTGAAGGGCTGGTGCGCCGTGATCCTGAGGAACCCCTTCGCCGGGCGCCACGAGCCCGAATTGATGTGGATGATGGAGGCGATGAAGCCGATCGGCCTGATGGTCGCGGAGAAGCTGCTCGCCGGCCTCGGCGGCGACCCGGCGCGGATCGAGGCCTATGGCAAGGGCGGCCTGGTGGGCGTGGCCGGGGAGCTGGAACACGGCGCGCTGTGGCATGTGGCCGGCGGCTATGCGATGCGCGGGCTGCTCGGCCAGGCGCTGTCCATCGTGCCGTCCATGACCAAGGTGGGGCCGATGGGCGCGATCCTCGACCTGCCCATCCATCACCGCAATGCCGCCTATGTCCGCAGCCATTTCGATGGCATCACCGCAACGGTGCCGGATGCGCCACGGCCGGAGGAGATCCTGTTCGCCCTGGCCATGACCACCGGCGGCCGCCCCCATGCGCGTGTCGGCGGGCTGACCCAGGATGCGATCAGTGCCTGGGACGGGCAACGCTGACAGGCAACCCAGCCCCGGCCCGCCGCGTCTTGCGTGGCACTCTCCAGGCGAAGGACCCGATGATGCAGTTGCACGGATTACATCACCTGACCGCGGTTTCGGCCGATGCCTCGGGCAACCATGATTTCTACACCCGCATCCTCGGCATGCGCCTTGTGAAGAAGACGGTGAACCAGGACGATGTCAGCGCCTATCACCTGTTCTACGCCGATGGCGCGGCCAGCCCGGGCACGGACCTGACCTTCTTCGACTGGCCGGTGGGGCCCGAACGCCGCGGCACCCACGCCATCACCCGCACCGCGCTGCGCGTCGCGGGTGAGGAGGCCCTGGCCTATTGGCGTGCGCGCTTCGCAGAACACGGCGTGAAGCACGGCCCGGTGCAGCCTGTGGCGGGCCGCCAGCAGCTGGAATTCGAGGATCCGGAGGGCCAGCGCCTGGCGTTGCTGGATGATGCCGGCGCCGGCCCCTTCCACCCCTGGGATCGCAGCCCGGTGCCGGCGGCGCGGCAGATTCGCGGCCTCGGGCCTGTCACGATCAGCGTGCCGGACCTTGCCCCCACCGCGCTGTTCCTGACGCATGTGATGGCGATGCGCCCGGCCGGCGACCATCCCGCCGCGGATGATCTGCGCAGCCATGTCCACATCTTCGCCATGGGCGAGGGCGGCCCGGCGGCGGAGCTGCATGTGCGGGTGGAGCCGCATCTGCCACAGGCCTACCCCGGCGCCGGCGGTGTCCACCATGTCGCCTTCCGGGTGCGGGACGAGGAGTATGCAGGCTGGGTGGAGCGGCTGCAGCGCCTGCGCATCCCCTCCTCCGGCCCGGTGGATCGCTTCTATTTCCGCAGCCTGTACACGCGGGAGCCGAACGGGATCCTGTACGAAATCGCCACTGACGGCCCCGGCTTCGCGACCGATGAGCCGATGGAGACTCTCGGCGAACGCCTGGCCCTGCCACCCTTCCTGGAGCCGCGCCGTGCCGAGATCGAGCGCGGGCTGAAGCCGCTATAGCCCGCGCATCGCACCGCGCCCCGGCGCGGCGCGATCCTGGCGAGGTGAACGACCGAACCGCGCGGCGTAGGAGCGGGAAAAATGCGCGGCGCTGACGAAGCCACAGGCCATCGCCACTTCCAGCACCGAAAGCGCGGTCTGCTGCAACAGACGCCGCGCATGGTCCAGCCGCAGGCCCAGGTAATGCGTACCGATGGTGCGGCCGAGCTGGCTGCGGAACAGCCGTTCCAATTGCCGCACGGAAAGCCCGGCGCGGTCGGCCAGGATCTCACGCGGCAGCGGATTCTCGATCGCGCATTCCATCTGCTCCAGCACCGCCAGAAGGCTCGGGTGACCGGTGTCGTAGCGTTCGCGCAGGCTCATCCGCTGCGGCTCATCCCCCGCGCGCGGCCTGGTGTGCAGGAACCAGTCCGCCACCGCGCGTGCCAGGGCACGGCCATGCGCGGCCTCGATCAGCGCCACCATCATGTCGAGCGCAGCCGTGCCGCCGGAGGAGGTGCAGCGGTCCCGGTCCACCTCATACAGGGACCGGGTCAGCGTCAGGCTCGGGAAGCGTTCCGCCATGGCCGGGATGTATTCCCAATGCGCGGTGCAGCGATACCCGGCCAGCAACCCGGCCCGCGCCAGGATGTAGGGCCCGCCGGAGACGCCGCCGAGGCGGAGGCCACGCGCGGCCTCCGCCCGCAACCAGGCCAGGGTGGCCGCATCCTCGAAGGCGGCGGGATTTCCGCCGGCACAGACGAACAGCGCATCCACCTGGCCAGGCCGGTCGATGCCCTGTTCGGCGACGATGGAGACGCCATTGGAGGCGCGCACCGGGCGGCCATCCGCCGAGATATGCACCCATTGGTACAGCACCGCCCCGGCCAGATCATTCGCCGCACGGAAGGGCTCCACCGAACAGGCATAGGTCAGCATCGGAAAGCCGGGTATCAGGACGATGCCGATCCGCAGCGGCGCTGCACCCGGCTGCAAGCCCAGGCCATCGCGCGCCACCGGGCCGCGGGGATCGGGTGGCCCGGAGGCGGGGAAGCGGTTGGTTGGCGCAATTGTCATCGGGACACGCCATGGTGGCGCCCCACCCTTGGCGTGTCTACCGCCGGCTGCGGCAGAATTCCAGGGAACCCGCACGATTTCGTTACGTTGACGGCACTGCATCTTATTGAAGGAGTCGCCCATGCGCATCAGCGCCGGCTGCCAGATCACCTACGACTGCCCGCAGCCGACCCCGATGCTGCTGATGATCAGCCCGCATCCCTCCCGCACGCCGGACCTGATCGGGCCGCACCAGGTCAACTTCGAACCGGCGATTCCCGCGAAGCATTACCGCGACGGCTTCGGCAATACCTGCACACGCATCCTCGCCCCCGCCGGGCGGCTGGTGATCTCGACGAAACTGCTGGTGCAGGATAGCGGGCGGCCGGACCAGCTGCTGCCCTATGCCCGCCAGCACAAGGTGGAGGATCTGCCGGATGAGGCGCTGGTCTACCTGCTGGGCAGCCGATACTGCGATACGGACAAGCTGGCGGATTTCGCCTGGGCGCAGTTCGGCCAGGGGCCGGAAGGCTGGGCGCGGGTGCAGGCCATCTGCGACTATGCGCACAACCACATCACCTTCGACTACATGAAGGCCAGCGCCACCCGCAGCGCGCATGACGCGCATCGCGAACAGGTGGGCGTCTGCCGGGACTTCGCGCATCTGGCCGTTACGCTGTGCCGCTGCGTCAATATTCCGGCGCGCTACTGCACCGGCTACCTCGGCGATATCGGCATGCCGCCGCCCTATGGCCCGATGGATTTCGCCGCCTGGTTCGAGGTGTATCTGGACGGCGCCTGGCACACCTTCGATGCGCGCAACAACACGCCGCGCATCGGCCGCATCCTGATGGCACGCGGGCGGGATGCGACGGATGTCGCCATCACCACCACCTTCGGACAATGCACGATGACCGATTTCCAGGTCTTCACCGATGAGGTTCCGGCTTGAGCGATCCGCCTGCCGTCAGCGTGGTGAACGAAGGCGGCAGATCGCCGCTGCTGCTGGTCTGCGAACACGCCAGCAATGACATCCCGGCGCGCTACGGCGCGCTGGGCCTGCCGGCGGCGGAGCTTCAGCGCCACATCGCCTGGGACATCGGCGCGGCGGCGCTGGCCATGCGGCTGGCCGCGCTGCTGGATGCGCCGCTGTTCCTCTCGGGCTATTCGCGGCTGCTGATCGACTGCAACCGCCCGCCCGGCGTACCCAGCAGCATTCCGCTGCGCAGCGAATCCACGGATATTCCCGGGAACCATGGCCTGACGCCGGCGCAGGTGGCACAGCGGCAGGATGATTACTTCTGGCCCTTCCAGCACCGCATCGCGCGCTTCCTGGATGCGCGGCCGACCCGCTTCCTGCTGGGCGTGCACAGCTTCACCCCGGTGTTCCACGGTCTGCACCGCCCCTGGCAGGCCGGCGTGCTGTATGGCGACGCCGCCGGCTTCGGCAGCGCGCTGATCGCCGGGCTGCGCCAGGACCCGGCTCTGACGGTGGGCGACAATGAGCCCTACCGGATCGATCTGGCGGAGGACTACACCGTGCCCGTGCATGGCGATGCACGCGGCATTCCCGCCGCACTGATCGAGGTGCGGCAGGATCTTCTGGCCGATGCGGCCGGGATCGAGGCCTGGGCGCTGCGCCTGGCGCCCATATTGGCGCGCGCGGCCGCCTGAAATCGGCCCGCCCGCGGTTTGGACTTGCACGGAACTCCGCGCGGGCCGATATCTCTGGCACTCCGAGGGGCCGAGTGCCAGCCCGCGCGGCTGTCCCCATTGGGACGCGACATCCCCGAAAGAGTCCCATCATGAGCTTCCGTCCCCTGCAGGACCGCGTCCTGCTGCGCCGCGTCGCGGCTGAGGAAAAGACCGCCGGCGGGATCATCATTCCCGACACCGCGCAGGAAAAGCCGCAGGAAGGCGAGGTCATCGCCACCGGCCCGGGCGCGATCCATGCCAATGGCCATCTCGTCCCGCTCGACGTGAAGGCCGGTGACCGGGTGCTGTTCGGCAAATGGTCCGGCACCGAGGTCAAGATCGACGGCGAAGACCTGCTGATCCTGAAGGAATCCGACCTGCTGGGCGTCCTGGCCGCCTGATCTCGGCGGCCTACGGGCCGCCACGCCGTGCCGCCGCTTCCGCCCAACAAGGATTTGAAAAAATGTCAGCCAAAGATGTGCGCTTCGGCGCCGATGCCCGCAAGCGGATGCTGCGCGGCGTGGACACGCTCGCCCAGGCCGTGAAGGTCACGCTCGGCCCCAAGGGTCGCAATGTGCTGCTGGCGAAAAGCTGGGGCGCACCGCGCATCACCAAGGATGGCGTTTCCGTCGCCATGGAGATCGAGCTGCCCGACCGCATGGAAAACATGGGCGCGCAGCTGGTGCGCGAAGTCGCCTCCAAGACCAAGGACATCGCCGGTGACGGCACCACCACCGCCATCGTCCTCGCCCAGGCCATCGCCCGCGAAGGCATGCAGGCGGTCGCTGCCGGCATGAGCCCGATGGGCCTCAAGCGCGGCGTCGATGCCGCCGTGGTCGCGCTGGTGGCGGAGCTTGCCGCGCGCAGCCGCCCGATTGCCAGCGAGGCCGAGATCGCCCAGGTCGGCACCGTCTCCGCCAATGGCGAGGCGGAGATCGGCCGGATGATCGCGGAAGCGATGACCAAGGTCGGCAAGGAAGGCGTCATCACCATCGAGGAAGGCAAGATCGCCGCCACCGAGCTGGAGATCGTCGATGGCATGCAGTTCGACCGCGGCTATCTCTCGCCCTACTTCGTCACCAATGCGGAGAAGATGGCGGTGGAGCTGGAAGCGCCCTACATCCTGATCTGCGAAAAGAAGCTCTCCGCGCTTCAGGCCTTCCTGCCGCTGCTGGAAGCCGTCGCGCAATCCGCCCGGCCGCTGCTGATCATCGCCGAGGATATCGAGGGCGAGACGCTGGCCACCCTGGTGGTGAACAAGCTGCGCGGCGGCTTGAAGGTGGCCGCCGTGAAGGCGCCGGGCTTCGGTGACCGTCGCAAGGCGATGCTCGAGGACATCGCGGCGCTGACCGGCGCGCAGGTGATCTCCGAGGATCTCGGCATGAAGCTCGAGAATGTGACGCTCGAGATGCTCGGCACCGCCAAGCATGTGCGGATCGAGAAGGAAACCACCACCATCGTCGATGGTGCTGGTGCGAAGGACGCGATCCAGGCGCGCATCGGCCAGATCAAGGCGCAGATCGAGGAGACCACCTCGGACTACGACAAGGAGAAGCTCCAGGAGCGCCTGGCGAAGCTGGCCGGTGGCGTCGCCGTCATCAAGGTCGGTGGCAATACCGAGGTCGAGGTGAAGGAACGCAAGGACCGCGTCGAGGACGCGCTGCATGCGACCCGTGCCGCGGTGGAGGAAGGCATCGTCCCCGGTGGCGGCGTGGCGCTGCTGCGCGCCAGCCTGATCCTGTCGAGCCTGAATGCCGAGGATGCCGACCAGAAATTCGGCATCGAGATCGTCCGCCGCGCGCTGTCCGCGCCGCTGCGGCAGATCGCCACCAATGCCGGCGAGGATGGCGCCGTGGTGGCCGGCGATGTGCTGCGCAACCCGGATCCGAGCTGGGGCTACGACGCCCAGGCCGGCGAGCACAAGGACCTGGTCGCGGCCGGCATCATCGACCCGACCAAGGTGGTGCGCGCCGCCTTGCAGCACGCGGCGTCCGTCGCGGGCCTGCTGATGACGACCGAAGCCATGGTCTGCACGGCCGCCGAGCCGGACAATTCCGAAGGCTGATTTGGAAGCCCTCTCCCCCCTTTGGGTGGAGAGGGCTTTCCCGTTTTCTACCGGCTTGCGCGCACCAACTGCCCCGGCCGCGCGCCCGTCTCCTGCCCCCGCTCCATGATCGGCTGGCCGGAGACGATGGTCATGTCGTAGCCCTCCACCCGCTGCACCAGGCGGCGGCCGCCGGCGGGCAGGTCGTAGATCATCTCCGGGTGGTGCAGGCGCAGCGCCTCGAAATCGATGATGTTCACATCGGCCTTCTTGCCGACCTGCAAGCGGCCACGGTCCGTCATGCCGAAGAAATCCGCCGTCTCGCTGGTCTGCCGCTTCACGGCGAATTCCAGCGAGACGCGATCGCCGCGCGCCCGGTCGCGCACCCAATGGGTCAGCATGAAGCTGGGCATGGAGGCGTCGCAGATCACGCCGCAATGCGCGCCGCCATCGGACAGGCCGTTCACCGTATGCGGGTGCAGCATCATGTCATGCACGACCGAGAGATCGCCGCCGACATAGTTCACCACGGGGAAATACAGCATCCGCCCGCCATCATCCGCGGTCAGGTAGTCGTAGCAATAGGCCGCCGGGTCCTGGCCCGCCTTGGCGGCGAGTGCGGCGATCGAACGCTCCGGCGGCGGCTCGTAATCCGGCGGATCGCCGAGGGCGAACATATTGTCCCATCGCGTCGCGATCTGGCGTGAAAGGGGCGGCACCACATGCAGCAACCGCGCCGAGGCCTCCTCCGCCAGGATCTTGGCCCGGATCGCCGGCTCCCGCAGTTTTGCCAATTGCTCCTGCGGCGGCAGCGCGGCCAGTTCGTGAAAACCCTCGCGCAGGGCGAAGGGGTTCAGGGACGTGGTCAAGCCAAGGATCAGCCCGACCGGCCGGCATGCCACCTGCGCCGAGAGCGGCAGGCCATCGGCGCGCGCCGCATCCACATTCGCCATCAGCCGGCGCCAGCGCTGCGGGTCGTAGTTGCGATCCGTCAGCAGGAACCAGACCGGGCGGCCGGAGATGGTCGACAACTCCCGCATCCAACGGAAATCCGCCGCCTCATCCTCGAAATCGGACAGCATGCCGAAGGTACCGCGCCCGGCCCGGCCCATGGCACGGCCGATCGCCAGCAATTCCTTCTCCTCCGCATAGCGGCCGGGCACCAGATCGCCGGTCGGCGTCTTGTGCTGGTCGGTGCGGGAGGTGGTGAAGCCGAAGGCGCCGGCGCGCAGCGCATGCTCCGTCAGCGTCGCCATCTCCTCCATGTCATCCGCGGTCGCCGCCTGCCGGTTCAGCCCGCGCTCCCCCATCACATAGACACGCAGCGGGTGGTGGGCGATCTGCGCGCCGATATCGATGGTGCGCGGCATGGAACCCAGCACGTCGAGGTATTCGGGAAAGCTCTCCCAGTTCCACTTCAGCCCCTCCGTCAGGGTGATGCCGGGGATGTCCTCCACACCTTCCATCAGGTCGATCAGCGCCTTGTGGTCGCGCTTGCGGACGGGCGCGAAACCGACGCCGCAATTGCCGAACAGCACCGTGGTCGCGCCATGCCACACGCTGGGCGCAAGCACCGGGTCCCAGGTGGCCTGGCCATCGTAATGCGTATGCACATCGACCCAGCCCGGCGTCACCAGCCGGCCCTCCGCCGGCACGTCCCGCCTGGCCGACCCGGCCTTGCCGCCAACCTGGGTGATGCGGTCGCCATCGATCGCCACATCGCCGGTGAAGGCGGGCTGGCCGGTGCCGTCCACAATGGTTCCGCCACGGATGACCAAGTCGTGCATGGGAGACCCCTCTGGCTGGTGCGCCCTAGAAGGGCACTTGCATCCCAGTCTTGATATATTTGCCGGAAGCGGTGTCAATGTGCGCGGGGCGAATGGGGACCGAATTGATGACAATCGAACGGCGCGACCTTCTGCTGGGCACGGTGGCACTCGCGGCAGGGTCGTCGCTCGGCGCCCCCGCCGTGCTGGCGCAGCGCGGTGGCCGCACCCTGTTGCTGGCCGCCCCCGGCGCGCCGGAAGGCTTCGATGGCGACGCGCTGCGCCCCGGCACCCAGGAAACCGTGGTGCAGGTCTATGAGGGGCTGACCCGCTACGGCCGCACCGAACGCGAGGGCCGCCCCTACCTGAACCCCGACGTCATCGAGGGCCATCTGGCGGAAAGCTGGACCAGCTCCGCAGATGGCAAAAGCTGGGTCTTCAAGCTGCGGCAGGGCGTGAGGAGCTTCCACGGCAATGAGCTGACGGCGGCGGATGTGGAGTGGAGCTGGGCCAAATCCTTCGCCCAGCGCCGCACCGGCAATTTCATCGCCAATGTCGCCAACGTCACCGCCGTGAAGGCGACATCCCGCTACGAGGTGGAGTTCACCCTCTCCGCCCCCAGCCTGATCCTGCTCTCGGCGCTGACACTGTATGTGCCCGGAATCTACGACAGCACGGAGGTCAAGAAGCACGCCACCGCCGAGGATCCCTGGGCGCTGAAATGGATGGAAACCAACACCGCGGGCTTCGGCGCCTACCACCTCGACTCGGTGCGCTCGGGTGAGCAGGCCGTCTTCGTCACCAATCCGAACTACTTCCGCGAACAGCCGCATTTCAACCGCGTGATCTTCCGCGCCGTGCCCTCCGCCGCATCCCGCATCACGCTGCTGCGGGGCGGCCAGGTACAGTGGATCCACCGCCCGCTGCTGCAACAGGTGGCGGAGCTGCGCGCGGATCGGCGGGTGAAGACGCAGGACAGTTTCGGCCGCACCATCGCGTCTCTGCGCATGAACCTTCGCTTCCCGCCCTTCGACAGCAAGCTGGTGCGCCAGGCCTTCAACTATGCGGTGGACAAGCAGGCCTTGATCCAGGGCGTGTTCTTCGGCCTGGCGGAACAGGCGCGCTCCATCATCCCGCCTATCGTCGCCGGCTATGACCCCAGCGCCTACAAATACGACTACAATCCGGACCAGGCCAAGGCGCTGCTGGCGCAGGCAAATTTCGACTTCAACCAGACCATTGAAATCTCCTACAGCCAGATCTTCAACTGGGAGGAGCCGCTTTCGATCCAGGTGGCGTCACAGCTTCAATCCATCGGCGTGAAGGCGCGTGCCGTGCGGATCAGCGACAGCGACATGCGCGCGCGCGGCGCCCCGGCGCGGCAGGACATGCCTTTCTTCGCCTTCGAGGATGGCGGCATCGTGCTGGACCCCGTCTACACAACCTATCTGCTGGCGCATTCGCAGGGCGTTTCCAACCGCGCCCGCTTCGCTGACCCGCGCATGGACGCGCTGATCGACGAGGCGCGGACCAGCCTGGACGTGCCGCGCCGCAACGAGCTGATGCGCCAGGCCCAGGCGCTGTGGATGGAGGAAGCGCCCTGGATCGCCACCGTCTACCCGGCGGTGTGGGAGGCGATGGCACCCAACATTTCCGGCTGGTGCCCGCATCCGGATGATCATGAACGCTGGTACGATCTGAAGGTGGGTTGATGGCTGGGCTTCTCGCCCGGCGCATCCTGCTGGTGGTGCCGCTGCTGGCGGTGATCCTGCTGTTCACCTTCCTGCTGGTGCGGATCAGCGGCAGCGATCCGGTGGGCCTGCTGGCCGGCCCCACCGCGACGACGGAGGAAATCGCGCTGGTCCGCGCCTCGCTCGCGCTCGACCAGCCGATCTGGGTGCAGTTCGGCGTCTATTTCGGCAAGGTGCTCCAGGGCGATCTGGGCAATAGCTGGCTGAGCAACCGCCCCGTGCTGGCCGAGATCCTGGACCGCGCGCCGGCGACGATCGAGCTGATGTTCTGGGGCATACTGATCGGCGCGGGCATCGGTATTCCCACCGGGCTGCGCGCCGCCCTGCGGCCCGATGGCGGCTTCGACCAGACCACGCGCTTCCTGTCTCTGCTCGGCTTTTCCGTGCCGACCTATTGGCTCGGCCTGATCATGCTGTTCGTCTTCTTCTATCTGCTCGGCTGGGCGCCGCCCGGCATGGGGCGCATCGACCTGTTCCTGACGCCGCCGGACCGCATCACCGGCAGCTACCTGATTGACGGGCTGCTGGCGGCGAATTGGGAAGCCGCCGGCTCCGCCTTCAGCCAGCTGGTGCTGCCGGTACTGTGCGTGGCGATCATCTCCGCCGCCCCGATCATCAAGCAGACGCGGGCCATCGCGCTGGAGGTTCTGGCCTCCGACTATATCCGCTACGCCCGCGCGCAGGGGCTGCCGCCGGGGCAGATCCGCGCCATGGCGCTGCGCAACAGCAGGACGCCGATCGTGACCTTCATCGGCACGGAAATCACCGGCCTGGTGGGCACCACCTCCCTCATCGAATACGTCTTCGCCTGGGGCGGCCTCGGGCAATATGGGTTGTCCGCGATCATCGCCGGGGATTTCGCCGTGGTGCAGGGATATGTGCTGGTGCTGGCGCTGTTCTCCGTGCTGGTTTTCCTCGCGGTGGATGTCTTCGTCATGCTCACCGAACCGCGCGCGAGGGCGGCACCATGAGCGCCACCGTCGCCACCCCGCCACGCTGGGCGCTGCGCATCGCCGGCATCACGCGGCGCAGTCCCACTCTCGCCATCGGCGCGGCAATCCTGCTGGTCTTCGGGCTGGTGGCGTTGCTGGCGCCGTGGATCACGCCCTTCGACCCGATCCAGGCCCAGCCGCGCAACGTGCTGGCGGCACCCAGCGCCGCGCATCCCTTCGGTACCGATGGCAACGGGATGGATGTGCTGTCCCGCGTCATCGCCGGCGCCGGCTGGGCCTTCGGCATCGCGATTCCGGCCGTTCTGGTCGGGCTGCTCGTCGGCGTGCCGCTCGGCCTCTACACCGGCTATCGCGGCGGCTGGCCGGATGAGATCATGATGCGCGGCTTCGACGCGCTGCGCGTGTTTCCCTCCATCATCCTGGCGCTCGCCGTGGTCGCCGCCGCGGGGCCTTCGCTGCTGAATGTGGTGCTGGTGATCGGCTTCCTCGACAGCCCGGTCTTCGCCCGCGTGGTGCGGGCGGAGGTCATCGCGCTGCGCGGTTCCACCTTCGTCGAATCCGCCGTCGCGGCCGGCAATCCCACCTGGCGGATCCTGTTCGTGCATATCCTGCCCAACGCCATCCAGGGCGCCATGGCGCAGACCGCGGTGCGCGCCGCCTGGGCGGTACGAATCTCCGCAACCCTCGCCTTCCTCGGTGTCGGTATCCAGCCGCCGACACCCGAATGGGGCGCGATGATCCGCCAGGGCGCGGAGTACCTCGTGACCGGCCAATGGTGGGTCGGCATCTTCCCCGGCCTCGCGCTGATTCTCATGGTGCTGGGGCTGAACATGCTGGGCGATGGGATGCAGGACATGCTCGACCCACGCCGGAAGGCCGCGACGCGGTGACTCTTCTCTCCGTCGAGGACCTGCACACCCACTTCATCTCGCGCGACCTGGACAACCAGATCCGCGTGGCGCGCGCGCTGAACGGCGTATCCTTCACGCTGGACTCCGGCCGCATCCTCGGACTGGTCGGCGAGACGGGTGCGGGAAAATCGCTCACCGCCACCTCCATCATGGGCCTGCTGCGCCCGCCGGCGCGCGTCGTCGGTGGCCGCGCGCTGTTCGAGGGCCAGGACCTGCTGGCGATGCCGGAGGCCCAGGTGAACGCCCTGCGCGGCCGGGACATCTCGCTGGTGGTACAGAGCCCCAAATCCTCACTGGACCCGCTGAGCCGCATCGGCGACCAGCTCATCCGCATCCACCGCGCCCATCGCAAAATCAGCGAGCGTGCGGCACGCGACCGAGCGGTGGAGATGCTGGCCTCGCTCGGCATCCCGGACCCGGCGCGGCGCATGGCCGCCTGGCCGCATGAACTTTCGGGTGGCATGGCGCAGCGCGTGCTGATTACGCTCGCCCTGATGAATCAGCCGCGGCTGCTGATCGCGGATGAGCCGACCACCGGCCTCGACGTGACGGTGCAGGCGCAGATCCTGGACCTGCTGCGCGACCTGGTCCGCCGCACCGGCATCGGCGCCATGATCATCACCCACGACCTTGGGGTGGTGGCGCACTACTGCGATGAGATGGCGGTGATGTATGCCGGAGCCGTCGTCGAATCCGGCCCCGTGCGCGACGTCTTTGCCAACCCCTCGCACCCCTACACGGCAAACCTGATCGGCGCGACGCCGGAGCGGTTGCAACTTGGCGGCCCCCGCACCGTGGGTGGCCCGCCGCCCAACCTGTTCCGCCTGCCGGAGGGCTGCGCCTATCGCGACCGATGCCCGCAGGCGGGGCCGGACTGCGTGCAAACGCCGCCCGATGTCGCGCTCAGCCAGGCTCACATCGCGCGCTGCCACCGGGTGGCGGCATGATCCCCGTTCTGCATGTTGAAGACCTGACAAAGCACTTCCCGGCGCAGGGTGGCCGCACGGTACATGCTGTGAATGGCGTCTCCTTCTCCATCGCGGCCGGGGAGACGCTGGGCGTGGTCGGCGAAAGCGGCTCCGGCAAATCCACCATTGGCCGCGCCGTCATCCGCCTGCTGAAGCCCACCGCCGGCCGCATCCGTTTTCGCGGCCGCGACATCACCACCTTGCCCGAATCCGCCTGCCGGCCGATGCGGGCCGAAATGCAGATGGTGTTCCAGGACCCGTGGAGCGCGCTGAACCCGCGCATCCGCATCGGCGAGTTGATCGCGGAACCGCTGTTGCTGCACACGAAGTTCTCGCGCAGCGAACGCCAGGACCGTGCCGAGCACCTCGCCCGACGCGTGCGCCTGACCACCGAACTGCTCACGCGCTACCCCTCCGAACTCTCCGGCGGCCAGTTGCAGCGCGTCTGCATCGCGCGGGCCATCGCCACCCAGCCGAAGCTGATCGTGCTGGACGAACCCACCAGCTCGCTCGATCTTTCGGTTCGCGCCGGAATCCTGGAATTGCTGGCGGAGCTGAAGGCGGAAACCGGCGTGGCCATGATGTTCATCAGCCACGACCTCGGCACGGTGAAGCTCATCTCCGATCGCATCATGGTGCTGTATCTCGGCGCTGTCGTGGAGTACGCGCCCGCGGCCCAAATCTTCGCCGATCCCGCGCATCCCTATTCCCAGGCGCTGATCTCCGCCCATCTGCCGGCGGACCCGCAGGCGGTGCTGCGCCGGCATGTGCTGGCGGGCGAAATCCCCTCCCCCATCGCCCTGCCGCCCGGCTGCCACTTTGCGAGTCGCTGCCCCGTCGCGGTGCCCGCCTGCCGCACCACCCCGCCGGCGCTGCGCGCCGTGCAAGGCGATGCGGCGCACCAGGCCGCCTGCCTGCGCATCACGAGCCGTAGCGGCCGCCATGAAACCGTCACGTGACGGCCCGTTCCGGCTGCGCCATCAAGCCGCGCGGAACGCCCGGAGCCGCCATCATGTACCGTCGCACCCTGACCGCCACAGCCGTCGCGCTGGCCTGCACCCTGCTGCCGCCCACGGCGGACGCGCAGCAGCGCACGCGCCTCACCGTCTATACGGCGCTGGAGAATGAGCAGCTCGCCCCCTTCAAGCGCGCCGCGGAAGCCGCCATCCCCACCATCGAGATCGCCTGGGTGCGCGACTCCACCGGCATCATCACCGCCCGCCTGATCGCGGAGCGCCAGAACCCGCGCGCCGACATGGTCTGGGGCCTGTCCGTCTTCTCGCTGCTCCAGATGGAAGCGCAGGAGATGCTGGAGCCCTACACGCCGCAGGGCGCCGAGGCGATCCGCCCCAACTTCCGGTCAGACCGCAGCCCGATGACCTGGACCGGCATGAATGCCTTCGTCTCCGCCATCTGCTTCAACACGGTGGTGGCGCAGCAGCGCAACCTGCCGCGGCCGAGCAGCTGGGCCGACCTGCTGAACCCGGCCTATCGCGGCCAGGTCGTCATGCCGAACCCGGCCTCCTCCGGCACCGGCTTCCTCAGCGTCGCGGGGTGGCTCGGCGCACAGGGCAATGATGCGGCCTGGACCTACATGACGCGCCTGCACGAGAACATCCAGGTCTACACGCATAGCGGCAGCGCGCCCTGCAACAATGCAGCCCGTGGCGAATACGGCCTCGGCATTTCCTTCGACATGCGCGCCGTGACGCTCCGCAACCAGGGCGCGCCGATCGAGATCATCGTGCCGAATGACGGCGTCGGCTTCGACCTGGAAGCCACCGCCATCCTGCGCGGCAGCCGCAACATGGAAGCGGCGAAGCGCCTGGCCGATTTCGCCGTCAGCCGCCCGGCGATGGAACTGTATGGCCGCTACTATGCGCTGGTCGCCCTGCCGGGCGTGCAGCCCACGGTGCAGAACTACCCGGCCGAGTTCGAACAGCGCCTGGTCGAACAGAATTTCCGGGACGTCGCGCTGCGCCGGGATGCGATCCTGCGCGAATGGTCCAGCCGCTTCGACAGCAAGTCGGCTCCGCGCAATTGATGAGCGCGGAACTGGCCGCGGCGCAGGCCGCGGCCACCGCGACCGCCGCGCCGCCCTATCTGGTGGTGGAACAGGTGTCGAAGCATTTCGGCACCACCATTGCCCTGGAACGCGCAAGCCTGACCGTGGCGGCCGGCGAGTTCGTCTGCTTCCTCGGCCCCTCCGGCTGCGGCAAGACCACGCTGCTGCGCGCCATCGCGGGGCTCGATCCCGCGACCAGCGGCCGCATCATGCAGGATGGGCGGGATATCACCTTCCTGCCGCCGGCATCGCGCGATTTCGGCATCGTCTTCCAATCCTACGCGCTGTTTCCGAATCTCAGCGTGACCGACAATGTCGGCTACGGCCTTCGCGGTCGCGCCTGGCCGGCGCCGCGCCGCACCCAGCGCGTGGCGGAGCTGCTCGGCCTGGTTGGCCTTTCCGAACACGCCAAGAAATACCCGGCACAGCTATCCGGCGGCCAGCAGCAGCGCGTGGCGCTGGCCCGTGCGCTTGCCGCGGAGCCGGGCCTGCTGCTGCTGGATGAACCGCTTTCCGCACTCGATGCCCAGGTGCGGCTGCATCTGCGCCAGGAGCTGCGCGCACTGCAACGCCGGCTCGGCGTGACCACGGTGATGGTGACGCATGACCAGGAGGAGGCGATGGGCGTCTCCGACCGCATCGTCGTCATGTCCCGCGGCCATATCGAACAGATCGGCACGCCGGAGACCATCTACCGCCACCCCGCCAGCGCCTTCGTCGCCGGCTTCGTCGGCCATGCCAGCCGCTTCGATGCGGTGGTGGACGCGCCGCCCGGCACGCTGCTGGCCGATGGGCTGACCCTGCCCTGCCTGGGCGCGCGGCGCATGCTGTATGGCGCGCCGGTACAGGCCTTCATCCGGCCGGAGGATGTGGCCATCGGGCCCAGCGCCACGGCACTCGAAGGAAATTTCGCCGCACGCGTCACGCATCAGGAATTTCTCGGCCCGATCTGCCGCGTGACCCTGGAGGTCGGCCGCCTGCAATTGGAGGCCGATGTGAACTCTGCTGTCGCGCCCGCGATTGGCGAGGTTCTGTTGGCCGCCCTGCCAGCCGAACGCCTGATGGTGTTCCCGCGGGATGTCTGACACGGCGCTGCCGTCCGGCGCCACCGTGCCGCTGGAGGCGCGGCTGCTGCGCTTCGGGCTGCTGCTGGCGCTGGCCGTGCTGGTGGCGGGGCTGGTGCTGCCACTCGGCACGCTACTGCTGCGCGCCTTCCAGGACCCCGAGGGCAGCTTCGTCGGCCTGTCCAACTTCGCCACCTACGCCACCACGCCGAGCCTGCGCCTGGCCGCCTGGAACAGCGTCTGGACCGCCGTGCTGACCACGGCGCTGGTCGTGCCGCTGGCCTTCGGCTTCGCCTATGCGCTGACGCGATCCTGCATCCCCGGCAAGGGTTTTTTTCGCGCGGTGATGCTGCTGCCCGTTCTGGCGCCGTCGCTGCTGCCGGCGCTGGCGCTGATCTACCTGTTCGGCAACCAGGGCATGCTGCGGGACCTGCTGTTCGGCCATAGCATCTATGGCCCCATCGGCATCGTGGTGGCGCAGGTGTTCTACTGCTTCCCGCATGCCGCGCTGATCCTGGTCGTGGCGCTGTCGACCTCCGATGCAAGGCTGTATGAGGCGGCCACGGTGCTCCGCGCCGGCCATCTTCGCATCTTCGGCACGGTGACGCTGCCGATGGCGCGCTACGGGCTGGTTTCCGCCAGCGTCGTCGTCTTCACGCTGGTGGTCACCGATTTCGGCATTCCGAAGGTGATCGGCGGGCAGTTCCCCGTGCTGGCAACCGATGTCTACAAGCAGGTCGTCGGCTTGCAGAACTTCAACATGGGCGCCGTGGTCGGGCTGGTGCTGCTGCTGCCGGCGCTGCTCGCCTTTGCGGCGGATCGCTGGGCGAACCGGCAGCGCAGCGGCATGCTCTCGGGCCGTGCCGTCCCCTATGTGCCGGCGCCGCGCCGCGCGCGGGACCTGCCGCTGCTCGCGCTCTGCCTGCTGGTCGCGGTGGTGCTGGTGGGCGTGGTGGCGGTGGCGGTGTGGGGGTCGCTGGTCACTTTCTGGCCCTACAACCTCAGCCTGACGCTCCAGAATTACGATTTCGACCGCTTCGACACCTCCGGCTGGACGGCGCTGTGGAATTCCGTGCGCATCGCCGCCACGGCCGCCATCCTCGGCACCGCGCTGGTCTTCACCACCGCCTGGCTGCTGGAACGTGGCGCGCCGGGCGGGGCCCTGGCGAGCGCCGTGCGCTTCATCGCCGGCGTGCCGCTGGCGGTCCCCGGGCTGGTGCTCGGCCTCGCCTTCATCCTGTTCTTCAACCACCCGGCCAATCCGCTCGGATTTTTGTACGGGACGCTGGCCATCCTGGTGCTGAACGGCGTGGTGCATTTCTACACGGTGATGCACCTGACGGCGGCGACGGCGATCCGCCAGCTCGACCCGGAATTCGAATCCGTGGGCGCCTCGCTCAAGGTGCCAGCGGTGGTGACCTTCGGGCGCGTGACGGTGCCGATCTGCCTGCCGGCCATCCTCGACATCGCCGTCTTTGCCTTCGTCAACATCATGACCACGGTCTCTGCCGTGATCTTCCTGTATGGGCCGGACACCAAGCCGGCCTCCGTCGCCGTGGTGCATATGGATGAGGCGGGGCAATCCAGCGCCGCCGCGGCGATGGCGGTCACCATCCTCGCCATCACGGCCTCCGTGAAACTTGCGCAGGTCGCGACCACCGGCGCGGTGAACCGGCGGACGCAGGGCTGGCGGGCGCGATAGGCCTCAGCGCGCCACGCGGCCTTCCAGCGGATAGGTCGGATCATTGTAGCCGGGGGTGGAGGGATGGCCGGCCGCGACCAGCCCATCCACCAGCGCCTCATCCTCCGCCGTGAAGCGATAATCCAGCGCCGCCCGGTAATCCGCCCAATGTGCCTCGGTCCGCGGGCCGACGACGGCGCCGGTCACAAGGCGGTTGTGCAGCACCCAGGCCAGTGCGAATTGCCCGGCGCTGATGCCACGTTCCGCCGCGCGCGTCGCCAGCTCGGCTGCGATGCGCAGGCTTTCCGGCCGCCATTCCGTCTCCATCATCCGCTTGTCCTGCCGCGCGGCGCGCGTACCCTCCGGCGGTGCCTGGTCCGGCTTGTACTTGCCGGTCAGCACGCCGCGCGCCAGCGGCGAATAGGGAAACACGCCAAGGCCGAGTTCGGCGCAGGCCGGCAGGTGCTCCACCTCCACCATCCGGTTCAGCGCGTTGTACAGTGGCTGGCTGACCACGGGCCGATCGATGCCCGCCAGGTCGCACAGCCGGCAGATTTCCGCCACGCGCCAGGCGCGGTGATTGGAAACGCCGAAATGCCGGATCTTTCCGGCGCGCAGCAGATCCGCCATGGCGTGCACCGATTCCGCCAGCGGCGTGGTGTGATCTTCCTTGTGCCAGTAAAGGATATCGATGCAATCGGTGCCCAGCCGCTTCAGGCTGGCCTCCACCGCGAGAAAGGCGTAGCGCCGCGACAGGCCGCCGCCATTCGGGCCGGGTTGCACGGGGTTCGCCAGCTTCGTCGCCAGCACCCACCAGGCGCGATCCGCGGCAATGGCACGGCCCACCACCTCCTCCGACGCACCGCCATTATAGGCATCCGCCGTATCGATGAAGTTGATCCCCTGGCTGCGCGCCGTCTCGATGATGCGGCGGCTGGTCGCCTCATCGGCCGCGCCGCCGAACATCATGGCGCCAAGACACAGCGGCGAGACTCGCAGGCCGCTGCGGCCCAGATTGCGGTATTCCATGGTCGTTGTCCCCACCCGGCTTCCCAGGCAGTCTAGACCCAGCCTTGCCGAAAGGGACAGGCCACCATCCGCTACCGCCCCATCGCGAACCACCAATGGATCGCGCGATGTTCCAGCGCGACGAAGCCGCGATTCAGCGCATAGCCGAGCCCGGCCAGCAGCAGCACCGTGGCGTACATCTCCGGCGCGCGGCCGGCGAATTGCATCAGCACCAGGTAATGGCCCACCCCCTGCTCGCCCGCGATCATCTCCGCCACCACCGTCACCACCAATGCGAGGCCCAGCGCCACGCGCAGCCCGGCCAGGATGTAGGGCAGGCAGGCGGGCAGCACGATGAAGGCGGCGCGGCGCCAGGCGCCGATGCCGAAGGTGCGGCCCATCGCCAGCGCCTCCGCCTCCACCGCGCGCACGCCCTGCATCGTGTTGGTCAGCACCGGGAAGAACACGGTCAGTGCCACCAACGTGATCTTCATCGGATCGTCGAGGCCGAGGAACAGCACCAGCGGCGGAATCACCGCCGGCACCGGGATCGGCCGCAGCAGCTCCACCACCACGCTGAACAGCCGCGCGAGCAGGGGCACCAGCGCGAAGCCAAGGCCGATGACGATCCCGGCCACCCCACCCGCAGCCAGCCCCGCGAACATGCGGTAGAGCGAACCCGCGACGCGCAGCGGCAACTCGCCCGTCGCGCTGTCGCGCAGCAGCGCCACGAAAACCTCCGTCACCGGCGGCCAGTTCGGGCTGTCCACCCAGCCTAGCCGCGCCGAGGCCTCCCACAGCGCGAGCAGGCCCAGCACCAGCCAGACGCCGGAAGACGGACGCCGCATCAGACGCGCGCGGTGCGGTGGATGAGGCTGGCACTCGCCGGGTAGCGGCCGGTCAACCCGTAGCGCTGCATCGTCGCCACCAACGTATCCAGCTCCGCCGGCGTGACTCCTTTCGGATAGGCCGGCAGCGCCGTGTTCTGCAAACGCGAGAGCGGCAAGCGGGAAAAGCCGGAGATCAGTTCCAGCAGCGCCGGCTGGCCGGCCCGTTCATTCACCCAATCCACCCCCTTGTGCAGCGCACGGCCGAAGCGGTCGAACAGCTCCGCATTCCGCGCCAAATCATCCGCCATCGCCACATATTGCGCATTGGTGCCGCCCGGCTCCGTCTCGCTGATCGGCCAGCCTATACGCTCCAGCCTGTCGCCATGCGTCTCCAGCGCCGCGGCGACGAAGGGTTCGGAGAAGATCGCCGCATCCACCTGGCCGGCTGCCAACGCATCCGCCATCTGCGGGAAGGGCACTTCCACGGTGGTGACACGGCGCCAGTCGCCGCCGGTCTTCTCCACCCAGGCCATGCCACGCAGCCAGACGATGTTGTTGCGGGTGTTGGAGGCGAGGCGCTTGCCTTCCAGATCCTTGCCCGTGCGCAGGCCGGAGCCCTTGCGGACCAGCAGCGCCAGGATATCCGGCGGCGCATCCTTGCCTTTGCTCGCGCCGGAGACGAAGCGGAAATCCAACCCCTCCCGCACGCCCAGCATGATGGAGACGACGTTGGAGAACACCACGCGGAACTGCCCGGCGACGAGACCCGGCAAACCCGTGGCGCCGCCCGCGGTGGTGGAGGTATCGATCTCGATTCCCTCCGCCGCAAGATAGCCTTCGCGGATCGCGGCATGCAGCGGCGCGACATCCAGTACGGGAATCACGCTGACGCGCATCTTCGTCAGGCTCTGCGCACGCAGCGATGGTGCAGCGAGCGCGGCGGGGATGGTCAGGGCAGCACGGCGGGTGATGTCCATGAGGGCCTCCTTATGATTTGCGATTCTGCCAATGCAGCGCCCGGCGTTCGAGGGTTGCAAAAATACCGTTCAGCGCCAGGCCGAGCACGGCAAGAATGACCAGCCAGGCATACATTTGCCGGATCAGGAAACTGCGCTGCATGTCGAGGATCAGGAAGCCAAGCCCGCCCTGACCCGCCAGCATCTCGGCCAGCACCGCCAGCACCATGGCGAGCCCGAGGCTGATCCGCATGCCCGCCAGGATGAAGGGCAGCGACGCCGGCAGCACCAGGTGCCACAGCGTATGCGCCGTGCCCCAGCCATGCGTACGCGCCGCATCCAGCATCACCCGGTCCACGCCCCGCACGCCCTGAAGGGTGTTGAGCAGCACGGGAAAGATCACGACCAGCGCGACAGAGGTGATCTTCATCGTGTCGCCAATGCCGAGGAACAGCATCAGCGGCGGCACCAGCGCGGATTTCGGCACCGGCCGCAGCAGCTCCACCAAGGGCTCGAACAACCGGAACGCCGCCGACCACCAGCCCATTGCGGTGCCCAGCACCACGCCGATGACGCAGCCGATGGCGAAGCCGGAAAAGACCAGCCGCAGCGTCGCCAGCAGCGGCGCGACGAACTCGCCCGATTCCAGCAGGCCCCACAGCGTGGTGCCGATGACGGAAGGCGGCGGCAGCAGCACGCGGCGGACCAGCCCCGCCTGCACCGCCCATTCCAGCCCCGCCAGCAGCAGCGCCAGCACCGCAAGCCCTGGCAGGATGGCGCGCAGGCGTTCAGCCATGACGCGTCATCAACCGCTCCAGCAGCGCATGCCGCAACTCCAGGAAGCGGGGCGTCTCCCGCGTCGCGATCGGGTCGCGAGGGCGTTCAATGCCCACCTCGATCACCTCCGCCACCGTGGTCGGCCGCGGCGTCAGCACCGCGATGCGATCAGCCAGCGTGATCGCCTCCTCCACATCATGCGTGACCAGAAGCACGGTCAGGCTGCGGCGCGCGCAGATCTCCAGCACCAGCGCGTGCAGGTCGAGCCGCGTGAGCGCATCCACCGCGCTGAAGGGCTCGTCCATCAGCAGCATGGCCGGCTCCGCCGCCAAAGCCCGCGCAATCGCCACGCGCTGCTGCATGCCGCCCGAGAGTTGCCAGGGAAAGTGATCGCCGAAGCCGGCCAGGCCCACCTGCGCCAGCGGTTCCTCCGCCGCCGCCCGCGCCCGCTTGCGGCCCTGGCGGTGTTCGGTTGCGAAGGCCACATTGTCCCGCACATTGCGCCAGGGCAGCAGGGACCGGCTGTATTGCTGGAAGACATAGACCGCTTCCGGCGGCGGCGCGGTCACCACCCGTCCCGCCAGCCGCACCGTGCCGGAGGTCACCGGCAGCAGCCCGGCCGCCATCTGCAACAGCGTGGATTTACCGCAGCCGGAGGGGCCGAGCACCGCCATGAACTCGCCCGCCCGCACCGCGAGCGAGACACGATCCATCACCCGCGCGGGCGGCCCACCGCGGCTCGGGAATTCCTTGCAGACCGCATCCATCTCCAGGAGCATTCGCGTCCTTTCGGTTGGCCATGCGGCGTTTCACGAGTGGGGTCGTTGCCCCACCCTTCCCTGTCAGAACAGCTCGAAATACTCGCGATGTTCCCACTCGGACACCTCGGTCTCGAAGCGGGCGATCTCCGCGCGCTTCAACCGCGCGAAGTAGTTGATGAAGGTTTCGCCGAAGGCGGCGCGCGCTGCGGCACTCTCCTCCAGCGCCGTCACCGCTTCCGCCAGGCTGCGCGGCAGCAAGGGCGCGTCGGTCTCATAGGGTGTGTCGGCGGGCGGGCCGGGCTCGCGCTGCGCGGCCATGCCCTCCAGCCCATAAGCGAGCTGCGAGGCAAGGTAGAGATAGGGATTCGCCGCCGGCTCCCCCACCCGGTTCTCCAGACGCGTCGCCGCATCCCCCGGCGCACCCAGCGCGCGCACCATCACGCCGCGATTGTCGATCCCCCATATGGCGCGGTCCGGCGCCAGGGAATGGCTGCGGTAGCGGCGATAGCCATTGATGGTGGGCGTGGCAAAGGCCGCTGCCGCCCGCGCATGCGCCAGCAGCCCACCGAGGTAATGCCGCGCTGTCGCTGACAGCAATGTGCCCTCGCCCATGAAGGCGTTGCGGCCGTCCTTCACCAGCGACTGGTGCAGATGCCAACCACTCGACATCACATGGGGAATGCGCGGCCGGCACATGAAGGTGGCGTGGTAGCCATGCCGGCGGGCCACCTGCTTCACCGCGCTGCGGAACAGCACCATGGCATCCGCACTCGCCAGGCCGGATTGCGGGCCGAAGGTGAACTCCACCTGGCTCGGCCCATACTCCACCTCCATCGAGCGCAAAGGCAGGCCGAGCGCCTGGATGTCGCGGCGGAGGATTTCCAGGATGGGGTCGAGCTGGTCGTAGCGCAGCTCCGTCAGGTAGTTGTAGCCCTGCGTCAGCAGCGCCACGTCCGGCGGCGTCCCCGGCTGCCCTGCATCCTCCGGCGCCAGCTTCGGGTCCGTCAGGCGGAACAGATGGAACTCGACTTCCAGTCCCGTGACGAAGTCGAAACCCAGCGCTGCGGCTTGTGAAACCTGTTGGCGCAACAGGTGGCGCGTGGCCAGCGGCACCGGGCGGCCATCCGGAAAATAGGCATCGCACAGGATCCAGCCGGTATGCGGCGCCCAGGGCAGGATGCGGAAGGTTGAGGGGTCCGGCACCAGCAGCGCATCCGCCGCCCCCTCCATCGCCTTTTCCCCCAATGCGCCGCCGGCCGACCACACCGGGAAGACGGTACGGTGCGAGGAATCCTTCAGCAGCAGCGTCGTGGTCATCGCCACGCCATTGGCCAGCGCGCCCCTGGCTTCGCTCGCCATGATGGTCTTGCCGCGCAGAATGCCGTGCTGGTCGGGGAAGGCCAGGCGCAGCACGCCCAGGCCCGCCGCCTCGATCTGCCGCAGGACCTCGGCGCGCTGGCCAGGCTGGTCCAGCCCGTGCCGTTCGACAAAGCTCATTCCGCGGCGAGGGCCGGCGGCGCCCAGGGCGCGGCGCCACGGCGACGCGCGACCGCGTCACGCCAACGGATGTCCCATTCCGCGGTGGGCGCCATGGTGTCGATGGTTGCCGGGCCGACGACGCGCAACGTGGTCTCCGCATCCTGCATCAGCGCCGGCGCGCGTCCCTCCTCGATCGCGGCCATGGCGCGCATCAGCAGGCGGCGATTGGCCGCGATCGCCTTGTCGCTGCTCGCCAGGGTTTCGCGCGTGCGATCCTGGATGGCGCCCTGCGACTCCACCGCCCATTGGTCATGGACGTTGATGTCATCGCCCATGCCCGTATAGGTCTCGGTCGCCTGCTCCTCGGGGTCGAAGCCGTAGTCGTTGTGGCGGCCGAGCTTCGGCAAGTAGTCCGGCAGGCTGTAGGATTCCAGGCGCTGCGCGCGCATCTGCGCGCGGTCCACCGGCTTGGCGAAGCTGGTGAAGATCGCCACCCAATAGGTGTGCGTGTCATCCACCGGCATGTGCCATTGGGTGATGGTCATCTCCGCGCTCATCGGAATCACGAAGGCCTGCGGGAAGACTAGGTTGGTGACGCGCACATGCGTCGTCGCCTCATTGATGGTGCGCAGGGCCGTCACGCGTAGGCCGTAATCCGTGTTCTCCACCTCGATCCGCGGCCTGGCATATTCGCGCAGCACATAGGTCATCGGCAGGTCGGACCCGTCGGAGGTGGCGCGGAACTGCTTGCCGTAGGACTCCGCCGCGTCGCCATCCTCGAAGAATCGATGCAGGAAGCTGGCATGCGCCGGGTCGATGCCGACCTCCAGCGCCTGCAACCAGTTGCAGGAGATCAGCCCCTTGAAGGCAAAGGTGTGGCTGTCTGGCGCGGTGAAGCAATCCAGCGCCGGAAAGGGCGGTGCCACGCCCTCGCCCAGGAAGGCGAAGACGATGCCGCTGCGGATTTCCACCGGGTAGGAACGCTGGCGGATGCGCGTGCACAGGGTGCTGCCCTCCGGCTCCGCCGGCGTATCGAGGCACTTGCCCTGGACATCGAACAGCCAGCCATGAAACGGGCAGCGCAGCCCGCCATCCTCCAGGCGCCCGAAGGCAAGATCCGCGTTGCGATGCGGGCAATCCCGATCCAGCAGGCCGAGGCGCCCCTGCTCGTCGCGGAACAGCACGAAATCCTGGCCGAGCGCACGCACGGCGCGCACCGGGCGCTTCTCCTCCAGCTCATCCAGAAGCGCGACAGGCTGCCAATACTGGCGCAGCACGCGACCGCCCGGTGTTGCGGGGCCGACGCGGGTCAGGCGCTCATTCAACTCGGCGGAGATCATGGGCGGCAGCTCCGACAAAAATGTTCACTGACCGAACACTTGTGCGATAGTAACCAAGGCCCAGCTTTCCGCACAAGACGCTTTTGGAAGGTTCCGTACATGCCACGCCTGAATGCCGAGGATGCCGAGCGCCGGGAGGCCGCCGGCCACGGCCCGGATTTCCTGGAAGCCCTGGCGCGTGGCCTCGCCGTGCTGCAGGCCTTCGGGCCGGAGCGCCGGCAGATGACCCTGGCGGAGGTGGCGCGCGCCGTGGATCTGCCGCGTGCCACCGTACGCCGCGCGCTGCACACGCTGGTCGTGCTCGGCCATGTCGAAGCCGAGGGCAAGCTGTTCCGCCTGACACCCGGGGTGCTGCGCCTGGCTGCCGGCTATCTTGGCGCCAATGGCCTGTCCCATATTCTTCAGCCCCGCTGCGAGAAGTTGAGCGCGGAGGTCGGCGCCCCGTGTTCCGCCGCGGTGCTGGATGGGGCGGAGATCGTCTTCATCGCCTATGGCCAGCCCGCGCGGCTGCTGAACCTGACAACCATGGTGGGCCTGCGCCTGCCCGCCTTCTGCACCGCGCTGGGCCGCGTGCTGCTGGCCGGGTTGCCGGAGGTGGAGATGGAGGCGGTGCTGGCGCGACACCCACCCGCGGCCGTCACGCCGCAGACGGAACTCGACCCCGTCCGCATCCGCAAGCGCATCGCCAAGGCGCGCAGCGATGGCTTCGCTTTGGTGGACCAGGAAGCGGAACTGGGTTTCCGGTCGCTGGCCGTGCCGCTGCGGCGCTATGACGGGCGCGTGGTCGCCGCGCTCAACATCGGCATGCATACGGAACGCGGGACCGCGACTGCCCTGCGCGAGGGCTACCTGCCGCTGCTGCGGGCACAGGCCACCGATCTGGCGCAGCAATTGTTGTAGTGCGGCGTTGCACCCCGTGCGGAACGCGGGTTAGCATCCGCACAGATGTTCGGTCATCGAACACGTGCCAGGCCCAGGACCCCAGCATGCGCATCGCGGTGATCGGCAACGGTATCGTCGGCACCGCCACCGCGGCCTGGCTGCAACGCGATGGCCACCAGGTCACCTTCGTCGATCCGCTCGGCCCGGCGGAGGCGACCTCCTTCGGCAATGCCGGCTCCCTCTCGCCTTCCGCATGCCTGCCGGTCGGCATGCCGGGCATGTGGAAGAAGGTGCCGGGCTGGCTGCTGGATCCGCTCGGCCCGCTGGCCGTGCGCTGGTGGTACGCGCCGATTGCCGCGCCCTGGCTGATGCGCTTCCTGAAGCATTCGTCCCGCGAGGACGTTGTCCGCATCGCCACCGCGCTGCGCGGGCTGCTGGCGCCGATCTTCGAATGCTACGAACCGCTGCTGCAACGCGCCAATGCCAGCGGGCTGATGCGCCGCAGCGGCTGCCTCTATGTCTATTCCGGCGCCGAAGCCGCGCGGCAATGGGCCTGGGGCATGAATCTGCGCCGCTCGCTCGGCGTCGAGATGCGTGATGTGGCGGAGGATGAGCTGGTCGCGCTGGAGCCCGACCTGAAGGGCCGCTTCCGCTTCGGCATATTGGCGCCGGAGAATGGCAGCACCCTCGATCCCGCCGCGATGACGCGCGCCTTGTTCGCACAATGCGAACGCGATGGCGCGCAGGTGCACCGCGCCCGCGTCACCGGCTTTCGCATCAGGGGCGGTTCCGTCCATGCACTCGAGCTTGAAGGCGGGGAGACGCTGGAGACGGAAGGCGTGGTGCTCGCCGGTGGCGCCTGGTCCGCGAGGCTCGCGAACCAGCTCGGCCCGCGCATCCCGCTGGAGACGCAGCGCGGCTATCACGTCACGGTCGCCAGCAACAACCTGGCGCTGCGCCACACGGTGATGGCGGTGGAGCACAACCTGATGGTGAACCCCATGCAGATGGGGCTGCGCCTGGCGGGCTCCGTGGAATTCGCCGGCCTCAATGCCGCGCCGGATTATCGGCGCGCCGCCATGCTGCTGGCGCGTGGGCGCGAGATGTTCCCGCATCTCGATACCAGCCGCACCAGCGAATGGATGGGCCACCGCCCCTGCCTGCCGGACAGCCTGCCGGTGATCGGCCGCGCACCGCGCGTGGACAATGCCTGGTTCGCCTTCGGCCACGGCCATATCGGCATGTGCGGCGCCGCCAGCACGGGGCGGGAAGTCGCACATCTGGTCGCCGGCCGCGATCCGGAAATCGACCTCGCGGCCTTCGCGCCCACCCGCTGGGCCGCCTGAACATGCGGCGCCTCGATGTCGCGATCGATATCGGCGGTGATTTCTCGGATCTGTTCGCCAGCGCGCCCGGCTCGCCGCCGATCCTGCTGAAACGCCCGAGCGACCACGGCGCAGCGTTGCACGATTCGATCGCCGCGCTGCTTTCGGCGGCCGGCATCGCGGCGGCGGAAGTGGCACGGCTGCGCCTGTCCACCACGCTGGCCACCAACGCGCTGGTCCGCGGCACCGCCAGCCCGGTGGCCCTGGTCACGACGCAGGGTTTCAGCGACGTGCCCGATCTCGGCCGCCAATCGAAGCGCTACCCGATGGAGGAGGCGCCGCCACCGCCCACGCCGCCCTGGCTCTCCCCACCCGCATGGCGCTGCGAGATCGCCGGCCGCATCGATGCGCAGGGCAAGGAGGTGGAACCCCTCGCCCCCCTGCCCGGCCTGATCGCGACGCTGCCGCCGGGTACGCCGGTTGCCATCTGCCTGCTTTTCGCACCGCTGAACCCGGCGCATGAACGGGCGGTGGCGCAGGCCATCCACGCCCTGCGGCCGGATCTGCGCCTGTCCCTGTCGCACCAGGTCGATCCCGGCCTGCGCGAATTCGAACGCATGCTGGCGACGCTGGCCGATGCCGCGCTGAAGCCGCTGCTGGCCACACGCCTCACCGGCCTGCGGCCCGCCCCCTGGGTGCTGCGCGCGGAAGGCGGGCTGGCGCCGCTGGCGGATGCGCTGGCGCAGCCGCTTGGCCTCGCCCTGTCCGGCCCCGCCGCCGGTGCGCGCGCCGTCGCGCAGTGGGCCGCGGGCCAGGATGCGATCGGCCTCGACATGGGCAGCACCACCGCGGAGGTCAGCCTGGTGCGCGCCGGCGTGCCGCTGACGGCGCGGGAGATCGGGCTGGGCGCGCTGCGGCTGCGCTGCCCGGCGCTGGATGTCGAAAGCCTGGCGATGGGCGGTGGCGCGACGCTGGCGCTGCAAACCGGCCGCATCCGCTTCGGCCCGCCCGCCCGCCCCGCCTGCCGCGGCGGCACCCAGGCCACGCTGACGGATGCCGCGCTGCTGGCCGGCTGGCTGCCCGCCACGCTGTCCGGCCAGGCGCTGGACCGGGCGGCCGCCGCCACCGCCCTGCGCGCCGCGCTCGGCACCACGGATGCCACGCCGGCGCTGGAATTGGCGGAGGCCCTGCTGGCCGGCGCCCTGCGCCGCATCGCGCTGCGCCGCGGGCTGGACCCGACCGCGGCGCTGCTGGTGGCCGGCGGCGGTGCCGGGCCGCTGCACGCCGCGGCCATCGCGCGGCGCATCGGCGCCCGCCGCGTGCTGGTGCCGCCCGCGCCCGGCCTGCTCTCCGCCTTCGGCCTGGCCCTGGCGCCCGCCTCCGCCTCGCTGGAGGCGCCCTGCGACCTGGCGCTGGACGACCTTCCCCACCCACAGGCCCTGGCGCAGGCCGAGGCGTTGACGGCGCGCCTCGCCGCCTGGGGCTGCAGCGCGGAACCCCGCCACAGCCTCGCCATGGCCTATGCCGGCCAGGCGGAGACGCTGGAGGTGCCCTTCACCCCGGGCGAGCCCGCCGCCACGCTGGCGGCGCGTTTCGATGCCGCCCACGCCGCCACGCGCGGCCATGCGCCCGGCGGTGTGCGCCGCATCCTGGCGCTGCGCTGCCTGGCCATGGCGGCCCTCGGCCCGGCACCGCGCCACAGCGCCGCGGTCGCCTGGGTGGAACGGCATCTGCCCGATGGCACGGTGCTGCGCGATCTCGCGGATGCAACGCTCCGCATCCCACCCGGCTGGCGCGTCATGCAGCGCGCAGATGGCGCAACCCTGCTGGACGCCGCGGCATGAGTCTCGCCGAGGCTGCCGCCCGGGAGATTCTGCGCCTGGCGCTCGAAGGCCTGGCCGACCGCATGCAGGACAGCCTGCTGGCCAGCGCATTGTCCCCCGTCGCGCGCGAAGGCATGGATTGCGCCGCGGCGCTGTTCCTGCCGGATGGGCGGGTGCTGGCGCAGGCACGGTCGCTGCCTTTGCTGCTCGGCGGCATGATCCCGGCCATCGCCGCCCTCGCCCGCGCCTTCCCGCCGGAGACGCTCGCCGAGGGCGACGGGTTGCTGCTGAACGACCCCTGGTCCGGCGGTACGCATCTGCCGGATCTCATCGTCGCGCGCCCGGTCTTCGTGCAGGGCCGCGTGGTGGCCTTCGCCGCCACCATCCTGCACCACCAGGATGTCGGCGGCATCGCCCCCGGCTCCGTGCCGCCGGATGCGCAAGACGTCTTCCAGGAAGGCCTGCGCCTGCCGCCGGTGAAGTGGCGCCATGCGGGGGTGGAAGATGCCGGCATCGCCGCCATCCTGGCCGCCAATACCCGCACGCCCGCCATGCTGGCCGGCGACCTGGCCGCGCAATGGGCCGCCGTGTCGCTGGCGGCGCGGGAGGTGGCGGCGCTTGCCACCAGCATGGGCGTCGAGACCTTCGCCCAAGGCTGCGAGGCCTTGCTGGCGGAAGCCCGCACGGCGCTGGCGGCGGCGCTGGCCGCGCTGCCCGAGGCCGAGGCCGCCGCGGAGGATGCGCTGGAAGGCGATGGCCGCAGCGCCGCGCCCGTGCCCATCCGCGTCACGCTGCGCCGCCTGCCCGGGCCGCGGCTGGGCGTGGATTTCACCGGATCGGCGCCGCAGACGGCCGGGCCGGTGAATGCCGCCCCCTCCGGCCTGCTCGCCGCCTGCTTCTGCCTGTTGCAGCGCCTGGCCCCCGAGGCGCCGGCCAATCACGGGCTGCTCGACCTGCTGGATCTGCATCTGCCGGAAGGCAGCGTGGTGAACCCGCGCTTTCCGGCCGCGGTGAATGCGCGCACCGCCACGGTGAAGCTGGCCTGCAACGCGCTGTTCGCGGCGCTGGCGCGGCTTTCGCCGAAACCCGCCGCCGCGCCCAATGCCGGCGTTGCCGTGGTGCTGTCCATCGGTGGCGTGGATGGCGCGGGCCGCCGCTGGATCTTTACGGAGATCGTCGCCGGCGGCTCCGGCGGCCGGCCGGATGGGCCGGGGCTTCCGGGGCTTTCGGCCGATGTCTCGAATGCGCGCAACCTGCCGGCCGAGATGCTGGAATCGGCCGCGCCGATTCGCGTGGAAGCCATCGAAAGACGGCGCGGCTCCGGCGGCGCCGGGCTGCATCCGGGTGGCGATGGGGTGCGGCGGGTCTATCGGCTGCTGTCGGGCGTGGCGGAAATCTCCTATCGCGGGGAGCGGCATCTGGCCGGCGCGCCGGGCGCGCAGGGTGGCGGGCCAGGGGCACCGGCCGCGGCGCGCATCCTGGCCGCCGATGGCGCCGTGCGGCACCTGCCGTCGAAGGCGCGCATCGCCTGGGTGGCGGGGGATCGCTTCATCCTGGAAACCGCGGGCGGGGGCGGCTGGGGCCCCGCGCAACAACAGGGAGACTTGGAACCATGAGCCTCACCCGACGCAGCCTCGGCGCCATCCTCGGCGCGGCCCTGGCCACGCCCGCGCTCGCACAGGCCTGGCCGAGCCGCACGCTTCGCATCGTCGTGCCCTTCCCGCCCGGCGGCAGCACCGATGTGCTGGCGCGGCGCCTGGCGGAGAGGCTGACAGCCGCCCTCGGCCAGACCGTGCTGGTGGAAAACCGCCCCGGCGCCGGCGGCACGGTGGGCGCGGATGTGGTGGCGAAAGCGCCGCCCGATGGGCACACGCTGCTGATGGGCGTCACCGGCAGCAATGCCATCGCCGGCAGCCTGTTCCGCAACCTGCCCTATGATCCCGCCAACGCCTTCGCGCCGCTGTCGCGCGTGGTCTCCGCGCCGCTGATCCTGGTGGTGAACAAGGACCAGCCGATCCAGGACCTGGCGGGCTATATCGCGGCGGCCAAGGCGACGCATGGCGGGCTGACCTATGCGACGCCGGGCAATGGCACCTCGATGCACCTGACCGGCGTGATGTTCGGCCAGGCGGCGAAGGTGGAGCTGACCCATGTGCCCTATCGCGGTTCCGCCGCCGCGCTGACGGATCTGGTCGGCGGGCAGGTGCAATCGAGCTTCGCGGATTTCCTGGTGGCGCTGCCGCAGGTCCGCGCCGGGGCGATCCGGGCCCTCGCCGTCACCTCCCCGGACCGCCACCTGCTGCTGCCGCAGGTGCCCACCATGGCGGAAGCCGGGCTGCCCGGCTTCGCCGCCACATCCTGGCAAGGGCTGTTCGCCCCCGCCGGCACCCCGGCCCCCATCATGGCCCGGCTGCATGCGGAAGTGGCCCGCGCCATGGCCGCGCCCGAGATCAGGGACAGCTTCGCCGCCCAGGGCTTCACCGTGGAAGCCACCACCCCGGCGGAATTCGATGCCTTCGTCCGCGCGGAAGTGGCCAAATGGGCCGTGGTGGTGCGCGAGGGCCGCATCTCGCTCGATTGAGGAGGATCCCCATGGCGGCCGCCGACAACCTGCCCATCATCGACCTTGGCGCGCTGGGCACGGAGGCCGGCGATGCCGCCATCGCGCGCGCGCTGGATGCGGCCTTCGCCGGCATCGGCTTCGCCTATTTCGCCAATACGCCGATCAGCGCGGCGCAGCAGGCGGCGATCTTCGCCGCATCGCGCCGCTTCCACGCGCTGCCGGATGCGGCCAAGCGCGCCATCGACATGAACGCCTTCCATCGCGGCTACATGGCGCCGAAGACCAGCGTCATCGCCACATCCTCCGTCGCCCGCGTGACCAAGCCCAATTTCTCCGAATCCTTCATGTTCATGCATGAGGTGGCGGAAGATGACCCGCGCTTCGGCCTGCCCCTGCAAGGCCCGAACCAATGGCCCGGCGAGCTGCCCGAATTCCGCGCCGAAATCCTGGCCTACCAGGCCGCGATGGAAGAATTCTGCCGCAGCCTGCTGCGCCCGATCGCGCTGGCGCTGCACCTGCCGGCCGATTTCCTGCTGAGGTGGTTCGAGACACCCACCACCTTCCTGCGCCTGCTGCACTACCCGCCGCAGCCACCGGATGCGGCGGAGGATGAATTCGGCTCCGCCCCGCACACCGATTACGGCTTCATCACCGTGCTGCTGCAGGATCTGTCCGGCGGGCTGGAGGTGCGGCGCGCCGATGGCGTGTGGCTGCAGGCCACGCCGATCCCCGGCAGCTTCGTGGTGAATGTCGGCGACATGCTGGCGCGCTGGACCAATGGGCGCTGGCAGTCCACGCCGCATCGGGTGAAGAACCTGTCGGGCGGCGAGCGCTATTCCTGCCCGTATTTCTTCGACATGGACATGGACAGCGAGGTGGCCTGCCTGCCGAGCTGCACCAGCGCCACCAACCCGCCGCGCCACCCGCCGGTGCTGTATGGCGACTACCTGCTGGAGCGGTTGAACAAGAACTATTCCTACCGCAAGCCGGCCTGACTACCCAGCCAGATGCGGCCGCCGCACCCAGCGCGCCAGCAGCCCATCCACCGGCCCGAAGATCACGGAAATCGCCCAGGCCACCCCCGCCGTCAGCACGATGGCGGGGCCGGAGGGCAGGTCGAGGTGATAGCTCGCCAGCAGCCCGAACACGGCCGAGACCATCGCCAGCCCAACCGCGGCATAGGCCATGCCCGACAATTCCCGCCCCCAATGCCGCGCGGCGACGGCCGGCAGCATCATCAGCCCCACCGCCATCAGCGTGCCCATGGCCTGGAAGGCGGCCAGCACGTTCAGCACCACCAGCACCAGGAACACCGCGTGCCACATCCCGCCGCGCACGCCCTCCGCCGCGGCGAAGCCGGGGTCGAAGCATTCCAGCGCCAGTGGCCGCCAGGCCAGCGCCAGCACCGGCAGGGTCAGGCTGGCAACACCCGCCATCAGCAGCAGCGCCGGGTCATCCACGCCGAGCACCTGGCCGAACAACAGATGCGTGAGGTCGGAGGTATCGCCCCGCAGCGACACCAGCGTGACGCCGAGCGCAAGCGCGATCAGGTACAGCGCCGTCAGCGCCGCATCCTCCCGCCCGCCCGTGGCGCGGGACAGCGCCCCGGCGCCCACCGCCACCGCCAGCCCCGCCACCAGCCCGCCAATCGACATGGCCGGCACCGACAGGCCGGCGATCAGGAAGCCCGCCGCGATGCCGGGCGTCACGCCATGCGCCAGCACCTCCGCGGTCAATGAGGTCCGACGCAGCATCAGGAACACGCCGAGCAGCGGCGCCGCCACGGCCAGCGCCAGGCAGCCCACCAGGGCGCGGCGCATGAAGCCGAATTCGAAAAAGGGGCCGAAGAGCCAGTCCATGCCCTCAGGCCGCGCAGGCGGGGGCGGTCTCGTCCCAGGCCTCGGCCATCATCCGGGCGCGCAGGCGATTGCTGGCGGACAGCACCTCGGCGGTCGGGCCACAGGCAATCGCCTCCCGCGCCAGCAGCAGGCAGTCGGGGAATTCGCGCTGCACCAGGTCCAGGTCATGCAGCACGGCCAGCACGGTGCGGCCCTCGCCATGCCAGCGGCGCAGCACGGCCAGCAGGTCGGCGGCGGTGCGGGCATCGACGGCGTTGAAGGGTTCGTCCAGCAGGATCAGATCCGCATCCTGCACCAGAAGGCGGGCGAACAGCAGCCGCTGGAACTGGCCGGCGGACATCGCGCCCACCGGACGGCGCCCGAAGCCACCCAGCCCCACCGCCTCCAGCGCCTGCTGCGCCCGGTCCCGGTCCGCCGCGCTGGTGCCGCGGAAGGCGCCGAGGCGGGACCACATGCCCTGCAACACCACATCCAGGCACAGGATCGGGAAGGCACGGTCCATGCCGGATTGCTGCGGCAGCAGCGCCACGCGCGGCTTGCCGCCGCTGAGCGTCACCCGCCCCTCATCCACCCGGTGCAACCCGGCAATCGCCCGCAGCAGCGTGGTCTTGCCCGCGCCATTCGGCCCGACGATGGCGCCCAGCGACCCGGCGGCAAAGCGCGCGGAGACGTGATGCACCGCCGGATGGCGCTGATGCGTGGCCGTGAGGTTGGCGATCTCCACCGCCGGCCCGCGCCGCGCCGCCGGCTTTTCAACCTCCACCGGCCTCATGCCGCCAGCGCCCAGCCCACGGCGGCCCACAGCACCGCCAGCACAGCCGCGGCCAGCAGCAGCCGCGCGCCGGCGCTGGCCGAAAGCGCCAGGGGGTCCGCGATACGGAGGGAGGGGAGCGAAGCGCGCATGGTTACCTTATAACGTCGCGCACTCTATAGCGTTCAAGCCATGCCTGGGAAAAGGCCCTGCGGTGGACTACCTGCGCTTGCGATGCAGGACAGCCCCCCGCCCCCCTCGCCCCTTCCCCTCACCTCGGATACCGAGGACGAGCTCCGCCGTGGCCTGAAGCGGCACCGTGCCGCCGCCACCGGGCTGCTCGCCGGCATGGGCGGGCTGCTGCTGGGCAGCTATGCCCTGCCGCCCGGCTACGGCACGGATCTGTTGCAGGCCGCCGCCAAGGCCGGCGTGGTGGGCGGCATCGCCGACTGGTTCGCGGTGACGGCGCTGTTCCGCCACCCGCTCGGCCTGCCCATCCCGCACACCGCCATCATCCCGATGCAGAAGG
>LNFM01003118.1_pt1 | contig 50296 bp, 46 predicted proteins | sample 596031 | NCBI WGS metagenome assembly LNFM01 (sample SAMN04254537, study PRJNA301005) | activated carbon metagenome | isolation source: dual media filters at the Ann Arbor, Michigan drinking water treatment plant | place: USA: Ann Arbor | reverse complement strand
AGGCGTCGTAAATCAACTGGTTGACCGGCGCCTTAGAGATCACCCCGACGATGCCGCACATGAAAACACTCCCGGTTCAAACTGCTTTGCGGCCGAAGGCCGAATCGATACACCCCGATTGTCGGGGGTCGGAGCCTCCTCAGAGCCGAAGTTGATCAGCGATGCTCGCCGGCAACGCCGGCTTCAACCCGGTGATCACGACTTTCAGCCACGCAGCGCCCATGGAGTGTTGCCAGGTTGGTGTCTCAGTCCACGGCGTGCGCGTGACCACGGCCGCCACGGCCAGCAGCAGAATCCCGCCGCGCAAAACGCCAAATGCCGCTCCCAGCAGGCGATCGACACCACTCAGAGGTGTGGCGTGAATCAGCATTTTCAACAGCCGCGCGAGGAGACCCCAGACGATCAGCGCAGCGATGAAGGTCAGCGCAAAGGCCGCCGCATGGTTCAAAGCCGACCCGGGTGTACCAATCGGCACAAAGGGCGCGACGGCAGTATGGAACCACTGCGCGGCCAGGTACGCGGCTAACCAGCCCAACAGCGACATCAACTCGAAAGCCAGACCACGCCAGGCCCCCACTGCCATCGACAGCAGCAGCACGGCCAGCATCGCGAGGTCGACAGCGTTCCAGGATCCGGTCATTGCGCCCAGTGTTGGACCGCCCGAGTGGACAGCCACTGCAGGTCAAGGTTCAAAGCGCCAGCACCACCGCCGCGATGCCTGCTTCTTTGGACTTGGCCTGTGCCTTGTCAGCCTCGGCACGGGTTGCAAACGGCCCCAGGCGCACGCGGATGCGCTTGCCAGCGGCGGTTTCCGCCACCTGGGTGTAGGTTTTCAGGCCCAGCTTTTCCATCTTCAGGCGCACCTCGCGCGCCGATGCCGGGTCGGCAAACGCCCCCACCTGGACGACAAAGCGAGCAGCACCGTCGGCGGCCGATGCGGCCTTCGGCGACGTCGCGCCGGAGGCGACTGGCTCGACAGCCGTGGAGGCTTTTGCGGGAGCCGCCGCCGCAACGGGTACAGCAGGCGGGTCGCTGGCAGTGCCCGCAGCTGACGCGGGAAGTGCCTCCGGAATCGAAGCCGCCGCCTCTGCAGCAGGCATGGGTTCCGAGGGCACATCGCGGGTCACCACACCCGAGGCCACCGTGGACTCCGGTGTCGCCACCGCGCCAGAGCGCGGTGCGGGCAGCACCAGCGCAGGTACGCCATCGGCTTTCGGGATCTCGATCGGAATATCCACCGGGATCGGCCGCGGCTGCGACTCAAACAACAGCGGAAAGCCAATCACCCCCAAGGTCAACAGCAGCACCGCGCCGATCAGACGCTGACGAGTGCGTGTACGTACCTTCTCGACCGCATCGAGCGAGCCCGCAGGTCGTCCGGAGTTGACAGAGCCGGCATCGCTGGGAGGCTTGCGCTTGAGGAATTCGGGCAGGGCCATCGGTGGGAGTACGGTCAGACGCTGTGCGAACTGCCCAGCCGGGGCAGACCATGTTGAAGGACGCCGCCCACGGTGAGGAACGACCCGAACACGACGATTCTATCGGCCGGGTCGGCACCCGCCAGCGCGTGCTGCAGTGCGGCTTGCGGGTCATGATGCGTCGACAATACGACCGCTTCCGCACCCGGCTTTTTCAATGTGGGCGCCAGCGATTCGAACAACGCTTGCAGCTGGCTTGCCGTCGCGGCGCGCGCGGTCGGCAGGTCGGTGAAGCACCACGAATCGACCAATGGCGCCATGCGCTGGATGATCGCGCTCAGGTCCTTGTCGTGCATCGCGCCAAACACCGCATGGGTACGCGGATGGAAGCCCATGCGATCAAGGTTCTGTGCGAGCGCCGCCACCGCGTGCGGGTTGTGTGCGACATCGAGCACCAGCGTGGGCTGGCCGGGAACGATCTGAAAGCGCCCGGGCAAATCGAGCATCGCAAATCCCTGGCGCACCGCCTGTGCCGTGATCGGCAGTCGATCCGCCAGCGCTTCGAAGGCCGCCAGCGCGCCCGACGCATTGATCAGCTGGTTGGCGCCGCGCAAGCCGGGGTACGCCAGACCGTTGTAGCGCTTGCGCCGTCCGGCCCAGGCCCACTGCTGCTGGTCGCCCGAATGGTTGAAGTCGACGCCGAATCGACGCAGATCGGCACCCAGCGCACTGGCGTGGTCGATCATGCTTTGTGGCGGCACTGGATCGCTGACGACGACAGGCCGGCCCGCGCGCATGATCCCGGCCTTCTCACGCCCGATGGACTCGCGGTCCGGGCCGAGGTATTCGACATGATCGAGGTCGATGCTGGTGATCACCGCACAGTCGGCGTCGAAGACATTGACCGCATCGAGCCGGCCGCCGAGGCCGACCTCCAGGATCACCAGATCCAGTGGCGCCTGCGACAGCAAGCGCGCGATGGCCAGTGTCGTGAACTCGAAGTAGGTCAGGGCGACCTCGCCGCGGGCCTGCTCGACCGCCTCGAAGTGCGGCAGCAGATCCCCAGCACGCACCATCTCGCCGTTGATGCGGCAGCGCTCCTCGAAATGCACCAGGTGCGGCTTCGAGTACAGGCCGACGCGGTAGCCCGCGCGCAGCGCGATCGACTCGAGCATGGCGCAGGTCGAGCCTTTGCCGTTGGTGCCGGCCACCAGGATCAGCGGCGCGCCAAACCTCAAGTCCAGGCGCGCACGCACCTGCTCGACACGGCGCAAGCCCATGTCGATTTCTTTCGGGTGCAGCTGTTCGCAGCGGGCCAGCCAACCGGCCAGCGTGGTGGGCAAAGAAGACAAACGCGTCGTGGCCCGCGACTGGCGTCAGGCGATCGCGTCGGCGCTCTGGCGCTGCAGCATGGCGATCAGCTTGGCGATCGAGCCACGCAGTTCGCGCCGATCGACGATCATGTCAATCGCACCGGTGTGCAGCAAGAACTCGGCACGCTGGAAGCCTTCGGGCAGCTTTTCGCGCACGGTGTTCTCGATCACGCGCGGACCGGCAAAACCGATCAGCGCCTTCGGCTCGGCGATGACCACATCGCCCATGAAGGCAAAGCTTGCGGACACGCCTCCCATGGTCGGGTCGGTCAGCACGCTGATGTAAGGCAGCTTCGCCTTGGCCAGGCGGGTCAGTGCGGCATTGGTCTTGGCCATCTGCATCAGGCTCAGCAGCCCTTCCTGCATGCGGGCGCCGCCAGTGGCCGTGAAGCTGATGAACGGTGTCTTCTGTTCGACGGCGGTCTCGACGCCGCGCACGAAACGCTCGCCCACCACCGAACCCATCGAGCCACCCATGAACTGGAACTCGAAGCAGGCAGCGACCACCGGGATGCTGTGGATGGCGCCACCCATCACCACCAGCGCATCGGTTTCGCCGGTCGCTTCGAGCGCTTCCTTGAGCCGCTCGGGGTACTTCTTGCTGTCCCTGAATTTCAGCGCGTCGACAGGCACCACTTCCTGCCCGATCTCGTAGCGACCCTCGGGATCGAGAAACGCATCAAGCCGCGGCCGCGCGCCAATGCGGTGATGGTGGGTGCACTTCGGGCAGACGTTGATGTTCTGCTCAAGGTCGGTCTTGTAGAGCACCGTCTCGCACGAGGGGCACTTGACCCACAGGCCCTCGGGCACCGAGCGGCGTTCATTGGGGTCTGTCGGTTGGATCTTCGACGGCAACAGTTTTTCGAGCCAGCTCATGGGCGTTCTCCTGTCAGGGTGTCGAGTGCAGTTCGGATGTCAGCGATGAAACGAGCCGCCGCTGCGGGCGCACGGTCGGGGGCTTCGTGTTCGAGCAGTTGCACCAGCGCCGAGCCGATCACAACCGCATCGGACACCGAGGCCACCGCCTTGGCCGAGGCGGCGTCGCGGATGCCAAAGCCGACGCCGACCGGCACGTGCACATGCTCGCGGATGCGCGGCAGCATGTCAGCCACAGCACTGATATCGAGGTGGCCCGCACCGGTCACGCCTTTCAGCGACACGTAGTAGACATAGCCGCTCGCGATGCGGCCGACGTCCTTCATGCGTTGCGCGGTCGAGGTGGGCGCCAGCAGGAAGATCGGGTCCAGCTGGTGGCTGTGCAACGTGCGAGCGAACACCTCGCATTCTTCGGGCGGGTAGTCGACGACCAGCACGCCATCGACACCCGCTGCCTTGGCGTCGGCCACAAATCGGTCGACACCGTAGCGCTCAACCGGATTCGCATAGCCCATCAGCACAACCGGCGTCGTGCTGTTGCGCTCGCGGAAACGGCGCACGTAGTCCAGTACCTGCGGCATGCCGATGCCCTTGGCCAGCGCGCGCTCGGCGGCCTTCTGGATCACCGGGCCGTCGGCCATCGGATCGGAAAACGGCACGCCGAGTTCGATGACGTCGGCGCCGGCATCAGCCATCGCGCACAGGATGTCCACGGTACTCTCGGCGTGGGGGTCGCCCGCGTGGATGAAGGGGATCAGCGCCTTGCGCCGATCGCGCTGCAGAGCCTCGAAGGTGGCAGCGATGCGGCTCATCTCTGTTCTTTCACGATGGCTGCGGCCTTCGCAGATTCGGGGACCTTGACCGGCGCGGCACCGCTCTTGACCGTTTCGCCACGGCAAGACGGGCGGCAGTAGAAGTTCGCGCCCGACAGGTCGGCCACCGTGCCGATGTCCTTGTCGCCGCGACCCGAGAGGTTCACCAGCAAGCTCTGGTCCTGGCGCATGGTCGGTGCGATCTTCATCGCATACGCCAGCGCATGGCTCGATTCGAGCGCCGGGATGATGCCTTCGGTGCGGCAAAGCACGTGAAACGCCGCCATGGCTTCGTCGTCAGTGATGCCGACATATTCGGCACGGCCGATGTCCTTCAAGTAAGCGTGCTCGGGGCCGACGCCGGGGTAGTCGAGGCCTGCAGACACCGAATGGGTCTCGATGATCTGGCCGTTGTCGTCCTGCAGCAGATACGTGCGGTTGCCGTGCAGCACGCCCGGCGAGCCAGCCGACAGCGACGCGGCATGGCGACCGGTTTCGATGCCGTGCCCCGCAGCTTCAACACCGATCAAGCGTGTGCCGCTGTGCTCAATGTAGGGATAGAAGATGCCCATCGCGTTGCTGCCACCGCCCACGCAGGCGATGACCGCATCAGGCTGCCGGCCGATCATCTCGGGCATCTGCACCAGGCATTCGTCGCCGATGACGCGCTGGAAATCACGCACCATCATCGGGTATGGGTGCGGGCCAGCGACGGTGCCGATGATGTAGAAGGTGTTCTCGACATTGGTGACCCAGTCTCGCAGCGCCTCGTTGAGCGCATCCTTCAAGGTCTTGCTGCCGGACTCCACCGGCACCACCCTGGCGCCGAGCAGGTTCATCCGGTACACGTTGGGCGACTGGCGCTTGACGTCCTCGCTGCCCATGTAGACCACGCACTCCAGGCCGTAGCGCGCGCAGATGGTCGCGGTGGCCACCCCGTGCTGGCCTGCGCCCGTTTCCGCAATCACCCTCGGCTTGCCCATGCGACGCGCGAGCATGGCCTGGCCGATGGTGTTGTTGATCTTGTGGGCCCCGGTGTGGTTCAGGTCTTCGCGCTTCAGGTAGATCTGCGCGCCACCTAACTCGCGGCTGATGCGCGCCGCGTGATAAAGCGGGCTGGGGCGGCCCACGAAGTGAGCGAGCTCGCTCCGGAATTCGGCCATGAATGCCGGATCGGCCTGGGCCACCGCATAGGCCTCCTTCAGCTCGTCGAGCGCGTGAATCAGCGTTTCGGCGACGAAGGTGCCGCCATACGGGCCGAAGTGGCCAGTCGCGTCGGGCTGGTGGTAATCGAACGGGGTGGCAAGCATTTTGGTCACTCTTCAGGTTGCATTCGCGGCGATGCGGGCGTCTGCCTCTCGCACCTGCTCGCAAAACCGGCGCATCGCCGCAGCGTCCTTGACGCCTTTGGCAAGCTCGACGCCGGAACTCACGTCAACGGCCCAGGGCCGTACCCGAAGGATCCCTTCGATCACATTTTCGGCATGCAACCCACCAGACAAAACGAGGGGATGGGACACGTCTCGCGGAATCAGCGACCAATCGAACACCTTTCCAGCGCCACCGTAGCCATCGACATGGGCGTCGAGGAGGATGGCTTGCGCATCCGGGTAGCTTGCCGAAAATTTTAGCAAATCGAAGCCGGGCGCCATCCGCGCAGCGCGCAGGTAGGGGCGGCCCGGTGCCTGGCAGGCAGCGGGCATTTCGTCGCCGTGGAATTGCAGCAGAAGTGTCGGTATGGCAACGATCGCCTGCGCGATGTGGTCGGCCTCGGCGTTGACAAAAAGCCCGACGGGCGTCACGAAGGGCGGCAAGCGGCGCGCCAGCTCAGCAGCACGTGCCACGCCCACATGGCGGGGGCTCTTGGCATAGAACACGAAGCCGATCGCGTCTGCCCCCGCATCGACCGCGTCGTCAACGTCCTGCTCGCGGGTCAGGCCACAGATCTTGATGCGGGTGCGTGCGTTCATCGATGGTGGCTGTCGGCGCTTTGAATCGGGCCTGAGAGCCTACCAGTGTCAGGGCAGCCAGTCGCTCGCAGAGGGCCGTGTGGGGATGGCGTAGCGGGCGTCGTAGTCCGGGCCCACGAAGTACAGCCCGTCTGGCGAGAAGGTGGGCGCGGCTCGTTCGCGGTCGCGTGCCAACAGCAACTCGGCCATCCAGTCCACCGGCCGGGCTCCCGTGCCCACCGCGACCAGGCAGCCGACGATGTTGCGCACCATGTGATGAAGGAAGGCGCTCGCATGGAAATCGAGCCGCCAGTACGCACCACGGCGGCTGATGTCGATCGAGCGCATCTGCTTGACGGGCGAGGCCGCCTGGCACTGGGACGAACGAAAGGACGAAAAATCGTGCTCGCCAAGCAGCCGTTGTGCGGCCTGCTGCATCGCATCGCCGTCCAAGGGGCGGAAGGTCCAGCCAACCAATCCGGCCTCTAGCGCGGGCCGGACCGGCGACTCGAGCAACACATACGCGTAGCGGCGCCCGGTGGCGGCGAAGCGCGCATGGAAGCTGTCATCGACCTGCTGACACCATTGAATGGCCACATCGGCAGGCAGATAGCGGTTGGTGCCGCGCACCCAGGAAGCCTCGTCACGCGCAACCGGTGCGTCGATGTGGATCACCTGGTTGATCGCGTGCACGCCAGTGTCAGTGCGGCCCGCGCAGGTAACGGTCACCGGCACATCGGCAAACTGCGACAACGCCTGCTCGACGCGCGCTTGCACCGTGTCGTCCTGGGACTGCCGCTGCCAGCCGCAGTAGGCGCCGCCTCGGTAGGCCACGCCCAATGCCAACCGGCTCATCGGGGCAACCTGCGGTGAGGCGCCCGTCGGAAGCTTGTTGCCTTGTCGATCAACCGAGGTCGTTCAACATGTTCTGCGCCTTCACCTTCAGCGCACCTTCGGCTTTGGCGGCGACTTCCTGCAGCAGGTCGCGGGCGCCCTCCGCATCACCGATCTGGCGGAATTCCTCGGCGAGCTCAAGCTTGCGGGCGAGCGGATCGGCGTTGTCGTCTTCCGGCTCGTCGTCCATCAGTTCGGCCGGCATGCTGTCGCCAGCAGACGGAACCACCGTTGCCGGGGCGTCAAGGTCCAGCGAGATGCTCGACATGTCGAAATCAAGCGGGGCCTTCGCCCCTGGGCCCGTGCCAGCAGGAGCCGGCGCGGAGGACGGGAAGTAGGCTTGTGCAGAAGCAGGTGTTGGCGCGGCATCGAAATCGAAAGACTGCAGCGTCGCAGGTCCGGTTTCCGGGCTCAGAACCGCGGTGTTTTCGGCACTCAGGTCGAGATCGAAATCGATGTCGTGCGCCGGCTTGTTGGGCAGTGGTGCCGTCTCGTCGGACAAGGAGTCGCCAAAACCGGAGGTGGTCGGCGACACCGATTGCGGCAAGGTGCTGGGGCCCAGCAGTTCGGCCAGCTTGGCCGCGGGATCCGCGGGTGCGGGTGCCACTTCGGGCAAGCCGCCTGGCTGATACAGGGTGTTTTCCGGGTCGATCTCGAGGCCCATTTCCTGGGCCTTCTGCCAATCCTCGCCCTGACCGCCCGTCAACGAGAACAGCTGAGTGGCCAGCAGTTCATACCCCTTGGTGTCGCGCCGCTTGGCGTAAACCTCGAGCAACTTGGTGCGGATGGCCAAGCGCTCCGGGTTGCCGCGCATCGCTTCCTTCAGGATCTCTTCGGCCTGCAGGTCTCGGCCGTAGGCCAGATAGACGTCGGCTTCGGCCACTGGATCGACATCACCAATCGCATCGAGCTGGCTCAGCGAGTAGCTCATGGACGACGGCGCGCCCGCAGCCGCTTCACGCGTGTCGATGCGCTGACCGCCGCTGGAGCCGAAGAAGGAATCAGGCTGGAGACGGCTTTCAAGGAAAGACGTCTCGCCCGTGTCGAGCTTGGCGCGACGCGCACGGTAAACCCCGAAGCCCAGCAGGGCCAGCACCACGCCCGCACCGCCCGCCAGATACAAAGGATTGATCTCGAGCAGGGAATCAAGGAACCCGGGCTCTTCGGTGGGCGCAGGCTCCGTGGCCGGTTTGGGTGCGGCGATGACGGCGGGAGGCGCAACGGCTGCAACCGGCGCACTGGCCTCGGCGACAGGCGGCGCCTCGGCAGCACTCGGTGCCTCGGGTGCCGGCATGGCGGCCACCGGGATCTCAGGCGCGGGCATGGTCGCGGCCGAAGGGGGCTGCGCCGGAGCGGCCGCCACGTTCGCCGCGCCAGACAGTTTCTTCAGTTCTTCGACGCTCTTGGAGAGTTCGGCCACGCGCGCAGCCGCGTCCTGCTTTTCCTTTTCCTTGGACAGGCTGACTTCCGATGCCCCCGGCTTGGCCGCGGAGGCACCCTTGCTCAAGGTCAACTTGTCCGGTGCAGCGGGTGCGGTGTCGTTGCGATCGTCGACCTCGGCGCGCAGCTTGCCGGCATCCTTGCGGGCCGGGGCCTCGGCAGCCGTGGCTGGCACTGCACTGGCGAGCCGCTGGCGGAAGCTGCCGAAATCGGCGCTTTGCGCCTGAATCAGTTGCCGGGCCTCTGCGGCATCGACCGTCGCGGCCGCCTCGGCCGATGGAATCTTCAGCAGCGCCCCCGCCTTGAGGCGATTCATGTTCTCACCGATGAATGCCTGAGGGTTGCCGCGGTACAGCGACACCAGCGTCTGGTCGAGCGACACCGTGCCTTGCCGGGTGCGCGATGCGATGCGTGTCAGGGTGTCGCCTGGCCGAACCAGGTAAGTGTCATCGGTGGCGCCAGCGGCCGCCGCAGTGGGCGCTGGAGGCGGCGGAGCCTTGGCAACACGGTCGGCAGCAGGTGCCCGCGTGGGTGTGGGCGCCGGTGCAGGACGCTGCGGACGCGGCGCCACGGGTGCCGCAGCAGCCGGTGCTGAGAACACCGGGGCGGTCGCGACTGCAGGCGCCGGCGGCGCTGCGGGTGCCTGCGCCACCGGTGGGTCGAACAGCAGGGTGTATTCGCGCACCAACCGGCCGGTGGACCATGACAGTTCGAGGATCACGTCAACGAACGGCTCTTGCACCACGCGATCGCTGGTCAATCGCAGGAAGGGGCGACCGTCGGCACGTTTGAGCAAGGTGGCCTGGGTGGTTGGCAGCACGCTGTTGTATTCAACGCCCAGCGAACGATAGGACTCCGGGGGCGCAATGCGGACCTTGAGATTGCCCGCCTCTTCCGGAGTGAGGCTGGTGACGTCGATTTCAGCCCGCAGTGTTTCGCCCAGAGAGGACTGCACCGCGAGTCGGCCGAGCCCAAGTGCCCAGGAATCGGCGGAAGCCAGCGAAAGCGCAGCGAGGGCCACACTGGTCAGAGCGAATCGCCCGAGTTGCTGCGTCGTGTTCTTCAAGGCGTCTCCCAACCAGGCGGTCGAGCTGTCATGCAGCCCCACCAGACGATCGACGCCGAATCTCAATGGCGACGATCACGAAGAAATTTTCAACAAATCACAATAGCATCAAGCAGATACGGTGACAAGCTCATGCATCGCCTGAAAAGGCGCCAGCGCCTCCGTAGCAACCCGAGCACCGCAAGCTGTCGCACGCAGACAACGACTGCGACGCCACCTGCAGCGTTCAAGCCTCGAGCAAGATGCGCAACATCCGGCGCAACGGCTCCGCCGCTCCCCACAACAACTGGTCGCCGATGGTGAAGGCACCGAGATACTCCGGCCCCATCGCCATCTTGCGCAAGCGACCCACCGGGATGTCCAGCGTGCCGGTGACGGCCACCGGTGTCAATTGCCGGATAGTGTCTTCCCGATTGTTCGGCACGACCTTGACCCAGGCGTTGTCGTTCGCGATCAATTGCTCGATATCGGACAGCGGCACGTTCTTCTTGAGCTTGAAGAGCAGCGCCTGGCTGTGACAACGCATCGCGCCAACGCGCACGCAGAAGCCATCGACCGGCACCGAGGCCTTGTCGAAGCCCTCGCCCTGACCCAGGATCTTGTTGGTTTCGGCGCCGCCTTTCCACTCTTCGCGGCTGACGCCGAAGCCATCGTCATCGCGCCCCTTGCCCAAACCCAGATCCTTGTCGATCCACGGGATCAGCGAACCGGCCAGCGGCACGCCGAACTGGGCCGTCTCGGCCTCGGTCAGCGAGCGTTGCTTGGCCAGCAGGCCGCGATCGATGTCGAGGATGGCGCTCTTCGGGTCGTCGAGCAGCGTACGCACGGCGCCGTTCAGCGTGCCGAACTGGGTCAGCAACTCGCGCATGTGCTGCGCACCGCCGCCGGAGGCCGCCTGGTAGGTCTGCGTGCTCATCCACTCGACCAGCCCCGCCTTGTAGAGCGCGCCAACGCCCATGAGCATGCAGCTCACCGTGCAGTTGCCGCCGATCCAGTTGCGTCCGCCGCGAGCCAGTGCGTTCTGGATCACCGGCAGGTTGACCGGGTCGAGCACGATCACCGCATCGCTCTTCATGCGCAGCGTGGATGCCGCATCGATCCAGTGCCCGGCCCAGCCTGCGGCGCGCAGCTTCGGGAACACCTCGGTGGTGTAGTCGCCGCCCTGCGCGGTGATGATGATGTCGCAGCGCTTGAGCGCCTCGATGTCGTAGGCGTCCTTCAGGGTCGACTCATTGCGCGCCTGCGCTGGCGCCTTGCCACCCGCATTGCTGGTGCTGAAGAACACCGGCTCGATCAGCGGGAAGTCCCCCTCCTGCTGCATCCGGTCGAGCAACACCGACCCCACCATTCCACGCCAACCCACCAATCCGACGAGCTTCATCGCCTTGCCTTTCAAAACCGCGTCTTTCTAATCCGCAGTTCTAGATATTCAACTTACGCCGCTTTCACTGCGGCGACAACGGCCGAACCCATCTCCCGGGTGCCGACACGCTGAGTGCCTTCAGACCAGATATCGGCCGTGCGCAAACCGGATTCGAGTACCTGTGTCACCGCGGCTTCGATGCGCAACGCCGCTTCGGGTTGGTTGAGCGAGAAGCGCAGCATCATGGCCAGCGACAGGATCGTGGCCAGCGGGTTCGCGATGTTCTTGCCCGCGATGTCCGGCGCGCTCCCGTGGCTCGGCTCGTACAAACCACGATTCTCCGCGTTCAGAGAAGCCGAGGGCAGCATGCCGATCGAGCCGGTGAGCATAGCCGCCTCGTCGGACAGGATGTCGCCGAACATGTTGCCGGTGACGATCACATCGAACGCCTTCGGCGCCTTGACCAGCTGCATCGCCGCGTTGTCCACGTACAGATGGTCGAGGGCGACATCCGGGTACTCGGCGTGCACCTCGGTCACCACGTCGCGCCAGAACTGGAAGGTTTCCAGCACATTGGCCTTGTCGACACTGGTCACTCGCTTGCTGCGCTTTCTGGCCGCCTGGAACGCCACATGTGCGATGCGCTCGATTTCCGGTCGCGAGTAGCGCATCGTGTCGAAGGCTTCGGGCTGTCCCGCAAACGCTCCGTCGGGCGAGACGCGTCGGCCCCGCGGCTGACCGAAATAGATGTCGCCCGTCAGCTCGCGCACGATCAGGATGTCGAGCCCCGCCACCAGTTCGGGCTTCAGGCTCGACGCATGTGTGAGTTGCGGATGGCAGATGGCCGGACGGAAGTTGGCAAACAGCTGCAGGCTGCGGCGCAGCCCGAGGATGGCTTGCTCCGGGCGCAGCGAGCGCTCCAGCGTGTCGTACTTCCAGTCACCGACCGCGCCGAACAGCACGGCGTCGGCACGCTGCGCCAACTTCAAGGTGGCTTCGGGCAGCGGGTGGCCGTGGGCGGCGTAGGCCGCACCGCCGACCAGTGCCGTCTCGCTCTCGTACGGAATGTCGAGGACTTCGAGCACACGCACTGCCTCGGCCATGATTTCGGGGCCGATGCCGTCGCCTGGCAGGATTGCAATGTTCACGGGTCGATGTCCTTGCGGGAGTCAGAGGGAATGCGCCAGCCAGGGCTTCTTCAGCAGGCGCGCGGCTTCATAGGCCTTGATCTTGTCGGCATGGCGCAACGTCAGGCCGATGTCATCGAATCCGTTGAGCAGGCAGAACTTGCGAAACGCCTGGACCTCGAAGGCGAGCTCAGCCCCGTCAGGCTTCACGATGACCTGGCGCTCGAGATCGATGGTGAGGCTGTAGCCGACGAAGGCCGCCACCTCGTCGAACAGCCGGTTCATCTCGGCCTCGGGCAGCACGATGGGCAGCAGCCCGTTCTTGAAGCAGTTGCCAAAGAAGATATCGGCGAAGCTCGGCGCGATCACCGCACGGAAACCGTACTGATCGAGCGCCCAGGGCGCGTGCTCGCGCGACGAGCCACAGCCGAAGTTCTTGCGCGCGATCAGCACCGAGGCGCCCTGGTAGCGCGGCTGGTTCAGCACGAAATCCGGGTTCGGCCGGCGCGTGGCAGGGTCCTGACCCGGATAGCCAGCGTCGAGGTAGCGCCATTCATCGAACAGGTTCACGCCGAAGCCTGACTTCTTGATCGACTTCAGGAACTGCTTCGGAATGATCGCGTCGGTGTCGACGTTCTCACGGTCCATCGGGGCGACCAGCCCCTTGTGAACGCGGAAGGGATTCATCTGCAACTCACTTCTTCTTGCCCAGGTCTTCGACCGCTTCACCGGCCCGTTGTACATCCTTGCCAACACCGGCCACGGTGTTGCAGCCGGTGAGGAACACGACCACTGCCGCGAGGGCAAAAACAATGCGCTTCATTTGGGAGACTCTCCTTGGCTTCAAGAATGGTTCAAAGCAGTCGTCGCACGTCGACGAAATGGCCTTCGATGGCCGCCGCAGCGGCCATGGCCGGGCTGACCAGGTGGGTGCGGCCGCCAGCGCCCTGACGGCCTTCGAAATTGCGATTCGAGGTCGAAGCACAGCGCTCGCCGGGCTCCAGACGATCGGCATTCATCGCCAGGCACATCGAACAGCCGGGCTCGCGCCATTCGAAGCCTGCGGCCTTGAACACGGCATCCAGACCTTCGTGTTCCGCCTGTTCCTTGACCAGGCCGGAGCCAGGCACGACCAGCGCCAGCTTGATGTTCGGCGCCAGCTTGCGGCCCAGCTTGCGCACCACGGCGGCAGCTTCACGCATGTCTTCGATGCGCGAGTTGGTGCAAGAGCCAATGAACACCTTGTCGACCAGGATGTCGGCGATCGGCTTGTTCGGCGCCAGCGCCATGTAGGCGAGAGCGCGCTCCATCGCGCCGCGCTTGTTGGCATCTTTTTCGCGCTCGGGGTCGGGGACACGGTCTTCGATGGACAACACCATCTCGGGCGAGGTGCCCCAGGTGACTTGCGGTCGGATGGTCGCGGCGTCCAGCTCGATCACCGCATCGAAGGCCGCGTCAGCGTCCGAATGCAGCGTGCGCCAGTAGGTGACGGCATGCTCCCACTCGACGCCTGTGGGCGTGTAGGGACGCCCTTGCACATACGAGATCGTGGTGTCGTCCACGGCGATCAGCCCGGCGCGCGCGCCGGCTTCGATCGCCATGTTGCACACCGTCATGCGGCCTTCCATGCTGAGCCCGCGAATCGCCGACCCGGCGAACTCGATCGTGTAGCCGGTGCCGCCAGCGGTGCCGATCTTCCCGATGACGGCCAGCACCAGGTCCTTGGCGCCGCAGCCTGCGGGCAGCGCGCCGTCGATGCGGATCAGCATGTTCTTGGCCTTCTTGGCCAGCAGCGTCTGCGTCGCCAACACGTGCTCGACCTCGCTGGTGCCGATGCCGTGCGCCAGCGCGCCGAAGGCGCCGTGCGTCGAGGTGTGCGAGTCGCCGCAGACCACCGTCATGCCAGGCAGCGTCGCGCCCTGCTCCGGCCCGATCACGTGGACGATGCCCTGCCGGCGATCGTTCATCTTGAACTGCGTGATGCCGACGCGGTCGCAGTTCGCATCGAGCGTGTCGACCTGCAGCTTCGAGACTGGATCGGCGATGCCGTGCGATCGATCGGTGGTCGGCACGTTGTGGTCGCTGACCGCCAGGTTGGCCGACAGCCGCCAGACCTTGCGATGGGCCAGATCCAGGCCCTCGAACGCCTGCGGGCTGGTCACTTCATGGACCAGGTGGCGATCGATGTAGAGCACGGTCGTGCCGTCGTCTTCGGCGTGAACGACGTGCTCGTCCCAGAGTTTGTCGTAGAGCGTGCGGCCCATGGGTGGCAATCTTTGGAAGAAGAACCGGTGATTTTAGGCGCGACCTCTGTTGCGCTGCCGCAAAACGACACGCGCGAGGCCTGCCCCATGAAAAAACCCGGCTCCAGGCCGGGTTTCAGGCGTGAAACCGGCCGACTCAGCGCTCGGTGATCAGCTTCACGTCGCGGCTCGGCGAACCATTGAACAACTGGCGCGGACGGCCGATCTTGTACTCGGGGTCGCTGATCATCTCGTTCAACTGAGCGATCCAGCCCACCGTGCGTGCCAGCGCGAAGATCGCGGTGAACAGCGACACCGGGATGCCGATCGCGCGCTGCACGATACCGGAGTAGAAGTCGACGTTCGGATACAGCTTGCGCGACACGAAGTAATCGTCTTCGAGTGCGATCTTCTCCAGCGCCATCGCCAGCTTCAGGATCGGGTCGTTGTGCTTGCCCATCGCGGTCAGCACCTCGTGACAGGTTTCGCGCATCAGCTTGGCACGCGGGTCGTAGTTCTTGTAGACACGGTGACCGAATCCCATCAGCTTGACGTTGCTGTTCTTGTCTTTGACCTGCTTGATGAACTCACCGATCTTCTCGACACCGCCCATCTTCTGAACGTCTTCGAGCATGTTCAGCGCCGCCTCGTTGGCGCCACCGTGCGCGGGGCCCCACAGGCAGGCCACGCCCGCTGCAATCGCCGCAAACGGGTTGGTGCCCGACGAACCGCACAGACGCACCGTCGAGGTGCTGGCGTTTTGCTCGTGGTCGGCATGGAGGATGAAGATCCGGTCCATCGCGCGCACCAGCACGTCGTCCGGCACATATTCTTCACACGGCGTGGCAAACATCATGCGCATGAAGTTGCCGGCGTAGCTGAGGTCGTTCTTCGGGTAGATGTAGGGCTGGCCGATCGAGTACTTGTAGGCCATGGCCACCAGGGTCGGCATCTTCGCGATCAGGCGGATGGCCGAGATTTCGCGGTGTTCCGGGTTCGTGATGTCGGTACTGTCGTGATAGAACGCCGACAAGCCGCCAACCAAGCCCGTCATGATGGCCATCGGATGGGCATCGCGGCGGAACCCGCGCAGGAAGAACTGCATTTGCTCGTTCACCATCGTGTGGCGTGTCACGAGCTTGGTGAAATCTTCTTTCTGCGTTGCGTTCGGCAGCTCTCCGTGCAGCAGCAGATGGCAGGTTTCCATGAAATCGCATTTCGTCGCCAACTGCTCGATCGGGTAGCCGCGGTACAGCAATTCGCCCTTGTCACCGTCGATGTAGGTGATCTTGGACTGGCACGATGCGGTCGACAGGAAGCCGGGGTCGTAGGTGAACTTGCCGGTTTGCCCGTACAGCTTGCGGATGTCGATCACGTCCGGTCCGACAGAACCCTTGAAGATCGGCAGATCCATGCTCGGGCTGCCATCGGAAAACGACAGGGTGGCTTTGACGTCGGAAGGGGTCATGGTCGGTCCTTGGGCTGGGTCGTCGTGGGGTTGGGTATGCGCCGCTGGCGCCTCATCGCGGCTCACGCATCAGGCGCAACACCTCGAGGGTGCCGTCGTCAAGAAGCCCCTCTTCGGGCTCCCGGCGCGCGAGCAACAGATCTAGCAGGTCGTTGTCCGACAAGTCCATCAGTGCCAGAAGACCGTTGGCCTGACCTTGCGTCAGGCTGGCCTCGTGGCGCGAGAAAAAACGCTGGATGAACAGGTCGTTCTCGAGCAGCCCGCGACGGCAGCGCCAGCGCAGCTTGCTCAGGGCACGTTCGTCGATGGGCGTGTTCATCACCTGGAATCGTTCACGGCGTCAGACCGCTCGGCGGATCATCATTTCCTTGATTTTGCCGATGGCCTTGGTCGGATTCAGGCCCTTGGGGCAGACATCAACGCAATTCATGATGGTGTGGCAGCGGAACAAGCGGTATGGATCTTCGAGGTTGTCGAGCCGGCCTTCGGTGTCCTGATCGCGGCTGTCGGCAATGAAGCGGTACGCTTGCAAGAGTCCTGCCGGGCCGACGAACTTGTCCGGGTTCCACCAGAAACTCGGGCAGCTGGTTGAGCAGCTGGCGCACAAGATGCATTCGTACAGGCCATTGAGCTCCTCGCGCTCCTCGGGGCTCTGCAGGCGCTCTTTCTCCGGCGGGAACTCGTCATTGACCAGGTACGGCTTGATCGAGTTGTACTGCTTGAAGAACTGCGTCATGTCGACGATCAGATCGCGAATCACCGGCAGGCCAGGCAGCGGCTTCAACACCACCACGCCCGGCAATGTGCGCATGTTGGTCAGGCAGGCCAAGCCGTTCTTGCCGTTGATGTTCATCGCGTCGGAGCCGCAGACACCCTCACGGCATGAGCGGCGGAAGGACAGCGTCGGGTCGACGGCCTTCAGCTTGTTCAAGGCATCGAGCAACATGCGCTCGCTGCCGTCAAGCTCGACTTCCAGCGTTTGCATGCGCGGCTTGGTGTCGGTGTCGGGGTCGTAGCGGTAGATCTGGAACACGCGCTTGGTCATGACTGCTCTCCGTCGCGGTGGTGGAAATGGTCGTTCAATGAGTGCATGGTGATCAGAAGGTGCGCACCACCGGGGGGATCGATTCCGCCGTCAGCGGCTTCAGATTCACCGGCTTGTAGTCCAGCCGATTGCCTTCGCTGTACCAAAGCGTGTGCTTGAGCCACACCTTGTCGTTGCGGCCGTTCGGAAACTCGACCGAGTTGGCGTAGTCGTCGACGGTGTGGGCGCCTCGGCTTTCGCGGCGAGCGGCTGCCGACACCATCGTTGCCAGAGCGACTTCAATCAGGTTCTCGACCTCCAGCGCCTCGATGCGCGCGGTGTTGAACACCTTGGACTTGTCGGCCAAGTGGATGCCCTTGACGCGCTCGGCCAGCTTCTTGATCTCGACCACACCCTCGTCCATCGAGGCCTGCGTGCGGAACACACCGGCATGGCGCTGCATCGTCGAGCGGATGTCGTTGGCCACGTCCTGCGCGTACTCGCCGCCGGTGCTGACCTCGTACTTGTTCAGGCGGCCCAGGGTGTAGTCCGCCGCATCGCCGGGCAGCGGCTTGTGGTTTTTTGTCTTCAGTGCGCTGTCGACGATGTGATTACCAGCCGCCCGGCCGAACACCAGCAGGTCGAGCAGCGAATTGGTGCCCAGGCGGTTGGCGCCATGCACGCTGACGCAAGCGCATTCACCGACCGCGTACAGGCCCTTGATGATCTCGTTGGGTTGGCCATTCTTCGGCGCCACCACCTGACCGTGGATGTTGGTCGGGATGCCGCCCATCTGGTAGTGAATCGTCGGCACCACCGGGATCGGTTCCTTGGTGATGTCGACGTTGGCGAAGTTGTGCCCGATCTCATAGACCGAGGGCAGCCGCTTCATGATGGTCTCGGCGCCCAGGTGGGTCATGTCGAGCACCACGTAGTCCTTGTTCGGACCGCAGCCACGACCTTCCTTGATCTCCTGGTCCATGCAGCGCGAGACGAAATCGCGCGGTGCCAGGTCTTTCAGGGTGGGCGCGTAACGCTCCATGAAACGCTCGCCATTGCAGTTGCGCAGGATCGCACCTTCACCGCGGCAGCCTTCGGTGAGCAGCACGCCCGCGCCGGCGACGCCAGTCGGGTGGAACTGCCAGAACTCCATGTCTTCGAGCGGGATGCCGGCGCGTGCCGCCATGCCCAGGCCGTCACCGGTGTTGATGAAGGCGTTGGTCGACGCTGCGAAGATGCGCCCGGCGCCACCGGTGGCCATCAGCGTGGTCTTGGCTTCGAGGATGTGGATCTCGCCGGTCTCCATCTCCAGCGCCGTCACACCAACCACATCGCCATCGGCGTCGCGGATCAGGTCCAGCGCCATCCACTCGACGAAGAAGTTGGTGCGCGCCTTCACGTTCTGTTGATACAGCGTGTGCAGCATCGCGTGGCCGGTGCGGTCGGCCGCGGCGCAGGCGCGTTGCACCGGTTTTTCACCATAGTTCGCGGTGTGGCCGCCGAAGGGACGCTGGTAGATCGTGCCGTCGGGGTTGCGGTCGAAGGGCATGCCGAAGTGTTCGAGCTCGTAGACCACCTTCGGCGCTTCACGGCACATGAACTCGATGGCGTCCTGGTCGCCCAGCCAATCGCTGCCCTTGACGGTGTCGTAGAAGTGGTAGTGCCAGTTGTCCTCGGACATGTTGCCCAGGCTCGCACCGATGCCGCCTTGCGCGGCCACGGTGTGTGAGCGGGTCGGGAACACCTTCGACAGCACCGCGACGTTCAAGCCGGCGCGCGCCAGTTGCAGCGAGGCCCGCATGCCGGAGCCCCCCGCACCGACGATCACCACATCGAACTTTCGCTTCGGAATCGAAGCACTCAATGAACTCATTGCAGACGAACCCGTTTGCATCACAGTCTCCACAGCACTTGGATGGCCCAGCCCGCACACCCCACCAACCAGGCGATGGTGAATACCTGCAGCGCAAGACGAATACCCACCGGCTTGACGTAGTCCATCCACACGTCACGCATGCCCACCCACACGTGGTACAGCAGCGAGACGATGACGACGAAGGTGAGTACCTTCATCCACTGGGCTGCAAAGATGCCGGCCCATTTGTCGTAGCCCATCTCGCCAGGCAGCAGAACCTGCACGATGACCACGATGGTCAACAGGGCCATCAGGCCCGCGGTGACACGCTGCGACAACCAGTCGCGCAAGCCATAGTGCGCACCGACGACGATGCGCTTTGATCCGAAATTCTGTGCCATGGGTCGGGAGGGTCAGAGAAAGAGCTTGGCGCCAAGCAGCACCGTCAGCACGACGCTGAGACTGAGCGTCACCAATGCAGAGCGGTGACCGAATTCCTTGGTCACTGCGTGTGTCATGTCCATCCAAAGATGGCGAAGGCCTGCGATGAAGTGGTGCAGAAACGCCCAGATCAGGCCCAGCGCGATCAACTTGAACAACCAGCCGGGCAAGATGCCCACGCCGCTGGCAAAGACCGAGGTGAACCCGGCATAGCTGATCTCGGAGGTGACGCTGGCGTCGAACATCCAGATGATGAAGGGCATCAACAGGAACATGCCGACACCGCTGACGCGGTGCAGGATCGACACGATGCCGGCAGGTGGCAGCCGGTACTTGACGATCTGGCTGACATGAATGTTGCGGTAGGTGGGCCGCGGCTTCAGGGTGTCTGACATTTCCAACTTTCTCGTGTCCGCTCGCAAGGGTTGACTGAGTTTATTGCAATGCAGCACGCGGGAAGAACAACGCGACGGGCAGGCCGTGTTGCAAGGGCATGGCCGCACAGAGCCTCAGCGTGCATCGAATCAACTGAGTGCATTCCGATAGTGGTAGCCCGCGGTGTTGTACAAGCCGTGGCGGAACTCGACCGGCTTGTCGTCATACGTGAAGGACAGGCGCTCGACGCTGAGCAAAGGGTGGCCGGCTTCGACGGCCAGGGCGGGCGCAGACACCGCATCTGCCGCGACGGCCCGAATCTTTTCATCGGCGCGGATCATGTGCACGCCGAACTCGCTTTCAAAGAGGCCGTACATCGGTCCCTTGTAGTCGCTGAGCCGTTCAGCGGTCAGCCCTTTGAACAGTTGGCCAGGCAGCCAGATGTCATCAAAGACCACGGGCACCGCATTGAAGGTGAGTACGCGCCGCACGTTGACCACCGCGTCGCCCGGCTTCAGCGCCAGCGCCCGCGCCACATCGGCCGGAGAACGCAGCCGACGACAGTCAATGAAGCGGCGCTGCACCCTGCCGGCCTCGTCGCCATCGGGCATCAGGCGCAAGAAACGGTACTGGTTCTTCTGTTCGGCGTGGGTGGCGACGAAGGTGCCCTTGCCCTGACGGCGCACCAGCAGGTTTTCGGCCGAGAGTTCGTCGATCGCCTTGCGCACCGTGCCCTGGCTGACCTTGAACCGCGCCGCCAGCTCGATTTCGCTCGGTATCGCCTCACCGGGGCGCCATTCGCCGACGCGCAGGCTGCGCGTCATCAGTGTCTTGATCTGCTGGTACAGCGGGCTGAAGGCCGGCGACGCGCCCCCTTCGGGACGGCCCGATGCGGCCAGGGGCGGCTCGGTAGCAGGAACGGCTGCGCTGGGCATGGCGGGATTGCAGCACAGGAACAGCGCGATCGTCCAGCCAATACCGTTGATTCTCGTCAGACATCTTATGTAAGACACATGACTTTTGACTGGACATCGGTTCAACCCTACACTCGGCGGGTCTGATGCCTACAATTTCAAGCTGCCCGCGCCATTGCGCTCGGCTTGAGCGCCCCACGCCCCTCTACCCCCCGGAGATCCCCATGAGCAAGTCCCCCGTTCGCGTTGCCGTCACCGGCGCTGCAGGCCAGATCGGCTACGCCCTGCTGTTTCGCATCGCCTCTGGAGAAATGCTCGGAAAAGACCAGCCAGTGATCCTGCAACTGCTGGAGATCCCCGACGAGAAGGCTCAGAACGCGCTGAAGGGCGTGATCATGGAGCTTGACGACTGCGCCTTCCCGTTGCTGGCCGGCATCGAAGCGCACAGCGATCCGGTCGCTGCGTTCAAGAACACCGACTACGCGCTGCTGGTGGGCGCCCGCCCACGCGGCCCCGGCATGGAGCGTTCCGACCTGCTCGCTGCCAACGCACAAATCTTCACCGCGCAAGGCAAGGCGCTGAATGCGTCGGCCTCGCGCAACGTCAAGGTGCTGGTGGTCGGCAACCCGGCCAACACCAATGCCTACATCGCGATGAAGAGCGCGCCCGATCTGCCCGCGAAGAACTTCACCGCCATGCTGCGCCTGGACCACAACCGCGCAGCCTCGCAGATCGCTGCGAAAACCGGCAAGCCGGTGTCGAGCATCGAGAAACTGGCCGTCTGGGGTAACCACTCACCCACGATGTATGCCGATTACCGCTTCGCGACCATCGGTGGCCAGTCGGTCAAGGCGATGATCAACGACGACGTGTGGAACAAGGACACCTTCCTCCCGACGGTGGGCAAACGTGGTGCGGCCATCATCGCCGCGCGCGGCGTGTCGTCGGCCGCCTCGGCTGCCAACGCTGCCATCGACCACATGCGCGACTGGGCGCTGGGCACCAACGGCAAGTGGGTCACGATGGGCGTGGCGTCGAACGGCGAATATGGCATTCCGAAGGGCGTGATGTTCGGCTACCCGGTCACCACTGCCGGGGGCGAATACAAGATCGTCGAAGGCCTGGAGATCGACGCCTTCAGCCAGGAACGCATCAACATCACGCTGAAGGAACTGACCGACGAACAAGACGGCGTCAAGCACCTGCTTTGATCCCGGCTCTTCCTTGCGACATGCGCCACGCGCAGAAAGCCGGCCACCGCTGCGGAGGCCGGCTTTTTTCATGTGGTGCGCCCGTCCATCGATCTTCATGACCTCGCGGATTCATCCCATGGCCTCGTTTTCTTCCCTGCTCATCGGCCTGAATCTGGTCGCTCTGCTGATCACGCCGATCGCTTTCGCAGCCGACCCGATCCAGAAGACCTCGCCGGCACCCACGCGCAAGCCAGCCAAGCCCGCCAAGCCGGCCGCAAAACCGAAAGCCCCCGTGGCGCCTGTGGAAGTGGTGCCGGAGCCGGCGACACCGGAGCAGATCAGCGCCTCCGAGCGCGTCTATTACGGCGAGTACGGCTGCGACTTCCAACAGGTCATTCACATCAGCGCCAGCGAACGTCACCCGTCATACGTCGAGCTGCGTTTCGCGAAGAACCGCTACCTGATGAAGCCGGTCCTGTCGTCCACTGGCGCGATCCGCCTCGAAGACGTGAAGGGCCAGACGCTGATGATCCAGATCGCCAGCAAGTCGATGCTGATGAACGTGAAGACAGGCACGCGCCTGGTCGACGCCTGCGTCAGCCCGACCCAGCGCGTGGCCATTGACCTGGCCAAAGCCGCGCCTGCGCCCGAGAACACCCTGCTGACCGCACCCCGCCCCTGATTCGCCTGACCGTGGTGCGCTGGCCGGCTCCAACTGCCTTGCAAAGGCACACCACTTGCATCCTCATCGACTTTTCGAAGGACCCCCACCATGCTTGAAGCCTATCGCCTCCATGTCGCCGAGCGCGCTGCCCTGGGTATCCCGCCGCTGCCTCTGTCGGCTGCACAAACCAGCCAGCTGATTGAATTGTTGAAAGCCCCTCCCACCGGGGAAGAGAAGGTGCTGGTCGATCTGATCACGCATCGCGTGCCGGCCGGCGTCGACGACGCGGCTCGTGTCAAGGCGAGCTACCTGGCCGCGGTGGCCCACGGCACCGAAACCTGCGCGCTGATCAGCCCTGAAACCGCGACCCAGCTGCTGGGCACCATGCTCGGCGGCTACAACATCAGCCCCTTGATCGAGCTGCTCGACAGCCCCGCGGTGGGCGCCGTCGCTGCCGCTGGCCTGAAAAAGACGCTGCTGATGTTCGACCAGTTCCACGACGTGAAGGACAAGGCCGACCGGGGCAATGCACACGCCAAGGCGGTGCTGCAGAGCTGGGCCGATGCCGAATGGTTCACCTCGCGGCCCGAAGTGCCGAAGTCGATCACCGTGGCGATCTTCAAGGTGACGGGCGAAACCAACACCGACGACCTGTCGCCCGCGCCCGATGCCTGGAGCCGCCCCGACATTCCGCTGCATGCGCTGGCGATGCTGAAGAACGCGCGTCCCGGCATCACGCCAGAAGAAGACGGCAAGCGCGGCCCGATCGCGTTCATCGAAGAGATGCGAGCCCGCGGCAATTTGGTGGCGTACGTGGGCGACGTGGTCGGCACCGGCTCCAGCCGCAAGTCAGCCACCAACTCGGTGCTGTGGTTCACCGGCGAAGACATCCCTTTTGTTCCGAACAAGCGCTTCGGTGGCGTGTGCCTGGGCGCCAAGATCGCGCCGATTTTCTACAACACGATGGAGGACGCTGGCGCACTGCCGATCGAGCTCGACGTGAACCAAATGAACATGGGTGACGTGGTCGAGCTGCGCCCGTACGAAGGCAAGGCGCTGAAAGACGGCCAGGTGATTGCCGAGTTCAAGGTCAAGAGCGAGGTGCTGTTCGACGAGGTGCGTGCTGGTGGCCGCATCCCGCTGATCATCGGTCGCGGCCTGACCGCCAAGGCGCGTGAGGCGCTGGGCTTGCCAGTCAGCACGCTGTTCCGACTGCCGCAGAACCCGGCCGATACCAAGAAGGGCTTCAGCCTCGGCCAGAAGATGGTGGGCAAGGCCTGTGGTCTGCCGGTGGTCAACGGCAACCAGCAAGGCGTGCGCCCCGGCACCTACTGCGAACCGCGCATGACCAGCGTCGGCAGCCAAGACACCACCGGCCCGATGACCCGCGACGAGCTGAAGGACCTGGCCTGCCTGGGCTTCAGCGCCGACCTGGTGATGCAGTCGTTCTGCCACACCGCGGCGTATCCGAAGCCGGTCGACGTGAAGATGCACCACGAGCTGCCCGACTTCATCAGCCACCGCGGCGGCATCTCGCTGCGCCCGGGCGACGGCGTGATCCACAGCTGGCTCAACCGCTTCCTGCTGCCCGACACGGTGGGCACCGGCGGCGACAGCCACACCCGCTTCCCCATCGGCATCAGCTTCCCGGCCGGCTCTGGCCTGGTGGCCTTTGCGGCTGCCACCGGCGTGATGCCGCTGGACATGCCCGAGAGCGTGCTGGTGCGCTTCAAGGGCACCATGCAGCCCGGCGTCACGCTGCGCGATCTGGTCAACGCCATCCCGCTGTACGCGATCAAGGCGGGCCTTTTGACCGTCGAGAAGAAGGGCAAGAAAAACATCTTCAGCGGCCGCATCCTCGAGATCGAAGGGCTGCCAGATCTGAAGGTGGAGCAGGCCTTCGAGTTGAGCGACGCCTCGGCCGAGCGCAGCGCCGCCGGCTGCACGGTGCACCTGAACAAGGAACCGATCATCGAGTACATCCACAGCAACATCACGCTGATGAAGTGGATGATTTCCGAAGGCTACGCCGACGCTCGTACCTTGGCCCGCCGCATTGCCGCACAAGAAGCCTGGCTGGCCGACCCGCAATTGCTGAAGGGCGACGCCGACGCCGACTACGCCGCGGTGATCGACATCGATCTGGCCGACATCCACGAACCCATCGTCGCCTGCCCGAACGACCCGGACGACGTGAAGACCCTGTCCGACGTGGCCGGCGCGGTGATCGACGAGGTGTTCATCGGCAGCTGCATGACCAACATCGGCCACTTCCGCGCGGCCAGCAAGCTGCTGGAGAACAAGCGCGACATCCCGGTCAAACTGTGGGTCGCGCCACCGACCAAGATGGACGCGAAGAAGCTCAGCGACGAAGGCCACTACGGCGTGCTGGGCAGCGCCGGCGCGCGCATGGAAATGCCAGGCTGCAGCCTGTGCATGGGCAACCAGGCGCAGGTGAAGGAAGGCGCGACGGTGTTCAGCACCAGCACCCGCAACTTCCCGAACCGCCTGGGCAAGAACAGCAACGTCTACCTCGGCTCCGCCGAGCTGGCCGCCATCTGCTCGAAGCTCGGCCGCATCCCGACCCGCGAGGAGTACCTGAAAGACATGGGCGTGCTGACCGCGGCCAGCGACAAGGTTTACCAGTACCTGAACTTCGACAAGATCGAGGAGTTCACCGACGCGGCGGAGAAGGTGCCGGCGTCGGTTTGATCGACTGTTGATCAACGAAAAGGCCCGCTTGATGCGGGCCTTTTTTGTGGCGATCAGGCAGCAACTTTGCGCAGCGTTCGCGGTGGTAATTCAGCGAGTGCGGACAAGATCGCAGGTACAGCAGCCGCCAACTCTTCGATGCGATTGCTGCGAGCGAGCACGATGAGTATCGAGATGGGCAAAGCAGCCAGATTCTGCTGGTACTCCATGCCTTTGTCGGCAGTCAGCAGCACATCGAATTCACCAGCGGCGAGCGCCAGAAGTTTGCCGTTCTTGACGCTGGACCAACCCCTGCGCTGAACGGTCACGACCGAGTGCCCTGTCAGCAACACGCCGAGCCGGCCTGGGACCGACTCGTCAAGCAGGATGCGCATCGAGCACCAGCGCCAGCCGGGCGTCTTCGAGAACCTGAATCGCGAGTTCCCGACTAACCGAGGGGAAGTCCTCGATGAAAACCTCCAAGGAATCGCCAGCTTCCAGGTGCTCAAAGAGAATGCGCACAGGCACCCGTGTGCCGATGAACACTGGCGTTCCACCGACGATCTCGGGGTCTGAAATGACGCGAGGGGATTTCATGGCCGACTCCTAGCAAAACGTCAGTCTACCGTCGGGTTGCGCGGCGGTGGAAGTAGCTGCCACGCGTCTTCATAAGTAGCAGACCAACGACGCCACACATCGATGTGATTTAGGTCATGTGCCTTGATCATCACGCTGTAGCCATCAGCCGTTCCCCTCGCAGCCCAGTACGAGTCATGCACTGAAAGTGCGTAGTCTCGTACCTCTGCGGCAGGCAGTATCAGTAGCCTGTATCCACCCGGAACGAGGCTCACTTCTTTGGATAAGTTAGCCAAAAACGCAAAAATGAAATTGCCTTTGCTCAGTCTGTCGACGGACGATCTAGAGCCCAGCCGTAGATGCTGTTGGGCACGTGCGACTTTGACGGACACGCGGAAGTTGGTGTCAGCGGCGCTTACTTCAATGTCGTACGTTGGGAAGTTCCTGGTCAGAAGCGACGCGGTGTAGCCATGCTGCCTCAAGAGCTGAACTGCCAGCTCCTCTCCAGCATCGCCGAGTTGCTTAGAAGCCAACCTCGCTGAGATTTTTGTAGCTTTTCCTCGGGGCTTTGCAGGGCGAACAGCACGAGCAACAACAGGCACTTCAGCATGATTCAAGGGCCATCGTGCAAGCGCCTCGTTGAGAAGGTTTACCTTGTCATGTCGACCCATTTGCATCTGGTCTGCAACGTACTTGCAGCGGTCTGCAAGGGCGAGATTGTTCCCTCGCAGCGATCTCTTGGATTCAAAGTATGAGATTGCATCCAGCAAGTAAACAGAGCGCCCTTTCGTTGAGAAGTGATGCAGGCGTGTGAAGTCCGCGTTTGTGATGCCAGCCGCATGCAGGACTGCAAGATATCGAGCGAGGTCGTTGGGGCTCATCGCGGTAGCAGTAACTCTGTGTTGTGAAGCTAAATCAACTATCTGGCGCGCGCAGGGCATTCGCAAAAAGGTGTCATCGGCAAATAGACCCAAATTGCATTCCCGACACTTCCCTCGTGAGACGCTTTATCACTCACCAATCCAGCAAGATTGCTTCCGACGCGGGTTTTAGGCTCGCCAGGCGCACGCGCTCTTCCGTCGACCAATCGACACGCAAAGTGGAATCGGTTCGCTCCCAGAATTTTCGTTCTTGCAGTTCTGACCTGAAGTCAGGTGTCTGCGCCACAGTCCCTGAGCTTGTTTACACCCCCAGTTTTCTCGGCTGCGCTCTTTGTGGTCTTAACACCCTTGCGGCTGGAGCTGTTCATCGCCGGTTCTTTCCGTGCGGTATCAACTGGAAAGATTGTTCAGCAAAGCTATCAACCCCGCCTCATCCAGCACCGCAATCCCCAGCTCATTCGCCTTGTCCAGCTTGGTGCCAGCTTCGGCGCCAGCCACGACGTAGTTCGTCTTCTTCGACACCGAGCCGGTCACCTTGCCGCCGGCGGCTTCGATCAACTCCTTGGCCGCATCGCGGGTCAGCGTGGGCAGGGTGCCGGTGAGCACGAAGGTCTTGCCGGTGACGCCGGCGATACCCGTCGCTTCCGGCGCCGCCGCGGCTGTGCCTTCGGTTTCTTCCCAGGTGATGCCAACGGCACGCAGCTGCTCGACGATCTCGCGGTGGTGTGGCTGGTCGAAGAAGCTGCGCACGCTGTGTGCGACCACCGGGCCGACGTCGTTGACCTCCAGCAGCTGCGCTTCGGTCGCCTCGATGATGCGGTCGAGCTTGCCGAAGTGCCGGGCCAGATCCTTCGCCGTCGTCTCGCCGATGTGGCGGATGCCGAGCGCGTACAGAAAGCGGCCGAGCGTCGTGCGCTTGCTGGCGTCCAGCCCGGCCAGCAGGTTGGCAGCGCTCTTGTCGCCCATGCGGTCGAGCGCGCACAGCTTAGCGAGACCCAGCGTGTACAGCTCAGGCAGCGTGCGGATCAAACCACCTTCGACGAGCTGATCGACCAGCTTGTCGCCCAGCCCTTCGATGTCCATCGCGCGGCGGCCAGCGAAATGCAGGATGGCTTCCTTGCGCTGCGCTGGGCAGGTCAGGCCGCCGGTGCAGCGCCAGTCGACCTCACCCTCCTCGCGCCCGATCGGGCTGTTGCAAACGGGGCACTGGCCACCCAACCGTTGATAAAGATCAAAGGGCTCGCCGCGTGATCCCTCCGTCGCCACCGGGTCGTGCACCACACCCACGACCTGCGGAATCACATCGCCTGCGCGGCGCACGATCACTGTGTCGCCCACGCGCACGTCCTTGCGGCGCACTTCGTCCTCGTTGTGCAGCGTGGCGTTGCTGACGGTGGTCCCCCCCACAAACACTGGCTCCAGCTTCGCCACCGGCGTCAACTTGCCGGTGCGGCCGACCTGGATGTCGATGCCCAGCAGCTTCGTCATCTGCTCCTGCGCCGGGTACTTGTGTGCCACCGCCCAGCGTGGCTCGCGGGTCACGAAGCCCAGGCGCTGCTGCAGCGCGCGGTCGTTGACCTTGTAGACCACGCCGTCGATGTCGAACGGCAGTGCGTCGCGCTTGGCGCCGATCGCCGCATGGAAGGCGACCAGGCCTTCGGCGCCCTGCACCACGGCGCGCTCGGTGCTGACCGGCAATCCGAAAGCGGCCAGTGCGTCGAGCAGCGCACTGTGCGTGGCGGGTAGCGCAGCGTTGTCCACACCCCAACCCTGCACTTCGCCCAAGCCATAGGCAAAGAAGCTCAGCGGGCGCTTCGCGGCAATCGCCGGGTCGAGCTGGCGCACCGCGCCGGCCGCGGCGTTGCGCGGGTTGACGAAGGTCTTCTCGTTTCTTGCGCCCTGCGCGATCAACGCGCGCTGTCGCTCGTTCAGTGCCTCGAAATCGTCGCGGCGGATATAGACCTCGCCTCGCACCTCCAGCACGGCCGGTGGCGCGTCGCTGTGCAGCCGACGCGGAATCTGCGCGATGGTGCGGATGTTCTGCGTCACGTCCTCGCCGGTTTCGCCATCGCCCCGCGTGGCGGCCTGCACCAGCACGCCAGACTCGTAGCGCAGGTTCATCGCGAGGCCGTCGAACTTCAACTCGGCGGCGTATTCGATCGGTGGATCGGCCTCGGTCAGGGCCAGTTCGCGGCGCACCCGCGCATCGAAGGCGACCGCGCCACTGGGCTCGGTGTCGGTCTCGGTGCGGATCGACAGCATCGGCACCGCATGCCGCACCGCGACAAAGCCATCGAGCACGCCGCCGACCACGCGCTGCGTCGGCGAATCGTCGCGGCGCAGTTCGGGGTGCGCAGCCTCGATCGCTTCGAGCTCCTGGAACAGCCGGTCGTATTCGGCGTCAGGGATCTGCGGCGCATCGAGCACGTAGTAGTGGTGCGCATGCTGTTGCAGCAGCGCGCGCAACTCGGCAGCGCGGTACGTGGGATCGGGTTCGAACATCGAGAAACCGGCGATTGCCGCGCCGCCCAACCGCTCAGCTGAACAGGCGCCGCGCTGCCGCCGAGCCCGCGGCCAGATCACGCGCTTGGAGGGCGGCATACAGCCGCACCAGTTCGCTGTCGATGAAGGCGAAGCCCTCGGCCGTCAGCGGTTGGCCGCGGTCGTCGACGATGTCGGCATCAAGGTCTTGCGCCAGACCGAGCGCACTGGCCTGCCACGCGGCGAACGGCGCGGCCGACGGGTCGGTCTGCGACACGTCGAGGCCCAGCGCCAGCTCGCGCAGCGCGGCAGTGTTGGGGTCGTCGGACAGCGCAGCCTGCGAATCGAAGCCGAGCGTCAGCACCGGTGGCGCGCCGTCTTCGGCCGACGGCAGCACGAGCCGACCCGGCAGCACCCCCGGCACAAAGCCATGACGCGAGGCCTGCTGCACCACATAGCCGATGCTCCAGGCGGCGCTGCGGGCGCGCAGCTGAAGCGCCATTTGCGCATCGTGCTCGCCGGCGAAGGTGTCGAGCTCGCGGGCACGCGCGGCCACCTCACGCATGTCGGGGAAGTCGGCCATCGCACCGAGCCCGTCGGCAAAGACTTCGAGCTTCTGCACGAACTCCGAATACTCGATCTCGTTCAACGCGCCGGTGCGGTTGGCCAGTTGCAGGCCGGCCTGCAGCTCGCCATACCGCTGGCCCGGTTGCGGCGGCTCCCACTCGCCGCTGTCGGCGTTCAGGCCTTCGATGAAGAAGGGCTTGCTGCCCGCACGCCGACTGCCCGGCAGGTGCGACAGCACGGCGTCGCCGGTGACCGGCGCCTCCAGCGTCAGCGGCACGATCACGTCGATCAGCGCGTCGACCCTTGGCATCGCGCGGCGCAGCAGCGATCGGCCGGCCACAGCGGTGTCCAGCGGCAGCGCGGCAGCGCCCAGGTGCGGCGCCACGCGGCCATCAAGAGCGTCATGCTGCGGGTACTCGCCAGGAACCGTCTCGTGGGGCGTCGCACCCAGCACGGGCTCGCGCGGGTCGGCACGTGCCGTCACCAAGTCAGCCTTCTTCGGTCCGGCCTTGCGGGCCTGCCAAGCACCGTGAATCACCACACCGATCAGAACCGCGCCGCCGAGCACGGCCAATGCCAGCGTGAGGCTGTCTGTCATGCCGCCTCCGCCAGGCTGACGGCCTCGGCCATGTCCACCGCCACGATGCGAGACACGCCCTGCTCCTGCATGGTCACGCCGATCAGTTGCACGGCCATCTCCATCGCGATCTTGTTGTGGCTGATGAACAGGAACTGCGTGCCCTTGGCCATCTCCTTGACCAGCTTGGCGTAGCGCTCGGTGTTGGCGTCGTCGAGCGGTGCATCGACCTCGTCGAGCAGACAGAACGGGGCCGGGTTCAGCTGGAAGATCGCGAACACCAAGGCGATGGCCGTCAGCGCCTTCTCACCCCCCGACAGCAGATGAATCGTGCTGTTCTTCTTGCCGGGCGGCTGCGCCATCACCTGCACGCCGGCGTCGAGGATCTCGTCGCCCGTCATCACCAGCTTGGCCTGCCCACCGCCGAACAGCGACGGGAACATGCGGCCGAAGTGCTCATTGACCTGGTTGAAGGTGGTGCCGAGCAGGTCGCGGGTTTCGAGGTCGATCTTGTGGATCGCGCCTTCGAGCGTGCCGATGGCATCCATCAGGTCGGCGTTCTGCGCATCGAGAAAGGTCTTGCGCTCGCGCGCGGTCGTCAATTCTTCGAGTGCGGCGAGGTTCACCGCCCCCAAGGCCGCAATCTCGCGGTTGATGCGGTCGATCTCGGTCTGCAGACCGTGCAGCCGCACGCCCTGGTTCTCGATACCCTGCGCCAGCGCCTCGAAGTCGACGTTGGCCGCCACCAGCTGGTCGAGGTACTGCGCACCGCCCAGTTGCGCGGCCTGCGCTTCGAGCTGCAGCTTCGTGATGCGGTCGCGCAGCGGCTGCAGGCTTTGCTCGTGCGCCATCCGCTGCTCGTCGGCGCGACGCAGACGCAGCGTCAGGTCGTCGTACTCACTGCGCTGGGCGGCGAGAGCGGCTTCGCGGTCCAGCTTCAGGGCCAGGGCCTCTTGCAGCCCCGCCTGCGCCGACGCGTCGGTGTAGCGCACCAGTTCCTCGTTCAGCTGCGTTTCGGCCTGCGCGTTGCTCGCGATTTGCTGCACGGCCGTCTCGATGCCGCGCTGCAACTCGCTGCGCCGCGCCGCCAACGAGCGCGAAGCGAACTGCGATTCCTGCGCCTGACGTTCCAGCGCGCGCAGCTGCTCACGGGCGGCGGCCAGCGTGCGCTCGGCCTGGATCACCGCGTCGTCGAGTTCGGCGTGGCACTCCTGGGTGGTCGCGAGCTCGATGTCGAGGTCTTCGAATCGCGCTTCGCCCGTCGCGCGGCGCTCAGTCAGGTCTTCTTGCTGCGCATCGATCTCGGCGAGTTCATCGTCCAACTGCGCCGACCTCGATTGCGTCTGCTCGGCCTGCTGGGTCAGCCGCAGCAGTTCGACCTGCAACTGGTGTGCGCGGCCCTGAGCCTCGGCCGATTCGCGGCGCGCAGTGGCGAGGTGCTCCGAGGCGCTGCTGTACGCCGCTTCGGCGCGGATCAGTGCGCCGCGCGCGTCGTCGGCGATCAGCGTCTGCGCGCGCCACTGGCGGTCGAGGTTCTCGATGTCCTGCGCGCGGGCCAGCAGGCCGGCCTGTTCGGAGTCGGGTGCGTAGAACGACACCGCGTGCGCGCTGACCGCATGCCCTTCGCGGGTCATCAGCACCTCGCCGTGCTGCAGGCGCGACCGGGCTGCCAGCGCCTCGTCGAGGCTCGCCGCGGTGTAGACGCCTTCGAGCCAATCGGTCAGCAGCGCCTTCAAGCCCGCATCGCCAAGGCGCAGCAGGTCGCTGAGGCGCGGCAGTGTCGCGTTTGAACTCGTCTGCGTCGTGCCGGCCACCGGCGGTGTGTAGAACACCAGCTTGGCCGGCGGTGCGTCGGCCGCGAACGCGCGCACCGTGTCCACGCGGCCCACCTCCAACGCATGGATGCGCTCGCGCAGCGCCGCTTCGAGTGCGGTCTCCCAGCCAGATTCGATGTGGATGCGAGTCCACAAGCCGGCCAGTCCGTCGAGTCCGTGCTTGGCCAGCCAGGGCCGCAGCTTGCCTTCGGTCTGCACCTTCTCTTGCAAGGCACGCAAGGCGTCGAGGCGGGCGCCGAAATCGGTTTGCCTGGCAGCTTCGGTGTTGATCTCGGCCTGCCGCGCCCGTCGGGCATCGTCGAGCGACGGCACCTGCTCGTTCAGCTCGCCCAGCCGCGCCTCGGCGATTTCGCGCGAGGCTTCTGCGTTGCTGAACTGCTGCTTCAGGTGCGCGATCCGTTCGGCGTCGGGCGCGGCGAGCTGGCGCTTCTCGCCGGCCAGCCGCTCGCGGCGCGCTGCGAGCTGGCGGCTTTGGTCCTCAATGTTGCGGCTCTCGCTGGCCAGCAGCTGAATCTGCTGCTGCACGCTGGCCACCAGCGTGCGCTGCGCACTGGCCGCCGATTGCGCGGCGCGCACCGCGTCTTCCAGGCTGGGCAGACGGTCGGCCTGCTCTTCGGCCTGTGCCGCCAGCACCTCGCTGTGCTCGTCGGCGCTCGCGACCTGTTCTGCCAGCTGTTCCAGTTCGCCTTCGGCCTGCGCGCGGCGATCGGCCCATTGCGCCGTTTGCAGCACCAGTTCGGCCAGCCGCTGTTCGGCGCGCTGACGGCCTTCGACCACGTAGCGGATACGCTCTTCGAGGCGGCTGACCTCGAGCGCAGCTTCGGCCAGTCGGCCTTGAGACGCATGCAACTCGTCGCTGGCGGCGTAGTGCGCCTGGCGGATGGTTTCGAGCTCGGCCTCGCCCTGTCGCAGCTCGGCGGTCTTGGATTCCAGAGCGACGATGGCAGCAGCCACCTCTTTCTCGATGCGCTGCTGCTCACCGGCGGCATCGCGATGGCGCAAGAACCAGAGCTGGTGCAGCTTCAGCGTGCCATCGTCTTGCAAGCTGCGGTAGCGGCCCGCCACCTCGGCCTGCTTTTCGAGCTTGTCGAGGTTGCCGTTCAGCTCGCGCAGGATGTCTTCGACGCGCGTCAGGTTGTCGCGGGTGTCACGCAGCCGGTTCTCGTCTTCCAGGAACATCCGCAGCTCTTCGGGCTTGCTCTCGATGATCCGGCTGATCGTGCCCTGGCCGATGATGGCGTAGGCGCGTGGGCCCAGGCCGGTGCCGAGGAACACATCCTGCACATCGCGGCGGCGCACTGGTTGGTTGTTGATGTGATAGCTGCTGCTGCCATCACGGGTCAGCACGCGCTTGACGGCGATCTCGGCGAACTGGTTCCACTGGCCGCCAGCACGCGCATCTTCGTTGCTGAACACCAGCTCGACGCTGGCGCGGCTGGCCGGCTTGCGCTGGCCGGAGCCATTGAAGATCACGTCCTGCATCGACTCGCCGCGCAGCTCGCTGGCCTTGCTTTCGCCGAGCACCCAGCGCACTGCGTCCATGATGTTGGACTTGCCGCAGCCATTGGGTCCGACCACGCCGACCAGTTGGCCGGGCAGCTGGAAATGGGTGGGATCGGCGAACGACTTGAAGCCGGAGAGCTTGATGGAATTCAGGCGCATGGACGAGAGCGGATTCCAGCGCGCCCCATCAGAGATAGAGCGCGTAAGTCGTTGATTTTATTGAACAAAAACCGGCCTGCGCGGGCTTTTGGCAGCGGAGGATCATAGCATCGCCGGTGTGCGAAATTGCCGCTCTCAGGATGCGTTACCGCCGGTCACCATCCGCACGGGCGCTGCGGGGCTGGCCCCAACGCCCCGCTGATAATTCGACGATGAATCCCCTGCTCGCGCTGCTGCAGCCCTACCCGTTCGAGCGTCTGCGAGCATTGACCCGACAGATCACGCCGAACCCGTCGTATCACCCCATCAGCCTGGGCATCGGCGAGCCGAAGCACCCGACGCCGCCATTGGTGACCGAGGCGCTGGTGGCGAATCTGAAAGGGCTGGCCAGCTATCCGGCCACTGCCGGCGAGCCCACGCTGCGGGCCGCCATCGCCCAGTGGATCACCGGGCGCTACGGCATCACGGTCGACGAGACGCGCGAGGTGTTGCCGGTGAACGGATCGCGCGAGGCGCTGTTCGCGCTGGCGCAGACGGTGATCGATCCGACCCGGGACGATGCGACGGTGGTCTGCCCGAACCCGTTCTATCAAATCTACGAAGGCGCGGCCTTGCTGGCCGGCGCTCGCGTGGCCTTCGTGAACAGCGACCCGGCGCGCCAGTTCGCGGCGGACTGGGCCTCGGTGCCCGAATCCACCTGGGCGCGCACGCAGTTGCTCTACGTCTGCTCGCCTGGCAACCCCACCGGTGCGGTGATGCCGCTCGCCGAATGGAAGACGCTGTTTGATCTGAGCGACCAGCACGGCTTCGTGATCGCATCGGACGAGTGCTACTCCGAGATCTACTTCCGCGATGTGCCACCGCTCGGGTCGCTGGAAGCGGCGGTGCAACTGGGGCGCAGCGATTTCCGCCGGCTGGTGGCGTTCACCAGTCTGTCCAAGCGCTCCAACGTGCCGGGCATGCGCAGCGGTTTCGTCGCCGGGGATGCCGAGATCCTGAAGGCCTTCTTGCTCTACCGCACCTACCACGGCAGCGCGATGAGCCCGACCGTGCAAGCGGCCAGCGTCGCGGCTTGGAACGACGAGGCGCATGTGGTCGCCAACCGCGAGCAGTACCGGCAGAAATTTGCGCAGGTCACACCGCTGCTGTCGACGGTGATGGATGTGTCGCTGCCCGACGCAGGTTTTTACTTGTGGGCTGACGTGTCACGACTGGCCCCTGGCGGTGACGACATTGCGTTCGCGATCGCGCTGCTCGCTCAATACAATGTGGCGGTGTTGCCGGGCAGCCTGTTGGCACGCGAGGTCGATGGGGTGAATCCGGGTGCCGGGCGGATCCGTCTGGCGCTGGTGTCTGAAGCGAGCGATTGCCTCGAAGCCGCCCAGCGCATCGTGGCCTTTGCTGAAACGCTGCGCAGCCACTGAACCACTGACCGTCTCGCGACGCCCTTATTGCATCCTTTTGAATCGCCCATGACCGCCAACCTCCAGAGCATCATCGAAGCCGCGTGGGAGAACCGCGCCAGCCTGACCGCCACCAGCCACCCGGAGGTCAACCAGGCCGTCGAATCGGTGCTCTCCGACCTGAACAAGGGGCGCATCCGAGTGGCCGACCGCCAAGGCGTGGGCCAGTGGACGGTGAACCAGTGGGTCAAGAAGGCGGTGCTGTTGTCGTTCCGACTGAATGACAACGAGCTGATGCGTGCAGGCGACCTGACCTTCTTCGACAAGGTGAAAACGAAGTTCTCGCACATCGACGACGCCGCGGTGCGCGCTTCGGGCGTGCGCATCGTGCCGCCAGCGGTGGCGCGGCACGGGAGCTACCTCGGGAAAAACGTGGTGCTGATGCCCAGTTTCGTCAACATCGGCGCCTACGTCGACGAGGGCACCATGGTGGATACCTGGGCGGCGGTCGGGTCCTGCGCGCAGATCGGCAAGAACGTGCACCTGTCCGGCGGCGTTGGCATCGGCGGCGTGCTGGAGCCGATGCAAGCCAACCCGACCATCATCGAGGACAACTGCTTCATCGGCGCGCGCTCGGAGATCGTCGAGGGCGTGATCGTCGAGGAAAACTCGGTGATCAGCATGGGCGTGTACATCGGCCAGAGCACCAAGATCTACGACCGCGCCACCGGCGAGGTCAGCTACGGCCGCATTCCGGCCGGCTCGGTGGTGGTCAGCGGCAACCTGCCCAGCGCCGACGGCAAATACAGCCTGTACTGCGCGGTGATCGTCAAGAAGGTCGACGCGCAAACCCGCGCCAAGACCAGCATCAACGACCTGCTGCGCGCCTGAACTTCGCAACGTTGACCCGGAGATCCCGATGAGCGGAAACATGGAGCGTGTGCTGAAGCTGATGTCGGAGAAAAACGCCTCCGACGTCTACCTGTCTGCCAATACGCCGATCCTCATCAAGATCAATGGGCAATTGATCCAGCTGAGCGATCAGCCGCTGACCCCAGCGCAGCCTCGTCAACTGCTCGCCGAAGTGCTGACGCCGCGTCAGCTCGAAGAGCTTGAAGACACCGGCGAGCTGAACGTTGGCGTCGGATTGCCCGGCGTCGGCAGCTTCCGCCTGAGCGGCTTCAAGCAGCGCGGCTCGATTGCGGCGGTGTTCCGTTGCATCCCGTTTGCCATCCCGACACTGGAAAGCCTGCTGGTGCCGCCGGTGCTGAACACGCTGGTCATGGAAAAGCGTGGCCTGATCCTGATGGTGGGCTCCACCGGTGCGGGCAAAAGCACGACGCTCGCCGCGATGCTGGAGCAACGCAACCAGCAGATGGCGGGCCACATCCTGACGATCGAAGACCCGATCGAATTCCTGTTCAGCAACAAGAAGTCGGTGGTCAACCAGCGTGAAGTCGGGCGCGACACGCAGTCGCTGCAAGTCGGCCTGCGCAATGCGCTGCGACAAGCGCCAGACTGCATCCTGATCGGCGAAATCCGTGACCGCGAAACCATGACGGCCGCGATCTCGTATGCCCTGTCGGGGCACCTGGTGCTGTCGACGCTGCATGCGAACAACAGCTACCACGCACTGGGCCGCATCCTCTCGTTCTACACGCCCGAATCACGCCCCGCGCTGCTGTCGGATCTGTCATCGGGGCTGCGTGCCATCGTGTCGCAGCGGCTGGTGCGCGCCACTGCAGGTGGGCGCCTGCCAGCGGTCGAGGTGATGCTCAACACCAAGCTGATTTCTGATCTGATCAGCGCCGGCGATTTCGGCGGCGTGCGCGAAGCGATGGAAAAATCGCTGGCCGAAGGTTCGCAGACCTTCGAGCAGGACTTGGCGCGCCTGATCACCCAGGGCACGATCTCTCGGGACGAAGGCCTGGCCTTCGCCGACTCACCGACCAACCTGATGTGGCGGCTGCAGAACGACATGTCACCGGTCTCGCGCATCACCGCCAAGAAGGCCGAGCCGGAAGACGGCGCCAGCTTCACCGAGATCACGCTCGATGTGCGCCCCGACCCGATGACCACCCGCTCGGCACCGCTGATCGGCCTGTGACGCCTGGACTGGCGCTGACCCCATGACACCGGACACATCGACCCGATGACGCTACTTGACCTGATCACGCGCGAAGCCGCCCGCCTCAAAAAGGCGGGCGTTTCGTTTGGGCACGGCACGGCCAATGCCTTCGACGAGGCCGCCTGGCTGGTGCTGTGGAGCCTGGGCATGGACCTCGACGCACTCGAGCTGCATGCCAAGCGCGAGCTGTCAGCCGACGAAGAGGCGAAGGCCATCGCTCTGATCACCCGCCGCATCGAGACCCGCCAGCCCGCCGCCTACCTGACGCGCGAAGCGTGGCTGCAGAACGTGCCGTTCTACGTCGACGAGCGCACGATCGTGCCGCGCTCGTTCATTGCCGAGCTGCTGGTCGACGGCGAGGAGCAGGGCACGCTCGATGCTTGGCTGTCCGAGCGCACGCAACGCGTGCTCGACCTGTGCACCGGCAACGGCAGCCTGGCGGTGATCGCGGCACTCGCTTACCCGGAAGTCGAGGTCGATGCCTGCGACCTGTCCGATGAAGCGCTCGAGGTGGCGAAGATCAATGTCGACCGGCACCAGCTGGGCAAACGCATCTCGCTGATGAAGTCGGACCTGCTGACCAGCGTGCGCGGCCCATACGACCTCATCCTGTGCAACCCGCCCTACGTCAACGCGAGCAGCATGGCCGCACTGCCCGAGGAATACCGGCACGAGCCTGCACTGGCACTGGCCGGAGGCGTTGACGGTATGGACTTGGTGCGTCGCATCATCGATGACGCGGCGGCGAAGCTGAGCGACATCGGGGTGCTGGTGCTCGAGGTCGGCAACGAGCGCGGGCATTTTGAGCGTGCATTCCGCCGCCTGGAAGTGGCCTGGCTGGAAACAAGTGCCGGCGATGACGCCGTGCTGCTGGTCACCCGCGAGGCGCTGCTGCGCTGGGCCAAACGCAGCGAAACCTGGAGGGCGTGAGGCCATGATCACGCTCAAGGATGTGACCCTGCGCCGTGGCACGAAACTGGTGCTCGATGCCGCTTCGGTGACGATCCAGCCCGGAGAGAACGTGGGCCTGGTCGGCCGCAACGGCGCCGGCAAGTCCAGCCTGTTTGCGCTGCTGACGAACCGGTTGCAGTCCGATGGCGGCGAGGTCTACATGCCGCCGCGTTGGCGCGTTGGCGAGGTCGCGCAGAACATGCCCGAGACCGACGACGGCGCCACCGACTTCGTGCTCGAAGGCGACACGCGCCTGATGGAGGCGCAGGCGCAGCTGACAGCCGCCGAAGCGGGCGACGACGGCCACGCGATTGCCGACGGCCATCAGGCGCTGGCCGATGCCGGCGCCTTCGATGCGCGCCCGCGCGCGCAGGCGCTGTTGCTCGGCCTGGGGTTCAAGAGCGAACAGCTCGACGCGCCGGTCAACAGCTTCTCGGGCGGTTGGCGCATGCGCCTGCAGCTGGCTCGCGCGCTGATGTGCCCAGCCGACCTGCTGCTGCTCGACGAACCCACCAACCACCTCGACCTTGACGCACTGGTGTGGCTGGAGGCCTGGCTGAAGCGCTTCGAAGGCACGATGTTGGTGATCAGCCACGACCGCGAATTTCTCGACGCGATCACCAACGTCACCGTGCATCTGGAGGACACCAAGCTGACGCGTTACTGCTGCAGCAGGCCAGCTTCGAGAAGCAGAAGGAGAAGATGGCCCATCTGCAGAAGTTCATCGACCGCTTCAAGGCCAAGGCCAGCAAGGCCAAGCAGGCGCAAAGCCGCGTCAAGGCGCTGGACCGGATGGAGAAGCTGGCGCCGGTGCTCACCTCGCGCGAGTTCTCGTTCGAGTTCCGCGAGCCGCTGAATTTGCCGAATCCGATGCTGTCGCTGCAAGACGTCGAGTGCGGATACGCGGCGCTCACCGAAGGCGATCCCGACAAGATCATCGTGCGCAACATCAGCCGCTCGGTGCTCGCTGGCCAGCGCATCGGCATCCTCGGTGCCAACGGCCAGGGCAAGTCCACGGTAGTGAAAACCATCGCACGCGCGCAGGCGGCGCTCGGCGGCACCATCACCGAAGGCAAGGGTCTGGCGATCGGCTACTTCGCGCAGCAAGAGATGGACGTGCTGCGCCCTGGCGATTCGCCGTTGAACCACATGATCCGTCTGGCGCGCGAGGTCAGCCCGCAGGCGCGCGAACAGGAGTTGCGCAACTTTCTCGGCCAGTTTCGTTTCGCGGCCGACATGGTGAATCAGGCCGTCGGCACTCTCAGCGGTGGCGAGAAGGCGCGGCTGGTGCTGGCGATGCTGGTGTGGCAGCGACCCAACCTGCTGCTGCTCGACGAGCCGACCAACCACCTCGACCTCGACACGCGTGAGGCGCTGTCGATGGCACTCAACGAATTCGAGGGCTCGCTGATGCTGGTCAGCCACGACCGGGCTTTGCTGCGCGAGGTCTGCGACGAGTTCTGGCTGGTCGCCGATGGCGGCGTGCGGCCATTCGACGGCGACCTCGACGACTACCAGAAGTACCTGCTGGACACTGCCCGCGCGCAGGCGAAGGCGCTGCGCGAGGCGGGCAATGCCAGCAAGAAGGCTACCGCGTCTTCTGCGCAGCACACGCCAGCGGCAGCACCACCTGCAGCGGCGGTCGCAGCCGCAAGGCCGATGCGCAAGCGCGCCAGCTCAAGTCCGATGAACTGAAGCCGCTGCGCAAGGAGATCAACCGGATCGACAACCGCCTCGGCGTGCTGTTCGTCGACCGCGACACGCTCGAAGCGAGCCTCGCCACCGGCACGCTGACGCCAGCACAACTCGCCGACAGCGGCAAGAAGCTCAAGACCATCAGCGAAGAGATCGAGCGGCTGGAGGGCCAGTGGCTGGAGTTGAGCACGCAGGTCGATGAGCTGTCTGCGAAAGTGGGATGAGGTGCTGCCGGTCCGGGCAGGCAAAAGCTGACCAAGAGGTTCGAATTCGCGGCGTCTAGCTGTTTGCGTGATTGACCTTGTGCCCAACGCAAGTCGCGTGGGCGCCCATAAACTTTGCGGCAAGTTTCAAATGCAGTCCCACCGCCACAACCCAGATCAAATTCATCAGGAGCACATCATGTCCCCCGAGACCATCCTCTACACCGCCCACGCCACCTCCACCGGAGGCCGTGAAGGCATCTCCAAATCGTCGGACGGGGCGCTTGAGGCCAAGCTGACGACACCGAAGGAACTCGGCGGCAACGGTGCGTTTGGCACCAACCCGGAGCAGTTGTTCGCGGCCGGCTATTCGGCGTGCTTCATCGGTGCGATGAAGTTCGTGGCGGGCAATCAGAAGATCAGCCTGCCCTCGGACATTTCGATCGCCGCCGATGTCGGCATCGGTCCGATCCCGACCGGATTCAGCATCGCCGTCACGCTGACGGTGTCGGTTCCCGGCATGGAGCGCGCAGCGGTCGAGAAGCTGGTGGAAGCGGCGCACATCGTCTGCCCCTACTCGAACGCAACCCGCGGCAACATCGACGTGACGTTGAAGGTTGCCTGATCTCCGCAGCCGCACGCCCCTGGGCTCTGCATCCGATGGTACAAACGCGGTCCGGCCGCGCAGGGGATGTGCCCTACCCGACGAGCCACTGACCCCCGCCCCGCAGAGGAGACACGCATGAGATCCCGCTTCCATCTGGCTGCGCTGACAGCCGCCCTTCTGACTGCCACCACGGTTTTTGCCCAGACCCCGGCTGCCGAAGAGCCTTTCTGGGCGAAGGGCCGGCCCAAGAATCCGACGGCCGACAAGATGGCGCCGGTGCCGTCCTTCCCGATCCCGACCGCAGCCGACCAGTTGCCGATTGCCAAGATGAAGCTGCCGCCGGGCTTCAAGGCCGAGGTCTTCGTGAGCAACATCCTCGACGCACGCAGCATGCGCGAGGGCGACAAGGGCACCATCTTCGTCAGCAGCCTGTTCGCGGCTGGCAAGCTCTATGCGGTGGTCAACAACGGCGGCCAGCGTGAAGTGAAGACGCTGGCTGAAAAGCTGTTCCTGCCCAGCGGCATCGAGTACCACCAGGGCAACCTGTACCTGGCGACGCCGAAGGACATCGTTCGCTACGACAACATCGAAGCCAACCTCGACAAGTTGCCGGCACCCGTGATGGTCTACGACAAGCTGCCGGGCGACGTGCCCCACGGCTGGAAGTTCATCAAGGTCGGCCCTGACAACAAGCTGTACGTGCCAGTGGGCGCGCCGTGCAACATCTGCGAGAGCGACGATCGCTACACCAAGATCTTCCGCATGAACCTCGACGGCTCGGGGGTTGAAGTGGTGGCGCACGGCATGCGCAACACCGTGGGCTTCGACTTCCAGCCCAAGACCGGCTATCTGTGGTTCACCGACAACCAGCGTGACTGGCTGAGCGAAGACCTGCCGGAAGATGAGTTGAACGTCGTCACCCAACCCGGCAAACAGCACTTTGGCTACCCCTACTGCCACTCCGGCGACTTTGCCGACCCCGAGTTGGGTTGGGGCAAGAACTGCAGCGACTACGTGAAGCCCGCCGCCAAGCTCGGCGCGCATTCGGCGCCACTGGGCATGCGCTTCTACAGCGGCAAGATGTTCCCGGCAAAGTACCAAGGCGCGATCTTCATCGCTCGCCACGGCCCCTGGAACCGAACCCAGAAGAACGCGGCGGATGTGGTGGTGGCCTTCCCCGACGGCAAGGGCGGCGTGTCGCGCGTCGAGCCCTTCCTGACCGGCCTGGTCGAGAACAACCAGTTCCTCGGCCGCCCCGCCGATGTGATGGTGATGAAGGACGGTTCGTTGCTGGTGAGTGACGACCACAACGGCGCGATCTACCGCATCACCTACAGCGGCAAATGAGTCTGCGACGCAGGGTGAAGCTCTGGCAGTGGACCGCACTGCTGAGCTTCATCGCCATCGCGCCTGGTGCATGGGCGGAGGCCCCGGCGCCCAAGGCCCAGGCTTCCAAGCCCCCAGCAGCGAGCAAAACAACGCCGCAGCCCGCTGCTGCTCCGAAGACGGCAATCGACTACGCTGAGCGATATGCCGCCAACTGCGCGGCTTGTCACGGCAGCGAGGGCCGCAGCGAACTTCCGCTGGTGCCTTCGCTGGCGGGTCAGCACTCGTTTTATGCCATCACGCAGCTCTTTCTGTTCCGGGATGGCCGGCGCAACGACCACCCGGCCAGCGCAGCCATGAGCGCGCTGGCCAAAGGCATGAGCGACGCAGACCTGCGCGGCTACTCCGACGCCATCGCACGATTGCCCGCGGAGGCGTTGGCCACCGCCGCGCAGGGACAGCCATCGCCGCCTCGGGATGCAGCTCGCTTCGAGCGCGGCCGGCAACTGGTTGCGGGCCACCGCTGCAGCTCCTGCCACGGCGCCGATCTCGCGGGGGGTGGCCAGGTGCCGCGCCTGGGCGGCCAGCGAGAGGACTACCTGCTGATCGCCATGAAAGGCTTTCAAAGTGGCGCGCGGCTCGGCTACACGCCAGCGATGAATGAAGCGCTGTCCGGCCTGAAGGCCGAAGACCTGGAAGACCTGGCGCACTACCTGGCCCAAGGCCTGAGCAACGGTCAGTGAAACGGGCCTGGCCCGGCCTACACGGGCGGTGGTGCTGGTCATCGGAGTGACACCTGGGCTGTCTAGCCTCAGGGCTTCGCTCACTTTCCCGACTGCCTCCCATGAACGCTCGTCTGTCTTGCCTTGCCAGTGCCGCTCTGGCCTGTGTGACCCTCGCGCTACCAACGCAAGCCGCGCCGACCTTCGTCAACGGCCTGACCATACCGGGCAGCACGGGCGATCAGTTCGGCACCTCGGTCAACGATGGCCGACTGGGCATGTTCTCCGACATCTACTACGACCGCAATCGCCATGAGTGGTGGGGCCTGTCGGACCGCGGGCCGGGCGGCGGCACTTTGAACTACGACACGCGGGTGCAGCGCTTCTCGCTCGACGTCGATTTCAACACCGGCGCGATCTCGAATTTCCAGGTGCAGCAGACGATCAAGTTCAGCAACGCCAGTGGCACCTACAACGGTATCGCGCCGAGCCCGACGAACCTGCTCGGCAACGCGTTCGACCCGGAAGGCTTGGTCATCAATCCGCGCAACGGGCACTTGCTGGTGTCCGACGAATACGGCCCTTCGCTGTATGAATTCGATCGCAGCGGCGCGCTGGTCAAGACCTACACCCCGCCCGCCAACCTGGTGCCGCGCAATGCGGGCGACGTGCCGAACTACGCGAGCGATGCAGGCAACACGCTGGGCAAACGCACCAACCGTGGTTTCGAAGGCCTGGCGATCAGCCCGGACGGCCAGTTTGTCTACGCGCAGCTGCAAAGCGCCGCCCTGGACGAGGGCGGTGGTAACGGCAGTTCATCGCGCATCGTCAAGTTCGACACAGCGAGCGGCGCCGCCGTTGCGCAGTATGCGTACTACCTGCAGGCCGCGACCCAGGGGCGCGGCACGTCGGCTTTGGTCGCACTCGGCGACGAGCGGTTTTTGGTGCTTGAGCGCAACAACCGAGGCGTCGGGGCCGGATCGGATCTGGCCTCACCGATCAAGAGCGTCTACCAGATCGACCTGACGGGGGCCACCGACGTGAGCGGCGTCGTTCTCCCCAATGCGGAGAGCAACTTGCCATTGGGCACGGTGGCAGTGACCAAGGGCGCCACCCCGTTCCTTGACCTGGCCGCCGACACCCTGCCCGAGTTGGGCCTGTCACCCGAGAAATGGGAAGGCTTGGCGGTCGGCCCGCAACTGGCAGACGGCTCGTACCTGCTGCTCGCGGGCAACGACAACGATTACTCGGTGACGCAAAACGGCAGCAATGTGCAGTTCGATGTGTACTTCAACCCGACCACGCAGGCACGCCTGCAATGCGACCTGGGCAGCGCGACCAACTGCTACACCCTCGCTTCGAATGGCACCACCGTCGGCAGCACCAACCTCGGCGACCTGCCCGCCGGCTACGCCTTGATCCCTGGCGTGCTGCACGCCTACAAGGTGTCGGCGGCCGATCTGGGCGGCTACACCACCCCGGTGCCCGAACCCGAGTCCTATGCGCTGATGCTGGCAGGCCTGGGCCTCGTCGGCTGGATGGCCAAGCGCCAGGCTCGACCGTCATCGCTCAGGGGTTGATCTGAACACCCCCCGAAATGCGGGGGGTGTTCATCGTCAAAGTCGCCCCGCACGAGCCCCAGCGTCACGGGAGTGTCACGTTGGGTCCTCAACATCGGTGCCGTGCGTGCCGTTTTCTGCGGCACTTGATTTCTCACTCTTACTTGGCTGTTTTCCATGAACAAGACCTTGCTCTCCCTTGCCGCCGCTCTGGCGTGTTCTGGCGCGTTCGTCGCGCCGTCGGCCCATGCCGTGGTGGGAACGGGTGCGCTCACCTTCAGCCACGCCTGGACGTTTACCCACGGCGAAGCCACGCCACCCGCTGGATCGTTCCTCTCCGAGATCCTCGCGTACGACAGCGTCAATCAGTCGCTGTGGGTGGCTGGCGTGTCTGGCGTTGACGTATTGAACGCACGGACCGGTGCGCGCATCGGTGAGCGCATCGATGTGTCTTCAGCCGGTTCGATCAACAGTGTGGCGATCAGCAACGGTCTGGCCGCGTTCGCCATCCAGGCCCCGCTGCAAACCGACAACGGCGTGGTTCAGTTGTACGACACCACCACCCGGTCGCTGGCCAGCGGCGTCAATTCGATCACCGTCGGGGCACTTCCCGACATGGTGACTTTCACGCCGGATGGGCAGCGGGTGCTGGTGGCCAATGAAGGCACGCCATTGACCTACGGGCCGCGCACATCGGGGCCAACGTCGGTGTTTCCGCGGACCTTCGGGCCCGCTGCGGTCGACCCGGTGGGCACCGTCAGCATCATCGACGTGGCCACGCGCACGCTGATCGTGAACGCCGACCCGCAAGCGGCCAGCGTACCGCAGGTGGGCTCCAACATCCGCGCCAACATCGGTGCGAACTTCGAGCCCGAGTACATCGCCGTCAACGCCGCTGGCACCCGTGCCTATGTGGCCATTCAGGAAGCCAATGCGTTGGGCGTGCTGAACCTGGAGACCAATACCTTCGACAAGGTGGTTGGCCTGGGCTCGAAAGACTTCAGCCAAGTTGGTAACGAGATCGATCCGCTGGACAACGGCACGGTCGACTTCGTCACCGTCGACAACCTCCGCGGCTTGTATCAGCCAGACGGCCTGGCCACCTACGAAGCCGGTGGCAAAACCTTCATCGTGCTGGCCAACGAGGGCGACTACCGCGAAGACGACGGCGACCGCTCGCGCGGCAGCAACTTCGGCTTGGCTGCGCCCGCAAACAACGTGCGGGTGTCCAACGTCGATTCGACCGTGGGCGGTGTCGTCTACACCGCCGGTGCGCGGTCGTTTTCGATCCGCGACGAGAACGGCAACCTGGTCTACGACAGCGGCAGCATCCTGGACCGTGCCGCCGCTGAGCGCGGACTCTACGACGATGCCGGTCGCAGCGACGACCGCGGCGTCGAGCCTGAAGGACTCGAGGTGTTGACCGTCGGTGACCGCACCTATGCGTTTGTCGGCTTGGAGCGCACGACCACCGCATCGGTGGCCGTGTTCGACATCACCAACCCGCTGGCAGTGAGCTTCGTCGACTTGCTGGTGTCGCCGAACGGTGACATATCGCCCGAAGGGCTGGAGTCGTTCACGATCGAGGGCGTGTCGTACATCGCCTTCTCGAACGAGGTGTCGAACACCACCAGCGTGTTCGCGCTGGCACCGGTACCCGAGCCCGAAACCTATGCGCTGATGCTGGCAGGCCTGGGCCTCGTCGGCTGGATGGCCAAGCGCAAGACGACGCCGGCAGACCGCACGGCAGCCTGATTTGTCGAGCTTCCCCTCACGATGAACGACGGCCCTTCGGGGCCGTCGTTCATCGTGCGCCGGCTGGCATCAACGCCAGCATCAACTCGATGCGTGCTTTGACCGGGCTCAGATCGTCGGCCCCCGGCAACCCCTGCGCACCGGGCTGAAGCACAACACGCCCGTCACCACTGCGCGCACTGCGCCGCACGGCGACACCCTGCGCCTGGGCGGTCAACAACGCGGCTTCGATCTCGTGGTGCAAGGTGCCATTGCCGGTGGCGGCCACCACCAGACCATCCACACCGTCCGTGCACAAGGCGCGCACCAACGCACCGCTGGCGCCGGCATGGCTGACGACGATCTCGACCCGCGGCCAGTCGGCCACGGCGCAGTGCAGCGCAGCGGTGAGCGGTGGCAGATGGCCTGAAGCAGGCACTGCAGCGTGCGCAGGAAGACGACGCAGCACGCCGTTGTCGACGGTGGCCAGTGGCCCGTCCTCGCCCGAATCGAACGCGTCCAGCCGCGCCGGGTGGGCTTTGCGCACCTGACGTGCGCCGTGCACCGTGCCGTGAAGCACCGCCAACACACCGCTCAACCCCGCGTCCCCGGCGTGGCGCGCGACTGCCACCGCATCCAGCAGGTTCCGCGGCCCATCGGCCTGCGCCGAAGTGGCTGGGCGCATCGCGCCGGTCAGCACCACCGGCTTGGTCGGCGCGAGCACACGCTGCAGGAAGTAGGCGGTTTCTTCCAGCGTGTCGGTGCCATGGGTGATGGCGATGCCGGCCACCTCGGCACGCGCCAGGTGATGCGCGACGCGCTGCGCCAGCACCTGCCAGATGGCATGGCTCATGTCCTTGCTGTCGACCTGCGCGACCTGCTCTGCCTCGATCGGCACACCGGCCAGACCGGGCACCGTGGCCAGCAACTGCGCAATGCTCAGCTGTGCCGCGGTGTAAACGCTGTCATCCGATGACGACAGTGCGGTGCCAGCGATGGTGCCGCCAGTGCCCAACACGACAACCAGGGAAGCGTTTTTTTGCATTTTGGGTCTAGCTGGATGAAAATACAGCCACTGGATAGACGACCAGTGGCTTGAAGCAGCCCTGTCGTCATGCAGAAATTCGTCAAAGGACTTCCATGCAAGACGCCCCCAAGCTCACCGACCGGCAACAGCAGATTCTCGACTTGGTGCAAAGCGCGATCGAGCGCACCGGTGCGCCACCGACCCGCGCGGAGATCGCCACCGAGCTCGGCTTCAAGTCGGCCAACGCGGCCGAAGAGCACCTGCAGGCCCTGGCCCGCAAGGGCGTGATCGAACTCGTGGGCGGCACCTCGCGAGGCATCCGCTTGAAGTCTGACACATTGCGCGCGCTGAACCTGATGCGTGGCAAGCAGTTCAGCCTGCCCTTGCCCAGCCTGGCGCAGCTCTCCCTGCCGCTGGTCGGCCGGGTGGCGGCGGGTAGCCCGATCCTGGCGCAGGAGCACATCGACCAGACCTACCTGATGGAGTCCAGCATGTTCCCGCGCCGGCCCGACTACCTGCTGAAGGTGCGCGGCATGAGCATGCGCGATGCCGGCATCATGGACGGCGACCTGCTCGCGGTGCAGAAGGCGAAAGACGCGAAGAACGGCCAGATCGTCGTCGCGCGGCTCGGCGACGAAGTCACCGTCAAGCGCTTCAAGCGCACCCGCACGACGATCGAGTTGCACCCCGAGAACCCAGACTTCGAAACCATCGTCGTGCCTTTCGGCGATGTCGACTTCGAGCTCGAAGGCCTGGCGGTGGGGCTGATCCGCAACAACATGATGATGTAGCGGCGCGTATCCGTACGCAACACTCGCTCGGTCGCACGCCGATGAGTTGCGTGGTGATCGCCAGGCTTTTCAGCGGATTGCAGCGATGCCTGGCCTCAAGAATCCGTGTCGTATCTCACACCCGACACGGACCCCGCTGGCGATGCGTCACCCCTGGACACAAAAGCTGCAATCCACCTGGCAAGCGCGCGTGCGCCGCCAGCCGGAACCGCCGCAGGCGCAGGCACCACTGCTGCGCACGGTGTCGCAGCGCACCGAGGTGTTCCCCCCTGACCGGCTGTACCGTGTGACGCGCTGGCGTCGCGGTCTGCGCGACTGGCTCAACACGGGTTGGGACGTCAGTCGTCCCGCAGAGTTGAACGAGTGGCCTCCAGGGTCACCGACGCACCCACCTGCACCGTCGCCGATGGCCGAGATGCGCCCTGCCTTTGTCCAGGCGCTGGTCGATCTCGACACCGAAGCGGCTCAGGCCCTGCGCAACCGGATCGCACGTGCGAGGTCACCACGCGAGCTGTGGCACCTGCGCACCGCGGTGTACACGCTGATCGCGACGCAGCTCAGCGAAGCACAGGCTCAGTCGCGCATGGACGCCCTGAATCGTCATTTCCCGCTGCGCACGCTGTACGCCGGGCTGTGGAGCCGCTGAGATGCCACTGCCACGGCGCGCCCAACACGCCGACCCCGAGCTCTGGCGCGCCGTCCACGAGCAGCCGATCGCCACGCCGCAGCGCAGCGAGGTTCCTCGCAGCATACTGGGTGGCACCCTGCATGGCATGCCCGCCGACCGCCTGGCCATGGCCGCAAGCCGGTGGTCGCTGGACGGACGTACCCGCGAGCGTTAACTGCGCTGCACTGATTCAGTTCGGCGATCTTCGCGTCGTTGTCCTGGAATGTCGGCGGTCACAATGGTGGGGTGACTTCAGCCCTTCATGCCGTGAACATCATCATCCTCGACGACTACCAGGACGCGGTGCGCAAGCTGAAATGCGCCGAAAAAATGGAGGCCCTGCATGCCAAGGTCTTCACCAATACCGTCAAGGGCATTGCGCAGCTGTCGGTTCGGTTGCGTGACGCCGAGGTGCTGGTGCTGATCCGTGAGCGCACGCACTTCCCGCGGCAACTGCTCGAGAAACTGCCGAAGCTGCGGCTGATCTCGCAGACCGGCAAGGTCGGCGCCCACATCGATGTCGAGGCGTGCACACGCCTGGGGATCGCCGTCGCGGAAGGCGCAGGGTCGCCGGTGGCGCCCGCCGAACTCACCTGGGCCCTGATCATGGCGTCGATGCGCCGCGTGCCGCAATACATCGGCAACCTGAAGCACGGCGCATGGCAGCAATCGGGATTGAAGGCGTCGTCGATGCCGGCCAATTTCGGCCTCGGCATGGTGCTGCACGGCAAGACGCTGGGCGTCTGGGGCTATGGCCGCATCGGTCAGCTGGTCGCGGGTTACGCCCGCGCCTTCGGCATGCGGGTGCTGGTGTGGGGCAGTGAGTCGGCGCGTGAACGTGCCGAACTCGATGGTCACGGGTCGGCCGCTTCATGCGAAAGCTTCTTCGACGAGTGCGACGTGCTGTCGCTGCACCTGCGCCTGGGTGAGGCTACGCGTGGCATTGTGAAGATCGAGCACCTGTCGCGGATGAAGCCGACCGCGCTCTTGGTCAACACGTCGCGCGCAGAGCTGATTGAAGAAGGCGCGCTGGTGTCCGCACTGAACCGTGGCCGGCCCGGGATGGCAGCGGTCGACGTCTTCGAGAGCGAGCCCATCTTGCAGGGGCACCCGTTGCTGCGCCTCGAAAACGCGGTCTGCACGCCACACATCGGCTATGTCGAACAGGACAGCTACGAGGAATACTTCAGCGCCGCCTTCGACAACGTCGTGAATTTCATCGCCGGTTCGCCGACCCACCTGGTGAATCCCGAGGCCTTGAAGGTGTCGCGCTGAGCAAAGCGCCTGATCCAGTCCCTTCAACGTCGGCCGCCCCGCGGTCGAGAGCGGATCTACTTTTCAGACCCACCTGACTGACGCTGCAGAGAGTTGGCGGCGCTGGGTCTGCTTGGCCTCGTCTGACGTCCACCCATCCTGCAAGAGCCGCCCTCACCGGGCAACGGCACGCGCACCGTGTTGGGTTTTCGCCTCGCTCTGTCGGGGAACTTTTAATTGACAAGTTCACCAGTTGTGTCAACATGACCTGACACGTGGTGATGTTAATTGAGATTTACACTCACCGGTGGCGGCAACGCAGTTCCTGGCCGGCAGGCCATCAATAACCCTCGTGCGGGTTCAGCACGAAAAGAACTTCTTGCAAGGAGAAGACGTTATGGCAGACGACAAAGTTGGGATCACCGGATTGACGGTGGCCGAATCAGAGGAGATTCACCGCAATC
>LNFM01001613.1_pt1 | contig 50310 bp, 43 predicted proteins | sample 596031 | NCBI WGS metagenome assembly LNFM01 (sample SAMN04254537, study PRJNA301005) | activated carbon metagenome | isolation source: dual media filters at the Ann Arbor, Michigan drinking water treatment plant | place: USA: Ann Arbor | reverse complement strand
GACTACGAATCTGGGGGTCAGGAGTTCGAATCTCTTAGGGCGCGCCATAAAATCAAGCAGTTAGGTTTCGGACTGCCAAATCCAATCTTGGGAAATTGAGGATTTCCCAAGATTGGCTGCTGCCAAATCCCATCCCCGAGGCCCGTTCACACCTGTCGCTACGCGCGTTGGCTCGCTCCGCTGACCAAGCGCGGTCCGGCGCCAAGACGGACGCCGATCGCGCCTGCGCCGCCGCAGAGCGAACTCCCCGTTGAGGTCGCAAATCCAAAGGCCGCGTGAATGGCGCGGGGGGTAACGTGGCATGACGTGGCGCCACGCATTACGCGGTTGCGCCTTGTGTCCATGTTGCTTGCGCGTTGGCCTCGGGCGTCTCAGGGCGTGGCTTGGCGCGGAGGTCGCCTATAAGCTTGTGCGATGTGTAACCGCTACGCCTCCGACATCCGCAAAGCCGGTAAGGAAAAAGACTATTACGGTTTTGAGGAGTGGAGCGACACGAGGATTAATCCGGTTCTTGGCAATGCCGTGCTTGAGGTGTTTCCAAAGAGCTTTGGTCCGGTGCTCAGAAGCGGAAAAAGCGGCCGGCTCGAATGGACCAAGATGCGCTGGGGATTGCCAGGGCCGCCGCAATTTGGAAGCGCGCCAGTCACAAACATTCGCAACATTAAAAGTCCGCACTGGCGTGCGCTGCTCAGTCCAACGCATCGCTGTCTCGTGCCTTTCACGGCCTTCAGCGAATACGACGACGCTTCACCAAAGGGGGCGAAAGTGATCCGTTGGTTCGCGCCGCCCGATAGAGGGATGCTTTTCTTCGCCGGGGTCTGCGGCGAATGGTACGGCGACTATGGTTCGAAGAAGGAGCCCAATGTCGGCGCCCATCAGCTCTTTAGTTTTCTGACCACAAAAGCGAACGATCTGGTGCGTCCCATCCACGCGAAGGCAATGCCGGTCATCCTGCGCACCGAGGCGGAATGCGAGGAGTGGCTGCAGGCGCCGGCCGATCGCATCGAGGCGATGCAGGCGCGCGTTCTGCCTGCCGAGGCATTGGACGTCGTCCCCGACGAGGAAGCCGTCCAGTATGCGGGCGGTTATCTGAGATAGAACGCGATGCTCACGGGTTTTTCGATTTCTTGGCTCGTTGCGCGCTGCGGCGTTTACTGGTGGGCTTCGACTTGGGGTTCGACTTGGGCTTTGGCTTCGGCTTCCGCTTTGCCTTTGCACGCCTTGGGGTGGAGCCGCCGCCGCCGTCGTCGTTGCGTTTGCTGCGAGCCCGTCGAGCGCGTCGGCGTGCGCACGAAGGATGGCGGCAGATGCCTCGAGTTCGGGCTTAGAGCTGAGCATTCGACGCGCGCGCCGGTCCTGGCGCACCGCTTCCCAAACTGCTTTGAGATCAGGATCGAGCTTGTTGTTGTCCGCCGTTCGCGCCAGGCACCGAAAAGCGTCGCGTAGTCCGCCTCGCGCTCCAAATAGATGATCAGCGGCGGTGCGGCTACCGCGTCAGTGTTTGATGGGCGGCCGCGCAATTGCGGGTCAAAACGGCGGCGGCGTTCGTATTGCGAAAGTGCTGCGCCATTGAGGCGCTTTGCCTTCCAGATGGCTTTGATGTCGCGCAGAGTTTTGATCTTGTGACACTTGGCGCACCTAAGTTGGTGACCCGCATTCAGGCGGCGGCGCCCGCAATCAGTTCGGGTCAGATCAAGCCGATTGCTTGAGGGGTAGCGAAAATCCGCGCACACGGTGGTAACGTAGCCGAGCGGGCGTTTGTGGCTGCGACGGGTCTGGGAACGGCATGGATATCGATACCTGGCTCAGGGGTCTCAAGCTGTCGCAGTACGCATCGTTGTTCCGCGACAGGGCGATCGAGCCAAAAGATCTTGAATGGCTCGACGATGGCGAGCTCAAGCGCATGGGCATTGCGCCGCGCCACCGCAAGCAGCTGCTTGCCGCCATCGGAGCGCTCAACCCGCTTTTGGACGAAGGCCGCGCCTCGCCCCGCGACGAAGAAGCCAAGACGCTTGGCCTCAATGCCCAGCACCGGCGCATGACCGTGCTGTTTTGCGATCTGGTTGGTTCAACCGCACTATCCACGCAGCTGGACGCCGAGGCGCTGCGCGACCTAGTCGGCGCCTTTCACCGGGTTTGCGCCGCTGCGGTGGCGGACGCTTCCGGTTTCGTGGCGCAATATGTTGGCGATGGCCTGATGGCGTTCTTCGGCTATCCCGATGCTCACGAGGATGACGCCGAACGCGCCATCCTCGCTGGGCTCGCCATCGTTGACGCGGTGCCGCAGCTTAAGGGGCCGGACGGCTCGCCGCTGGGTGTACGCGTCGGGATTGCGACTGGCGCGGTCGTGGTCGGGGACTTGAGACACACGTTCGATAGGCAAGAGCGCGCTATAATTGGCGAGACGCCCAATCTCGCGGCGCGACTGCAGTCGCTGGCGCAGCCCAACAGCATCATCATAGCCGCCAGCACGCACGGCGACGCAAGCGAGGTGTTTGCATATAGGCGCTTCGATGGCGTGTGCGTCAAAGGCGTCGCCGCCCCGCAGACAGTTTTCGAAGTGATCGGCGAGGCCGCGACGGGCGATCCGCGCAGGCGTGCGCCAAGAGCAGCACCGCCGTTGTCGGGTCGCAACGACGAAATTGCGCAGGTCATGGCGTTGTGGCGCCGCCACCTTAACGGCGAACCGCAAGCGCTGGGACTGATCGGTGACGCAGGGCTTGGCAAGTCGAGGCTTTTGGCCGAGATGCGCGCTTGCATTGCTGCGCGCCCGCACGTCTGGCTGGAGAGTGCGGCGGCGCAAGTGTTCGCAAGCCGTCCATTCTTTGCCATTGCGCGTATGATCCGCCATTCGCTCGTCGGCGGTCGCAGGGCGTCGGCGCAAGACTATCTCGATGCACTCACCAGTTCGCTTCACCGCGCGGGGCTCGATGCTGCCGCAATAACGCCGCTGATCGCCGAGATGATCGGGGTCGAGACCCCGGATCGGACAGCGCCGCTCACGGCAAATGTCGAGCAGCGACGCGCATTGCTCATCGAGGCGCTCAATGCCTGGATCGCCGGCATCGCCGCGCGCTTTCCCACCGTGCTTGTGGTCGAAGACATTCATTGGGCCGATGCCTCGACCGTTGAGTTGCTGGAGCGGCTCATCAACGCCGATGCGGCCCCGGCGCGCCCGTTTGTAATCTATACTTCCCGGGACGCCGGGGCGATGCCCGCAGTCGTATCAGATCGGCACGTACAAATCGCGCTGGAGCCGCTCGACGATGACAGTCTGCGCCAAATCATCGCCAATACCACCCCCAGCGTGGTGTCAGCTGAGTTCATGCAGCAGATCGTCGCGCGCGCCCAGGGCGTGCCGCTCTTCGCCGTCGAACTTGCGCTTTTGCTTGAAAAGCAGGCCCCGCATGGCGAAACAACGATACCCGATTCATTGTCGGCGCTGCTCAGCGAACGTCTCGATCGGTTTGGAGCGGCGCGCCAGATCGCTTGTGTGGCGTCGGTCCTGGGCCATGACTTCTGGTTTCGTTTGCTGCACTCGGTCGCCGGCGGCGACGCGCGGCACGTGCGTGCTTCGCTGACCAAGCTGGTGCGCGGCGGGGTGCTGACCGCGCACGGTTCAGGGGAAGAGACGCGCTACAGCTTTCGCCATGCACTGCTGCGCGACGCCGCCTATGACACATTATTGCGCAGCCAGCGTCGCGAACTCCATAGACGCGCCGCGATGACGCTGACTGAGGAGTATCCGCACTTGGCCGCCTTGCAGCCACAACTGATGGCGCAGCATTGGACAGGTGCGGCCGCGCCTGCGCGCGCGGTCGCGGCTTGGCGCGTCGGCGGCGATCACGCCCGGCGGGCGCGGGCGTTTCGCGAAGCCGAAGCGAGCTATGTGCAGGCCTTGCAGATCTTGGAGACCTTGCCCGCCACGGCTGAGCGCGACAGCGAGGAATTGGCGCTGCAGAATGCGCTCGCCAGCATCTACCAGATCACCAAAGGGTATTCGGCAGCGGCGACCACTGTGGCTTCAGCGCGTGCGCACGCGCTTGCCGGGGCGCGCGGTGATATCGCCACGCAAGTCGCGCAGGAGGTAGCCGCATGGGCGGCGCAATCCAGCGCGGGCGAGTATCAAGCAGCGGCCGCGACCGCGGCGCGCGCGATGCAGCTTGCCCGCGCCGATGGCAGACCTTCCGTGCTGGCGCACGGCTACATGATCCAAATGACGTCGCACTACAGATTAGGCGATCTGATGAGCGCTGAAGAGAGTTTCGTCGAGGGCAGCGCCTTCTTCGAGGCGCCAGGCTTTTGCCGCCAACCCGGGGCGTTTGCGCAGACCTTCGGCAATGCCGCGCGGGTGGCCTGGATGATGGACGATGCCGAGGCCGCCTCCGTCCGCATGCGCCGCGCCCTTGCGAACGCCGAGGCCTGCGCCAATCCCTACGACCTTGCCTTCGCCTTTTACATGGACGCCATTCTGCGCGTGCTCACCGGCGAGTTTGTCAGCGCCTGCGCCGCGGCCGCGGCCTCCATCGCATTATCCGAAGAGAAAGGCTTTCCCCAGTTCGCGGCCATCTCACGCGTGGCGCTCGGACGTGCTAAGGCCGGCCTCGGCGCCGCATCAGAAGGCGAGGCGCTTATTCGCCAAGGCGTCGAGGCGATGACGCAAACCCGCTCGCGCGTGGCGATGACGATGTATTTGACTTGGCTCGCCGAAGCGCAGCTGGCGGGCGGCGCACCTGATCGTGCGCGCGCGTCTATCGGCCACGCTCTCCAGTGCAATCCCCAAGAGCTCTTCTATCGCCCCGAGACGCTCCGGCTGAGCGCAAGCGTTGGGGCCGATCCGGAATTGGCGCGTCAGCACTTGCGCGACGCTGTGGCGCTCGCCAAGCGCATGGGCGCAAAGCTCTTTCACGCTCGTGCACTGGCGGCGGCGCCCGGCGCCGCTTAGCCTTTGCGCACCACTTCGATACTCGTGACTTCGGCGAAGGTCTTTGAGAGATCGTGGTTGCTCAGGCCGTTGGAGATCAACCAGAAGCGATTATTATCGACCCGTTGCATGAGATATTGGCCTATGAAGGCTGTGCTGTCGTTCAGTTGAAAATTCATAGTTGCGCTGCCAAAGCCGTCATCGGGCCCCGGCGTGCAATGGCCGGTGAGCGCGTAACCGTTTTGGCTCATTTTGAGCGGCGAACTCGTATTGCTCATGAGGACCTTGGAAAATCTTTGGTCGCCCTTAATCGTGAACCGAGCAGCGTCCGCTGGGTCCGCGTTGATCTCAAGCCATCCCAGACCGGCGATGTGATAGAGATAAGGGTGGTTGTTGTCGAAGCCGGTGAAGCGGAAAGCGTAACGGCCAATTAAATTTGCCGGCATAAACCCTCCAGTGGAGTTGAGATGAGGGGTTCGCTTCACGACTCATGCGTCGCGAAGCGAACCGGAGCTCATTGATTGGGGGGCTTGTTGTCCATTTCATCGAGCACGCGTTGGAGCGCCGCGCGAATAGCTGGATCGGCCTTCGCCTTTGGAATGACCTCGTATAGCCGATAACCGCAAGCGAGCACTTTGTGGCCGAACACGTGCAACGCGGCCAATTGCTCCGGCGTCAAGTCCTGCACCGTGCTTGCATCGCAGCGTAGGTTTTTCGCCAGCGCTCCGACCGCGCTGTTTTGAAGTATGTCGACGTTCTTAGGCATGGAGCCCTCCCTTGCTTTCCCACCACGGGAAACTCTTAACACCACCAATGAACCTGGGCCAGGAATGCGCCGTCACCGTTACGGCGATGCTGCGGCCGACGCGGCCGACGCGGGCGGTGCGCTCGCGAGCGGAGAAGGCGGCGGTGCGATGTCTGTATCGGGCAGCGCGCGTGTAGGCTGATCGCCTCGAATGGCTGGACGCCCACGGCGCGAGACCAGGCGCGCTATGGTGTCCTGCAGACGCACGTTTTCGGCTTGAAGCGTAGCGATTTGTTGGTTGCGGCTGCGCAGGCGTTCGGCCGCTAAACCCCGCTCAGCGTCCATGGCGCGGATCTCATCAACAAGGGGCCCGATCGAAACCGCGACAAGAATGGCCACAGCAACGGCGATAAGCGCGCCGAGCAAACCGGCGATGGCGCCATTAGAGGATTGCTCGCGCGGGTAAGGCAGGGCGTGTAATGGCGGCTCTAGCGTTGCCAAGGATTGCGATGGGATTGTCACCACCACAGGCGCAATGGCATTGGAGCCGCCCGGCGGTTGGTAGACGGCGATCTCGCCGCCCACGCTAATCTTGGCGCCGTCACGCGTTGTGCTGCGGGTGTGATAGCTCGGATGTGGTTCGACCTGGACTGACACGGCTGCTTGCTCCCATCCAAAATGCGCTTGTAGGCGGGTTTCGAGCGTGCGCTCGAGCGCGCTTAAGTGGCGCTCGACCACACTGGCGACTTGATCGGCGCTTCTGGCCGCGACCACCATGTGAACAGTCAAACCGTGGTGGTTGAATGTGGTGTGGCGCACGTGCTCGACGCGGCCATCGAACTCGGATTCGACGACGCCGGCGCAGCGTTCGACGATGGCGCGTATGGCTTCGTCGCGATGATCGCCGCGCACCCAATCAATTTTGGCGCCGGGGGCCGAGATTAATGTGACCTCAATCGTCACCACTGGCTCTGTGCCTTCAGACACCCAGTGTTTATGGGTCGGAGGATCCGAATAGGGAAGCGCCATGGTCAAATCTCCTCAAGCACGGCAGCGGCGGATACGGTGTGCGCCAAAGCGCGCCGCGACGGCGCGGTCACTGATGAGGGCGTCGCGCATCATGCGCGCCGCTTCACCGGGGCGGCCGAGGCATTCGAGCACGACGCCTTGCGCATATTGGTGAAGCGCCCTTTGTGCGGCGTCTGAGGCGTTATCGGCGCCGATCGCTTCATTGAGGTAAGTGGACGCTGTAGCCAAGCGCTCCTGCTCTTCGGTGCTTGTGCGCGCGGCCGCCAAGGCCCAGCGCAGCTGCAGCAGACCCATCGCGCCCAATGTGTAGCCGAGATCGGCGCGTTCACCGTTTATGCGGGCAAGGGCGATAGCGTCCTGGCATGCGCCTTCCGCTGCTGCCCATTGGCCGCCGCCGACGGTGCGGGCAAGGCAGCGGCTGGCGATGATGCGCGCCCGGTTCGGCTGCAGCGCAGCTGCCCGATCAGCAAATCCAACGGCGCGCAGAGCGGTCTGACGGGCATCGGCGCCAGGCTCGTCGATCAGACCCCAGGTGGCGCGCGCACGCATGGTCAACGCATCGGCCGTCAACGCAGCGCCATCTGCCCCGGGCGAGAAATATCCGCCTTCAGCCAGGGTCACTGCTTGTGCGAAGCTCTGCTCGGCGCGGGCGTAATCGGCGGCGTTGAGATAGATGAGCCCACGCCGATAATGGATGTCGAACGATTGTCCTCCGCCTTGATGCAAGGACGCATCGTAATCACGCATGGCCCGTTCGGGATCGCCCAATTGGGCATGCAGATCGCCGCGCAGCCGAAGAAGATAGGCGCTGTTTGGATCGGCGCGCAGGGCGCTGTCTAGATCAGCAATAGCGCGTTGCAGACCGGATGGGTGCTCCGCAAAGACTGCCGCGCGTCCTGTGAGTGCGGCAATGTTGCGGCTGTCGAGACCGAGTGCGGCCTCATAGTCGCGTCCCGCCTCGGCCAGATCGGAGGCCCCGCCCAAGCGTCGGTAACGCGCCACCAAAAGGTCGCCGCGCCCCGTCAACGCGCGCGCACGCAGTGCGCGCATGGCGCCGCTTTCGCTGTGCGGGAGGAGTGCTAACGCATCGCCATAGGCGCCAAGTGCTGCAGCAAAGTCGCCGCCGCTCGGTTGGCGCCCGGCCCGTAGACGCAATGCATCGGCAAAGGCGAGGAGTGCGCTCGCTGAAGCCCGGTCGACGTCGCGAGCGCGCTCAAATTCTTGGATGGCGGCGTCCAATGCGCCCCCGCCAAGGCGGGCGTGGCCGGCGCCGACCAAGGCGCGGGATCGTTGTTCATTATTGGCGGCGTTTGCAAAGGCGCGCGTATAGGCGTCCAGGGCTGGCGCCCAATTGCGGCGCTCGCGTTCGGCGTCGCCCAGCGTGAGGCCGATCTCGAACAGCACTGCACGGTCGCCGCTGGCCAGACGCTCCGCTTCGGTCAAAATCGCCACCGCCTCCGGCGCGTTGAGGCGAAGCTGAACCCGGCCAAGCGCCAGATAAGTGCGGGCGCTCGCGTCGCCCAGTTCGACGGCGCGTAGCAGATCGTTGAGTGCGCCGGTCAAGTCACCCCGGTCACTGCGCAGGCCGCCGCGCACGCTGAGCGCGCGCCGTACTTCAGAGATTGAGGCGCCCGCGTCGCCGATCACTTGACTGCACGCGGTCAGCGCCCGCTCGACGTGGCGCGGATTGTCGTCGGCGCACCGGCGCATTGAAAAAAAGCCGCCGCCAGCCTGGGCCGGCTGCGCCGCCGCCAGCATCAAGGCGGGCGCAGCGCCGAGCAGCAGCATCGCAATCCTTGAGCGACGATAAAACGACTTGGTCATGCCACGCTCCTTGCTGGCCAGTGCAACGCGATGGAGCGGAAAATGGGACGCGGCGAGCCGTTGGCGTATGACCCGATTGGGGTAAGCGCGCGTGTGCTTTTTCATCCGAGCGGGGGAGGGGGGCTGCGGGCAGCGTCGCGATGGGGAGGACGGCTGGCTCGGTGAAACGAAACCCGTGCGGCGGCGCTGATTTTGGGGACGCCGCCGCACGGCCCGCAGCCCCGTTGAGCAGATTATCGCCACGCTCTCGTTGGCGTTTCCCGCATTTGGGTGAAGTCGGGGCTCAAAAACGCCAGTCGATGGCGTCGGATGTCGTTTCCCCAGCGCGGCGGCGTACCAGCGTGCGCAACTTTTCCAAATCCAAGATGACGATATCGCGTTTGTCCTGACGCACAACGCCTTCGCTGGCCAGCAAGCGCAACTCGCGTGTGACCGCCTCGCGTTGAGCACCCACGGCGGCCGCGATCGTCTCATGCGTAGGCGCGCCGCGGATAGTGACTTTGCCGTCGCCGTCGGTGTCGCCGTTGGCGGCAAGGCGCAACAGTTCCGCGTAAATCCGGAAGCGCACTTCGAGGGCGGCCAATTCGAATACACGCTCAGTCAGTTGGACCACAATGCGCGAAAGGGCGCTGGCGACCGAGGTGGCGAAACGTGCGTCTTGGTTCATTAGCTGGAGAAAGGCGTCTTGCGAACACTCGGCAATGAGCCCGTCGGTTTCAGCAATCACGGCGAGTGACCGAGGCGTGTTGGCAAGTGCTGCGATCTCGCCGAAATGGCTGCCTGCGGAGATTTGCCTGATCGCCACCACCCGTCCGGCCGCCGTCTCTAAACGCGTGCGAAACGCGCCTTCGACGACGAAATAGACCTGCGCCTCCGAAGACAGATGCGAAACGATCGTCTCGCCTGCCTTGACGTGTTTCCAGGTCAAGACTGCGCCGAGTGCGCCCAGCGCCGCGTCGTCCAATTCGGTCAGCACGCGAACGCGCCGCAACAAGGAAAGCGTGTCTTCTAGGCTCACACCCAAGCTCCTACTCAATGCTGCGCGTTTTTGTGCGGCGTTGGAAGTGAGCCCGGTGCGAAATATCACGTATGCGGCCGCCGCTGGTTTTGCTGGGATGATCGCGGGAGGCAATCATGACCAGAGATGCGCGCTTGCTTGGGTTTGAAGCCTGGATGGACGCCGCCATGAGTGACGCTGGATGGGCCGATGCGCTGCAGAGGAGCCGCGCTCTATTGCGTGCGCGCGGAGCCTCGATCGTCGTCCACGACGCCAACGCCAGCGTGGTGAGCACCGATTGTGAAGCGCCAGCGGACTTCGTGCGGTATTGTCGCGCGCTGGCGCCGCGTCGTTCCAGCGGGATAAATGACTGCCGAGCGGACAATCTTGGCCGTGTTGTATGGCTTCGGGTTGAAGGCCGCGCTGAGCGAGCGCTAAGCGATGTGACCTTCGCGGTCCTCGCCGACGAAGCGTTAGACCTTATTCTCTTTGCCGAACTCGCCATGGCGGCGGCGCGCGCCGTGGCGGCGCGCGCGCGTCTGGCTTGCACGCAGCAATCGTCGGCGCTGATGACGGCGGCTTTCGATCACGTCCCCTTTGGCGTCGCCACGGCCGACGCCCAGGGACGCGTCACCAACCTCAATGACGCCTGCCGCACGTTGCTGGCGCGGGCCGATGGCTTGAGCACGCGTCACGGCAAACTCATGTGCCGCGATCCCAGCGATCAGCGCGCCCTTATGGAGGCCATAGATAAGAGCTTGCGCGGCGAGGGCGCACGCGTCCTGCGCGCAACCCGCGCCGGCGGCGCCCAACCCTACGTTATTCGTGTGCTCTGTCCGCGCGAGGCAGGCGCCATGCGCGATCAATGCGTGCTGATGATTATCGATCCCGACGATCAGCCTTCGCCAGGGGCCGAGATCTGGCGGGTCATGTTTGATCTGACTGAATGCGAACTGATTATTGCCGAGGGGCTCGTGGCGGGCCGCCGAATCACTGACATCGCCAACGAACGAGGCGTGTCGGTTGAGACGGTGCGAACCCAAACCAAGCGCATGTTCGAACGGCTAAACGTGACCAGCCAGGTCGAGGCGACCGCGCGTTTGTGTCGGGCTACGCCGTTCCGCGCTGTTGACGCCACAGCGGTGCGGCGTCGCGCGGCGGCGTGAGCCGACACTCGCTTGATAAGATTTGGCCGCTGTCGATTTGACGCCCCCGTCGATAGACCAAAGCTCCGCCAGACGCGAGGCGCGTCACCCCACCCATAAAGAATGTCGCGCCCAGAAATTGCTGCTCCGCCAACATCCCCGCGTCACGCGGCGCGGGCGAATGGGTGAGTACTGCTAGCGCGCTGGCCGTGACACTGAAATGAAAGAAATCCACCAGGCATTTTGTTTTAGCGTTGCAGCAGCCGGTCGGGCACGCAAGATTGCCTTGTTGCGGGCGGGGAGATCGATCCGGTGTCTACAGAACGCAGCGCCAACACCATTGACAGGAAGCTGGGGGCGCGCGTCCGAGCGCGCCGGCTTGAACTGGGCATGAGCCAAGAGCATCTGGCTGAAGCGCTCGGCATCACCTTTCAGCAGGTGCAAAAATACGAAAAAGGCGTGAACCGTATCGCCACCAGCCGACTGATCGATATTTCAGACGCGCTGGGCATGGCGCCCGCTCGGCTCATCGAGGGGTTCGAGACAGCTCCAAAGGCCGACCAAAAGAAAGCGCACGGCGCCAGCGCGCCTGACACCGCCATTGACGACGTCGGCGCGGGCGAACTCTTGCGCCTTTATGCCAGCATCAAAAAACCAAAGCTGCGTCGGCGCGTACTGGAACTCGTGCGCGCCATGGCGGAGGCGGATTAGCAAAGCCGCCGCAAGGTGAGGCCATTCAAATCGGCAAATGCGTCGATCGCGGCCAAGCACGCCGCCTCGTCTTTCGTTTGCCGCGTGCTTATCCAGCGCAGCAATTCGATTACATCGTCTAACTGAGGGTGGTGAAGCAGCGCGCGCGCAGCAGTCTCGATGCCGTCTGTTTGATCTTCCATGAGTTCCACCAAATGCGCCAGGGTGTGCGGATTTCGCGTGGCCCTCAGCCAGACCCGCCTAAACCGACGCCATTATTCAGAAAACGCACTTCAGGCGCTGTCAAACTGAATTCAGCGGCGTGCCGGTGAAGTGATGCGATGCGTGCGCGAGTGCGACAAACGCCGCACGTATTCGGTTTTCGAGCGATGCGTTTGCGCCATCGGGCGGCGCCATGCGCCCGCGCTGCTCGGGTGGAGGCGGCGTGCAAGATTGGCTGGCTCGCGGAGCTTACAGGCCCTTTGCGCCAGTCGCGGACGGATACGCGTCGGCGCCAACCCGGTGACGCGAGGTTGGCGCGCTGCCCCCGCGCAGGAGACAAGAGATCCGCCAGTGGCTGGTGCGCGTCGCGCGGTGTGGCGCCCCGCGAGGCGCGAAGATATGCAAAAGCTGCGCAAAAACCTTATCATCAAACCATGGCCCGCAGGCTGAACCCAGATCAAGACCTTAGGCGTGCGATCGCGCGCATCGAACACAGCGCCGATATGGCGGAGCGCATGAGCGCTGTGGAGCGAGCGCTGGCCATTATTGAGCGCCGCGGCGAGGCCAAAGGCTCGATGCTGCATGCAAGTCTCTTGGTGCAACTCGGTCAATTGTTTGGCGATCAGCCGGCGCGCGCCGGCGACAGCGGCGACAGGGCGCGCGCCGCAGCACACTTGAAGCGGGCGCTTGCCATGTTTCCGCGGCGGCGCGCCCGCATTGAACGCGCCCATGCTCAGATTGTGCTCGCCAATATTTTGAGCGAGGGCGACGAGCGTGATTTTGAACAGGCGATTAGGCTCTATCGCGCCGCATTGCGGTGCTTGAGGCCCCGCACTGACGCCGAGGATTGGACAACCGCCCAAAGCAATCTGGGCTACTGCCTCGTTCATCGCTTGCGCGGAGACAAAAAGCGAAATCTTGCGGGCGCGATCAAGGCCTATGAGAGCTTGGCGCGGTTTTATCAGCGGCGCGGTCAACGCCAAGATTGGGCCGCCACCAAGATAAAGCTGGCGATCGCCCTGTCTGAGTTCGGCGCCGAGCCTGCCGGACAAGAGCGCGCCATAGCTGCGATCGAAGCAGCACTTGGCGTCTTTACACGCCGTGGTGCGCCGATGCGATGGGCCGAGTGCCAGAATGTCTTAGGCGCGCTTTATTACGAGCGGATCAAAGGCGACCGCAGTGACAATATCGAGCGCGCAATCGCAGCGCTTCAGCGTGCACTCGCTGTGCGAACCAAAAAAAAGGCCCGCGATGAGTGGCTCGCCAGCATGAATAATCTAGCGCTTGCCTTGTCTGACCGGGTGCGCGGAGGGCGCGCTGACAATCTGGAGCGCGCGCTGGCTGCGCTCAATCAGGTCGTCGCCGCCTGTCCCCGCCGTAGTGCGGCGTGGGCCAGAGCACAGGCTAAGCGCGCCATAATCTTGCTGGAGCGGCCGGGCGGGGTGCGCGCAAGAAATATCGAAAGCGCAATTGGCGCTGGCGAGCGCGCAATTGGGGTCTTTGATCCACGGCGTACGCCTTCGGAATGGGCTCACGCCACCAACGTGACCGCCAACGCCTATGCCGACCGTGAGCGCGGCGGCCGCAGCCAAAATATTGAGACCGCAATCGCGATGTTTAAGAGCATACGGGCGCACCTCGATCCGCGCGCCTTTGCGCTCGACTGCGCCACCGCCGACCTCAACCTGTCGGTCATTTATGCAAGTCGGATCGAGGGTGCGCGGGCTGACAATCTTGAAGCGGCGATTGGTTTTGCCCGGCGCGCTTTGCGTGTGCTGAACCGCCAGGTTGCGCCGCTCGATTGGGCTTCTCTTAACGCTAATCTCGGCGGGTTTTACTTTTCGCGGGCGCGCGGCGCGCGACGGGAGAATTTAGAGCGTGCGATTGCGGCGGATGTGGCGGCCTTGCAGGTTTTCACGCGCGCCGAGCATCCGATCGCTTGGGCCGGGGTGAAAGCCAACCTCGCCAACGCCTTCCGCGATCGCATTGACGGGGATCGTAGAGAAAATCTTGAGTGCGCGTTGGCCTGCGTTCTGGACGCGCTGGAGGTTCTTGACGCGGAGGCTGCGCCGCTCGATTGGGCCGGCGCACAGCAGATTTTTGCGAGCGTGTTGTTGCATCGCCAAGGGGAGAACCGGCGCAGCGATCTTGAAGAGGCGATTGGCGCAATTGAGCGGGCGAGCGAGATCTTTGTGCACCACGGCTTGGGGCTTGAATGGGCCAAGGCGCGCGCAACGTTGGCCACGCTCTATCTGGAGCGCGTCGAGGGCGCGCGCGCCGACAATGTCGAGCGCGCCTTCTTGGCCTCAAGCGAGGCATTGTCGCGGCTCAGCTCCGAAAATGAGCCCGTCGGCTGGGCCAATGCGATGAGCGACTTGGCCGTGGCGTATTCTGAGCGCAGTCGGGGCGATCGGGCCGATAACATCGAGCGAGCGATCACACATATCCGCGGCGCTCTTGCAGTCTTGAGCCGTGATCATACGCCGTTTGAATGGGCGCGCGCCCAGGCCAATCTGGCCACCTTATTCATCCTGCGCGAGGAGGGCGTTCAAACAGAAAACCTGTCGCGGGCGGTGCGGGCGCTGGGCTATGCCCGCACCGTCATGAGCCGGCGGCGCGCGCCGGGCGAGTGGGCGCAATTGACGATGAACCTCGCCGTGGCGGTGCAGCGCCTCGACGCCGGTGAAGGCGGCGGGCTCAACGTCTCGATCAGATTGTTCGAGGAGGCGCTCAGCGTGTTGAGCGCGGTAAGCCATCCCCAAGACTGGGCGATGGCGAAGGTCAACCTTGCCAATGCGCTGCGTTGGCGGGCTGAGACCCAAGGCGAGGACGACGCCAGGCGCGCCGCCAAGGCGTATCGCGAGGCCTTGACCGTGGTGACGCCGGAGCGTTTTCCCGAGGAGCATGTTCGCGCCGCACGATTGTTGGCCACGACGCTCTCGGGCTTGGGCGAATGGGACGACGCCGGGTTAATGTTTGCGCGTGCGCGCGCGGCGGCCTTTTCGCTAATCGGCGTGGGTCTCCATGCTGGCGAACGCGAGCGCGTGTTGGCCGAAGTCGCAAGGCTCGGTCCTGACAGCGCCTATGCGAAATTGCGGGCAGGAGACGCCATCGGCACCCTCACCGACCTCGAGGCAGGACGAGCACTAGAACTGGCGCTGTGGGGCCGCCTCGGTGAAACGCTCACTGGACGAGACCGTGTCCGCCTGCGCAGGGCAAGACGAACAGCGCTCGCCGCCGAGCAAAGTCTGGCGGCTGCGGCGGCGCCCGCGCGCCGGGCGGCGTTGGGCAAACTGATGCGCGCGCAAAATGCGCTGGCGACACTTGCCGGCGCGGCGTCATCGACCGACGGATTGAAGACGCAATTGCGCCAGCTTATTGGCGCCGACACGCTGCTGATCGCGCCAGTGTTGAGCCAGGCTGGGGCAGCGGTGTTGCGCGCGCGTTGGCGCGGCAAGCGTCTCATCATCGACAGCGCACCGATCGCTGCGCCCAAACTGCCCACAACCGGAGAGGCGCCAGCCGCCATGGGCCCCTCAGTGCGTCTGGTCGCGCCCCAAGGGCAAGCGGCCGCAGATCGGGCCTGGCAGATATTCGCCGCCGGCGTGGACGGTGCGGAAAGTCGGTTGATTGTCATGGCGCCCGGCGCGGAGATCACGACGCCGGCACTTGCTGAAAAAGCCGGCGTAAGCCTGGTCGAGCGGTGTGAGATCACCCACGCGCCCAGCATGACTGCAGCGTGCAACGCGGCGCGTCGCTGCGCGGTTTCTTTTACACCGAGCCTTGGCGCCATCATCGATCCCGGCGCCAATCTCAGTGGGGCAATGGTCGAACATAATCTGGCGGCGCATCACTTTGGCGCTCGTCACTGCGCCGGCGCTGTCGGCCAAGGGGCCACCAGAGCCGCGGCGGCCGCGGCCTTACGCGACAAATCCTATTGGCTGATCGCCACGCACGGGCGCTTCGATTCAGGTCGCGCGGGTCAGTCGTGGCTGGCGCTGGCGGGTGACGAGCGTCTCTCTCTCGAAGACGCTCTCTTCCTGCGGCGCCCTAAACATCTTCGGCTTGCCGTGTTGTCGGCATGCGAGAGCGGGGCGCACGATGACCAGCGTCGGCCTGAGGAATTCGAAGGCTTCGTCAACGCATTCTTGCAATTGGGTGCAGTGGGCGTTGTAGCGGCGAAATGGCCGGTGGACGATGTGGCCGCGGCGTTTGTGATCGGGCGTTTCTTTGAACACCACCTCGGTGAAGGCGATCGGCCGGCCAAAGCCTTGCAAAAGGCGCAGCTTTGGCTGCGTCAGGCAAGCGTCTATCAATTGCACACAATGATGCGGCGCAGGGCAGCGTCGATGACGCAAGCCCAGAGGCGCGCAGCCCAAGCGGTGCGCCTTCGGCTCGATCGTTATGGCGGCGAGGCAACCCCATTTTCAGATACGCGCCATTGGGCCGGCTATGCGCTCTACGGCGCTTGATCGGCAGGGCAAAGTCTGGCGAGTGTTTCAACTCTCGTAGACGGGGACCCGAGACATGGGCGTAGAGGTGCCGCAACTCGGCAAGAAAGTCCGGTTACTCTTATTGGAGAGCGGTCACACATTGACATCATTGGCGATCGCAATCGGGCGCGCGAAAGCGACGGTGAGCGGCTGGATCAATGGCGGGAAGATGAACGATCCCGAAGTGACGCCGGAAAGGGGACTGGACGATCTGGCTGAATTTCTGGCGGCTTTTGCTGGCATTTCGCACGAACGTGCGCGCCAGGCCTGGATGGGCGAGTACGAAGCCTTTGAGGCGGCGGTGAAGGCGCGCACGCAGGTTGATTTCGCCAGCCTCATCGCGGCCGGCGCACGGAAATCCATGCTCAAATATCGACCTAACGGTATGGAGGAAGCGCGCCTGGTGACATTCTTCGCCAGCAGCGCAGGCCACGCCATTGCCGCCTTGGTGGGGGAGTCGTTTGCGCTCGACGTCGACGGCCCCCCTGACGCCCAGATCGTGTTGATCGCCCAAAGCGCGATTGGACATCATCTGGGCGCGCCCGGGCCCGGCGCGCCAAGCCGGATCGGGCCGACCGGCGTCGCGCGTTTGCCGGACGCGCCATCGCTTTATCAATTTCACGAGCCTGCCGGCCTTCATACGTTTTTTGTTTTTCTTGCCGAGTGCGCAGCACCCTTGGCGGTCGGCGCGCACGCTGGCAAGACGACGCCGCTCACAGAAGCAGAACTTAACGCCTTCGCCCGCGAACTCACCGATGCGTCACGCGTTTCCAATTGGTGGTTTGACACGTTGGCAGTGGATGTTCGCCGCGCCCTTTAACTTGCTCCTTGGAGCATCCGAACAATGTTCGATTCTGCTCGGGTAGGTTTGGCCTAACCAAGGGCGCACGTTTGGCTCCGTTGAATAACGTGGAGCCTGAACGTGAGCACTGCTCAGTTCGATTTTGAAGACATCGTGGTCGGCGCCGGCGCTGCGGGAAGTTATTGCGCCTATCGCCTGGCGCATGCGGGTCGCGAGCTCGCCCTGTGCGATTCAACCGGCCGCGTCAGCGGGCGGCTGATGTCGTGGATGCTTCACAATGGCGCCCCGGTTGAACTTGGCGGCTTTTCGCTGAGTGACGCAGATGAAAACACTTACGGGCTTTGCCGGCGTCTCGAACTTAACCTCCAGCCGCTGACCATGCGGCGCGGACCAAGCGCTTTTCGCGGCCGCCACTTAAGAGCCGCCGACCCCCGCGATCTCCCCTACGTATTCGCTTCCGCTGAAACTGGCCGCCACGCTGGCCAACTGGTTCTTGATGCGCTGAACACCGTGCTGCCTACGCTGCCCGGCTTGTGGCCGCAGCAGGGCAATGATCCTGGCGAAACCGCGCGGTTTTTGCGCACCGCGCGGGTTGATGATCAGCCGCTCTGGCGTTGGGGTCTGTGGAATTTACTGAGCATAGGCCTCAGCCATGAAGCTTACGAATATGCGCTGGCCTCGTTTGGGAGTGTCGCGGCCCTGCGCAACATTAACGCGGCTGATGCGATCTGGACGCTTCTGCGGGAGTGCGCGCCGGGACAAACGCACTTCGTCGTGGAGCAGGGCTTCGAACAACTGCCGAAAGCGCTCGTCGGCGCTGCGGGCGTGACGCCGCGCTTCTACCACAGGCTTTTACGTGTCGATCGCTTTCGCTCTGGCGTACGCGTCTGGTTCGCTACGCCGCGGGGGCGCGTGTCCTACACCGCCGAGCGCGTGGTTCTCGCTTTGCCTGCAACGCCGTTGCGTCGGCTTGGGCTGGAGCGTCTCTTCAGCGATGGCGAGCGCTACCTCGCCGATCTCGATGCGGTCGCGCCTGTCAATGCGTGCAAACTCTTTCTGAGTTTTGAAACGCCTTGGTGGCGGGTTGAGCCGTTAGACTCAAAAGCAGTGCTCGCGGGCTTCACTGACCAGCCGATGCGCCAATGTTACGCCTTCGAGCCTCAGGCCGGCGACGATGGCGCCGTGATGATGGCGGTTTATGCCGATGATGCGGCGGCGACGTTTTGGAGCGGTCTGGCGCAGCCGAGAGGAGAGACGCGCGAAGGCTTGGGCCGCGACGATGGGTGCACGCGCCCCACGGTGCTGATGATCGATGCCGCGCGCCGGCAACTGAACGCTTTATTCCCGCATACGCCCGCGCCGGCGCCGGTGGACGGCGTCTTCATTGATTGGTCGCGCCAACCTTCGGGCGCGGCGTGGCACGCATGGAAAACGGGCGTGCGCAGCTGGGATGTGCGCGAGCGCATGCGTCAGCCCGATCCCCATTTGCCCTTGTTCATCTGCGGTGAGGCGTTCGCCGAAACGCAAGGATGGTGCGAGGGCGCATTGAATAACGCCGAAGCAATGCTCGAACGCCATTTCGGCGTGAAGCGGCCCGATTGGGTTGGCTCAACATACGTGTTCGAGCGCTAATGGAGAACGAGATGAAAAACAGTGTCACCAACTATCTCACGCGCTTGGGCGAGAATCCGCGTCTGCGACTGACCTTCGCCCGCGACCCCAACGCAACGATGAGCCCAGCTTCGCTCAGCGGACCTGAGCGCGCTGCGCTCACCTCAGGCGATGCCTCGGCGATCTATCGCGCGGCGGGCGTTAATGAACGCCCGGCGCCGAAGATCATTCAAATCCCGGCCCTGCCGGCGTGATGGTCAACCGGCGCGCGCACGCGCGCGCCGGTTCTTCGTTCAACATCCAGCAAGGAGCAGTTTATGCAAAGAGGCTCATTGATCGTCGCCAGCGCTGGGATCGGCATTGGCCAGTGCACAGTCGAGGCGCGCAGCGCCATTGAGGACGCTGATATCGTGCTGAGCGTGATGGGTGACCCATTCTTGCAGCAATGGGTCGCCGCGCTAAACCCCAAAACGCGCTCGTTACAGAGCCATTATGGGAGCCAACCCAATCGTCGCGCGGCATATTCGGCGATGGTGGATGAGATTCTCGTCCATGTCCGCGCGGGCCTCAATGTATGCGCGGTGTTTTATGGCCATGCTGGCGTCTACGTGACGCCCTCGCATGAGGCGATCGCGCAGGCGCGCGCCGAGGGGTTTGACGCCATCATGCTCCCGGGGGTGTCGGCTGATGCTTGCCTTGTGGCCGATCTCGGTGTCGACCCGGGCGCGCATGGGTTTCAAAGCTACGAGGCGCACGCCTTCTTTCGCCGTCGGCCCCGCTTCGACACGTCCGCCGCGCTGGTGCTCTGGCAGCTCGCTGTGTTGGGCGATGACGCCTTCACCCGACTGGAGCCCGATTACGAAGCCGTGGCGGCGTTGGCGACGCTTTTGTGTGAGCACTACCCGGTTGACCACCGGGTTGCGATCTATGCCGCGTCCACGCTGCCTGTGCTGACGGCGAGCGTGCAGCAAACTGAGCTTGCTTTGCTTGCCACAGCGCGGATCGATCAGTCCTCCACCCTGTACGTGCCGGCGCTAGCTTTAGGTTAGGCGGCTCGGTGGTTAGCCGCTATGAGGAGGGCGGAGCGATCAGCCGCTTGGCGAGATGAAGTTCGGCTTCACTGAGATCAAACGTTGAGCGCCAAGGCGCGCTGGTTAAACCAGCCGCGTCGCTATCGATTACGACCATGAGGCAATTGGGTCGTAAAGCGCCTGGCGGGCTAGGCGCAAACCAAGTGAGGCACGCGCCCTCGCTACGCTCGCGCGCGATGCGCACAAACGATCGGCGGCGCTCGCCGCGAAAGGCCCCGCTGAGCGCCTTGGCGAAGCTGCGGCGGTCACGGTCGCGTGGACAGCTGAGCCGCCCATCGTTCACGGTCAGCCCATCGCCGCGCGCTAATATGCGCTGACACGCGCGGTTGGCGTTTTCGATACGCCCCTCTGGACTGATGAGCGCCACGCCAATGCTGAGCGCCTCAAGAGCTTCGTTGGCAAGCGTTGCGCGCTGTTCCGCTTGTGTCAGATGCAAACGTATGGCCGCGGCTTCCGCACTGGCCTGCGCATTGGCGCGCAACGCACTTTCGTCGATGAGCTGATCGGCGAGACAGATGATCCATGCGCGGCTTTGCGCGCCAGCGTCAGCCCTGGCCCAAAAAACCTGAAACGCCGGATCGGAAGCGGGCAGGGCGCCGTACGTGCAATCGTGCGCCGCACTGATCGTATTCCACCAGACGAACAGGCCGGGATCACCGCACCAATGGGGAGCTGATTGACGGTCGCGAGGGGCGCGATCTTCGAGTGCAAGGGCGAGGGTGCGAGCGCCGAGCTTGCGGCCACTCGCTTCAAGCGCGCTTTTCCAACCTCGACCGGCAAGGGCCGCTTCGGTCCAGCATCCGGTTGCAGCTTCTGAGCGAACGGGCCCCATGTCACATTGATGACGCGAAATTTGGCGTGCGGCTATGTGATCTTTAGCACAAGGTTCGGCCCCGGCTCGGTGCGCCGCCTTGGCGCCTGTTCAGCTACTGATTACGCTTAAGCCCATGCACGCCGCTTACCTCTACACTGACGTCGAGGACAGCACGCCGCGTTGGGAGAAAAAGCCCGCCGCGATGCGGGCGGCGATGGCGCGCCACAAGGCTTTGATCAAAGCGTGTGTGAACCGTCATGGCGGGCGCGTTCACGACGCGGTCGCCGATAGCGTTTTCGCGATTTTTCCCGAGGGTGAGCCGCTCGCCTGCGCGCTCGACATTCAGATGGCCCTGCAAGAGCAAGACTGGGCCGACGTCGGCGGCTTGTCCGTGCGTATCGGCGTTCATGTGGGGCCGATGGAGGCCGACGAGCAGCCCGACGAAGTAACGGCCAATCGCACCGAGCGCATAACCTCTTGCGCTTGGGGCGGCCAGATCGTGGTGAGCGCCGACGCATACGCGATGTTGGCGCCGCCGCGTGGCGCTTCGTTCGCGAGCTTGGGCGCGTGCCGGCTGCGCGGCGTGTTGGGCGCCATCCGGCTGTTCGGCCTGACGCACCCGCTGTTGAACCGCACAGAGTTTCCCCCGCCGCGCGTCGCCGACTTTGATGGATCGCCGCCGCCAGCGCGAAACGGACCACTCTATGGCCGCGAGCGGGAGCTCGATGACATTTGTGCGCTGGTGATGGATGTCTCTGTGCGGCATGTTACAATCGTGGGAGCAGGCGGCAACGGCAAGACGCGTTTGGCGACCGAAGTTGCGCATCGCCTCGGCGATGAATTTGCGATCATTTATGTCGCGCTTGACCCGAATGAACGGGAGAGCTTGTTCCTGGCGCTGGCGCGCGTCTTGACCTTTCCCTTCGACGCGACAAGCCCCCACCAAGAACAGCTGATCGACTATCTTCGCGAAAAGCGAGGTCTTCTCATTATCGACAATGCCGAATCCGCAAAAGACGGCGAGGGCTTCCTCGATCGTCTGATTGTCGCCGCGCCTGAGATTAAAGTGCTCGCGGCGGGACGCGCGCCACTGCAGAGTCAGTGTGAGCGCCTCTACCAACTTGGCGGCTTGCAGTGGGCAGGCGCCGATCCCGAGGCGGTGCGACGCTCGGCGGCGTTTGCGTTTTTTGCGCAAGAAGCGGAGCGCTTCGGCGGCGACGTGACCCTCGACGACGGCGCAGCCGCAGCGTTCCAGGCCATTTGCGAACAGGTGCGGGGATCGCCATTGGCGCTGCAGCTTGCGGCGCGCTGGAGGCGCATGTTGTCGATTCAAGACATTCTTGCGCGCCTGCAAAACGGCATGCGTTTTCTGGCTGAGGCGCCGCATCCCGGCGCCGGTGACGATGCCTTGCGCCAAGTCTTCGAGACCTCTTGGACCTTGCTCTCAACCCCAATGCAGGACGCGCTGGCGCGATTATCAGTTTTTCACGATGGCTTTGAGGCCGATGTTGCCGACCGGGTCGCGCAATGTCCGCTCAGCGTGCTTGGAGAACTGGAACTGCGCGGTCTCGTCGAGAAGCGCAGCATGCGGCGTTTTAGTCTGCATCCGCTCATCTGTGAGTATGCCCGCGAACGCCTTGATGACCGGGCGTTCGCCGCCGCAACGCGCTTGCAGCATTGTCGCCATTATCTTGAAGTGCTGAGCTCGGACGCGAACTTCGCCGCCGTATTGAACGCGGTGGAGCATGATAACGCTAATCTGAAGGCGGCTTGGGCCTACGCTGTAGCGATCGACGACGATGGGCTCGTTCGCAGCGCCATTGAGCCGCTCTTTTACGGCGCGGTCATGCGTTCGCGCTACGCAGACGCTCTGCAAATCCTCGCCGTCAGGCCGGAGCGAGGAGAGCTACAGTATTACTGCCGCGCGCTCGCTTCGAATTGTCTTGTTCACATCGGCGAGGTCGCCAGCGCTCGCGTCGAGGCGGAGGCCGTTCTTGCCGGGGCGCATGAGCCGCTGGCCCGTGCGCACGCCCACCAGGCGCTCGGCAACATTGAGCACCTTCGCCACGCGTTTGAGGCGGCTTCACGCCATTATGAGGCCGCGCTCGCCCTGCGGGCCCGTGAAGCAGACAATGTGGGGCAGTTTTACACTTACCTCTCGCTGGCTGCGCTTTATGTCCTGTCCGGCGAGCATGCGCGCGCGCGGGCGCTGCTCAAGATCGGTCATCGTATCGCCTTGCGCGTCGGCCTCAAGGCGGGCCTTATTAACGTTCATCTCGTGTCCGGCGATCTTGCAGTAGCCGAAGGCCGCCTTGAAGACGCGCGAGGTAATTACCTTGAGGCCCTCAAGTGTGAGGAGGCCGTGGGTATCCCGCAATTCCGCTGCCGGGCTCTGTCGAAGCTTGGCGCGGCGCTGAGCCAGATGGGCTCTTACGCCGCTGCGTGCGCTTGCCATCGCGAGGCGCTCGCGATTGCCGAGGCGCGGGGCGATCTGCGGGGCAAGGTGATGGCGCTGATTGAGGTTGCCCGCAGTGATGCGGGGCTCGGTGACTTTGAAACAGCGCGAGCGGACTTGCTCTTGGCGTGTCGCGATAGTTTGAAGCTGCAATCGCCCGGCTTGGTCGCCGCCGCTTTGCGACTGCTCGCAGAGGTCGAGCGAGCCGCTGGCAATCTCGCCTTGGCTGAGCGGCTAACCGGTTTGCTCGAAGAGGAGAGCGGCGAGCAACCGCCGGCGAGCGGCGCTCTAGAGGCGCTGCACGCAGCGGCCGAGGACGTCCTGCTCGAGGCCGAGCATGAGCGCATGGGCCTCTAACGGCGTGCTTACGACAACTGAGCGAATGGCTTTGCGCCGGCGGCTGCCGCGTAAAGCGCCTGCAAACGAGCCCGGTCCACCACTTCGATTTCGCCGCGATTGACGCGGATGACGAGAGCCTTCTCAAGCCAGGCGAGGTGGCGCGTGACAGCTTCGCGCGAAGCGCCGATCTGGGCGGCGAGCGCATTATGAGTAGGGCAAGGAAGTGTTGGGGCGCCGGCGTCTGGGCCCGCTAACCGCAACAATTCCCCAATCAGCCGACCGCGCACATCAAGCCCCGCAATTTCGAAGAGGCGCGTTTGAGCTTGGGTGAGCGCCAAGGATTGCGCCCGAAGCACGGCTGCGGCGAACCTTGGTTCAGTCGCGAGAAGGTCGAGTACAAGCGCGTTTGGCGCCGACACGATTTCGCCCGGCGCTTCGGCGACAAGGCGCACATTGGCGCCCGGGGCAAGCCCCAAGACCGCGCAGCATGCGCCGAAGACATCCCCCGGTCTCAGCGCGTTCAGGGAGACCACATCGGCCTTGGCCGTGAGTGCAACGATGCGAAACGCGCCGCTGTGCACAAAACCCACATGATGGGTGAAGTGCCGCGCCATCATCAATGTGGCGCGCGCGCGAACGTCGTGCACCTTGACCTGATCGCAAAGCGCCAAGAGCGCATGTTCAGAGAGCTCCGCGAGTACGCCGATGGCGCGCAACTCCCCGGGCGTCAAACGCGCAGACGGCCTGACCCGTTCGAAAGGCAGCGGAGTGGGTTCGTCTGCTGACATCGTACACGCTCAGACAACGCGCCTCGTTTGGCGCAAGGTGTGTTATGCGCAGGCTATCTGGGCTCGGTCTTTGTGATTTGGATCACAAGCCGGTATTGTCATACCTGCCAGTCCAAGTGCTGACTGAGCGTGGGGCCCGCGCGCGCACGCACCATATCCTCCAGTCGGGTGAGGTTTTTGATCAAGAGTTCGCGCCGTACCTGCGCGATGACGCCTTCGCTGGCCAATTGATTGAGTTCTCTGGTGACCGATTCACGCTTGGTCCCGATGGCCGCCGCGATTGCTTCATGGGTTGGCGCCTCGGCGATGCGAACCCCCCCGGCGGTTGCTTGGCCGTCGCGCGCCATGCGCAGTAATTCGGCGTAGAGCCGGAAGCGAATTTCAAGTGCGGCGACTTCGAACAATTTGTCGGTGAGCGACACAACGGTTCGCGCAAGCCCCGAGGCCACCGCGCTGGCGAAGTCGCCATTAGCGGCCATAGCCGCGCGAAACGCCGCGCCTGGACATTCGGCCAGCAGGCCGGCGGTCTCTGCGGTGACCGCCACGCTGCGGGGCGTGGCGATCAAGGCTGCGATCTCGCCGAAGTGATCGCCCGCCTGCAGCCGTCGGATTGATACTGAACGACCAAAGGGCGTCGTCATGCTGAGGGCAAAGCTGCCCTCGGCGATGAAGCACACGCTGTCGCTTTGGCTCAAATGGGCAAACACTTCTTCATCTGCAACGACGCGCCGCCAGCGCACGGCTTGGCCCAAGGCGTCGCGTTCTGGTTCGGTCAAGTTGGCCAGCAGGCGGATTGCGCCCAGGCGCGCCCGCGCGTCAGCGGGAGCGGAAAGGTTCGACGATTTGGATTCGCTTGGCATGGGATCGCGGACGGGGAGCGGGGTTGATGTAAGTGGCAAGACGGATCGGGCTGCGCCAGTAAATCGCGGCCACAGCAATTACTTAGCGAAGCGATCGGTGCAAAGAAACAGCGCCGCCCCAAGGACGGCGCTGTGGAGGCGAGGCCGCTTGGGGCTGATGGGCGCGGCGCTTCACCTCCGGCGATCACCGAAACCTGTGATCTAGATCACAATATCAGGCGCGTTCGCCAACGCCAGCACAAACGCCGGCGTCACAGATCGCCGGGTTTTGGGCCCGGCGCACCGTAGGCGAAGCAGGCGAACTTGGCATGAAAGCGCTTGTGCACGCCACGTCCTGCGCTGGCCAGAAACTGAGGCAATGCGGCCGCGAACAAAGCGTCGAACATGACATTGATCGACGCTGCAAAGCGCAAACAGTGAGCCCGGTCGCGTGGATCCTTGATTAACTCGACCAACATGAGCGGGCGAAGCATGGATGGCGGATGATCGAAGGCCGCGTCGCACCAGGCAAGCACCGCGTCGTGTCGCTCGATCCAGTCTTGTCGTTTGCACGCCGCATAGATCGCACGGTCGACAAGTTCGAGGCCCTTGCAGGCGAGATAAGCGCCCCAAAAGCCGGGGATTGGGCTGCCAAATTCGAGCTGGGCGTCGTCACACGCAATGGTCAGCCCGAACGCATCGGCTTCGATTTCTTGGAGGCGCGATTTCATCAGTTCGCTGACGCCTGGCTCGTCGGCAAGTGCTTCCGGCATCGCGCCATCGAGATGGCCGCGCAGCAGGTGACCCAGTTCATGGCCAATGATGAAATGCTCAAAGCCCGTGCACAGCATCAGCGCCAATTGGTGTTGATGCGGCGCCAACACCCAGGGCGGCAGCGTTCTGATCCAGCCGTCGCGCACATAGGTCTCAATCAGGGCCGCAAACCAATGTCCCGCAGCAGGCGATGCGAGAATGGGATCTGCGGCGCGATTGAGATCAATATCGGCAAAGCCGCCGTCGGCCGCGCCGCCGACCGCGATTACCGAGGCGGTAATCTTGCTCAAGAGGTAGGCGAGGACGCGGATTTCATCGTCGAAGACGATGGCCACTTCCTCGCTGGCGACGACACGCAAAGCGCGCGCATTGACTTCGCCGGTTGGAAGTGTCGCCAGAATAGGTTGCCGCACGATGGCCTCGCCGCGCCGCTGTGCCAACGCTTCGGCCCGCGCCCACAATTGGCGCAAGCCCGCATGCGCCATTGGATCCTGCAGCGAGGTCGGCAAGGCGCCCTTGTCGCTATGAAGTGCGGCGATGTCGGCGACGCTTGAATTGACCAAACCATGGCCCTCATAGGCGCGGTGGATGGCTTTGAGGCGCGCCTCCAAAACGTTTGCATTGAGATCGTCGCGGAGCCAGGGCGCGTCGTCATATCCGGCCCGCTGCATCGCCTCAATGGCGCGGCGAAGCGGACTTAGGCTGGCGGCGTCGACCCTGGCGAACGGTCCGGCTGTGTTTGATGCATCACTCATTGTGCGCCAACGTCGAGCATGATCAGCGTTGACACAAGTACGCGCGCCGCGCCAGACGACCCCGCATGACGCCGGTTGAACACGAGAGCGGACAAAGCGCGCTTGATGAGATTGGCGCCCGGCTCGACCGTATGCCGGTCACGCGTTTCCATCATCAGCTCGCTATTATTGTTGCGGCCGGATTGATTGTGGACAGCGTTGATCTCGCAATGACGGCGGGTGTATCGGGCGCGCTTTTGCGCGAGGGCTTTGCCGATCTTAGCCAGATTGCGCATTTGGCGATGGCGACCACGTTCGGTCTGGCGGCGGGCGGCGCGGTGATGGGCTATCTCGCCGATCGCTTTGGACGTCTGTTCATGATGCGGGTTTCGATGCTTGCAGTCATCGTCACCGCTCTTGGTGCGGCGAGCGCATCCAGTATTGAGGCGCTGATCGGTTGGCGCCTTGGCGCCGCCTTGGCGCTCGGCGGCGAGACGGTGCTGGCTTATGGCATTATGATTGAATTCATGCCCGCGCGGCTGCGCGGACGGTGGATGAGCTGGGTGGCTTTGTTGGCGAGTGTCGGCTTGCCAATGACCATGGCGCTTGGGCTCTTTTTTCTGCCGATGGAAGCGGGCTGGCGTTGGCTGTTGGCGGCGCCGGCTCTCGCCGGCTTTGTCGTCTTTGGTTTGCGGCTGCTGTTGGAAGAATCGCCGCGCTGGCTTTATCTGCGCGGCGCCGGGGAAGCGGCCATGGCTATCGTAAAGCGCGTCGAAGCCAGCGCCAAAACGCCATTGCCCGCCATTGAGCCGGCGCGGCCGCTTGCGCCGGTCGCTGACGGCGAGGCGCGCCCTCTTAGCGTTCGGCAAGCCTCGTTCGGCGCGCGCTTTGTCGTTGCTTCCGCTATTCACGTCGCCGCCTTGGTGGCCGTTTGGGGGTTTGTCGCCTGGCTGCCCACATTCTTCGTGGCGGCTGGCCATAGCGTGGTCGCATCGACGCAGTTCTCTTTGATCATGATGATAGGCGCGCCCGCAGGGTCGGTGTTGGCTTTGTGGGCCGCCGACCGCTTCGAGCGCAAATGGAGCGTGGTGGCGAGCGCGCTGGCGGCGGCCGCGTTCGGGGCCGCTTATGCGTTCACCGCAACGCCTCTGCTGATTGTGTCACTCGGCTTTGTCGTCGTCACGATGCTTTATCTTTATGCGACGCTCGCCATGATCAGCTACGTGCCTGAGTTGTTTGCGACCAAGGCGCGTCTGCAAACGATTGGTATGGCCGCCGCAATTGGCCGCATCGCGGCGTTTGCAGCGCCTTTGGTGATTGTGCCTTTGTTTGCGGAAACCGGCCAGCGCGGGGTGGTGGCCTTCGTCGCGGCGCTGCTGGTCGCGCAGGCGCTCGTGGTCGCAAGGCTCGGCGTGCGCACGCGCGGCGTCCAACTTGAGCACGTGTGAGACGTTGGAGGGCTCTCAGCCCGCGACTGGATGGCCGCCGCGGTCAAGATCAGCAAGCGCCCCGCCCAGCGAAATGGCCACTTGCGGCATGACTGAAGCGAGGCGGCTATCGACGCCTGCCGGCAAGCGCCAATCGATGCCGAAGCGCTCGACGACGGCGGCGACGCTGGGATCGCCCTGTTTGGCCGCCGCTTGTGCGAGCGGCGCCAGAAACGAAAGGTTTGCGCCCCCGCCGGCAAGCAAGATGGTGATCTCAGGGCTGCTTGCAGCGCGGGCGCGCACGGCGACCGCCTTTACGCTGGTGGCGGCGATCGCGGTCAAGGCTGAGACATAGTCTTTGAAGCGAGAACTCGCCAGGAGTTCGCGTCGTTTCAGTTGCAGTTTGACGCCGTAGCCGCTGAACGCGCAACGGCCGGCCTCAAATAGCTCCTTCTTAAAATCGCGGACGTGAAGTCGAAGCGCCCGCCAGACGTCGGATTGGACATCGCGTTGTTTGCTCTTCAACTTGGCCATCATCAGATGGGCGATGATGTCGTCGATTTCATCGCCCGCAAGGCCGCAGCTTTGGCGCGCCTCGGCAATTTCCGACAAGAGTTGATCGTCGCCGCCGAGACGTTCAAAGCCGGCGAAGTCGGTGGTGCCCGCGCCCATGTCGAAGACGAGCAAGAAACGTTTCGGGGCCTGGGCGAACGCTGCGTAGGCCGCCGCTGCAGCATGCGCTTCAAATACGCCGCTCTCCAATTGGCCAAGGCCTAGGGCCGTTTCAGCCTTATCGAGCGCGGCGCGGGCGTGGGCGATGGAGACCCCGTTGGGCGCCGTCAAAAGTGCGCCGAGATCGGCTGAGACGATGGCTGCTTCATCAAAGAGCCGTCCCATAACGCGGTCGCCCTCAACATGCGTGCGCCAGATCGGGCTGGTATAGCGGCGCCGCTCGGTCGGACCTGCGTCGGCCAGCGCAGGATCGCTGTGGAGGGCGGTTCGTATCAGCTGATCGAGATAGGCGAGGTAGAGAATAAGCGCGTCGCGCTGGCGCAGCGTGCCTGTGGGGTCGATCGAGGGTTTAACCTTGAGCGTCAGCGCCTGTTCGAGATCGCGAGCGGCAAGGATCGTTTTGAAAGATAAAATTGGATCGCGCCCGGAGACCGCAATCTGCGCGCGCGCCAACGCCATCGGTCCAAAGGTGATGCGGCCATCGTCGACGAACATCACTGACGGGGTGAGAAAAGGATGGTCGCTGTTTGCCGCCGCGCCGATCGCGAGCGGGCGCGCAAGGCCTGCGATGCGCACGCTGGCCTTTGAGAAAGCGGTGCCGAAATCGAGGCAAACGCGAGCCTCTGACGCCGCATTGATGATCGCCCTGTCGTCCGCCACGGCCACCCGTCCGATTAGACGCTAACGAATCTAATTTTCTGGTGTAGGGGCGATCGCGCGGTTAGGCAAAAGCCCTCGCCAGTGGAGGGCGGCAGGCGCGCGCGCCGAAGCGACAAGACCTGGTAGAATGCCGGGTACGACAGGGGGCGGGGCAGTGTGGCAGGCGTGGCGCCATCGCGGCCTACGGCGCGTGAGCTTGGAGCTTGGGCTCTTGGCTCTTTGCGTGCTGCTCGCGATGGCTTTCAGTGACGAGACCGATTTAAAGCAATTGCAGGTCGTCGATGACAAGTTGGCGCATGTCTTCGGCTTCGCCGGGCTCGGGCTCTTTTTTACGCTGGGTGCTGGGCGCACCGAATATTGGTTCTGGAGCCTTTATCTGGCGCTGCTGACCGGGGCGATTGAAGTCTTGCAGCCCTTGCTGACGGTGTCGCGCGAGGCGTCGTCCAATGACGTCTGGGCCAGTTTGGCGGGACTGGGTGCGGGCGCTGCGGCGGCTGGCGTCTTCAATCTTGCGCGCAGGCTGATCGGGCGGCGCCGGTCAGCCGAGCGTCCAGGCCACCAGCCCAAACATCACCCACCAGAGCAACAGCGAGACACTTAGCACAAGCGCAAGCGCAGGTGCGCGTGGAAGCCGGTAGACCGGCGTGGAGGCGACCAAGGAGCGACGCACGAAAGAGATATTAACCTGGAAATCTTGATTGTCCCTGAATATCTGGGCGGGCGAGATGGTTGTCATTAAGTAACCAACTCGTTATTAATTAGAATTAGTCATATTGATTACCCAAGACCTAAAGACATCTCCCGTAATTATGTCCGCCACACTAGCGAAAAGCTGGGGACATATAAATGTTACGGGTGGTGGTTATTACGGCGGTGTTGGTCAGCGCTTGCGCTTCGCCGACGATGAACGCGGTCAATAGGGCTGGCCATTTGGAAGCGGGCGCAGCGACCGCGCCGCCAGAGGGCCTCGCTGAATATTGCGAGCGGGTTCCCGAGGATTGCGGCGCTGGCGCAGGCGCAGGCCTACGCGGGCGCTTTAGCCCGACCGGGGCCGCGGGCTTTCAGCGCGCCAATAGCGGGCGCGGCGATGCGAGCCTCTTTCATGCGCTTTTGGCGCAGCGCCAAGCCGCCGCGCGCGACGCCGCCGCGAGCGATGGGGCGGCTTCGATGAACGCACCCGACCCGCGCGCATCCCTGCGTCAGGCGCGTGTCGCTCTCGATGCGGCGCGCCTGCAAGAATTGTCGCGCATCAATCGCCAAATCAATCGCGCCATCCGCCCGACACGCGACCTTGTCCTTTATGGACGCGAAGAATATTGGGTGCGCCCGCTTGCACTTGGACAAAGCGCGCGCGGTGATTGCGAAGATTATGCCTTAGAAAAGCGCGCGGCCTTGATCGCGGCGGGCTGGTCAGTCGAGGCGCTGTCTTTGGCCGTCGCTGTATCGCCGCGTGTGGGCTTGCATGCGGTTTTGGTGGTGTCGACCGATCAGGGCGATCTGGTGCTCGACAATCTTTACGATCGGCCCCAGCCGATCGCACATCTCGATTATGTCTGGCTGTCGCGCCAAACCGGCGCTGATCTCGCCAGTTGGACGAGCGTGCGCCTGGTCAACGGCGCGCCTGGCATGGCAAGCCCCACCGATCGCTTCCACGCCATGATGCGTGAGCGCATGGGCGCCCAAGCGCCGCTGGTCGCCGACGCGCGCGAAGAGTTGGATGAAAGCGCGCCTAACGCCGTTGCGCCGACACCTGCGCCTGCGCCTGCGCCTGAACCAGAAGCTTCGAATGAAGATCGAAAGCCCCGGCAAGTTTGGATCAAGCCGACCCCGCGCGTCAGAGAGACAAAACTCTAACGCGCGGTCGGCGTGCTCCAGGCGCCTAAGAGATAGGCGTAGAGTGCGGCCACCGCCGGGGTCTGCAAGGCGAAATCGACGAGGCCGTGGGCAAGCAGTATAAGCGAGATCGCAAAAGCCGCGCCCGCCCATTCTGCGCCGGGTTTGGCCCCAATGACGCGCGCCAGCGCCATTAATATTGGCGCGCCCAGCGCTGCGCTCAGCAAACAAAGTCCGACAATGCCGGTCTCTTCGAGCGTTTGCACATAAATGTTGTGGGCAGAACCTACGCCTTCAAGCGCACGCCAATTATCCTGGGTCAGTGCTTGGATGTTGAGCTCGTGATAGGTGTTGAGGCCGTGGCCAAGCCAGGGGCGCTCGAGCACCAGCGGCCAGTGCGCGTCGATCAGCAATTGACGCTGCAGCCAATCGTCCTCGGCCAAGGCAAAGCGCGCCATGACGTCGTCGCCGCCGCGAACAAAGAGCGCAACGAGCGCCGCCGCAATCAAAAGCAATGGCGCTGCAAGCGCGCCAGCGCGCCAGCTTGAGGCCTTCAGGCCTCGGCTGGCGAGCAAGATGACGAGAACAATCAGTCCGAGTAGCGCGCACACCAGACCGCCACGCGATGCGGTGAGCAAGAGCGCGGCGAACATTATGAGCAGCACGCCAAGCGATAGCGGCGCGTTGAATATGGCGAGAGCGCCGTGTGATGGATGGGCGGGCGCATCACCATCGGCGCCGCGCCAGGCGCGGGCGATACTGGCGACGGCGATGAGCGCAAAGGCTGCAAACACAATAGCGGCGACGTTGGCCGAACTGACGCCGACATCGAGGCGTGGTCCCGAGCGGCCGGCATAGAAGAGGGCAAAGCCCGCAAGCGCGTAAAGCGCGCCTGCGCCAATGAGCCAGCGCGCGCTCCAGCTGCGCGCCTCGCGCTCCTGGGCCAAGAGCGCGCCCAGTAGGAAGGCCGCGCACGCCGAGAGCAAGGCGACCAGTCCTTCCAAGCTTCGATAAGGCGCAAGCGATAGCGGCGCATCTGGCGCGTCGCGCCAGGTCGGATGCGGGCTCAAGCCAAAGAGAGAGGCGGGCGCGGTGGTGGCGATCGCCAATGTGATAAAAATCACAATTGCAAGGATGGAGAGCCAGTGTGTGCGCCACACCCGCGCGAGTGCGCTCCGCGGTGAAAAGAGCGCAGCGATCACGAGCGCTCCAGCCATGGAAGCGCTGAACAAAGCAGCACTTGCGGCAGTGTTGGCCCCTTCGAGGAGAAGCCCACAGACCAGCAGCAGGCTGGCCGCCAGTGCGGGCAAGTTCACCGCCGCTAAGCGGCGCATCAAGTGATCCATCGTCGCCCGCGCCCCACCCATAGCCTGTCGCAGCCAGGCAATGAATTAGCACGCGCGCCATTGCTGGCGGCAACCGCTTTTCGTTAGAAGCAAGATGGCGGATGGGCGTGAGGCGAAAGCGTGCTGGGATTAGGGGCCAAGAAGAGCGCGCGGTTTGCGCCGGGGCGCGTAGGCTATGCCGTGGGCGACATCCATGGCCGCGCCGATCTATTGGCGCGCCTGTTTGACCGGCTGGAGAGCGAAGCCCGCGCCAGCCAGCCGATCGTGATTTTCCTCGGCGATTATATCGACCGGGGCCCAAACAGCCGCGAAGTCATCGAGCTTTTGTTGACGCGCCGGCCCGAAGGTTTCGAACGCCGCTATTTGATGGGCAATCATGAAGCGGCGATGTTGGGGTTCATCGCCGATCCCTTCGCCAATCGCGCCTGGCTCAATCATGGCGGGTTGGAGACGCTTGGCGATTATGGCGTTTCGCCCTTGCCATCCTTGGGCGCGGGGTCAACCCAGATCGAAGCGGCGGGCGCTGGCTTTCGCGCTGTGCTGCCAGACAATCATCTTGGATTTTTCAATCAGCTCGAGCGCTACATCGTCATCGGCGATTATCTTTTTGTGCATGCGGGCGTTGATCCGCAAAAACGGCTCGAACAGCAAAGCGATGCCGATCTTTTCTGGATTCGGAAGAAGTTTTTGGAAAGCGACAAGAAGTGGCCGCACGTCGTCGTCCACGGTCATACGCCGTCGGGCAAACCGCACCGGGATCAGCGCCGCATCGGCATTGACACGGGCGCTTATTTTTCCGGCGTGCTGAGCGTGGCGCGCTTTGAAGATGAGGCCGTCGACTTCATCGAGATTAGCTGAGCTTGGGTGGGCCCCAAGCTGGCCATGCGCGCGCTGGCGCGCTAACATTAGCGCGCAGTGCTTGGGAGAGGGATGATGAGCTCTAAATTAACGCGGCGTGGCGTCGGCGCAGCGGCGCTGGGGCTCATTCTTCCGGCCGCTGCGTGCGGTGGCGGGGCCTCGGTTTCGGGCTCAGAACTTGAACTGCCGCTGATGACGACCGTCTCGGACTATCAATTGGGGCCGGGCGATCGATTGCGCATCAATGTGTTTGGCGAACCAGACCTCACTGGCGAATTCGTCGTGTCGGCGAACGGGATGGTGTCTTATCCCCTGATTGGCGACCATCCGGCCGAACGCAAGACCTTGGTTGAGTTCACCGACACCCTGCGCCTGGCGCTGCAGCGTTACGTGCTGCAGCCCAATATCAGCGTCGAAGTGATGAATTATCGCCCGTTCTTTATCCTGGGCGAGGTGCAAAACCCCGGCACCTATCCGTATGCGGCCGGCCTCAATGTTATGAACGCGGTGGCGACCGCGGGCGGCTTTAGCTACCGGGCCGATACGCGCCGGGTGTTTATCAAGCACGCCAATGAGGTGGCCGAACGCCAATATGCGCTGACAACGACCACCCCAGTCTTGCCCGGCGACACGGTACGCGTTCCCGAGCGGCGCTTCTGAGCCAGCCGCAGACGCTGGAGGTGTGGCGCCGGCGCCCCAATCCCACCCCCGCGCGTTCGACTGTGCGCAACGTCACAAAGGTTAGGCTCGACAAATTAGCGCCAGCCGCTAACCCTTGCGCGTCTGTTATCTAATTTAGGGGCGTCTCATGCGCGTTCGGGGCCTGTTTTTGAGTGTCGTGCTGGCCGGCGCGGGGTTGGCCGGCGCCGCCTTTGCTGCAACTTCGGCTGAAACCGTGGCCTTGGCGCGCACGACGCTGAGTGCGGTGACAGCCGCGCCCGCCAATCGCGACGCCGTGATGGACGCCATCAATGGCGCAACCCAGGGCGTAGAGCTGGACGTTATCACGGCCGCGCTCTGCCAGCTTCAGCAACGCCGCGACCTCGACGATATCGTTGGCCGCGATCCAAACGCTCTGGCGCAGGCGCAAGCTACGCTCAATCGCGAAGAAGTCGCCGACGCTCTGGGCGATGCATGCGAAGTGGCGCGCCTGGCGCTCGCTTCTTACGGCGCAACAGGCGGCGTGCCGGCCGGTGCGGCCCCAGGCCAAGCCTTCGGCTCTGGCGCGGTTGGCGCGCCGGGCGGCGGCGGCGGCAGCGGCTACACCGACTGATCGGCGTTCTCGGCGCGCGGCGTCTGGCAAGAAAAGATCTGGCGGGCTGGCCGGAAGGGGTGGGGAATGAAAAAGTCTGACCTGTCGCTTGGCATTCTCGCCGCGGCGATCGGCCTTGTCGTCGGAACGCCGCCGGCCTTGGCGCAGGGCCGTGACGACAATTTCGATCGTGACCGCAATGTCGGCGTGCGCGAACGGCCAAAGCCCGAATACGAAGCCGGCGGCATCCGCATGGGCGGATTTTGGCTCTACCCGCAGCTGACCGTTGCGGCTGAGTTCAACGACAACATTTTCGCCACCGAGACAGACACGCAGGAAGACATCATCTTCCATGTGGCGCCGAAGCTGGAGCTGAGTTCACGCTGGACCACGCACTCGCTTGGGTTTTCGCTCGAAGCGCCAAGCCGTTTTTACAACGACTATGACGACAATTCGACCACCGACGTCATCGGTACTGTGGACGGACGGCTCGATGTCTATCGCGATTTTTACGTGTTCGGCGGCGCCTCGTTCGGCGACATGACCGAGCCCTTGTCGAGTTCGCCGTCCAGCCTGCCGCTGGCCGAGCCGATCGAATATACGCGCTGGTCGGTCAATGCCGGCTTCGTCAAGGCCTTCAATCGTCTGCGTCTCTCGGGTGAGGCGCGCCAGACCGACCATGATTATGACGACGGCATTCTCTTCAATTTGACGCCAGTCGATCAAGATGACCGCGATCGCTCCGTGTCTGAAGTGGGTCTGCGCGTCGATTATGCGGTGAGCCCCATGACGGCGCTCTTCTTGGCCGTCGGCGTCAATCAACGCGATTACGATCTCGATCCGCCCGATGCGCCGACCAATCGCGATTCAGAAGGCTATGAAGCCTTGGTCGGCGCCAATTTCGATCTGACCCGCCTGATGCGCGGTGAAATCGGCGTGGGTTATCTGGCTCAAGAGTATGACGATCCTAATGTGGGCGAGACTTCGGGGCTGGCGGTGCGCGCGAGCATCGAATGGTTTCCCGACGAACTGGTGACGGTGTCGTTCGGCGCCGCGCGTGAGATTGCCGATGCGGGCGCGGTTGGCGCCTCGAGCTACATCGCCAACAATGTAAGCTTTGGCGTCGACTACGAACTCCGGCGCAACATCATCTTGGGCGTAGGGCTCGATTACAGCTTCGACGATTACACCGGCATTGAGCGCGAAGACCAGCGCTATGGCGCCGAACTCAGCTTGGACTATCTGGTCAATCGCGGCGTCGCGATCTTTGCCGAAGTCGGTCATTATGAGCAAAGCTCAGAAGGACTGCAGTTGGGGCGGGAATACGATATCAATCGCGCCGTCATTGGGGTTAGATTGCGCCGCTAATATTAGCAGCGCGGCAGCGCCAAGGACGACTGATGAACGTGGTTTCCATTCGACGCAGCGACGAGCCTCTGCGCGATCGTCTCGATGAACCTGAGCCCCACGATCAGGGCGCGCAGCTTAAACGTCTCTACGCCATTTTGCTGCGCCGTTGGCGGCTTGCCTTAGCGGCCGGCGTAATCGTGTTCGCCGCCATCGTCGCCTATACCTTGGTCAGCCCTCGCATCTATACGGCCACCACATTGCTGATGGTCAATCCGGGCCGCGAACAGGTGATTTCGCAAGAACAGATGATCGAAGACGCCGCACCCTCGTCGGCGGCGGTCGATAGCGAAATCGAAGTGCTCCGTTCGATGATGTTGAGCGCGCGGCTGGTCGAGGACATGAACCTTGTCGAAGACCCCGAATGGAACGGCGCGCTGCGGCCGCCCGGCTTGCTGGCGAGCGTGCTTGCGCCGCTGGGCGCACTGACCGGTAATGCAGAAGAGGCCGAAACGGACGGCTTATCGCAGGCCGAAGCCATCGCACGTGCTGTCAACGATGCAATCACGGTACGCCGCCGCGGCCTGAGCTACGGGATCGAGGTGTCGTTCGACTCGCGCGACCCGCGCCGCGCCGCCCAACTGCTCAATAAGCTGACCGAACTTTATCTTCTGTCGCAGACCGAAGCGCGTTTTGAAGCGTCGCAACGGGCCAATGATTGGCTGTCGGCGCGGCTGCAAGAGTTGCGTGTAGAGGTGCAGACCAAGGAACGCGCCGCGGAAGCGTTTCGACAACAGCATGGGCTTTCGGTCGCGGCCGGCGGTGAAGCCAACATGCCGACCCAAACCGAAGAAGTGCAGACCATGCTGGTCCAGGCGCGCGCGGATCTGGCCGAAAAGGAAGCGCGCCTGCGCCAAGTGCAGCGGCTGGTGACGGCCGGCGGCACCGCCGAAAGCATCGCCACAGCGCTCGATTCGCCAGTCATCGGCGATCTGCGCAGTCGCGAAGCCGAGTTGGCCCAACGGGGTGCGGAAATGCGTCGCCGCTATTCGGCCGAACACCCCCAAGTGCTGGCCGCGCAAGCCGAACTCGCCGATGTCCGCCAGCGCATCAATGATGAGATCCGCCGCATCACGGGCAGCCTGCAAAACGAAGTTGATATTGCGCGCGCGCGGCTTGGCACCTTGCAGGGAAGCTTCGGCAGTGCGGCCGGCGCCAGCGATCAAGACAATGAAGCGGTCATTCAGTACCGCGAATTGTTGCGCGACGCGGCTGCGGCGCGCTCGGTGCATGAGAGCTTCCTCGAGCGCTTCCATCAGGTCTCCGACCAAGGCAATTTGCCAAGCGCGACTTCGCGCGTCGTATCGGCGGCCACGCCGCCTGGGGCGCCCAGCCGGCCAAATCTGAGTTCAGCCTTCTTGATGGCGCTGCTGCTCGGCGGCATGGCCGGGGTCGGTCTTGCCTTTTTGCTGGAGACCCTCGACGCGTCGCTGTCGAACGCTGAAGACGCTGAGCGCAAGCTCGGCGTGCCGGCGGTGGCGTCGATCCCTGTGTTGAAGCCGCGTGATCTGCAAGGCCAGCCGCCGCATCGTCGAAGCCCTGCGCTTTATCTGGTCGACAAACCCGCATCTGGCTTTGCCGAGGCGTTTCGGGTGCTGAGAACCTCTTTGATGCACGCGCGCCTGGAAAAGCGCCCGCAAGTGATCACCATCACATCGGCGGTGCCTGATGAAGGCAAAACAACAACGTCGCTGTGTCTCGCTCGCATCGGTGCGATGTCGGGGCAGCGCGTTCTTCTGGTCGATTGCGATCTGCGGCGCCATTCCTTGAGCGAAGAGATCGGCGTGCGCCCGACGCGGGGACTGCTCGACGTTTTGTCGGGAGAGGCGCTCTGGCGCGACGCGCTGGTGCAGGACCCGGAGAGTGGGGCGCATGTCTTGGCGACATTGGCGGGGCGCTTCACGCCGCGCGATGTGTTTGAGTCCGAGGCGATGACCAGGCTCATGCAGGAGTTGCGCGCACACTACGATCTGATCGTGCTCGATTCCGCGCCCGTATTGGCGATCGCCGAGACCCGCACTGTTGCAGAGCACGCTGACCTTACACTGCTTGTGGTGCGCAGCGACAAGACCCCGGCGGGCGCTGCGCGGACAGCGCTCCGAGAGATCGTGCATTCGGGCGCAAACGTTGCAGGCGTTGCGCTCAACTATGTTGACCCGCGCCGGCCCGGGCACGGCTCTTATGGCGACACGCTCTATTATAGCTACGGGCGCAAGTACTACAGCAACTGAGCGCAAAGTCGTGACCGTGATCACCACCTGAGTGTCACGACGCACAAACGTTAGCGACAAACATTAGTTATTGAGTTGCTAACATTAATGACGCCGCTAAAGTTCGCCTGCTAAGGGTGGACTTTATGGCTGGTGGTGGATTGTCGAGGGCGGTCGCGCGCGCTGCGCCCGCTACAGATGCGACGGCTAAGGTGATCGATCTCGGATCGCGTCTGCGCGTCCGGGGACCGGCGCGTCACGTCTCTTGGCGCAAGCGAAGCTTCGACATTTGCGTCTCAAGCGCGCTGTTGGTCGCCTTGGCGCCTGTACTTATTCTGACTTGGATCGGCGTGCGAGCGACCAGCCGGGGCCCTGGTCTTTATTGGTCAGACCGCGTCGGCTATCGCGGGCGTCACTTTGCGATGCCGAAATTTCGCACCATGCGTGTGGGCGCGCCGTTGTCGGCGCGCGAGCACCTTGTTGGCGCCGACACGCACATTACGTTGATCGGGCGCCTGCTGCGGCGCTTTAGCATTGATGAGACGCCGCAGCTGTTTTGCGTGCTGCGCGGCGACATGAGCTTGATCGGGCCGCGTCCTCTGATCGCCAATGATCCTGCGCAAGCCGCGCGGGCGCAATTTCCTGATGTCATGATGGTGCGCCCGGGCTTGAGCGGATTGGCGCAGGTGCGCGGCCGCAATCAAGTGTCGCCGCGCCGAAAAGCCCGCTTGGACGCGTTCTACGCGCGTCAGCGGTCCTGGAAACTTGACCTTGCTATCGCCGCCAGCACCGCGCTCGTGGTGTTGACCGGACGGGGCATGATGTGAGCGCGCGATTAAAGCCGCATGACGGTCTTAAGACCGGCGAGCGCTGGTTTTTGGTCAACACGCAAACGGGCCGCGAGCAGCTCGCAGCCCAGCACCTCATCCGGCAAGAGTATCGGCCATTCATTCCATGGACGTGGCGCAGCATTCGTCATGCGCGCCAGATTCGGACGACGAAGTCGGCCTTTTTCCCGGGCTATCTTTTCGTGCCGCTCGATCTGGAGCGCCAGCGTTGGCGTCCGATCGACGGCACCATCGGGGTGCTGCGGCTGGTGAAAGCGGGCGCTCATCCGCTGGCGGCGCCCACAGGTCTGGTGGAAGATCTGATCGGTGCGACCGGCGGCGACGGCGCGCTTGATCTGGTAGGCTCAGATCTTGCGATTGGTCAATCGGTGCGCGTGATCCGTGGACCGTTCGCTGATCATTTGGCCGTTGTTGAACGCGCCAGCGCCGGCGAGCGCATCCGGGTGCTGCTGGCCATCATGAACCAGAGCGTGCCGGTTGATCTGCAACGCGCTGACTTGGCCGCGCTTTAAGCTAAAGTGTTCGCACGCCGCAATGGACGCGATCTGTTGTGGGCGGCCCAATCGGTTCAGATCGGCGGCGTGAAAACGCGAGCCGCCGGCGGCGCCAAGTGTGGTTTGGGAACGTAGACGCCGCCGGGCCCGTCAGCCCCGATGCAGTAAAGCATGATCGATGCACGGTCGCGACACCGACAGAATGTGATCTTTATCACAGCGCGCTTTATCGCCTTCGCACAGCCGTTGCTTGTTGCAGAATTCGCGTCGCGCACTGGTGCTTGACGCTGACGCCGGCGCTTGATGCTGCGCCCGTCCACGGCTTGCGTTTCCTCCGACCTCACGGAATATTGCAGTCGGTCACCGCGAGCGACGCGGTCGTGAAATCCGGCCGACCCAGTGCGGCGCTATCGGATCAGGCAGGAGGAAAACATATGGGGTCCTTGCAGCTTCTGGAATTCTCTCACGACCGCTACAATGCGCTTCAGGGCATCGTCGAAGTCGATCATCACCTTCGAACCGGCACGTTCTTTGATCGCGAGCTCCACGAGATTTTCGCCGCGATCGACGATGCAGGCCTGTCGCGACTAGTTGGCGTCGCTCTGCTTCACGGTCATTTCGACGCCGCGCCCGGCCAGGCGCCGACGCAGAGCGATGGCAAAGGGGCTTTGCGTGATTGTCTCGTGACCGCAAACGCGCCAGTGACGGGCGATCGCACGCCGGTGCTCTTGAAAGCAGCCTATCACGACGGCGCCAGCGTGTGGGCGGTGGCGCCGCTCGAGTATTCGGCGATAGCAGCCGCCAAAGTTGCGTGGGCGCACATTATGAAGCAAGAGGCCGGATTGACGCGCATTGTGGAGACGATCGGCCAATTGGGTCTCGACGATTTGGTTGGCTTGAGCGTGCTTCCCCGCACAGACCGCAAGCTGGGCTCTGATGAAGCCTGGGTCGAACAGACGAGTGCGGTCGGCGACGACATGCACTGGGCCAATGTCGTCGCGGCTCAACGTGTCAGTGACGTCGTCTTCGGCGACATGATACAGACTGTGTTTGTGTCTCCCGCCCAAGACATCAATCCGACAGCCTGTGTGCCGGTGTGCGATGTCGGGCCAACGTTTTGCAATCGTTATGGGCAAATGCACGAACGCCAAAGCAATCACGGCAGGCGCCACACCTAAGGCGTCCCGATGCGGTGTCAGACCGACCACGCATGGCGTTTGCGCTTATTGGAGCTCATATCTAATCGCCCTACTTGTTCGGTCTGCCCAAAGCGGGGGCGGGCGGCATCCTTTTTTTGAACTCGCTCATTGTCCAGGCGCCAAGGCGGCGACTAGGCTTGCTGCGCGATCGGGCGGGGCATCACTTGTACAAGACATTTCAGGCTTTGGTGCTTTGCGCGCTGCTGACATTGGCTGCGGCCCCGTTGGCGCAGGTGCGAGCTGAAGGACGTCCGATTGCCGGCGCCACGACAATATCGATCCTTGCCAGGACACTGAGGTCGATCTCGCGGCGCGCAGAGCGCGCAGCGCTGCTTCTCAACCGCCGGCGCCGCCGCCGGTCCAATACCCGGCGATCCTGCCGATCCCGTCGAATTCTCCTGATCCGGAAAGTGTGCCCGCCACTATGCCGGTGAGCGTCGATCAGGCCCGGCTCTATCCGGCGCGCGCGCTGGATCGTGGCATGGCCGGCGAGGCTGTTATCATTGCGCGCATCAATGGCGCTGGGCGTGCGGAAGAGGTTTATCTCGTATCGCAAAATCCTTCCGGTTGGTTCTTTGGTGAAGCCGCGGTGCTCGCCGCGCAAAATGCGCAATGGCCGACGACGGCGGCCGATGGCGCGCCGGCGCCCTATTTCGCCAGATGGCGCGTGCGCTTCCGTGTTGAGTGAAAGCGGGCATGAAACGCCGGGGAAGTGCATTCGGCGCAACGCCGCCTTCACCTGGTTGAAGGCTAAGGCTTGGCGTTGTCACCTCTGCTAGAACGCTGCGCGACAATTGTTTGTCTCGGCGCGCCGTTTTGACGGGCGACGCTCGAGGCGGTCGAACCAACACAAACACGCGCGTTCGTCCCTCACCCAAATGTGCTCTGTGATTTAGATCACGCATCCTCCCTTTATTGATGCGTGGCCAGAGTTGAGGCCCAATGTTATTTTGTCGGCGCTGCGCACGCTGATCTTGTGTCCCGCATCTCGGACAGGGCCCCGCGTGGTCGCTTCAATGTGCCGTCCCGGCGCTGAAGGGAGGTTGCTCGTGAACTTGATGCTCTACCCAGACTGCCCCAAGTGTGGCTCGAAGAAAGTGTCTAGCGCGTTGCCGGACCAATACGGCCTCGGCAGGGCAGGGCGCGGCATGGGCACGATCGCGCGAGGCGGCGCCTTCCTGGCCCCGGTCGCTGCGGCGATGGCTGCCGGCATTGGTGTTGCAGGCGTTGTTATGGGCGCTTATGTGCGCGTGCCCGGCGGCGGCGAGAAGCGTTGCGCAGACTGCAATAATGTATTTCGCTAAGGGCTGGGTTGCGGTCGCGGCGGGCTGTCTTGCCTTTGGTCTTGTGACGGCCTGCGCGCGCGCTCCCCAGGCGAGCCCTGATCAGATCTTGACGATCGCTCATGAGGCGACCGGCGTGGAGTACGCCGTATCCAGCTACGAAGATTATTTGCTCTCGCCTGTGGCCAATAGCAGATTGTTTCACAATGCGAGTGCGCCCCCTCCAGCGATCGAACACCGCAACATTGCCGTGCTCTTGCGGTTTTCCTCGTGCAGAAATTTCGCGAGCGCCTATACGGCGTTTTTGCGTGATGCAGGCGGCTTTCTGGGACCGCTGGCGCGAAGGGATACACGCAGTGACGGCCACGAGGCTGGACTGGGCGATCCCAATGTCGGCAACGGTATTTTTCTGTTCGCTTCGCCGACGCTGCGGGCTGATGTCATTGAAAGCGAGGTGGCGCGGTGCGAAGCCTATGATGCGGCCAATCCCGGCTTGAAACATCACGTCTTCGCGGTTTTGGTCAGGGTGGAGGACTCGCCTTCGTCTGCGGCGTTCTATGATCGCTATGTCGAAGACGTTGTGTTCGCCAACACGCATGCGAGCTTTTCTGACTGGGCTGTTCAGGAGTTCATTATCGGCATGATGTTCTAGAAACTCCGCTGAGTATTTCGCAGCTGCGGGCCGACGCGCTGATGCGCGTAGGTGAGGGGTGAGCGACGAGGTCGCCGTATGGACCATCTGGTTGGAGTCCCATACGACAAACGTGCAAAACGACGTTCGTGCGCAAGCGCCGAGGGCTAGAGCGTTTCATGCCAGTGGTCTCCAGGCGCCGAGCGCGTTCTTGTGTCTATGCGTCAGTAGAGTTCTGGCTCCCTGAACGAGCCCGACGCAATGTCCTCGCAGCCGGGAAACCGCTTCCACGTTCCAAGATTGCTGCGTAGGCTTCCACCATGCGGGGCAAGCGAATTTTTATCAGCTATCGGCACGCGGATGCAGCCGCGGAAGCGCGAAGCATTTTCGCGGAGCTACGCGAACACTTCGGCGTCGACCGCGTCTTTCAAGACATTAGGAGCCTTCCCAAGGGCGAGGACTTCAAGGCGGCTCTTGAGCGTGTCCTTGACGACACCGCCGTCGTTGTCGCGGTGATCGGACCGTCATGGTTGGGCATCGTCGATGAGAAGGGCGAGCGGCGCTTGGACAACGATGATGACCTCGTGCGGCAGGAACTGGCCGCCGCCTTGAGCCGCGGCATTCCACTCATTCCGGTGCTCGTCGGCGGCGCATCTCTGCCGCGCGCAAGCGAGCTGCCAGACAGCATAGCCCGCTTGCCGTCCTATCTTGGCATGCACGTGTCGCATTCCAATTTCGCTTCAGACATGAATGCGCTGCTGCCGGCATTGGAGGCGCGTGTGGGGCGTCCGCACGCCACACTCTCGGCGCTGAGGTTTGCGGCGCAGCTGCAAAAAACCTTTGCCGCCGTCCCATACTGGGCGCGAGCATTGGGCGCCGTATTGGGCGCTCTTCTGCTCGTCGTCTTGGCCAACCCTGCGATCGGGGCTCAAGCCGAAGCAGCCGTACGCATCGCGACAAGATCTCCGGAGCGGGCGCCAATTTCGGCTGTGACCGACGAGCGAATTCGCACGCTCATGCCGCGTCACACGGCGACAAGTTGCCGTGATTTTGAACACATAGTAGACGGCGTGCTTTGGGGCGCAGCTCAGGCCTACGTGACGTGCGGCGCGCCGCCTGCAGCATTCGAGGCGTTTCAACGAACGTCGAACCGCTTGCTCGATCTCAGCTGCATGTGTTGGCCCACCGGAGTGGGGACCGCCTATTACGCCGACTTCTGGGTGATGGAGGCTTTCTCCGCCAATGGAGTGGCTCTGCGGCCCGATGTCGTGGCGAGGATCGTGGCATCCCAGACTTCGGACGGGTGGTGGCCGGTGCACCCTCAGCAACAGGCTCAAGCTGCGGGGGCGCCGTTATACTTGACCGCGCTCATGGTGATTGCACTGCGCCGGCAAGCGCCGCTCGTTGACGACGAGGCGTTTCGCGATGAGATCGAGGCAGCCATTGCCCGAGGCAAGGACTGGTTGGCCGCCAACGAGCCCGCGGCCGGGGACGAGTGGTCGGACTATCCCAACAATGATCGTCGCGTGCGCAATCTGCTTTTTGGCGGCATGGTCTTGACCGCCTTGTCAGACGAAACGGGCTCTGAGCGATATCGGAGATTGGCCGGGGCCTGGATCGAAAACTTAGAGTTCTCGCCCGCGGCATTATACATTGGTTCTGATGCGCTGGTGACGACTGAAAGACGCGGACGCGTTTTCATCTTTCCCGACAATTATCGCCACGTGCCATTCTCATGGGAAGTGTGCGGCCTTGCTTCGATTTGGCCGGTGCTGTCGTTTAGCGAGAAGGTCACTTTTCTGGTAGAACTCGAGCGGAGCATTCAAAGGGAAGCGAGACGCGAAGACCCCTTCGGCCGTCCTTGGGTCAGAGATGAGGTGGCGTATTGCTTTGCGGAGTTGCGGCGCGTTCGTCGTGAGCGCGAGGCGCGAGACCCCTAGACCCGCACAGTTACGTGGCTGCCGCCAAAGACAGCTTTCGACTTCAGCCTACGACGATAATCGCGCTGAAGTTCCCTGTTTGCAACTATAAGTTCGTCGGCGTTTTGCGCAGGTGTAGTCGGCGTTTCACCGGGCTGCAGCGGTTCTGAGCGTTTCTCTCCTCCATCGCCGCGTCCTGGTCGTCACTCTCACAGGCGGTTTGTTTCTTGGTGGCGAACGGGTCACGCACGTGATTTGCACAAAGCGCGCGAACGCCTGCGACATCAAAGGCCCGCCCGATCAACTGCCTTATCGGGCAAGCTTCGCATCAGCTCACGCGACAGCTGGCTTTTCGCGCAAGCGCGCGTTCACTGTGCCGACCCTTCGTCATTTCAAGCCGCGATAGAGATTGACGACCCTGAGCGTCTCAAACGTCTGACCGTGCTGCATGTCTTCGCTTAAGAGCGTGTCGCAAGCCTGCTTCAAGTGCGGCCGCCACAAGCGAAAGCGGATTGGCGCGGCGTTCGGTGGTCTGAGCAAAGCCTCACGGCAAGTGGCGGTTTGGCGCCGAGGCGGCCTATAACCGAGCGATCATAATTTGGTTCTATAATCGCTCGGTTATAATGGGTATCTATAATCGTTCGATCATAACTTGAAATTAAGATCGATCGATTATATTTTGAGAGCATGATCTCAACCCGTATCACTCGACCTGAAGACGTAGGTGCAATTGTGCGTGCTTATAGGCGCGAGCATAAGCTTTCTCAGACCGAGCTTGCGCAGACCCTTGGCGTCTCTCAGCGCTGGGTCTCGCATGTCGAAAACGGTAAGCCCACGCTGCAACTGGGCTTGGTTCTTCGCGTGTTCAATGAACTCGGTATTGGACTTACTGCAAATGCCGGAGATACGCCGGCGCCGCAAGCGCGACCAGCTCAGACGAAGCGGCTGACCGATATAGATAGCATCGTCGATGGCTAAGGAGCTTCGCGTCCTCGTCAATGATCGCGCGCTTGGTTCGGTTATCCAAGCCGGCAACGGGCGGCTGCGCTTCATTTACGACAATGAATGGCGATCAAGCGTCGACGCCTTTCCGCTCTCCTTGTCGATGCCGCTGGGGGTCGCCGAACACGGCCACAACGAGATCACCAATTACCTCTGGGGTCTGCTTCCGGATCGTACGTCTGCTCTCAGCGCAATTGCCGCCGCGCACAATGTCTCTGTGCGGAGCGCCTTCGCACTCGTGTCCGCAGTAGGAGAAGATCTCGCGGGCGCAGTTCAAATCGTGCCTCCCAATAAGGTCGAGGCGATGAAGACGAGGGAAGGGATCGTGCAGATTCCGGAGGCGCGCCTCGCGAAATTTCTGGACGATCTCGTGGCTAACCAAGGCGCAATGAACATCAACGAAGACGCAGGCTTCTTCAGCCTCGCCGGGGCGCAAGCAAAGAAGGCCGTCTATTGGGTCAATGGCAAATGGTATGAACCGAGAGGCCGGACGCCTTCAACGCACATTATCAAGCCGCCCATGCCAGGGCTCGAGGGTCAGGTCGAGAATGAGCACTTCTGTCTTCGGCTCGCTCAGGCATTGGATTTGCGGACCTGCGAATCGTCGATCGAGCTCATCGGCGACAAGCCCAACATTGTCGCCGGTCGGTATGATCGTCTGCGCATCAAGAATGGAAAGCGGGCGCCGCTGACGCAATCTGGAGGACGCGTCGTGCGCATCCATCAAGAAGACATGTGTCAAGCGATGGGGATCGATCCGACCAAGAAATATCAAGCCGAAGGCGGTCCGGGGATGCAAGACATCATGGCGCTCCTGGCCGGAAGCGGCGATCCTGCCACCGACCGCACCCGTTTTATGCGCGCGTGCGCATTCAACTTCGTGATCCTAGGACCTGACGCGCATGGCAAGAACTTCAGCGTGCTTATCGACAGCGCAGGGCGATATCGCCTGGCGCCGCTCTACGACATCAACAGCGTGCTGCCGTATGATCTCGAAAAGGCGCGTAAGCTCGCAATGACGATCGGCGGGGAGGGACGTTGGAGAAGCGTCGCACCCATTCACTGGGAAAAGGCTGCCAGGCTCTGTGGATATCCACCAGCCGATGCGTTGGGGCACGTGGGCGACATCGTTGCGCGCGCGCCTGCCGCAGCCAATCAGGTTCTGAAGCAATGTCGGAGCGCGGGACTGTCCACGCCGGTGCTAACGCGCCTAGTCGATCAACTCAAACGTAGATGTGACGCTCTGGCCAAGGACTACAATTAAATTCGATCAAAGCAATCGCGGGCGCCTGGTCGGGCGGCGCGCGAGCGCTTCAGGCGCGTGCAAGTGCGATCACTGGCGTTATCGAGCGCGGGCGCCCTTTCATTCAAATTCGGTGGGGCGACGCCGGACTAGGCCTAGCTGCTGAGACCGGTGGAGTGGATCGGGTCGACGCGCGGGCAGCCTTGTGTCGCGGCACAGAGAAACGAACGGACTTAGACGACAAGCGCTTGGTCGCGCGGATGCGCACGATGAGTTGGCGCGTCGCCCATTGGGAGATTGAGTGGGGAGATTGAGTGGGGCGGATCGTGCGTTATGATGCGTCCGCATGAGGTTGCGCAAAAAGGGGGCCCCGTCATGAAGCTGAGCTATGTCCTAGCCGCGGTCGCGCTTGCTGCGGCGAGTGTGACTGCCTGCCAGCCTCAACCCGCGACCACTGAACCGGAAGCTGAGCCGCAGGCCGTCGAGGTGGCTACGCCGGCGCCCTCCAATGAGGCGCCGGCGAACGAGATCGCGAGTGCGTGTCCAGTCATTGCTCATCGTGGGTGGGAAGCAACTTTTACGACACGGCAAGGCGGCGCCTCGACGCTGACAGTGAGTGGGCAAATTGACTTGCCGCGGCCCGGTTACTCCGTCTCTCTCGTGCGCGATCCAAATCAGAACTCCGCCGCGGAACCGCAACTCTCGCTCTTGCTGACACCGCCTGCGCAGCCCGCGACCGCGGCGGTGACCGCGCATCCGGTCTATTATTTTGCACCGGCGTCCGGGCAGTCCAGTGTCGTGCACATTGTTTGTGAAGGGGCGCCGTTGGCTGACATCAACGTGGTGACTGGCCAATAATTCAGAACCGGCGCCAGAATGCGAGAGCGATGAAGATGGGCTTCAACGGAGCTGGGGGTCATGCGGCGTGCAAGGTTTGGAATACTGGCGTTCGCTGCCGCCCTGGGCGCGTGTGGGCCAAGCTACGCCCCGCCCAATGCGCCTGCCATTGCGTGTCCGCAGATCAGCGCTGCTGACTACGACGCCGCAGTCGCAGCGGGTGCGGCGCGCGCGAGTGCGACGATAAACCAGAGCGGCATGGTCTCGATGGAGACAGGGCCAGGTAGCGTTCATTGCGCGACCTTCAGCAGTTCGATGCGCCCGTGCCGGCGCCCGGTCGATTTCGTGATCCGCTACACGTTAGCGAGCGGCGAGGTGCTTCACGTCCGCGTGCCTGCCGGCGAGCAATACCGGTTCCGCGTTCAAGCCCAGCCGACGCCCTGCGAGATCGTCAACTTTTAGCGGCGCGTGGCTTTGCTTGGGACAGTGTGAGCGTGCGTGATTTAGCGCTTAAAGCTACTCACGTCGGAGGCAATCGTCGCCGTGCGCTTACACTCATGAGCAACGCGACCGACTTGGTGACGTCTGGCCGAGCGGTTGGCCTCCGGGCATGCGTCGCCGCCTACGGGCCCGAACGGGTGCTTCAATCTTGACGCTGAAATGTGCCGTACCACGGAGGCGGCGGGATCGGCGCGGGCGTAATCGTGCTCGGTTGGATGCTTAGCACTGGGCCGCGGCAGACCGCGGGCGACCTTTGCACGGAGCCTGCCGCCGCCTCGCCAGATCGGAACGGCGTCGTGCGCTCGCTCACCTGGGCGCCGCGAGCATAAAACTGCACGCTCCAAGTGGCGGTGACGTCAGTGACAGTGCGCTCCAGCAGCAGCGACGGCTCGCCCTCTGGCGGCGGGCCGCCGGCGAGGCGTGTGTCCCAGGGCAGCGCACGCCAACGCCAAGCAAAGCCGCCGCGAAGCACTTGGCGCATGCTGCTGTAGCGGTCGACCGGCGCCTCTATCGTGACGTCGTTGAAAGTCCCGGCGCCCGTGCCGTCGGGCGTGAAGCTGACGGTCACTGAACCGCTGATCAGTTCGCCCTCGGGGATCATGCCCCCGAATGCTGAGCGGCGGAGATCTTCAAAGCCAATGGTCCAAGTCCCGACCGGGCAACGGCAGACGCGCTCGCCGGCGGGACTTGTCGTGGCGCGCGCGCGCCGTTGCGACGGCGACGTCGACGCCGCAGCCGAGGTCAGAACCAAAACGCCGCTGCCATATTCGTCGCAGGCGTCTATTGTAGCGCGCAACGGTAGCCAACTTTCATGCGCGCGCCGCCACGCGCCGCGCGCCTGCGCATCTTCAGGTGTTTCGATCGCCCAGGTCGAACCGCGCGAAAACTGGAAGACGCCGAGTGCTGCCTGGAATGGCCGCGCTTCACCCAAATCCAACATCTGCTCGCGCTCGATAGACGTGATCGCGGAGAGATCGGGAACGGCGATGGCGACGCGTCGGCCGTTTGGGTCGGTGAGATTGCCATCGATCCAAGCGTGAACAAAATCAAGAAACAGCTGATCGATATCGGGGATATTGCGCAGTGATGCGACGCTGCCATCGGCGGAATGATCCCGCGACGCGCCCTGTAGGAAGTTCGCAACTGCTTCGGGCGAACGCCGGACGCCAAGAAAAAAGATGAAGGGCGCTGCGCTCTCGCCCAGCTCATAGAGTGGCCGCTCGATAAGCAGAGGCAGGGTGTCGCCATAGGCTGGGTTGAATGGCGCGTCTGGAACCGCGACGCCTGAGAAATACTCGGCTGTCGCTTCGTCTCGCCATTCAAGTTGTATATGGTCGAGCGTCGGATCCGTGAATTGCACGCAGTGAAAAAGCTCATGCGCGACGGTGCGCATCAGGTCAGCGCGGTCCAACGTGCGACCGGTGTGGTGGGCGGCGTTCTCTATCGAGATGACGCATCCGCCGCGCCCATCCGTCGTCGCCTCGCCGGCTTCTTCGAGCCCAGGAAAACTCCCGAGAATGATTGTGGTGGGGGCCGTGTGAAACCAGCGGCCGTAAACGGTTGCGCTTCGTTCGACCGCTTCGCGTATGATAGCGACTTGCGTCTCCAGATCCCGGCTGCGCGCGCCGACAATGTCGGCCACGCGATAACGCGTAGCGACCACGGTGAAATCCTCGCGCAGCACGCAATCTGCATTGCTGACGCCTGCAGGCAGACGGATGAGCCTAGCGTCGGCAGGTATCAGCGTAGCGCACCTAACAGGGGCTTGGGCGTCCGCAGTCGTTGCAGGAAACAGCGCCACGACAATCGCGGCCGCAGCAAGCAAAGTCCCACTCAGCCAGGCGCGCATCAGAGCCTCCCCAGAGCGGCAAGTGTGGCGTGCGGTCATCATGGCGCCAACCCCCCACGGCACGCCAGCTCCAAGCTCTTACGCCCGGTTGAGGGCAGGGGCGTTTCTCTCGGCGTTCGCTCGGGTTTGGCTAGGCGAGGGATGTGAGCCAAATCAGATTTCGCGCCACGCGCTCGCTCGTCGGATTGCGTTCATATTGCAGGTGTCGCGTCGGGGCGAACTACACGGTAAGCCAGCCACTCCCGGCGCCCTGACGAGTTGGGACCCGCGCTGCAGGCGGCCCAGGGCTAAGCGATTTCAATCAGGCTGTGAGTACGGCAAGAAGAGCCGTCGGCCCATCGCCTGCTCATCCATTTTTTGAAGCGCGCGCAAGCTGACGATTGTGATCTTGCCCCGATCCAACTCGATCACACCCTCTTCTTTCAGGGCGTGAAGCTGACGCGAGACAGCCTCGCGCGTGGCG
>LNFM01003135.1_pt1 | contig 50313 bp, 41 predicted proteins | sample 596031 | NCBI WGS metagenome assembly LNFM01 (sample SAMN04254537, study PRJNA301005) | activated carbon metagenome | isolation source: dual media filters at the Ann Arbor, Michigan drinking water treatment plant | place: USA: Ann Arbor | reverse complement strand
ACCCGAAGGAGGGCGCCGCGCTGACGACCGACGCCTCGATCAGTCTCGGGGGGCGCTCACCCACGCCGGACGCGCTGCTGCGCCTGCGCGCCGCGGTCGGCACCGCCGAGGTCGCGTCGCACCGCTTCGCCGCCGTGTCGCTCGAACTCGAGGGCATCGACGACACGACGCTCGCCGTCGAGCTCGTCGATGGCGAGCAGCGCGAGCCGCTCGAGCTCGCGATCGGCACCGCCCTGTCGCACTCGGCGTTCACGCTCGACCTCGCCGAGCAGCCCTTGGCTCCCGGCGAGCGCCTCGCGATCCAGCTGGTCCCCGACGGCGAGCTGCTCGAGCGGGCGATGCCCGGGCTGAACGTCGACGCGATGGGCGACCAGCTCAACCCCACCAACCTCGTGTCGATCTCGTTCACGCACCACGACCGCGACATCGCCCGAGCGGTCGTCGACGGCATCATGCAGCGCTACCTGGCGCAGAACCTCGACTGGCAATCCGAGGGCGCGGCCAAGGCCGCGACGTTCATCGAGCAGCGGCTCTCGCAGGCCGAGACCGATCTGCGCGCGGACGAGGAGCGCCTGCGCGCCTTCGCCGAGAAGGAGGGCGCCGTCCAGCTCGACACCCAGGCCCGCGTGACCATCGAGAGCGCCGCGGCGCTCGAGGCCGAGCGGCGCCAGACCGAGCTGCAGGAGACGGTGCTCGGCTCGGTGATCTCCGGGATGAAGAGCCGTGACCGCGCCGGCGAGGGCGCGCACCTCACCGCGAACTTCTTCGACGACCCGATCCTCGGCGCGAGCATCGGCGCCCTGACCGAGGCCGAGACCCAGCAGGCGGTCCTCGGCGCGACGCTGGCGGAGGACCACCCCCAGGTGCGCGAGGCCGGTCGCAAGCTCGCCCTGCAGCGCAAGGAGGTCGCGCGCCTGTTGAAGTCCGCGCGGCAGAACGTGTCGGCGCGCCGCCACGAGATCGACCGCCAGCTCGGCGAGTTCTCGGCCGCGCTCGCCAGCTACCCGGCCAAGGACGTGCAGATGGCTCGCCTGCTGCGCGACGTCGAGGTCAGCCAGAAACTCTACGGCTTCCTGCTCGAGCGCCACCGCGAGGCCGAGATCGTCGAAGCGTCGACCACGATCGACAAGCGCATCGTCGACGCCGCGAGCCTGCCGCACCGCATCACCACGCCCAAGCGGCCGCGGCTCGTCGCCACCGGCGCTGCGACGGCCGTGCTGGCGGCGTTCGGCGCCGTCTGGCTGGCCTACGCGCTGCAGCGTCGGCTCCACACCGTCGAGGCCATCAAGCGCGAGCTCCCCGTGGCGGTCTACGGCACCGTGCCGCAGCTCGGCTCGGTCAAGACCGGTCGCGCCCGCCTCGATCTCGAGAACGTCTGGGGCGAGGCCCACGGCGCCGCCGCCGAGGCGTTCCGCGCCCTGTGCGTCAGCGTCGAGCTGTCCCCGGCGCGCGGCCGCGGCCGCGTGATCCAGGTGACCTCGAGCCAGCCCGGCGAGGGCAAGAGCACGGTGATCGCCAACCTCGCGGTCAGCCTCCGCAAGACCGGCGCGCGCGTGCTCGTCGTCGACGTCGATTTGCGCAAGCCGGTCCAGCATCGCCAGTGGAAGGTCGCGCGCGCGCCCGGCTACGCCGAGCTCGTCGCCGGCGGCGCGAGCCCCGAACTCACACGGCGCATGACCCAGCACATCGAGGCGTGGGACCTCGATGTCATCCCCGCCGGCGCGCGTCTGCCCGACACCATGAGCTCGCTGATGAGCCCGCTGTTCGCCGCCGCGATCGAGCAGTGGTCCTCGCAGTACGACTTCGTGCTGCTCGACAGCCCGCCGGCCTTCGTCCCCGACACGACGATCATCTCGCGCTACGCCGACCTCGTCCTGATCGTCGCGCGGCCGGGTGTGGTCGAGCGGGCCAGCCTCCGCCACGCGATCATGGCGCTCTCACGGGTCCGTGTCGCGAAGGGGCTCGTGCTCAACGGCGTCACGCGCCGCCACTCCGAGGACTACTACGGCAGCGGCTACGCGTACCAGTACGGAGGCACCTATGGCGAGCCCGACGAGCCTCGGCGCGCTGCGTCCTGAGGTGTTGGTGGTCGCGCGGCCCGGCGCAGAGCCGAGCCTCGGCGTCGGCCTGCGCCGGAACGTCGGCTGGGCGCTCGGCGGCCGCGTGGCGTACGGCGCCACCCAGTTCGCGCTGCTGATCGTGCTGGCGCGGCTCGGCGACGTCGCGGCCGTCGGCGCCTTCGCGTTCGCCCTGGCCTACACCGCGCCGGCGATGGTGTTCGCGAACCTCCAGCTGCGCAGCCTCTACGCCACCGACGTCGACGATCGCTTCGCGTGGTCGAGCTACGTCGCGCTGCGCCGCCGCGCCACCGTGATCGCGACCGCGCTCATCCTCGCGTCGCTGCTCGTCGTCCCCGCGTCGTCGGACGTGGCGTGGGCGACGGCCTGGATCGCGCTGGCGAAGGCGTTCGAGACCTGCTCCGACCTGCACTACGGCGTGTTCCAGCGCCACGGGCAGATGGAGCACTTCGGCCGCTCGCTCGCGGCCCGCGGTGTGGTCGGGGTCGCCGTGGTCGCAATCGTGCTGGCGGCCGGCGGATCGATGCCCTGGGCGATGGCGGCGATGGCTGCCTGGTGGGGCCTGCTCCTGGTCGCCCACGACGCCCCGAAGGCGGCGCGCCTGCGTGCGGCGGGCGAGCGTCCGTCGTCCCCCTCGGGATCGATGGGTCAGCTGGCGTGGCAGGCCGCGCCGATGGGCCTGGTGTTCCTGCTCGACTCGCTGCACCAGAACATCCCTCGGTACCTCGTCGAGGCCGAGCTCGGCACGGCGATGCTCGGGTTGTTCACGCCGATGGTCTACATGATCACGATCGGCAGCGCGTTCGTGTTCGCGCTCGGGGCCCCCGCGGCGCCGGTGCTCGCGCGACTCGCCGCCGATCGCGACGCGGACGCCTTCGCCCGACTGGCGCGGCGGATCATCGGCCGCGGCGCGGCGCTCGGGGCCGTCGGCGTGGTCGCGACCGTGATCGCGGGCCGACCCCTACTCGCGGTGGCCTACGGCCCCGAGTACGCCGCGCAGGCCGACGCGTTCGTGTTCGTCGCGCTCGGTGGCGCGCTGCACTTCACGATGGTCCCGACGATCCTCGGCCTCACGGCGGCGCGGAGCCTGCGGGTCCAACCACTCGTCTACGTCGCGGCGATCGCCGTGGCGACCGTCACGTGCGTCGCGCTCGTGCCCGCGCACGGGCTCGTGGGCGCCGCCATCGCGGGGGCGGCGGGCATGGCCGCCGGGACCGCCGCGGCGACGCTGTTGCTCGGTCGGGTCATCGCGGCGATGCGCCGCACCGGTGGAGGCCGGCGCCCATGAGCACCGCGACGCTGGCGTACTGGGGCCTGGCGCTGTTCCTCCTCGTCGGGCGGTGGAGCATCGCGCGGATCACCGGCAGCGATGCGAGCTACGCGTTGATCGAGCCGCGGTTCTGGTTCGTGCTGGCGCTGTGCGCGATCGCGTTCGCGCCGATCCACCGGCCGCTCGCGCGGCTGCGGGGCGGCGCACTCGAGGGCTGCATCGCGATGCTGGCGTTCCTCGGCTACCACGTGATCTCGGTCGCTTGGGCTCCCGATCTGTCGATGGCGTCGACCAAGGCGTTCGAGCTGGTGCTGGTCGCGGTGGCGATCGGTGCGCTCGTCCGTCTGACGCAGGTCCTCGGCGCCGACCAGGTCGCCGCGGGGCTGTGGCGCGCCCTCGTGGTGGTGTTCTCGATCTTCGCCGTGGTCGCCCTGGTCGGGAATCAAGGCGGCTCGCGGCTCGCGGTGCTCGGCGGCGGGCCCAACGTCTTCGGCCGCAACATGGCGCTGCTCGGCCTGTTCTGCGTGCACACGCTGCTGCGCGGCGGCCTCCGCCCCGTGCCGATCGCCGGCCTGGGCGTCGCGGGCGTGCTCGTGCTCCTCACCGGCTCGCGCGGCGCGATGCTGGCGAGCGCCGTGGGCACGGTGGTCCTGCTGTGGGTGCACCGGGTCCGGCCGTCGCGGCTGCTGTGGCTGGCGCTCGGCGCGACGGTCGTCCTCGGGCTCGTCGCCGCGTACACCGACGTCGGCGAGGCCGCGGTCAAGATGTTCCGCGAGCGCGTCATCCGGCTGACCTTCGAGCGCGAGTACGACAGCGGCCGCTCGGCCATCTTCGACAACGCGATCGCCCTTGGTTGGTCGGCGCCGGTGTACGGCGACGGGCTGGCCGGCTTCGCGGCGCGCGGCTACTTCGTCTACCCGCACAACATCGTGCTCGAGGCCTTCGCCGAGGGCGGCTTCGTCGGCGTCGGGGTGCTCGCGGCCGCACTGTGGTTCCCCCTGCGCGCGATCGTGCGGCGCTGGGGTCGGGTGCACGCCCTCGAGCTGGCCGCCTTCGCCGCCCTGCTGGCGTCGGCGCAGTTCTCGGGCGACTTCTACGACTCGCGGGGCGTGCTGGTGTTCGGGATGCTCGCGCTGCTCCGCGAGAACGCGGCGCGCGGCGGCGCGAATCCATCGGTTCTCGCGACGGTTTCGGGCCGAGCCACTGGCGCGCGCGCGGCCACGACCGCACAGGGTTGTCGCACGCAGGACTCGGCACCGCCGGCCGGAGGCTTCCCCCATGCACCGTGACACGACAGGTCCGTCGGACCCTGGTCCCTACGCCCGTTGGGGCAAGCGCTGCCTCGACGTCGGCGTCTCGCTCGCGGCCCTCGCCGCCCTCGCGCCGGTCGCCCTCGGCGTCGCCGCGTACGTGCGCGCGACGATGGGGACGCCGGTGCTCTTCCGCCAGGTGCGACCCGGTCGCGGCGGCAAGCCGTTCTCGATCATGAAGTTCCGCACCATGACCGACGCGCGCGGCCCCGATGGCGAGCTGCTGCCGGACGAGCAGCGCCTGCCCCGGTTCGGGCTGCTGCTGCGCAAGACCAGCCTCGACGAGCTGCCGCAGCTCGTGAACGTGCTGCGCGGTGACATGAGCCTGGTCGGTCCGCGACCGCTGCTGGCGCGCTACGAGCCGGCCTACACGCCGCGCGAGCGGACCCGCGGGCGCGTCCGCCCCGGCATCACCGGGCTCGCGCAGGTCAACGGCCGCAACGCGCTGTCGTGGGAGCCGCGGCTCGAGTTCGACGCGCAGTACGTCGAGCGGGTGTCGCTCGCGCTCGATCTGCGGATCCTCGCCGCCACCGTCGGCAAGGTGCTGCGCCGCGCCGACGTCCAAGCGGACGCATCGCTGATCTACCTCGACGTCGAGCGCGCCGCCGCGTCCACACCCGCGGATCGCGACGAACCGAAGGCCGCGTGATGCAGCTCGACGTCCTCGCTCCGACCGATGCGTCGGCGTGGTCCGAGGCCCTGGCCGCCGCGGGCGCGCACGACATCTACCACGAGGCTTGGTATCACCAGCTCGCCGCGGCCAACGGCGAGGGGCGGCCCGAGCTCGTCGTCGCCGCGCTGGACGGCCACACGCTGGCGTTGCCGGTGCTGTTCCGGACGCTCGACCCTGCGCTGACCGGCGGCGTCGCCGGGCTCGAGGACGCCACCTCGGTGTATGGGTACCCCGGTCCGGTCGGCGCGACGGATGCCGACGCCGAGACGATCGCCGCGCTGGATCACGCGGTGCGGGGCTATCTCCGCGGTCGCGGCACCGTGTCGCTGTTCTCGCGCCTGCACCCGCTGCTCGACCAGCTCCGCCTGCTCCGCGATCCCACGCAGGTGATCGCCGCGGGTGCGACCGTCTCGATCGATCTCCGACCCACCGAGGCCGAGCAGTGGACGAACGTCCGCAGCGGTCACCGCAACGGGATCAATCGCCTGCGCCGCGCGGGGTTCACCTGTGAGCGCCGGGGCATCGAGGCGCTCGACGTCTTCCTCGAGATCTACGAGGCGACGATGCGCCGGCTCGACGCCCACTCGTACTACCTGTTCCCGCGCCACCACTACGAGGCGCTCCTCGATCCCGCGCGGGGCGCCATGGAGCTGTTCGTCGTCGTGGATCCCGAGGGCACACCGTGCGCCGTCGGTCTGTTCTCGCTGCGCTGCGGGATCGCCCAGTACCACCTGAGCGGGGCCACCCTCGAGCACCGCCGGCACGCGCCCACGATCCTCATGCTCGACGAGGCCCGCCGATGGGCGGCCGCGAGCGGCGCGATGCGGCTGCACCTCGGCGGAGGCGTCGGCGGGGCGCAGGACTCGCTGTTCGACTTCAAGGGCGGCTTCGGCGACGGTCGCCACGTCTTCCACCTGTGGAACTGGATCGCCCGGCCCGAGGTCTACGGCGAGCTCGACGCGATGCGACGCGCCCGCACACCGGAGCCGTCGGCAACGTTCTTCCCCAGCTATCGCGCCCCGTAGGGAGGATTCGGGCCACCCGGGCCTTGCCGTTGCCGCGGGCGACACGACATACGGGACTGGAGTCGAGTTCGATGGGACACCCAACCAAGCGCAGCTTCACGCAGACGATCGTCGGCGCCCTGGTCGGGCTCGCGCTCTTGCCCGGCTGCGCGGGTGGCCGCTTCCACTACGGCGACCACGAAGAGGACGTGTACGGCTTCGAGTCGCGCGACCTCGAGCAGCTCATCGCCGACGGCTCCGCGCCGGTGCAGATGGAGCAGGTCGCCTACGACTTCAGCGACGAGCGCGACGAGTACCGCCTGGGCCGCAACGACGTGCTCGACATCTCGATGCTCGGCCACCCGGAGATCGGCAGCCGCGAGTCGACGCCGGGCAACCGTCTCGGCATCACCGTGCGCAAGGACGGCAAGGTGTGGTTGCCCGTGATCGGCCCGGTCGTCGCCGAGGGGCGGACGTTGGTCGAATTCGAGGCGGCGCTGCGCGAGGCGGCGGCGCGGTTCTACGTCGACCCGCAGGTCAGCGTCGAGATCCTGAAGCACGAGTCGCAGAAGTTCTTCGTCGTCGGCGAGGTCCGCACGCCCGGGGCGTTCCCCGTCGATGGCGACACCACGCTGCTCGAGGCGCTGACCCTCGCCGGCGGCGTGCCCGAGACCGGGGACCTCCTGTCCGGCACGATCGTCCGCGACGGCAAACCGCTGCCGATCGACCTGCACGACCTGGCGAAGCGCGGAGATCTGCGCCACAACGTGTTCATGCGCGCCGGCGACGTGGTCTTCGTCCCCGACAACGCGGACCAGAAGGTCTTCGTCCTCGGCGAGGTGAAGAACCCGGGCGTGGTGAAGGTGCAGCGCGGTCGCATGACGCTCGGCGAGGCCCTCGCGACGACCGGCGGGCCCACGCCCGCGAAGGCGCGACGCGAGCTGTCGGTGATCCGGGGCGGCTTCGCGAAGCCCGTCGTGTACCGCATCGAGCTCGAGGAGGCGCTGCTGCTCGACGAGCAGATCCTGCTGCGCCCCGGGGACCGCGTCATCATCGCCCCGACCGGTCTGGCCACGGCCAGCCGCTACATGGAGCAGTTCCTGCCGTTCCTCATGGGCGCCCAGGCCCTGGGGCTGGCGGCGCAGGGCGGCGTCAACGTGGCGAACCAGGCCGCGGCCGCCAACGCGGCGGCGAGGTAGCCGCATGCAGACGATCCCCATCCTCGTTTACGGCTCCGGCGGCTTCGGCCGCGAGGTGGCGTGGCTCGCCGAGGAGTGCAGCGTCGGGCAGACGCGCTACCCGGTGTGCGCGTTCGTGGACGACGACGACTCGACGCATGGGGTCGACGTGAACGAGATCCCCGTGATGGGCTGGGATGCGGCGACGCGGGCGTTCCCCGACGCGCGCATGATCGCCGCCGTCGGCAGCCCACAGGTGCGCGCGGGCATCGTGGCGCGCTCGGCCTGGGCGACGTCTCGACTCGTCCACCCCTCGGTGCTGCACTCGCGCTTCGTCGAGATCGGCGAGGGCACGGTCATCTGCGCCCGCACCGTCCTGACGACGAACATCGTGCTCGGCCGTCACGTGCAGATCAACCTGTCGTGCACGATCGGCCACGACGTGGTGATGGGTGACTACTCGACGCTCGCACCCGGCGCGCACATCTCGGGCTGGGTGCACATGGGCGCGCGCGTCTACGTCGGCACCGGGGCGGTCATCCTGCCGGGAACGCCGGGGGCGCCCCTGGTCATCGGGGACGATGCGGTCATCGGCGCCGGTGCGGTCGTGCGCGCGTCGGTCGAGCCGGGCACGACGATGGTCGGCGTCCCGGCCAAGCCCACGCGCGCCCGCTGAGCGCGGGCCTCAGGTGGCCGTCGCCGCGCGGGCCAGTCGCAGGCGATCGATCCACCGGCGCAGCTGGTTGCGATGGACGCCGAGCCCGCGCGCGCACGCGGAGATGTTGCCGTCGTAGCGGCGCAGCGCGGCCTCGACGACCTCGGGATCGGCGAGGGGATCGGCCCCGCGTTGGGCGGCAACTGCATCCTGCGCCGGGAGGTCCTCCGCCCGCAGGTGCGTCTCGCGACGCAGCGCCGCCTCGGTCGCGGCGCGACGCACCGACGCCCGGAGCTCGCGGACGTTGCCATCCCAGCGGCGCAGCGCGCAGGCCTCGACGAACTCCGGCGAGGGCACTGCGGTGCCCGGCATGGCCCCCAGCTCGCGGGCGATGTGCACCGCGAGCTCCTCGCCGCGCTCGCGCAGCGGCGGGATCACGACCGTGAAGCCGGCGATGCGATAGAACAGATCGGCGCGGAACGTGCCGACGCCGATCTCGGCCGCGAGGTCCCGGTGCGTCGCGGTGACCAGGGCGAACTCCACGGGCGTCGGTCGGTTCGCGCCCAGCGGCGTGACCTCGCGGCACTCGAGCACGCGCAGCAGCTTGGCCTGCACCGCAGCCGGGAGCTCGCCGATCTCGTCGAGGAACAGCGTGCCGCCGTGCGCCGCCTGGATCAGCCCGTCGACGTCGGCGACCGCGCCGGAGAACGCCCCGCGCCGCGCCCCGAACAGGATGCGCTCGGCGAGCTCGGACGGGATCGCGGCGCAGTTGACCGCGACGAACGCACCGCGGTGGGCACACGCGGCGTGGTAGCGCCGCGCTGCGACCTCCTTGCCGCTGCCGCTCTCGCCTCGGAGGTGGAGCGCCAGGCCGCCTGTTGCCGCCGCGTCGATCCGCTGCCACGCCTCGCGCAGGGCGAAGCCCGCCACGGTGCCGTCCGACTCGACGAACGTCGCCGGCGGTTGGGCGCCGGTGTCGGCGATCGGCACGAACACGCACGCGCCGATCCGCAGCGACCGCGGCACGCCGCGCCAGGGCGCCGCGAGCCGTCGACCGTCGACCCACGTGCCGTTGCGACTGCCGAGATCGTCGATCATCCACACGCCGCCGGCGACCCGGATCCGCACATGCTGCCGCGACACCCGCTCGTCGTTCACGACCAGGCCGCACTCGGATCCGCGGCCGATCACCAGCCCGGCGTCGACGATGGGGAACACGCGGCCGATCGGCAGCGGGCCGCAGGCCAGGGTCAGCGCGGGGCGTGGGACGCGGGGGGCGGCGCCGGACCGGCTGGCCTCGTCGATGGTCGCCGCGGTCCGGACGGCCTCGTGGGTCGGAGTCGCCGCGGCTCTGCCCGCCGGGGCGCGGTCACGCGGACAGGGGGCGAACGACGAACGCGGAGACCGGGCGGGATCCATCGAAGCCATGCGTGGAGAGTACGGGCGGTCACTGCCCGATTCCGCATCAGTCGGACCTATCCGAGCCATCGATCCCGTCGATGGGGATCTCCGAGCTCTCGCGGCGTGCGACGGGGCCAGCCCGTGGCGGGACGCGGCCGCCGTCGCACGCGAGCAAAGCCGAGGGCGGTGGGTCGCGATGCGCATCGCCACGGTGCACGGCCCTGCAGGTGTGGCCGCGATGCCGGCCACGGGTTGCGCCGCGGTCGAGGATCGAGCTGCGCCCGAAAGCCGAGGGGCGGCCGGTTGCCACCGGCGCGGCGCGTGGACGATGATGCAGGGCGAGACCTTCGATGACCGGTGGCACGACGCGACGAGGCTTCCTGCGCACCGGCGTCGGTGCGGCGCTGACCACCACGGCGTGCCGGCCCACGGTCGGCGCCGAGCGTGCGCCCGAGGGGACGCCGCGGCAGGCCGAGGATCCGGGGCGCGAGCGCGTCCGCGTGGACACCACGGTCAACGGCGGCGCGCGGGCCTTCGACGTCGGGCCGGACGAAAGCGCGCTCGAGGTCGTGCGCGCCACCGGCCTCACCGGGGCCAAGCACGGCTGCGGCCACGGGGCCTGCGGCGCCTGCACGATGCTGCTCGACGGCACGCCGGTGACGACGTGCCTGCTGCCGGCGACGTCGCTGCACGGGCGCAAGGTCCACACCGTCGAGAGCCTCGCCGAGGGGGACGCGCTGCACCCGATCCAGCGGGCGTTCATGGTCGAGGACGCGCTGCAGTGCGGTTACTGCACGCCGGGGTTCGTGGTCGAGGCAGCGGCGTTCTACGATCGCTGGCGCGCCGAGCACGGCGCGACCGAGCCGAGCCGCGACGAGATCGCCGCGGCGCTCGCCGGCCACCTGTGCCGCTGCGGCTCGTACGAGGCCATCTATCGCGCGGTCGGCCGCGCGTGCGCGGGGACGATCCCCGCGGGCGCGGCCGCGGCCCGCGTCGACGCCCGCGACAAGGTCTGCGGCGCGGCGATCTACACCGTCGACGTGCGCGTGCCGGGGATGCTCCACGCCAAGGCTCTGCATGCCCCGTGGGCCCACGCCCGCGTGCGCCGCATGGACTGGTCGAAGGCCCTCGCGCTGCCGGGCACCCGCGGCGTCGTCGATCTGCTCGGGCCCTCGCGCTTGGTGCGGCACGCGGGCCAGGAGCTGCTCGCGATCGCGGCGGTCGACGAGGCCACCGCGGCGCGGGCGATCGCGCTGGTCGAGCTCGACGTCGACGTGCTCCCGCCGCTGCTCACGATGGAGTCCGCGACCGCGCCCGGGGCCGCGCCGATCTATCCCCGGGGCGATCGCCGTGACCTGCCCAACGCCACCGAGGGTCCACTGCTGCCCGAGCGCTGGGACGGCAACCGCCGCGGGCCGCTCGATCTCCTGTCGAAGCGCGGCAACAAGGCCGAGCGCGCGATCGAGGAGGCGCGCAGCGTCGGCTTCGTCGCCGACGGCACGTACTACACGCAGGTGCAGTGCCACAGCGCGCTCGAGCCCCACGCCGCGGTCGCGAGCTGGGACGGGCCCGAGCGCCTGCTGGTGTACCTGTCGACCCAGGGCGTGCACGCGATGGCGCAGGACCTCGCGCAGCGCTACGGACTGCGCGAGGACGACGTGCGGGTGGTCGCGCAGCACGTCGGCGGGGGCTTCGGCGCGAAGGCGACGCTGCAGAGCGAGGCCGTCATCGCCGTCGAGCTGGCGAAGCTGTGCGGCGCGCCGGTCCGCTACGCGCTCGATCGACGCATGGAGATCATGATCGGCGGCAACCGACCGGGCTCGACGATCGAGTGCGCGGTCGCGACCGATCGCGCCGGCGAGATGGTCGGCATGCGGGCCAAGGCGACCAGCACCGCGGGGATCGCGGTGGGCACCGTCACCAGCATCCTGTTCCGCATCATCTATCCCGACGCGCCGCGCGAGCTCAGCGACTTCGACGTGGTCACCCACGCGCCGCCGGGCAAGCCGTTCCGCGGACCCGGCGGGCCGCCGGCGTTCTTCGCCCTCGAGCAGACGATCGACGCGCTCGCGCACGCGCGCGGCGAGGACCCGCTGGTGGTCCGCAAGCGCTGGGATCCGAACCCCGCCCGCAAGCCGCTGTATGCGTGGGCCGACTCGATCCCCGCCTGGCGGGATCGCGGCGCCGTCGGGGCCGACACCGGTCGGCATCGCCGCGGCATCGGGGTCGCGTGCGGGGCGTGGTTCGCCTTCGCCGAGCCGCGCGCGCGGGTGCAGCTCGAGAACACCCCCGACGGACTGGTCGCGTCGTGCTCGACGCAGGACATCGGCAACGGCGTGCGGACCTCGATCGCCCAGCTCGTCGCGAAGCGCTTCGGCCTGCGGGCCGACGAGGTCTTCGTGCGCATCGGCGAGTCGAACTTCGTGCACGGCCCGATGGCCGGCGGCTCGCGGACGACCTCGTCGATCGCCGGGCCGTGCGACGCGGCGGCCGACGAGCTGCAGGCCGAGCTCGTCGACGTCGCTTCGCGGCGCTGGCGGCTGCAGGAGGCCGAGGCCACCGAGGCCGGCGTACGCCACGAAGGCGGCGTGATCCCGTGGCGCGACATCTTCCGCGTCGCGCCGAAGATCGTCGTGGTCGGCCACCGCCCGCGCGACAAGGGCGGCTACTTCTTGCCGCCGGTCCAGGGCATCGCCGCCGAGCGCTACGTGTCCGGATCGATCCAGCTGTCGCAGGTCGAGGTCGACACGCGGCTGGGCAAGATCCGCGTGCTCGAGAGCTGGATCGGCCTCGGCGTCGGGCGCATCGTGTCGCCGGCCCTGGCGCGCAGCCAGGCCGAGGGCGGCGTCATCCAGGGCATCGGCTACGCGCTGTACGAGGAGCGGCGGCTGGATCCCCGCGCCGGGTTCCTGCTCACCGCGGGGCTCGAGGACTACCGCATCGCGGGCATCGGCGACGTCGGCCCGATCCACGTGCATTTCGACGAGCACGGCTACGAGAAGGTGCCGGGCCACAACGTCGGCCTCGGCGAGCTGGTGACGCTCACGCCCGCCGCCGCGATCGCGAATGCGGTGTACCACGCGACCAAGTGGCGACCGGACAGCCTGCCGCTGCGCCCCGATCGCGTGCTGAAGGGACTGGGCCGATGATCCGCTTCGCATCCGATTTGGCGGCGGCGCAGGGGGGCGACGGGGAGATCCGCGCCGGCGGCACCGATCTGCAGGAGCGCCGGCGCATGCACGGCGCGGCGGGGCCACTCGTGGATCTCCGCGACGCCACCGACGGTCGTGCGATCGAGGTCGGCGCCGACGGTCGCGTGCGCATCGGGGCGCTCGTCACCATCGCGGAGCTCGCGGCCGACGCGGGCGTGCGCGCGGGTTACCCCGGCCTCGCGCAGGCGGCGGGCGGGCTCGCGACGCCGCAGATCCGCGCGGTCGGGACCGTCGGCGGCAACCTGCTGCAGCACACCCGCTGCTGGTACTACCGCGCGCCCGAGGCCGAGTGCCTCAAGCGCGGGGGCTCGACCTGCTCGGCGCGCAAGGGCGATCACCTGTGGCACGCCTGCTTCGATCGCGGGCCGTGTGCGTCGGTCCACGCGTCGACGCTCGGCATGGCGCTGCTCGCCTACGACGCGCGCGTGGCCGTGCTCGGCGCGAGCCTGGCGACGGTGGCCGAGCTGTACGGCGACGGCCGCGACGCGACCAAGCACAACCTGCTGCCCGACGGCGCGGTGCTCTCGGGCGTCGACCTCGACGCGCCGCGCCGCGGCGAGCGATCGGTGTACCTGCGCGTCATCTCGCGGGCGCGCGCCGAGTGGCCGTTGGTCGAGGTGCTCGTGCGCCTCGGCGTCGAGGCGGACGCGGTGGCGTGGGCCAAGGTGGCCGTCGGCGCCGTGGCCTCGGTGCCGCTGCGCCTGCCCCACGTCGAGGCGGCGCTCGTCGGCGCGCCCGCGACGCCCGAGGCGATGCTGGCGATCGCCGCGCTCGCGCGCGAGGGCACCGACCCGCTGCCGATGACCGGCTACAAGGTCGACCTGCTCGAGGGGGCGGTGGCCGACGCCCTCGAGCGGGCGCTCGTCGAACAACCAGTGGGGGGCGCGTGATGGACCTGTGTCGACATCTGCGGTGGAAGACCTTCTCGCGGCAGGACGGCGATCCCGAGGCGATCGAGGCCTCGCTCACCCGCGGTCAGGTGCCGTTCTCGTGCCTGCGCACGTGCCAGGCGTGGGGGCCGGACGACGACGTGGTCGCGCCCGAGCGGTGCTCGGCGGCGCGGCCGTGCTTCGAGCGCGATCGGTTGGGGCGCGACGTCAGCTAGTCCGCGTCGTCAGCTCCGCCGGACGCACGCCTCGAAGTTCGGCACGTGCCGCCCCCGCACCTTGCGGTGGATCGACCGCATCGCCCGCAGCACCGCCGCCGACAGCGGCAGCGCCAGCGCGGTCTCGTAGATCGCGGCGTTGCGCAGCTCCTGGGTCACCGCCAACGCGCACGCCGATCGCTTGTCGGTCGGCACCTCGATCTCCGCGCGGTTCCACAGCACAGGCGCGTCGCCGTAGCCCCGGCGGATCGCGAGCTTGACCAGGCGTCGCTCGTGGCGTCGCTTCTGGCGGAGCGTCGCCGGGAACGGTCGAGCCTTCTCCAGCGCGGGCACGGCGAGGATCGCCTCGTACATCGCCTCGGTCCGGCGCACGTCGTCGATCGCGGTCCACAGCGCCCGCTGCTCGCCGCCCGAGGGCGGGACCGCGAGCAGGGCGACCAGCGCGAGGCTGCAGCAGGGCATGCCGCGATGGTCTCACGACCACGACCGCGCCCGCACGTGGGCCCGATCAGGCGCTGGGCCCGAAGAGCTCGGCGGCGATCGACGCGGCGTCACGACCGTCGCGCGCGAGCACGCGGGCGGTCGCGTCGTCGAGATCGCTGGCGCACGCGATCAACTCGAGGAACCACGCGCGCTCGAACCCGGTGGTCTTGGCGCCACGGATCCGATCGATGAGCGCGGCCCAGTCGGCGTCCGAGGCCACCACGCGCGGCGTCGGCGGGCTGATCGCCAGGCACGCCAGCGTCTCGGTGCCCACCGCCGCGGCCGCGCTCACCACCTCGTCGGCGGAGAACTCGTTCGCCGTGCTCTCGTTGAGGCTGTCGACGAGGAAGCCCGGGTCGAGCCCGACGCGCGCGCTCTCGACGATCGCGTCACACAGCTTGCGGATATGGGCGACGGCGCCGGGATCGAGACGGGGAACCGACATCGCCGCGGGTAGATTCATCGACGACGGGAGTCTACCTGTCGCGCGCGTGGCCGCAAAAACTCGGGATCGATCGGGGGTCCCGACAAAGAGCCGGGCCGAGGGGCGCACTCCCATACGCCCTCGACCCGGCCACAGGCTGACGATGGACCGATTCCCGGAGACGACCCTGGAGGTGCCGCTCCACCCGACTCGCGTCGGACGAGGAGGGTACGCGGTGGGCCTGCGCTCGGATCGACGGAAAATTTCGCGAGCGGTGGGTGATCTGCAGGGGCCGATCCGCGCGCCCGCCGATTGCCGTAGACGTGCGACCGCCCCCCACTTAGAGTCGAGCCGTGACGCGACCGTCCATGCGCGACACTCCTGCGGAGGTCGACGCGATCTTCCGTACGCTTCCGGCGCGCCTTCGTGTCGATCGCGTCGAGGGGTATCGCGGCGTCTTCCACTTCGAGATCCGCGAGTCGGCGACGCCGGCGTGGACGGTGACGATCGCCGACGGCGCGTGCACGGTCGACGCGGGCTTGCACGGCGAGCCGTCGTGCAACGTGACGATGGACGAGACCACGTTCTTGAACATCGAGACCGGGCGACAGAACCCGATGATGGCCTTCGTGAAGGGCCGCATCCGGGTGACCAACGTCGGGCAGATGCGCCGCTACGAGCGGGCCTTCTACCGCTTCCACGACGTGCCCGACGACGGCTGAGACGACGCGCCGTCTCGCGTCCGCGAGCCCGCGGGCGGCCGAGCCGCCGGGCGGTCCGGACTCGGGCCGGGCCCACCGCCGATCCGCCGGCCCCCCGGCGCCGTAGTCCCTGTGCAAGGCCGAAGGTGGCCGAAAGGAGTGGGACGTCGCGGCTTCGATGATGGCGCAATTGACCAGTCAACTGGCGGTGACGTACCGTCCCCGGCACATGGTGTCGGTGTCGCCTAGTGCGCAGACCTCCGAGCTCGACGACGTCGAGCTCCTACGCGAGGCAGCGCGGGGCGAGGTGGCAGCGATCTCGATCGTCTACGATCGGTTCGCAGGTCTGCTCCTCTCGATGGCCGAGAAGATCCTTGCGGACCGCGCCATGGCAGAAGATCTGGTCCACGATGTCTTCCTCGAGGTGTGGCGACACGCCGCGAGCTACGACCCCAGCCGCGGCAGCGTCCGCACCTGGATGCTCGTCCGGCTGCGCAGCCGCGCCCTCGATCGCATGCGCTCGGCGCGGACGCGGCGCGAGGTGGCGACCGACGATCACCACGAGCCGACCGCGACGCTCGTCGACGGCGACCGCGAGGATCCGGCGCTCGAGCCCGATCGCAAGTCGGTGCGGCGCGCCCTCGCCGAGCTGCCGACCGAGCAGCGCGAGGTCCTCGAGCTGGCCTACTTCCATGGGTTGACCTCGTCCGAGATCGCCGAGCGCATGGGCTCGCCCATCGGCACCGTGAAGTCGCGGACCGCCGCGGCCATCGCCAAGCTGCGCAGCCTCATGGAACGCGCCCCGAAGGAGGCGGTGCGATGACCGAGCACGACGACGAGTTCGACCCCGAGCTGCTCGACCTGCTGAGCGCGGGCCTGTCGCCGACGCCGCCGCCCTCGGGCCTCCGCGCCCGCCTGATGCAGCGCGTCGGCGGCCCCGAGCGCTTCCTTCCGTTCCTCGATCGGTTGATCGGCCTGTTCGATCTGCCCGAGTCCGAGACCCGGCGCGAGATCGACGCCATCCTCGATCCCGACGCCGAGTGGGAGTCGATGGTCCCGGGCTGCTCGTTCCGCGATTTCGACGGCGGCCCCGGCATCGGCGAGGCCCACGCGGGCCTCATCCGCCTGCAGCCCGGCCACGTGTTCCCCAACCACCGCCACGTCGGCGAAGAGCGCGTGTTGATGATGCAGGGCCGCGTGGTCGACGAGCACGGCACCGAGTACCGGGCCGGCGACGTCATCGTCAGCGCCGACGGCACCGAGCACGAGCTGCGCGCCATCGGCGACCAGGAGGTCATCTACGCGGCCGTCGTGGTGGCGCTCGAGTTCACCGGCGACGACGACGCCGACCCCTGATCGCCGGCGTCGCGGGCGCCCGAAAAAAAGTGCGTCCCGGATCGGAAACGCCCCGGGACGCGGTGTCTATCGCGTGGGAACTCCAAGCGAGGCCGCGGTCCCGTTCGCACCGGGGGGCGCGGACGGGACCGTTGGCCTCCTCCCCGTGTCACCTGGCAGATCGCCGGCGGCGCTGCGCCCTTGGTCAGGGGGCTTCGCCGTCGAGGACCAGCGCGCGCCAGGTCTCGAAGGCGACGAGCATCCACAGCTTGAGGCCGTAGCGGCCGCCGGGCTGTTCGCGGTCGTAGGCGAGGATCTGCGCGACGCGTAGGTAGGACCACAGTCCGTGCTGCTCGACGCGTCGGCGCGAGAGCAGCGCCCGGGCATGACCCCGCATGTCGCCGAGGAACCAGTCGTGGACGGGCACCCGCATGCCGCTCTTCGGCCGGGCGATCACCTCGGCGGGCAACGCGTCCGCGTACGCCCGCTTGAGCACCCACTTCTCGACGCCGGCGCGCAGCTTCATCGCGCCGGGCATTGCGAACGACAGCGCGACGAGGCGCGGGTCGAAGAGTGGCGACTGGATCGCGACGTGGGCGGCGGCCGTCATCCGCTCGACCTTGGGCAGGATCAGGTGGGCGCCCTTGAGGCGGATGTTCGCGGCCTGCAGCTTGCCGAGCAGCGTCGGCGGTCGATCCGCGTGGAGGCGCGCGGTCAAGGGCGCGACGAGGTCGCGGTCCGGATCGATCTGCGCCCGCGCCTCGGGGCTGAGCAGCCGATCGAGCTCGTCGTACGCGCGGCGAAAGCTCGTCAGGTAGGCGCGCTCGCGGCTGCCCGGCCCGTGGTCGACGCCGCCGTACCAGTGCGACAGCATCATCGGCAGGTTCTTCGGGCCGCCGAACACCGGGTCGCCGCCCTCGCCGTTGAAGACGAGCTTGGTCGTGGCGGCGACGCGGCGCGACAGCTCGAAGTTCGGCACCGTGATCGGATCGCCGATCGGATCGTCGAGGTGCCAGGCGACCTCGCGGAAGCGCGGCAGGAAGTCGCGTGGCCGCAGGGCGACCTCGTGGTGCTCGAGCCCGAGGTGCGACGCGACCGCGCGGGCGTAGCCGAGCTCGTTGGGGAGCTTGGCGCCGAAGTGGATCGAGAAGCTGTGCACGCGGCCGGGCGCCGCGCGGGCGAGCTCGACGCCGACGATGCTCGAGTCGAGCCCCCCCGAGAGGTAGAGCCCGACGTCGCCGCGGCCCGGGAGGCGCTCGCGGCAGGCCTGCGCCAGCGCCCCGGCGGTGCGGGAGCTCCACGTCGGCTCGTCGACCGCGGGGTCCTCGGGGATCGACTCGAAGTCGAAGAAGCCGCGCTCGTGCACGCCGGCGTCGTCCAGCACGAGCGCGTGGCCACAGCCGAGGGCGAAGACGTCGGCGAGCATCGTGTGCGGCGGGAAGACGAAGCTGCACGCGAGGTACTGCGCGAGCGCGGGCAGGTGCAGGCGTCGTGGGAACCCTGGCAGGCGCCACAGGCCCTTGGGCTCGCTGGCGAAGAGCACTCGATCGCCGAAGCGGCCCCAGGCCAGCTGCCGCATGCCCACGTGATCGCGCGCGAGCGTCAGGCGGCCGGGCTCGAGGATGGCGGCGATCCACGGCGGAGACAGGGAGGCGAGGCCCGTGATCCCGCGGGCACGCCACGCCTCCACGAGCGCGCGTCGACCCGCGACCGCGACGCCGGGCTCACCCTCGGCGCCGTACTGCACGCCGTCGACGCTCGACGGATCACCCGCCAGCACCACGTCGACGTCGCCGTCGCGCCAGTGGCCCGCGAGCGCCCCGAGGCGCGGCACGTCGTCCGGCGCGGGGTCGTAGCCGATGGAGGCCCACGGTCGCTCGACGAAGACCGGGGTGCCGCGCCCGCGGTGGCGCAGGTTGGCCGCCATCGCCGCGAGCAGCCCGCGGTCGGGCGGACCCCAGAATCCGAACGCCGCGCCCACGCCTGTCGCCCTCAGCCGAACGACGCGCGGCCGTCCGGGTCCTTGCGATCGATGAGGTCGGTCAGCGGGACGTTGTCCGCGAACGCCAGCGCGAAGCCGCCGGCGAGCAGCGCGAAGGGCAGGGCGTCGGCGGGCAGCGCGTTGCCCCGCGCCTTGGGCCCCAGCGCGCGGAGCTTGCCGATGCGCCCGACGTCGCGCGGCGTGAGCCCGGCGTCGATGATGCGCCGGCCGGCAAGCGGCAACATGCCCGACCGCTCGAGGCGCGCGCGCATCATCAAGCCCTGGGTGTCCGCGTCGTGGAGCAGGAAGATCGGCAGGTCGGGCGACGTCGCCAGCAGGCGCTGCGCGACCGGCAGCAGGTAGCTCGGGTAGCCGCGCTCCGAGATCACCAACGCGCGCTGCGTGGCGTGGACGTTGTTGCGCACGAAGAGATCGACCAGGATGTCATGCTGCACGATCAGGATCCGCTCGACGCCGTAGTCGAAGACGTCGGGCTCGCGGAACTGCGGCGGAGATCGATCGAGGCCGGGCTCGCCCAGCAGCAGCGGGATCTCGTGGCCCGCCGCGGTCCACTGCGCGATCCACCCCTGCATCCGCGAGAGGTCCGGGGGCGCGGGGTTGCGGCGCGCGACCACGCCGGAGATCAGCAGCGCCAGGCCAGCGACCGCGATGACGGCGCCGACGGGCGTCACCCCGATCGCGACCGCGCCGCCGCTCAGCCCGAAGATCGACCCGACCACGATCCGGGCCATCCCGCCGGCGCGTGCCCCCGCCAGGGCCCACTGCGTCGCGAGCTGGTTCCGCGTGAAGTACTGCGTGCCCGCAGCGCTCGCGCGATCGATGAGGTGGCTGAAGCGGTGGTCGGTGATGCCAGCGCCGCGGTCGAAAAAGACGAAGGGGCGCTCGCACTTCGAGCACTTGGGCCCGTCCTTGCGACGGTGGCTGTTCTTGCAGGCCGGGCACTTCACGGGTCCCACGACGGTACACCCGTGACGCGGGCGGCGGCCCGACGGGCGCGGCCGCACGGGCGCGCTCGACATTTGCGCCACCGGTGCGGCCCGGCCGCGGCCCCCGGTGACACCGGGCACGGCGCGGCCGCCTGTCCGTCCCAAAACGGCTGGCGTCCCTCGCATGGAAGGTGCAAGCTCGTCTCGAGGACGCATGCGCGGCACGACTCGACTGGTGTTTGCCTCGACGTTGCTCGCCACGGGGATGGCGGCTTCGGCCGCCCAGGCGCGCGGGCTCGAGGATCCGCTCGGCCCCGCCGCTGCCGCGACCCCGCCGGTCACGGCGAACCCGGATGGTTCGGCACCGCCGGCCGCCGCACCGACCCCGGCGCCCGCGGCCGTCGTCGCGCCGACGCCCCCCGCGGATCCCGTGCCCGTCATGGTGATCGAGCCGAGCCCGGCGGCGCCCGCCGACGATCTCACGATGCGCGATCCCTTCCGGCCCGAGGACGGTGGCACCGCGCTGTCGCCCGCGCGGGGCACGACGACCACGACGACCGTGGTGGTCACCGAGCGCGTGCGGCCGATGCCCTACAACCCGCCGCAACCGCAGCCCGAGGCGCGCGAGCGGGTGTTCATCGGCGGCTACGGTGGGTTCGGCGGCCGGCTCGGCCCCACCTCCGGTCGACTCTCGGTGTTCTCGAATTTCCGCGGCGGCCTGCTCATCGGCAAGCGGCTGTCGATCGGCGGCTCGCTGGTCCAGCTGACCAAGCGGCTCGGCGCGCCGATCCGGGGCACCAGCGGTCGCGAGTACCAGCTCGGCCTCGCCTACGGCGGCGTGCAGGTCGGCCTCGTGGCGCTGCGGCGCGGCCGGTTCGAGATCGGCGTCGACTCGCTGTTCGGCGTCGGCGTGGCCTGCATCTACGATCGCCACCGCGACGCCCACGGCCGCTCGGCGTGCCTCGACTCGGTGAAGCTGTTCGTCGCCGAGCCCGGCGCGTTCATCCACTTCAACCTCACCGACTGGATGCGCGTCGGGTTCAACGGTGGCTATCGCTTCGTCGGTCGCCAGGCGTGGGCCTCGGGCGCGAACTTCCGGCTGGCCTCGCCGTACTTCGGCGCCAACCTCGACTTCGGCTGGTTCCGTCGCCGCGACACCTGAGGCGGCGAGCGGCCGGTCAGGCCTTCGCGGCCGGTGAGGCTGGCCGCGCCGCGGGGGGCAGCATCGACGACGTGGTCTTGCGCGCGCGCATCGACGCCAGCGGCTCGAGCCCGGGAAACCACCCGAAGTAGGTCTCGAGCTGGTTCTTCTGCTCGGGCGCGAGGTAGTCGAAGTTCGTGCCGCGGTCGTTGACCTCCCAGAACTCGCGGCTCTCGAGGGATTCGAGCTCCAGCCAGATGCTGCGCAGCCGCTCGTGGGGCTCGTCGGCCATGTCGTCGCGGATGCGTCGGGCCAGAGGCTCGGCGTCGTGCAGCAGGTAGGTCGCCGCGAGCTTGATCTGCGCGCGCCGGACCCCGCGCAGCGACTTCTCCTGCTCCTTGGTCTCGGCGTGCTCGTCGACCGCGAGGAACACGGTGAGGAACTCGTCGTGCGCCCGGCTGCGGCGCAGGAACGCCAGCTCGCACAGGGCGCTGATGTCGTGGGCGATGACCTCGGTGACGAAGAGCATGCCCTTTTGATAGGCGACCGCCGAGTAGTAGCGCAGGAACCGGGCGATCTGCAGGGCGCGGTGCTCGAGGCTCTCGCGACGCTCGCGATCGCTGGCGAGGTCGTGGCTGTGCTGCAGCACGAACTCGCCGAGCTGTCGGTACTGGTGCAGGATGTTGTACGCGGTGCGGATGTCCGACGCGTTGATCGTCGCGCGCAGGTACGTGTTGAAGAACTTGATCGCCAGATCCAGCGCGTGCAGGTCGTTGCGCCGGCCCGCGGCCTCGCCCAGGCGCCGGGTGTCGATCGCGATCAGGTAGCAGGTGTCCTTGATCTGTCCCAGCGCCTCGCCGAACAGCATCTGGTACTGCCGCAGGACCTTCCACTCGAGCCAGGTCGCGCGGTGGCGCAGATCCTCGACCGCCTCGTCCGAGAGGCTGACGAAGTCGGCGCTCTGGCGGTTCCAGCCGGGGATGCGGTGCCAGTCCTGGCGCATCCCAGCCTTGCTCTCGCCGTAGCGGATGCCGAACTCGCACAGCGAGTCGATCGACTCCGAGGCGATGCCCTTGTCCTTCTGCTGCAGCGCGTTGAGGCCGATGTTGGCGAGGTGCTCGACGGCCTCGACCGCGCGGAACTGGCGGGCGTCGGTGTTGCGGTAGCGGCGGCTGGCCAGCGGCGTCGCGGCCAGGAGCCCGTCGTGCATGATGCGGCCGACGATCTTCTCGGGGTCGAGGAAGTCGAACACGTAGGCGAAGTACGGGAACAGCAGCAGCAGGCTCGCCGTCATCAGCAGCATCGAGAACAGCACGCCCCAGTGCGGCAGGTAGTGGTCGCCGACCGAGAAGTTGACCCACAGCACGTAGACGTTGGCGGTGACGAAGAAGCCCAGGACGATGAGGTTGGTGCGCGCGCGGAAGAACAGCCCGGTGATGTGGGGCGTGAACCGCGTCGCCGCGAGTTGCACGATGATGCTCGAGACCGTCAGCGCCAGGCCCAGGACCGCGGCCATGACCTCGCCCAGGCCGCTCAGGGTGTTGCGGGCCTGGTCGACGTCCTGATCGAGGATCGACGCGACCAGGGCGCTCATCGACAGCTGCTCGCTGCCCTGGTGATGGACGGCCGCGGTCGCGACATCGAGCCAGAACGACGCCAGGTAGATGACGCTGGCGATCCCGAGGATGGTGACGACGGGGACGGTCCAGGTCGCGCCCGGCACCGCCGAGCGGCGGAACGCGACCAGCAGGCCGAGCGTGCGTCCCGCGAGCGTTCCGCTGGCCGCTGTGCCCGCGTCGTCGCGCGGTGCATCGCCGCCGTCGCCTCCGCGCGGATCGCCTGCCGCCACGGCCCGACGGTAGCAGATGCGCGCCAGTCGAGGTATGGTCGAGGTCCACGATGCTTCTCGCCGTCGATGTCGGCAACTCGCACACGACGTTCGGTGTGTTCGCCGACGGCGAGCTGCGCTGCGAACTCCGCCTCTCCACGCGCCACGGCTGGACCCGCGACGAGGTGGCGATCGCCCTGCGCCAGGGCCTCGAGCTCGCCGGGTTCTCGCTCCGCGACGCCCACGACGCCGTCATCGCGTGCGTCGTCCCGCCAGCGCTGCCGCCGTTGCGCGAGGCGCTGGTCCGCTACGCCGAGCTCGATCCGCTCGTCGTCGGGCCGGGGGTCCGCACCGGCATGCCCATCCGCTACGACCCGCCGCAGGACGTCGGGGCCGATCGCATCGTCACGGCGGTCGCGGCCCACGAGCGCCACGCGATGTCGGGCGGCGAGCGAATCGGCGTCATCGTCGTCGACTTCGGCACTGCGACGACGTTCGACGTGGTCTCGCCGTCGCCCGAGTACCTCGGCGGGGCGATCGCGCCGGGCATCGGCATCAGCGCCGACGCCCTGTTCGCCCGCGCCGCCAAGCTGCCGCGCGTCGACACGGCCAAGCCCGATCGCGTCATCGGCCGCAACACGGTCGGCGCGATCCAGTCGGGCCTCGTCAACGGCTACCTCGGCCTGGTCGAGGGGCTCATCGCGCGCATCCGCAGCGAGGTCGATTTCGCGGTGCGCGTGGTCGCGACCGGCGGCTTCGCGACCAGCATGGCCGCCCACACCGCGTCGATCGACGTCGTCGACGACGCCCTCGTGCTCGAGGGTCTCCGCATCATCCACGCCCGCAACCGATCGAAGTGAGCCGCCGTGGCCTTCGCACACCGACCCCTCGAGCAGTCCGAAGCCGGTCCCGGCGCGTGGCGAGTCGTGGGGCCCGATGCGCCCGCGCCCCTGCGCGGCATGGTCGCCCGCGGCCTCGCACCGCTGCCACCGCGCGACCTGATCGTGGCGCTGTACCAGATCTGGGTCACCAACGACCCGGACCTCGGGACGGTCGCCGCGAAGACCGTCGAGGGCCTGCCCGCGCCGATCCTGAAGGGGGCGTTCGACGACGGGGGCCTCCCCGCAGGCGCGCTGGATTTCCTCGGCCGCCGGCTGTCGCGCAACGTCGATGCGCTCGAGCGGATCGTCCGTCACCGCAACGTCGATGACGAGACCCTCGCCGGCATCGCGCGGGTCTGCCCCGAGTCGGTCTGCGACACGCTGGCCGACAACCAAGAGCGGTGGATGCGGCACCCGGCGATCGTCGAGTCGCTGTACCAGAACCCGAACTGTCGCATGAGCGTGGTGCACCGCATGCTCGAGCTCGCGGTGCGCGAGGGCATCGAGCTGCACCTGCCCAACATGGACGAGATCAAGGCGGCGCTCGTCGAGTCGGTCGCCGACCCCGAGCGTGACGAGGTGTTCCGACGCGCCGCGAGTGCCGGCGTGGCCGAGACGCACGCCAGGGTGGTCGAGAAGTTCCAGGCTGCGGGGTCCGACGACGATCTCGATCTCGACGGGGTCTTCGCCGACACCTCGGGGCAGCTGGATCTCGAGGGGCTGTTCGGCGACGCGGCGACCGACGCCCTGTCGCTGCCGTTCGAGGACGCGGACGCCGAGGGGGCCCCCGAGGGCCTGCAGGCTGCGGCTGCGGCGGTCGCCGAGGAGGCCGCCGGCGCGGGCGCCGGTCGTTTCTTCATGATCTCGAAGATGCGCCCGATGGAGAAGATCCGACTGGCGTTGCTCGGGACCAACTTCGAGCGGTTCGTGCTCATCCGCGACAGCAACAAGGCGGTGTGCATGAGCGCGATCAAGTCGCCCAAGGTCAACGACAACGAGGTCGTCGCGTACGCCGCCAACCGGACGTTGGCGCGCGACGTGATCGCGTACATCGCCCGGCGGCGCGAGTGGACCAAGCTGTATTCGGTGCAGCTGAACCTCGTGCTCAACCCGAAGACCCCGATGGCCCTCGCGCTGGGCTTCATGACCCGGCTGCACGCGCACGACGTGAAGAAGGTCGCCTTCTCCAAGAACATCCCGTCGGCCCTGGCGATGGCCGCGCGGCGGCGGATGGACCAGCGCAAGTGAGCGGCGTGCTGCGCTGGGTCGAGCGCCAGGGCGGCATGCTGGTCGCGCCGCGTCGCACCGCGGCGGCCCTCGGCGAGGACGAGGGCGCGCGCGACGGGACCTGGGCACTGCTGGCGTGGCTGCTCGGTGCGCACGTGTTCGACGTGTTCCGCGTCGCCGCGCGCATCGCTGCGCTCCACGACTTCGACGCGCTGATCGGCGGCGCCGCCGAGCTGGCCTTCTCGCTGCTGCCCCCGTTCGTCGCGACGTTCGCCGTCGAGCTGGTGCTCGGGCGCGGTCGCTCGCACCGCGCGGGGACGTGCCTGGCCCCGATGCTCGCGCTCGGGGCGGGCGTGCGGCTCGTCGAGCTCGTGTTCGCGTGGCGGCCCGAGGTGGCGTGGCTCCCCGACGTCGTTGCGGGCGCAGCGGCGGTCTTGCTCGCGCTGTGGATCCGCCCGGCGGTCGCGGTGATCTCGAAGGAGGCGCGATGAGCCGGTCGATCCTCGGTGCCCGCGTCGCGGGGTTCGCGTTGGTCGGCTTGATCGCCGCCGTCGCGCTCCTCGACACGGTGCGCGGCGCGGCGCGGTTCCACGAGCTCGGCCCGCTCGCGCCCGGGCGCGAGGTCCCGGCGTTCCGCGTGGCGCTCCTGGATGGCGGCGCGTTCGTGAACGCCGACCTGGTCGGGCGCGTGCACGTCGTGACGTTCTGGGCGACGTGGTGCCCGTACTGTCGCGACGAGCTCGACGAGCTCGACCCGATGGCCGAGGCCTACCCCGAGTCGGAGGTGCGCATCATCGCCGTCAACCGCGAGGGCGGCGGCGTGTCCCCGGCGCAGGCCGCCGAGATGTCGCGGCGCTATCGCGACGCGAAGTCCCTGAGCTTCCCGATCGCCGTCGACGACGGGCGCATGGCCCATGCGTTCGGCGTCGGGCCGATCCCCCACACCGCGATCTTCGATCGCTCGGGCAAGCTGCGTCGCGTGCACCAGGGGCGGGTCAGCGGCGAGACCATCGCGCGCGAGGTGGACGAGCTGCGCGCGGAGTCGGTGGAGCCGTAGCGATGCGCGCCGGGTCGACCTGCGGTTGGGTCGCGTGCGCGGCGATGTGCGGCCCCGGCTGTGGCGGTCGCGACGAGCCGCTGGCGGCGGAGACCGCCCCGACGACGGGCGCCCCGTTCACGACAACCGCGGCGACGACCACGACGGGCCATGGGTCGGGCACGGGCAGCTCGCCCGGGAGCACCAGCACGGCGTCCGGCACGACGACCACGACCGGCGCCGCGACGACGACAGGTATGGAGACGGGCGGCCCGAGCTGCGCCAAGAACGTGGTGCTGACCGGCTACTGGCCGCCGACCAACGAGATGCTGCGGCCGTGGAGCACGAACCCCGCGCAGAACGAAGGCGGCTGGGTCGGCGCGAACTGGGGCGGCCACGGCTACGACGTCTACGCGTTCTTCCCCGAGTTCCCGCCCGACGGCGATCCGACCAACGACGCGATCGGCGAGGAGGGCTCGGTCGGATCCCCGCGCTCCGAGCTGCGCGTCGACTACCAGGCGACGTCGGCGGACTTCTGGCGGATCGTCGACACCTGGCAGCCGGTGATCCTGCTGACCACCAGCCGCGGCGGTGACATCGGCTGGGAGCTCGAGGCGATCGAGGGTGGTCACGGGCTCGGCAACGCGGGCGGCCCCGAGTCGGACTGGGCCCCGGATGGCTACGGCGCCGAGGTGCTCCCGACCGAGGCGTCGATCGAACCGCGCTCGTGGGCCGCGATCTCGCAGTATCGCCAGGGCAAGACCCTCGCGAGCTCGCTGCCGATCGACGCCATCGTGGCCGCGACCTCGCCCCTGGGGCTGACCAACGTGGTCGTCGACATGGAGACCGGCGGCAACTACCTGTCCGGCTTCATGGGCCTGCACGGGTTGGTCTACCACTCGGTGGCGGCGCACAACGTCGCGGCGGGCCACATCCACGTCGGCGGTGCGCTGCCGGTGGCCGACGCGAAGGTGTTGATCGAAGCGACGCTGCACGCGGTGCTGCAGGCCCATCCGGCCGAGGGCGTGGCATGTCCACGACGGTGAGGCGGATCGAATCCGAGCGGCGATTGTGCGGTGTCTCGGGTCTGGCCATTCGGCCGTGACGGAATCGCAGCGTCGCGCCGACGTCACATCGGCATCGTCGATGGAGCGTCGCGGTCGACAGCGCGACGCCGGAGATCGATGATGGACGCAGGTCGCGGCGTCGACCAGGAGCGGTTCATGGACGGACGAGTGCGATTCGCGATCCTCGGGGCGTTGCTCTTGCAGGTCGGTTGCGACCGATCACGGGAGGGTGGGACCGACCCCGGGGCGCCGGAGTCCGGGTTGCGGAAGCTCGCGGCGGACCTGAAGGCGTGCAAGGGCGAGCCCTGTGCCGAACTCGCCGCGGCCGAGTTGCTGAAGTACGGCGAATCCGCCGCGGCGAAGGGCGCGGGTGCGGAGATTGGCTGCGATCCGGCGCGCGTCGAGGCGGAGCGCGCGATGGCGTCGCTGAGCGCGTGCATTCGGGTGGCGAAGGGATCGGGTTGGACGAATGCCGCAATCGTGGCGATCGCCGAGCGCGTCGACGCTTGCCGCGATGACGCGTGCGTCGCCGCGGCGGAGACCGACCTGGCGAAGCTCAGCGCGGACGCGGGGAAGGGCGCCGAGGCCGAGGCCCATCCGGAGGCATGCCGAGCGGAGCGCGAGGCAGTGTCGGCGGGGATCGAGCGGTTCCGGGGGTGCACGGATGCAGCGTTGGGGCCCGATGTCGACGAAGCCGTCCGCAAGATGGACGGCTTCGCCGAGGCGATGTGCGACTGCCGGGACAGGGCGTGCGCCGAGCGCGTCACGAACGAGATGACGCAGTACGGCGAAGTCATGGCGAAACGATACGAGGGCAAGCCCGAGCCGAAGGTCACCGCCGATCAGAAGCGACGCATGGAAGAGGCCGTGAAGCGGCTCATGGAGTGCACGACCCGTGCGATGGGCGGTTAGCTGTCACGGACTCGTCGCGGTGTCGCTCTTGATCGGCGGCTGTCGGCGATCGCCGGAGGTGATGGGCGAGCCCATCGTGCCGGGGCCCGAGGTGTTCGAGCTCGATGCGGAGGCCGATGCGGACGCCGATGCGGACGCGGAGGCGCCGAGCGGTGAGGCCGAGCCGCGGGAGGACGGAGCGCAGCCCGAGGCGGCGAACGCCGAAGTCGAGGAAGCGATCCGGCAGATGGGCACGTTCGCCGAGGCGATGTGTGCGTGTCGGGACAAGGCCTGCGCAGAGCGGCTGTCCGAGGCGATGACGGCGTACGCCAACACCCTGGAGAAGAAGTACGAGGGGAGGCCGCAGCCGGTGATCAGCGCCGACCAGGAGGCCCGCATGCAGGCGTCGGTCCAGCGGCTGACGGAGTGCGTCTCGCGGGCAGTCGAGGAGTAGTCCCCGCCGATTCGCACGCGCCGCACGAACCAGTCCACGCCGCGGTGATGCGGTTCACCCCGGCTTCTTGCCGCGCAGCTTCCCGATCCCCGTCACGATCGCGACCAGGATCGCCCCCGCGACCACGCCCGTGCCGCCCTCGATCGCCATACCCACGGCGCCGTGGCTCGACTCCGCGAGGTGGTGCAGCGGGGGGATGCCGTGGACGAGGATGCCGCCGCCGACGAGGAACATCGCGGCGGTGCCGGCGATCGACAGGCCCTTCATGAGCCACGGGGCGGCCCGCAGGATCGCGCGGCCGATCGCCTTGGGGAGCGCGCCGTCGCGGCGCAGCAGCGCGGCGCCGCCGTCGTCGAGCTTCACGATGCCGGCGACGAAGCCGTAGACGCCGATCGTCATGATGACGGCGATGACGGCCAGCACGGCGGCCTGCGTCGCGAACGGGCGATCGGCGACGGTGCCCAGGGAGATGACGATGATCTCCGCCGACAGGATGATGTCGGTGCGGATCGCCCCGCGGATCTTGTCGCGCTCGAACGCGACGATGTCGACCGCAGGATCGGTGAGGGCCTCGAGCTTGGCGCGGTGCTCGGCGTCGTCCTCGGCCTTGGGGTGGAGGAACTTGTGGGCGATCTTCTCGAAGCCCTCGAAGCACAGGAACGCGCCGCCCACCATCAGCAGCGGGAGGATCGCCCAGGGGGCGATCGCGCTGATCGCCAGCGCCGACGGCACCAGGATGAGCTTGTTGATCGCGGAGCCCTTGAACACCGCCCAGACCACCGGTAGCTCGCGGTCGGTTGCGACGCCGGCGACCTGCTCGGCGTTCAGCGCCAGGTCGTCGCCGAGCACGCCCGCGGTCTTCTTGGTCGCGACCTTGGTCAGCGTCGCGACGTCGTCCAGCAGGGACGCGACGTCGTCCAGGAGTGTCAGCAATCCGGTGGCCATCGTGTCTCCGTGCGGGAGCGGGCGAGGGTAGCGTCGATCGCGGGGGGCCCGCTACCCCGCGAGAGGCCCCGCGAGAGGCGCCCGGCTGGCGCTCCTGGTCGTCGCCGGCGATCGACCCGCCGCCGGTCGACACTCGTACGGGTGGAGGCCGGCGACGCCGGGATGGACGACCATGCGAAAGAACCTTGGCTTGGTGTTGGTGTGGGGCGTGGCTGCGGCGGGCTGCGACGCCGAGGACGGCAGCGGCGACGGGCACGCGAAGCTGGGGACCGCCACGGCGGCCGACGGCGAGACGGACGGCGAGACGGACGGCGAGACGGACGGCGAGACGGACGGCGAGACCGACGGCGCCGGCGATCCGGAGCCGGAGGGGACGACGACCACCGCGGGCGACCCGAACGCCTGTGCGATGGATGGGGAGGCGCGTACCTGCACGGTGGCCGCGACGGGCGAGGACTGCGGCGAGCAGTGGTGCGAGGGCGGACGCTGGGGCGAGTGCGTCGAGACCGAAGCGTGCGGTGGCGGCGGTGAGACCACCACGCCGCTGCTGCTGTCGTTCGACGGCGCCGCCGCGCAGCTCGTCCCCGCGCCGGCGTCGGTGTTCGACAACGACCTCACCGGCGAGTGCCTGAGCACCGACTGGCCGACCGCCGCGACGCCGTGGCTGGCCCTCGATCGGGACGGCGACGGCGGCATCGCCGATGGCCGCGAGCTCTTCGGCTCGGGCACGGCGCTCCGCTCGGGTGGCCGCGCGACCGATGGCTTCGCTGCCCTCGCCGAGCTCGACGACGACGGCGACGGCCGGATCACCGCGGTCGATCGTCGCTTCGGCGAGCTCGTGCTCTGGGCCGACGGCGACGGCGACAAGCGCGGGACGGGGGACGAGCTGCGCTCGGCGGGCGATCTGCGGATCCTCTCGATCGAGCTCGGCTACGGCGTCGAGGAGGTCTGCGACGCGCGGGGCAACTGCGGGGTCCAGCAGGCGTCGTTCCGCTTCGCCGACGCGGATGGGGCGATCCGCGAGGGACGCGTCATCGATGTCCACCTGCGCTGCCGGTAGCGACGCGGTACGCTGCGGTCCGCGATGACCGACGTCCCCCGCCTCGATGTTCGCCTCGATGCCCGCATGGTGGCGTGGATCGAGGCCGGGGACGACGCGGCGGTGCTCGCCGCGATCGCCGACGATCCGAGCTGCCTGGTCGCGTCCACCGACGACGCCGACACGCTGCTGCACCTCGCGTGCTGGCAGAAGCGGCTGCCGCTCGTCGAGGTGCTCGTCGTGCGCGGCGCGGCCCTCGACGCGCGCGGCTGCTACGGCCGGTCCCCGCTGCACTACGCCGTGCACGAGGGTACCGCTGCGTCGCCGGCGATCGTCGCGTGCCTGCTGGCCGCGGGCGCCGATCCGAGCGCGCGCGACGACGCGGGCTTCTCGGTCGAGGACTGGGCGAAGGTCGAGCTCGAGGCCGACCTCGCCGACGTGCTCGCGCTGCTGCGGCGCACCGGGCCTCGGCCGGCGCGGATCCGCGGCGCCGTGGATCCCGAGCAGCTCGCCGCGATGATCGAGGAGGGCGACGTCGCGTCGGTCGCGTCGGCGCTCGCCCGCAACCGGCTGCTGCTCGGCATGCGCCGGGCCGACGGCGATCTCCCGATGCACGTCGCCTGCCTGCACAAGCAGGTCGCGATCGTCGGCACCCTCATCGCCCACGGCCCCGAGCTCGACGCGCGCGGGCACCGGGGGCAGCGCCCGCTGCACGCGGCCGTGCGCGAGGGCGGGGCGATCAGCATCTGCCTGGTGTCGATGCTGCTGCGCCTCGGCGCGGATCCGGACGCCGTGGACGACGACGGCGTGTCGGTGGCCGCGCTCGCGACCGCGGAGCTGCAGGTGGGTCGGGAGCAGGTGCTCGCGCTGCTGCGGGACGCGGCGCGGGCGAACTGAGGGGCGAACCGCCAGGCTCCGCGCGGGAGCCGTCGAAAACACTCGGTCGGTGTGTCACGCGCGCCGGGAGGGGTCTCCGTCCTCGCGAGGTCCCATGCACCGCCCATCGAAGTTGCTCGCCACCGCAGCCCTCATGCTCGGATCCGTCTCGCTCGCGACCCCGCAGGTGGCTCTTGCCGCCCCACCGGCCGAGAGCCCGGTCACCGTCAGCGTTCAGATCCGCGCGCCGTTCACCAGCAGCTCGAGCCCCAAGTCGCTCTGGACCGTCGAACTCGACGGGCGCTACCCCTTCGCGAAGGACTTCAAGATCCCATACGCGACGCTCGAGTCCGAGATCGATCGGCTCATCGACGAGCAGATCCCCAACAACGTCTACGGCACCGAGGTCTGCAGTGACCCGTGCCCCGACGTCGAGTGGCGGATCAAGCTCAACCCGAAGTTCCGGTTCACGAAGAAGGGCCAGCCCAAGCTCACCCAGATCGGCAGTTCGGGTCAGAGCAAGGTCCGCGTCGAACTGGAGACCGAGGCACGACTCGATCTGCACGCCGACGTGACCGCCGAGACGTGGCTCGACACGGTGGAGGTTCCGGTCGACGTGTTCGTGGTCGTCGGCATGAAGGCGAGCGTCGACATCTCGCTCTGGCCCGATCTCGTCGCCAAGCAACCTGGATCCGCCAAGAGCGGGGTCAAGCTCGAGTTCGAGCTGGTCGACACCGACCTCGAGTTCGATCTGAACGGCACCGCCGTCGAGCTCGGGTTCAAGTGGGGGACGATCATCGGGTTCACCCCGCTGGGTCTGCTCGCCGGCGGACCGATCCTCGGGCCGGTCCTCGCGATCTTCGGCGACGCAGCGGCCGACGCCGCGGAGGCCAAGATCAATCGGGAGTTCGAGAAGCAGGTCGGGAAGATGTTCGACCAGCAGTCCAAGGAGCTCGGCAAGATCGCGAACGACTACATCGATCCGTACATCACGCAGGCCAATGACCTCAAGGACGACCTGCTCGACACGCCGATCCCGGGGGTGGGCAAGACCATCGAGGGCCTGAAGTCCGACTTGGGCGCGGACATCCAGCTCCACACCGTCGCGACGACCTCCTCGGTGTCCAGCGCGGCGATCCTCCGGTTGTCCGGCGCGGCCGCTGGGGGCAAGCTGCTCGGCAAGGTCCGCCTCCCGAAGGAGGTGTGCGAGTACGCGTCGTTCTCGGTGGGCGGCGTCAGCGGAACCCTGCCGCTCGGCCTGGTTCCGGCGAACCAGGACCTCGACGCCAAGGTGGGCAACAACTGCAGCGCCGTGTTGACCGAGACGTTCGCACGCAAGCTGTTCCGCGGCGCGAACCCCCGCGCGGCGCTCGGTGCCGCCGCGGAGAACCTCCCGACGTGGAGCGGCACGGCGGGCTCGCTGGCCTATGTCGGCAAGGTGCGCGAGACCAACGACTGGTACGAATGCGACTTCGAGCTGACCGGCCTGCCCAAGGCGGCGATCCTCGAGCTGTCGGCCGAAGAGCTCGAGGCGCGCGGCATCTCGCTGCAGAATCGTTTCATGGCAGTGCTCGCGGCCGGCAAGAGCCGCGTGTTCGACGACAAGCTCGCGCCGCTCCCCGAGGGCGCCGGCGGAAACAGTTCGCTTGTCCTGGGCGGCAAGGGCAAGTGCGGCGGCGGCAGCTCGAGCGGCGGCCTCACCCCCAACAAGATGAAGGCGCTCAAGGACTCCCTCGATCCCGCGAAGTGCCCGCAGTGCGGCCTCGCGAAGCGACCCGGTTCGTTCGTGTACGAGCCGGCGAACATGAATGCGTTGCTGTCGACGCCGATCGTGAAGGAGGTGCTGGCGCGCATGAAGCAGAACAAGGCCAAGGTCAAGAACCAGGCCGCGAAGCCCGGCGCAGCCAAGCCTGGTGTCGCGAAGCCCGGCGCAGCCAAGCCCGGCGCGGTGAACCCGGGTGCGGTGAATCCGGGTGCGGCCAACGGGCACTGAGCTCAGGGCTCGCACGACGGGGGCTCGCCGCGCGGATCGATCCGGCTCGTCGGCTCGGCGAGCATCGAGCCGGGTTTGCGGCGTCACTCGAGCCGCGTGATCGTGAACGTGCCGTCTGCGTCGGCCGGCGCGAACGCGGCGCCGACGAGGGCCACCCACGTGAGCTCGGGCAGGTCGAGACCATCGTCTTGGCATCCCACCGGGGCCGCGAGCACGGCCCCGAGTGCGCCAAGACACCGCCCGGCACCCACCGCCCGCTAGCTCCGATCCCCCGTCGGATCCGGCTCCTTCGCCGCCTGCCGGATCCTCCCGAAGTGCGTCAGCACCAACGCCGTCGCCACGAGCACCCCGATCGCCGCGGTGATCCCCGCGGTCGCCTGCGCGGTCACCCACGGCGTCGCGCCGCCGGCGGCTGCGGCCGCGGCGATCGCCAGCCCGATCATCCGTCGTCCGCCCGGATCCTCCGCCGCCGCGCTGCTCCACCCGACGATGCCGCCGAGGCCGAGGACGATCATCGCGATCGCGGCGACGTTCGCCGCCCACCCGAGGCCCTCGCCGTGCAGGCGACCGCCGATGCGCGCGGCGCCGTCCTGCGCGAGCACCGGCCCGCGCATGCCCGCGCTCACCAGCTCGGCGGGGTGTGGTACGTAGGGCAGGTACTCGCCCCAGGGCCCCTGAGGCTCGGCGACGGGGTGCTGCGCGACGATCGCCCGGCGCCCGGCGTACTCGGGGCCGAGCCGCGCGTCGCCGTGGATCTCGCCGACGAAGTCGACGTCGCGCACGCGGACGAACGGCGTCGGTCGGTACCCCGGCATGCTCGCGAGCTTGCGGAAGTCCGCCCACTGCTCGTCCTTGGGGACGAACCGCACGCGGTACCCATCCTGCTTCGTGTCGACCGGGATGATGATGTCCTGCTCGGGATCGGTGGTGTGCTGCACGACGAGCTCGCGCACGCCGAGCAGCAGGTCCCACGGCGGAGCCTCGGCGCCGCCGGCTCGGTTGAGCCGCGCGAAGGGCTCGCCCCGCGGTGACGCGACCAGCCGCAGGTCGACGACCGATCCGACCTCGCCGTCGAACCCGGCCGGCGCGACCCAGCCCCACGGCGGCCGCTCGATCTCGACGTCGGCGTACGGCCCGCGATAGCCCGCGCGGAAGAACTCGTGGAGCTTGGGATTGAAGGGACGATCGGCGCCCTCGGCCTCGAACATCGCGAGGTGCTCGCCGAGCGTCTCGTCCGGGCTCTGGGCGGTGCCGACCTTGCCGACGAAGTGGTAGTCGGCCATCGGCACGTAGGGCTGGGTGCCGAGCTCGTAGTAGGCGACGAGCTTCTTGAAGTCGAGCTCGGGGTTGACGGGCTTGAGCCGCAGGACCTCGGGGCCGCCGCGGCCGGGCAGCACCTCGCGCGTGACCGGGATGCGCACGTCCCAGCTCGCGTTCTTCGCCAGCGGATCCTTGTCGCGCATGCGGAACACGACCTCGCTCGTGGTCTCGGTCACCTGCCACGCGGGGAGGATCACCGCGTTGTTCTCGGCGTCGAGCTTGGCCCCGAAGCCGAGGCCGCGCGGGTTGGCGCGCACGAGGAAGGCGTAGGTCTCGTTGTCCTTCAGCGGGCTGTCCTCGGGCAGCACGACGGTCTGGCCGACCTGCTGGCTCGGACGCAGGCCCCGCGAGTGGTGGCGCTCGAGCGGGACCTGATCGCCGGTGCTGAGGCTGACGAGTTCGGGCTCGGTCGCCACCGCGAGCGCGCCGGTCGACCCGAGCAGCCCGATGCCGACCAGCGGCGCGAGGATGGCGAGGCGCAGCGAGCCGCGCCCGGGCACCGCGCCCTGGCCGATGCCGCCGGCGATCGTCGCCGCGAGCACGCCCTCGGCGAGGGCATGCGCGACCCCGCCGACCACCGCGCCGGTCACCACCGGTCGCACGCCGAACGCCTCGTTGTAGGCGTCACCCAGCGCCAGCGAGAGCAGCAGCTCGTCCTGGAACACCAGCATGCCTGCGACGACGAGCCAGGCGAGCAGCGCCACCGGCACGGCCATCAGCGCGGCACGCCTCGCGCCCGGCACCGCGACGACGAGCGCCGCGAGCACGCCGAAGCCGATCGAGCCCTGCAGCGCGCGGACGCCCCAGGTCTGCTCGAGCAACACGCCGAGCTGCTGCCCGCCGAACACGCCCGCGATGGCGAGGGCCGCGGCGATCGACGCGAACGACCAGACGCGGCGCAGCAGCGGCTGCGTCGCCGGACGGGCCGGGTCCGCGGGCGCGCCGGCATCGACCGGAGCTCGGAGCACCGACTCGGCGAAGCGCCAGCCCATCGCGAGGAGCATCGCGATCCACATCCACACGATCGCGCCGCGTCCGCCCCACTGCACCGCGAGCGCGCCGGCCCCGAGGCCGCCCGCGCCGCAGCCGACGGCGAGCACGCCCCAGGGGATCGCCCGCGCATCGTCGCGTCGACGCGCGCCGGCGATCGCCGCCTTCAGTCCGCGCACCTGCACGAGGCCGGTCGCGAACACCAGCAGGACTCCGATCGCGAGGACCACGACGGCGAGCCAGGGCTGCCACAGTCGCGAGGCGAGGCTCGTGAGGGCTTCGATCATCGGCGTGAAGGGTAGCGCTGCAATCGAGGTGCCGGAAGCCCGCATCGCCGGTCTCGGCGACGATCCAGCCCCCCGCGGGCGGGGTGGACCGGTCGTCTGCTCACCGCGACGGGCACCGCGCCCCCGCCGTCGGCCAACTCGGTTGGCGATTTTCCACCGCGGGGCCTACCGCGCGGAGCGGTCGGCCCAGACGACCACCTCTTGGTGGGCGCTGGGCAGCTGCGTGGCGCGCAGGGTCGTGACGCCGGCGATCTCGCGCAGCTCGTCGAGCAGCGCGGGCAGGTCCTCGATCACGCCGGCGTCGTTGAGCTTGAGCGTCAGCAGCAGCCCGCGGATCGTGCCGCCGCGCAGCGTCATCAGGTGCTTGAGCCCGATCATCGCGCGGTGCGGCGCGACGTTGGCGTCGAGGACGAGCCAGTCGACCTGCGCCGGGAGATCGCGGGTCCGCACGCGCTCGGCGTGGATGCCGAGGTGACGGAAGCTGCCCTCGGCGCCGCGCCACCCGAGCACGCGGGGATCCATGCGCGCCGGGTCGATGCCGATGACGTTCGCGCCGCGCCGCAGCAGCGACATCGCCGCGCCGCCCGGCGCCGACCCGATCTCGACGACGACGTCGCCTGTGTGCAGCGGCAGGCCCGACCAGCCGAGCGCCTCCTCGAGCTTCGAGTACGCGCGCGACGGGACGTCCTCGGGGACCGGCACGCGACGCACACCGCCGGGGGCCGCGCCGCGCCACGCGTCGTGCAGGTGCCAGCCGACGAAGATCGGATCGGTGAGCCCCGGCGGCGGCCGCACGACGTCGAGCACGAGGTCGCCCGGCTCCGCCAGCTCGCGTGGGTAGGCGTGCGCGGCGAGGCGCGTCATCAGCTCGGCACGCAGCGCCGCGGTGCCCTCGAGGTCCTCGGGCGTCTCGTCGGGGTCGGCGGGATCGCGGGCGAACACGTGCACGCGCATCCGCGCCGAGGCGCCGGCGGCGGTGCGCTCGGTCACCAGCGCGAGGGCGTGCTCGACGATGCGATCGGTGGAGTCCGCGAACCCGAGGGATCGGCCGCTCGCGCGGGCGAAGATCGCCCGCGGCTCGGGCACGTCGAGCTCGGCCGGCACCGCGTCGGTGCGCATGGTGATGAGGCCCGGGCGCGAGTAGGCCAGGCGGAGGTCGGGCCGCGTGCGGGCCAGCTCGCGCTTGAGGTTGGGCATCGACCGCGGCAGGCAGGTCGCGAAGACGAACGCGGTCACGGCCGGAGTTGTACGGGGTCGACGCGCCACCGGGCAAGGCCGCCGGGCGTTCGCGCTCCGGCGGGCTCGCCTGCGGGCGTGTGGCGGATCACTCGATCGTCGAATCCTCGACCACGGGTGGCCCGCTGGCGACGAAGAACATCCCCGGGAAGCCCTCGCTCTCGAAGCCGAGGCTCGGGTTGCCCGACAGCACCGAGTCGCGCACGACGATCGAGCCGCTCTGGTCGTTGCTGGTGAAGAACACCGCGCCGCCCCCCTCGTTGGCGGTGTTGTCGCGGATGTCGACGCCGCACAGCGTCAACGTCATCGTGGTGCCGTCGTTGCAGATGGCGCCGCCGTTGCCACCGCCGGGCGTCCCCTCGCGGGCTGGGTTGGCGCCGTTGCCCGTCGCGACGTTGTCGCTGAACGTCGAGTTGAGCACGGTGTACGAGACGCCGATGCTGTTGATGCCGCCGCCGTTCGAGCACGCGTTGCCGAGGCCCTCGGCGCCGCCGAAGGTGCTGCCGACCACGTACAGCGGCAGGTCGTCGAACTGATCGAAGGCTCGGATCGCGCCGCCCCCGACGTCGGGCCCGACCTCGTCGCAGCGGTTGCGGAAGAACCGCGAGTTGACCACGCGCAGCCGCCCGCCGCGGGCGAAGATCGCCCCACCGCCGTCGGGATCCTCGCCGCTGGCGTCGCCGTCGACGAAGGTCAGGTTCTGCACGGTGAGGCGCGGGTGATCCTGGTTGTCGCACGTCGGCGTGGTCCACACCTGGGCCTCGTCGCACGTGTTCATGTAGAGGATGCGAACGTCGCCACCGCCACTCAGGGTCACCAGGCCGCCGCCGTCGATCGTGATGTCGGGGCCCTTGTCGTTGAAGACCTTCGCGGTGCGATCGAGGGTGATCGTCACCGGGTCGGGGCCGCAGTCGAAGGTGATGACGCCGCCGGCGGCCACGGCCGCGACGAACGCGTCGCCGGTGCAGCTCTCGGGCGTGCCGGTGCCGACCACCGTGGTCGGGCTGCTGCGCTCGGCGAGGCCGGCGTCGGCCGGGACCTCGCAGTTCCCGTCGGGGTTGCCCGCCGGTGGCAGGTCGTCGGGGAACGGCGGCTCGTCGCCGTCGTCCGCCGAGCCGGCGCTGGCGCTCGCGCTGGCGCTGGCGCTGGCGCTGGCGGATTCAGCACTCGCTGCGCCGTCGCTGCTGCCCGCGCCATCGTCGGCGTCGTCGGGGTCGTCCCCGCAGGCGAGCAGCGTCGAACACAACACGGCGAAGAGCGCGGGGCGGTGCATGCGTGGACTCCCAGCCCAACGGTATCGCGGTCGGGTCGCGGTGGACCAGGGGTCAGTCGACGAACGGACCGCGCTGGCGGATCGGCTGGCCGTGGGGCCGACCGCCGAGCCACAGCAGGCGCGTCCCCGCGGCCGCGCGGATCTCCGCGACCCCCGGCGCGAGCGTGACCGCGTGGCGGGCCGACACCGTCTCGCCGAGCAGATCGATCGCGCCGTCGAGCACGTAGACGAGCCCGTGGTGCGCGGTCGAGAGCTCCCGCGTGAAGCTCGCGTCGGCGAGCCACTGCACGTCGACGATGTCGACCTCGGTGTGCAGCCCGACCGGCGAGCCCGCGCCCGCCACGGTGCGCAGGCGCAGGCCATCGCGGTCGGTGACCGGCATGTCGGCGCCGGCGATGCCCTCGTACTCGGGCGCCATCGTCTTCTTGTCGGCGACGAGGTTGACCCACAGCTGCATGCCGCGGTTGCTCGGCCCGGGCCCGGGCATCTCGGAGTGCCGCGCGCCGCGGCCCGAGTTGAACCGCTGCGTGCCGCCGGGCCCGATCTCGGAGTCGTTGCCGAGGTTGTCGCGGTGGTGGAACGCGCCGGCGATCATGTACGTGAACGCCTCGAAGCCGCGGTGCGGGTGCTCGGGGAAGCCGGCGGGCTCGGTCACGTCGAAGTCGTCGAAGAGCACGAACGGATCGAGGTGCCGCAGCTCCGGGGCGGGGAAGAGCCGATGGAGCTTGGCGCCCGCGCCGTCCTCGGTGGCCCGCGCGGCGATGCGGGCCGTGATCGCGGCGAGGCCGTCCTTGGTCGCGGGGCGCACGATCGGCGTGCCCTTGCCCTCGCAGCCGACGATCGCGAAGGATGTCGCGGCGGCGGGGATCGAGCGGATGAGGCGGCGGCGGGTCCAGCGGGGTGCGGTCATCGTGCGCGCGTCCAGGTCGATCCCGAGGATGACCGAGGCCGGCCGCCTCGTCACGGGGCCTCGGCGCGGTACTGCCAGATCTCGCCGTCGGCGACCTGGTAGCGGCCGCACGCGGCGAACTGCAGCGCGCCGACCGCCCGGTCCTGGTAGCTCGTCCCCTCGACGTAGAGCGCGGACGGGGCGTCGAAGCCGGGTCCGACCAACGACATCGTCGCGCGCGTCGCGAGGTCCCAGTCGATCGGCTCCGCGAGCGTCGCGGCTGCGGCGATGCGCACCTCGATGCCCCCGGTCCCCGCGCTGCCTCGCACCAGCGCGAGTTCACCGCTGCTCGGCGCGACGAAGCGGCCGCGGAAGGTGTCGTCGAGGATCATCGCCGGCTCGGCGTGGGCCGACCACGGCGCGTCGGCCGGCTTGGCGTAGTAGGCGAGGCGGTTGTCGTCGGTCTCGGCGATCAGGTGCGCGGTCCCGCTGCGCGGATCGATCCACACGTCGGCGCCCGAGCGCACCGGCGCCCCGTCGACGAAGAGCGCGGTGAAGCTCGCGGGCTGGCCGAACTCGAACTCGATCGCCAGCGCACCGAAGCTGCCGTCGGGGTACGCCCCGGCGTAGGCCTGCCCGACCAGCATCGCCGACGACGGGCCGACGAACGCGGCGTAGACGTAGGCGAGATCGTTGTAGCCGGGCAGGGACGTGACGACCGGGCCGTTGTGGCCGCCGCCGTAGTCGTACGTGTACACGAACGACCCCGCGCCCCCGGCCTCGCCGACCGTGGTGAACCACACCAGGTGCGCCGGATCGGGCGCGCGCGCGGCCCCGACGTAGTTGCTGTTGGCGGGCGTGGAATAGGGGCCGCCGATCTCGACCGGCGCGCAGCCGGTGGCAGTCGCGGCATGGGTGTCGAAGGTGCAATGGACGAGGGCGTGCCCGATGACGTCGATCGCCCAGGTGTGGATCACGTCGCCGTCGAGGAGGCTCGCCGCGTTCTGCTGGACCCCGTCGGGCAGCGCCTGCATCCCCGCGGGGATCCAGACGTCGGCCTCGGCGTCGCGGCGCACGTAGTGGATCGCGCGGTTGTGCAGCACGTCCTCGCCGGCGTCGTGCACGAACCACACCGCGTCGTCGGAGCTCCGCATCAGCCCGCGCAGGTGCGGGCCCCACCCGCCGTGCATCTCCGGGTAGTGGCGGTTGAGATCCGTGATCTGCGTCGAAGCGAACTCGAGCGGCGGCGTCCCCCCGGTGGTGTCGCTGCCCGAGCTCGAGGTCCCGTCAGGCGCTCCGCGGGTGTCCGCGCCCGCGCTGGACTCCGCGCTCGACGAACCCTCGGAGCTCGTGCCGGTCGCAGAGCCGGCGCTCGACGTGGTCGCGTCGGTGTCCCCGCGCACCGTCGCGGCGGGGCCACACGCCGCGAGCACGAGCAGGAACGCGGGGCCGCGCATCGTCCCAGTGTAGGGCACCGCGACGCGGACGGCGGCCCGGAATCGTCGCGCGGCCGTCGGCGCCCGTGCTACGGTCCCGGCCAATGCGATTCCGCGTCCGTAGCTATCCGCTCGGCTTCTTCACCGGCGCGGCGGATCCCCGCGAGCTCGACCAGGTCATCAACGAGGCGTCCCAGGGCGGCTATCGGTTCAAGCGCGAGGAGGTCACGATCGAGCCGCGGCGCGTCGCGCTGATCCTCCAGGCGCTCGCGCTCAACATCGTGTTCAAGTGGGAGCCGGACGAGCCCGCCTACGAGTACAAGATGTTCACGTACCAGACCCGCCTGTTCACGCAGACCGTCGACGTCCGCGGCATGACGGCGGGGCTGAACGCCGCGGTCGCCGGCGGCTACGAGGTCGCGTTCGGGTTCAAGCACCTCACGCGGTTCATGGGCATCTTCCCCCGCGAGACCTACTTCTTCGTGCTGCGACGGCGCCGCGACAACCAGAACCGGGCGCTGTCGTACCGCTTCGTCGAGTGCAACTACCGCTTCTTCACGCGCACCCTCGACCCGGTGCTGTACGAGCAGACGCTGAACGGCGAGGGCGGCACCAGCCGGCACATCGTGTCGTTCCGCGACGAGCGGCGGATCCTCGGCATGTTCCGGCAGGTCGTGGCGATCACCCTGTTCGAGGATCCGCAGGGCGCGATCGGGGCCCACCCCGGCATGGGCGCCCTGCCGCCGGGGCAGCAGCCGATGCCCGGCTATCCGCCGCAGCCGGGAGTTCCGCCGCAGGGGTACCCGCCGCAGCCGGGCTATCCGCCGCAGGGGTATCCGCAGCAGCCCCAGGGCTACCCGCCGCAGGGGTATCCGCAGCAACCGCAGGGGTATCCGCCGCAGGGCTATCCGCCGCAGTGAGCCGCGCGGACGATCCGCCGATCGTCGATCACGCGCTCCTGGCCGCGGCGTGCCGCGTCACCCGGCCACCGCTGAACACCTCCATGAAGGTGTCGACCTGCGTGGCGATGATCGATTCCGACACGTGGATCGTCGAGCCATCCTCGGCGCCGTACATCGGGCCGGTGTAGGCGCCGAGCCAGCGGATGACCTCGAACGACGGCCAATAGTAGAGTTCGGGGAGGCGCCGGCGGACCAGCTCGTCGACGGCGACGCGCAGCACCGATTTCGACACGCAATCGGCGACGACCGCCGACGCGTATTCGAAGGTCGCGGTGAGCGGGACCGGGGACAGGGTGATCACGATCGTCGCCTCCGGCGCGAGCTGCCGCAGGGCCCCGACGATGTGCGCGAGGTTGTCGACGTTCTGCGCCACCGTCGTGGTGCGGAACTCGCAGCGCTGCAGCAGCGCGCGGGTGCTGAACGACGACGGCTTGGGGATCACGAGCTCGCCGGTGGCGCGATCGAAGAAGCACGGCGCCACGCCGACGGTGAGGATGATGATGTCGCTGGCGGCGATCGTGGCGCGGTGCTCGTCGGGGTCGCCGGAGAAATTGGGATCATTGGCGTGGTACTCCGCGATCGCGCGGGTCACCGCATTGTCCGCCCGGTCGACGACCCAATCGAGGTACTGACGATTCGCGAACGTACTATTGATGAACTCGCCGAACGTGGTGTTCCGGGCATCGACGCCGGCCTCGCGGAGCGCCCGCGCGACGTTCCCGGCGAAGCACGAGCCGAAGGTCGTCACCCGCGACCGGGGCGTGAGGGCCTTGGGATAGCGCTCGCGGGCGACGTGCTCGAGGATGGCCTCGCGGACGTCGCGGACGAGCTCGATGCGGTGGGGGTATCGCACGATGCGCGGCCGGGCCTTCGCGGCTGCGGTCACGCGCCCGAGGTCCTCGAGGTCGGCGAGCGCGCCGGCGTGGGTCGGATCGAGGGTGAGCACGCGGTGCAGCCGCTCGCGGGCCTCGTCGAACCGCTCGGCCTGGAACAGCGCCTTCGCCAGCTCGTGGTGGGCCTTGGTCATCGTCGGCACCAGGTCGGCGGCGCGGCGGAAGTGCGGCTCGCTCTCGATGTGCCGTCCCTGCACGCACGTCACGATCCCGAGGTGGAAGTGGGCCTCGGCGTGGTCGGGGTCGATGGCGATCGCCCGCCGGAACCACCGCTCGGCCTCGACGGCCTGCGAGAGCTGCTGGTGATCGATGCGCATCGCCAGCGTGCCGAGGCGGAAGCACGTCGACGCGTCGACGTCGATGAGCGCAGTGACCCGGAGCAGGGTGTCGAACGCGGCCGGCAGGTCGCGCATGCGCTCGTGGGTCTCGGACAGCAATCGCAGCAGGGGGATTTCCTCGGGGGCACGCGCGAGGGCCCCGCCGAGCCGCTGCTTCGCGGCGTCGAATTCGCGGGCCTGGAGCATCGCGCGGACCTCGTGGGCGACGTGTTGGCTGGATTGCATGGTCAATACCTCGGGGCCACCCACGGGGTGGCCGATGTGGCGCGGAGATCGAAGCTGACGCGGCGGCCGGTCTCGCCCGGCAGCCGCTGGGTCCGGTGCAGGACGTAGGTGTCGAAGAGGAGCATGTCGCCGGGATCGAGGCGCGGCGCCACGGTGGCCCACGGCGGGATCAAGTCGTCCCAGGCGCTCGCGGGATAATATTGATAGTCGGGCCGGTTCGCGCCGCCGTACAGGCACACCGGAAAGAATGATCGCAGCCGCAGCGGCACGACCTCGAGCCCGGGCGCGTGCTCGCCACAGGGCGTGAGCGCGGTCCACACGGCGATCGTCGGGTGCTCCCAATAGCCGGTGCGGGCGTCCTGGTGGAAGGGCAGCACGCATTGCTGCGCGGCGCGCTTGGCCCGGCCGTAGCCGAGGCTGCGATCGACGGTCAGCGGGCCGCCGAGCGCCTGCGCGAGGCCCTGCATCAGCGCGGCGTTCCCGAGGACGAGGTCGCGGATCTCGTGGGCGTCGAGCTCGCCCTCGAGGCCCCAGTGCCACATCGCGATCGGCTGGTCGCGGATCGGCGCGAAGGCGGCGGCGAGCCGCGGCGTCGCGTCGGGCGCGACGAAGAAGTGCAGCGGCACGTTGATCTCGTCGTCGCTGGCCGCGGGGACGTTCGCGGCCGAGGCGTCGGAGACGTACGCATGACGCAGGTTGTGCTCGAAGCGGGCGAGCATGCGCTCGCAGTCGAGGCGGGCCACGCCGCCGCGGATCACCGCGATCCCGTGGCGCTGCAGGATCGCGGCGAGCTGCTCGGGTTCGAGGCGCTCGACGTCGATCGTGTACGCCGCGGGGCTCGGCAGCTGCAAGGCGGCGAGCTCGTCGTCGCTCGGGTCGCGCCCCTCGAGCCGGCATCGGCCCACGGTCCGCAGGAATCGAGCGTCGGTCGCGAGCTCGTGGTCGTCGGGGATCCGCTGCCACAGCGGCACGGCGTCCGCGAGTCGATCGAGCTCGGCCAGGACGCAGCCGTGGCGCAGCAGCAGGGCGGGGTCGTCGGGCCAGCGGACGCGCGCGGCCTCGAGGAGCGCGGCGGCGGGCTCGAACGCGTGGTGGTAGCGGAGATGATCGGACCACCGCGCGGCGGCCTGCGGTCCCGGGGCGTGCGCGCCGGCCCGCGCGGCGCCGGTGCGCGCGGCCCCGTTGTCGCCGGCCTGCCAGGCCAGCAGGGCGCGGAGCACGACGGCGGCGGGATCCTCGGGGATGACGGCCGCGAGGCGATCGACCAGGGGGAGCCACCGCGCGAGGCGGTCCCACTCGCGCTGTCGGGCGCAGTCGAGGGCCGTGTCGACCACGCGCGCGGTCAGGTCGTGGGCATCGGCGGCGGACAGGGCCCCTTCGCGCTCGAGGGGATCGAGGCACATGGCCACGACGCGCTCGGCCTGGCCATGGATCGCCATCCGGGCCACGCGCAGCCAGCCCGCGGGGCCGCGGTGCCCGAGCTCGACGACACGGATCGCGTGGAGCGACGCGCGGCCCCACCGCTGCAGCTCGAGGTAGGCCTCGACGAGCGCCGCGTGGAGGGCCTCGGTCTCGCGGCGGCCGATCGCGGCGAGGAGGACCTCGACGCGGGCCGCGGGCGCGAGGCCATCGAGGGCGCGCGCGAGGGCGGTGGGGTCGTCGCCCTGGGACGCGAGCGCATCGGGGGTGGTCACCGCGTCGCGACGTGATCCGGGGCAGGCGTCACGGGCAGACGATGCCGAGGGATCGTCCTCGCGCGGCTCGACGGCAGCGGCGGCGCCCATGCTCGGCATGTAATGCGGTCCGGACCGGGTGCACCCGGCGTCGCGGCCGGAGCGTCGCGATTGCCCGGCCGGATCTGGGCCGCGCGACACTTCGTCATCGTTGGGCATCATCGGCGGCCCCGTCGCTGACAACGGGGCGAGTGCCCCCGCGATCGCCCAGCCCGGGCCCGCCCGCGGCGGCGCGGAGCGAGGTGTCGATGGCGCGTTCGCCGGTTCCAGGGTGGCTGCGGGCCGCGATGCCCATCCGTCCCGCTGGATGGAGGCGCGGCACGAAAGCTGCTAGCGTCCCGGCCGCCGTGGTGGCACCCGAGGACGAGGCCCTGCTGGCCCGCTCACTCGCGGGCGATCGAGCTGCGCGCCGCGCCCTCGCCGATCGCCTGATCGAGCCGATCCAGCGCGAGGTCGCGATCGCGCTCACGCGGGCCGCCGCCGGCAGCGGTCACGACGCCCGGCAGGAGGTCCGCGACCTGGTCCAGGACGTCCTCTTGCTGCTGTTCGAGCACGACGCCCGCGAGCTGCGGCGCTGGGATCCCGCCCGCGGCCGCGGTCTCGAGAGCTTCGTCCGCCTCATCGCCCGGCGTCGCGTGGCCCGTGTCGTCAGCCAGCGTCGGGGCAACCCCTGGGCGCTGGTGCTCGTCGACAGCGAGCTGCTGCCCGAGGAGGACGGCGGCTCCGATCTCCTCGCGCAGCTCGAGCAGCGCAATCAACTCGACGCGGTCCTCCTCGCCCTGCACGCGCGGATGGATGATCGCGATCACGAGTTGTTCGAAATGTTGTTTGTCGAGGAGCGCGATCCTGCCGAGGTCGCGGCGGCGATGGGTTTGTCGCGGGGGGCCGTGAACGCGTGGGGCTATCGCATGCGAAAGCTCGCACGCGCCCTGGCGGCGAGCGCGGATGCCACGACGTCATCCGCGGATGACGTTGCGTCAACGGGGGAGGTGGAGCGTGGACGATGAGCTCCTGCGCGCGCTCGGTCGCGCGCAACGACACCAGGATCCCATGCCGACGCCCGTGCCCACCGACCCCAACGCGGAGACGCCCGGTGCCGCCGATGCGTTGACGCGTCCGCTGGACGAGGCCGAGCGCGCGAGTGTGTTGGACGCGGTGTTCGGGCAGCTCGACGCGGAGCCGCCGGCGGACGCGGGGGTCGAGGGCGCGCCCGCGATCGCGATCGCGTCGGACGTCGCGCCTGTCGTCGCGCCCGTCGTGGTCGTGCCGTCGTCGTCGCGCGGCCGCGTCATGGGGGCGGTCGCGGTGCTGGTTGCGATCGCCGCGGTGCTGGTGCTGTGGTTCGGGCGGCCGACGGCGCCCGTCGCCGAGCTGCCCGCGTATGCGCTGACCGAGCTGCGCGGCGGGATCTCGGAGATGCGGTCCGAGCCGGGCGCGGTGGATCGCGTGGTCGATCTCCCGCGGCGCGGGAAGATCGAGCTGGTCGTGACGCCCGCGGTGGCGTCCGCCGAGCCGCTGGTCGTCGACCTGATCGCGCAGGGCGAGGGGCGGGCGGCTCGGATGGCGCGGGTGCAGGCGGAGACGTCGAAGAGCGGCGCCGTGCGGTTGTCCGGGGTGCTGACGGAGATGATCGACCTCGAGCCTGGGGCGTGGACGATCACGGTGGTGGTGTCGCCGGCCGCGGCGGCGCCGGGGGATGTGGAGGAGGCGTTGACGGGGGCGGCGGGGCGGCGGGTGGTGTTCCGCGTGAAGGTCCGCGCGAGGGAGTGACGCGATGCGATGCGTCGCGTCGGGTCGCTGGCTGCTGCTCGCGTGGATCGGCGCATGCGGGGGCAAGGACCACGTGCCGCGCTCGCAGGCGAATGTTGCGGCGCCTGTCGTGGGGACGCCGGAGGTGTCGACGCCTGCGTCGCCTGTCGTTGGCGACGCGGCGCCGACCCGCGCGGTGGTGGAGCTCGTCGGGGATCCGCTCGACGGCTATCCACGGCTGCAGGCCGGCGACGGGCGCACGCTCTGGGATCTGCACGCGGTCGGTGATCGGATCTACCTCGGCCACGGGGATGCCACGGCGAACACCGGGCCGACCGACGTGATCGCGCTGCACCTCGCGACCGGGGATTTCCGCGTCGAGGCGACGCTGCAGGAGGAGGCGATCATGTCGTATCGCCAGCACGGCGATCGGCTGTTCCTCCCCGGCGTGGATCCGGTGGGCAGCCCGGACGATGGTGCGATCTACGTGCGTCGGGATCCGGGCCGCGACGGGGAGTGGACGACGCTCGTGGTGCCGGACGCCGTGCACGTCTCCGACGTCGCGGTGCACGACGGCCGGCTCTTCGCGGCCACGCAGCGGCAGCCGAACGTCGCGGCCGTGGTCGAATCGGCGGACGACGGCGCCACGTGGCGCACCCACGTCGTGCCGGGCTGGCGCGCCAACGCGTTGTTCGAGCTCGACGGTGCGCTGTACGTGGGCACGTTCGGCGGCGGGGCGTCGCGGCTCGAGGGCGGGGCATTCCGGTGGGTCGCGAGCCCGTTCGGCCCGAGCGCCGCGGCCGGGGCCCCGAAGCTCGAGGCGGACGTCGATCGCGAGCTGCAGGAGACGGTGATCGATCGCGTGGTGACGTGCGCGGGCGCGACGTGGGCGATCGTGCTGCACGGATCGGTGGGGTACGGATACGGGAGCTCGTCGCTGTACCGGTTGGGGGTCGCGACGGGGGAGGTGACGCGGGAGCGGGCGAGCCTGGATGGGCGCGTGACGGATCTTTTCGTCTGGGAGGACCGCTGCCACGCCGTCGCGAACGTGGAGCTCGAGCAGGGGTGGTTGGTCCGGGTGCTCGCGGCCGGAGAGGGCGGGGAGTGGGAGACGCTGGTGGAGGCCGAGGCGCCGGCGATCGCCCAGTCGGGGACGCGGGTGGGTGGGGATTTCTACTTCGGGCTGGGGTGCTTCGGGGGGTGTGGGCCGGGGAGCGGGGCGGTCGCTCGGGTCCGCGGCCCGGGTTGACGGGGCGACGAAAACGGGCGCGCAGCGTCGCGGGCGCGGGCGCGGGTGCGTTCGTCGACGGCGCGTCAGGCTCGCCTGGGAATCGGGTAGTAACGAGGCCTGGACCGGATCCGACGCTTCGGGTTCTTCGTGTGGATGGCCTCCTGCGGAGGTGAGCCCGATCTCGCTCGCGAAGCGGTCGCGACGCCCGAGGTTGCGACGAGCGCCGAAGCAGAGGACAGCGCGGCGGAGGTGGAAATCGAGTGGGCTGGTTGCTTCGACGAGACGTCCCGGGTCTGCCATCTCCACCGATCGGCGACGGGACACCAGCTCCGGTTCTGGAGCAGCCGCGCCGAGGTGCCGACCCTGGTCGAGGTCGACGGTCGCGTCGTCGACGTTCTGGGCGAGGACATCGACGGCGGCAGGCTCGTCCGGCTCCAGCTCGCGGACGGCGATCGCCGCGTCGAGGTGCGATACGGCGACCGCCTGCTCGCGGCGGTCGACGTGATGTGGCACGAGGAGTCGGCGGCGATGAAAGAGCTCGGCCGGCTGTTCGCGGCGAAGGACTTCCGCGGCGCCTGTGCAGCAGTGCGGCAGGCACCTGATCTCCATCTGCATCCGGTCGAGGTCATTCGGCAGTTCCACCAGCGCGGTGGGTGCCGGGGCGCGCTCGGGGTGACCCCGCAACGGATAGCGTACGCCGCTGCGGCGGAGTTGGCCGCGATGCACGGCTTGCCGATGTCTCACGCGCGGGCGGCCATGGGACTGCTGGCGCTCTGCAGCGAGGATACGAAGGATGAAGCGTGCGCGGAATACTGGATCAGGAGGATTGAGGGGACACCGCGTAGAGAGAGCGGGGTGTGGGTTGACTACGTCAAGGGGGTGCAGCACTTGAGGCGTGGTCGGTGGCATGATGCGCTCGCCGCGGCGAGACGCGCAGAGCTCTGGGCCGCGCGGCTTGGGATGCTGGCGGAGCAAGTACAGGCCATCGAGCTGTCCGTGAACGCATTGGCGGAGGCTGGTCGGGTCTCCGACGTCGACGAGGCGACCAGACGCCTCCTGTCCGCCTCCAGAGAACTGGAAGATCCATGTCTGCGCGCGGCGATGATGAACAACGCCGCGGCAGCTCGACAAGTTCTCCTCCGGTCGGGGGTCGATCTGGATCCGCCGATTGATTGGATGGATGAAGCTGTCGACACGTATGAGCAGGGAAAATGTACCGATCATACCGATGTGATGGTCGCGCGGATTGGTTTCGTGTACGCACTCCTATCCGCCGGAGAAGTCGACGAGGCCGAGCGGCAGTTCTCCGAGATTCGAGTGAGAGGCTCATCGCGGGCGTCCGCTGCCTATGCGGAAGAGATTGAACTGCTCGGCCTTGCCCTCGCGCTCGAGACGAACCGGTGGGATCGCTACGCCGGTGATGCGTTGCTGCCAGTGGCGGAGAACGGGGGGCTGCAGAATGCTTGGTATCGTTCGGTGTTGACTGCCCAAGCGCTCGAGCGATTCGGGTTCCATGCCGCGGCGCTGGAGGAGTGGTCTGCGGCTGAGGCAGCGCTGGATGTCGAGAACGAAGCGATGCCTGTGTCGTGGGGACGTGAGTACCTCACGACGTCGAAGCTGACGAGCGCCGTGGGCCTTGTTGAGGCGAGGCTGGGACTGAGAGACCTGCCTGGAGCTCTCTGTGCGGCGCGTCGCGCACGGTCTAGGGCGTACAGCGCCGTCGCGGGACGAGGAGGACGCTCGGCGCCGCCGGACATCCGCGAGTTCCAGGCGTGGGTGCGGGCGCGGAACGCCGCGGACGCGGAGGCCCGGGAGGACTGGAGGTACTCGGCTCGGGAGGTCGAGCGCCGACGGGCGGCGCGTCGGGTGCAGGCCGACGCGTCCTTGGAGGCTGTGCTCGGGCGGCAGCGCGAGGGCGGTGACGACCCGTGCTCCGGGCTCCGTTCCCCGGCCGATGGCGAACTGATCGTCGTCCTGCTCCCCGCCGAGGACGACACCATCGTCATTCTGGAGGGCCGAAACCGGCTGCGAGCGTTTCGAGCGCCCGCTGTGCCCTCCGGCGAACCAGAGGTCGCGGCTTGGGCCGAGAAGTTGGCGTCCGACATAGAGAACGAACTCGAGGCTTCGACAGCGATTCGGGTGCTGCCGGTGGGGCGTGCCTGGACGGCGCGACTGCACGCCGTTCGATTCCACGGTCGTTACCTCGGCTGGGAGAAGGCGGTGTCCTACGGACTAGATCTGCCCCCCCTGCGAGGGCAGGCGGACGGCCGGTCGGCGATCGTGGTCGCAGATCCGTCTGATGACCTTCCAGCCGCGAGACAGGAGGGGCTCGCCGTGTCTGCGACCCTCCAGCGCAAGGGTTGGACAGTGACCGAATTCAATGGGGCGGATGTACGCCGGGAACCGGTACTGTCGTCGATGGCTGAGGCGGATCTCTTCTACTACGCGGGGCACGGTGTTCGGCGGGGGGAGGACGGCTGGGACAGCGCGCTCCTGCTCGGCAGCTCTGAGACGGTCGGAGTCCACGATCTCCTGTCCGCGGCGTCCATGCCGAGGTTCGCTGTGCTCGCGGGTTGCGAAACCGGGGCAGTTTCGGCGTTCATCGCCGCTGCTGGA
>LNFM01001612.1_pt1 | contig 50323 bp, 44 predicted proteins | sample 596031 | NCBI WGS metagenome assembly LNFM01 (sample SAMN04254537, study PRJNA301005) | activated carbon metagenome | isolation source: dual media filters at the Ann Arbor, Michigan drinking water treatment plant | place: USA: Ann Arbor | reverse complement strand
GATCCACCCCTACCCGCGCCACTGCGCTACGTGTAATCTCCGTCATGACTTCCCCTTTCCTCTCAGATTGAACTTCCGCGAGTCAATCTTGGTAGTCTCGTCAGCGGGCACAGGACGCGTCCGTCACTTGACGCAGGAGTACCATCTCAAGATGGGTATCGCTACCGGAACCGTCGTCGCTGGAAGAGTGCATGTTGAGGGCGTCGCGCTCCCGGAAGGGGCTGTCGTCACGGTGCTCACGCCAGACGCTGCGGGCGAAGTGTTACTCGACGCCGCCGACGAGGCGGCATTGCTTGAGGCCATCTCAGAGGCAGAGCTTGGCGAGACCATCTCCGCCGAGGAACTGTTCGCCCGCTTGGACAAGCGCGCCGAACAGTGAGCCTGCGGGTTCGCATCAAAGTCAGCGCGGCCGACGAGATCGAACGCGCGCTTGGCCGGCGTCCGTCGAATTCAGATCGACCGGATCCACCATCACGTCTACTACCGCGTCATCGGAAACGAGCTGGTAGTGCTCCGGTTCTGGCCCTCGCAACGCCTGAAGCAACCGCGCGTGTAAGCAGTGCAGCCCAACTCACATGAGACGGACTGCCACCGTAGGAATCGTACCTAGGCGGTCAGCGTCGGCTCATTCGGGGATGGCGAGACGTGCCGACCTTGCTCTAGCGCGCTGGCGATTTCACACATCAGCGCCATGTCTACTTGGGTCGGGTCCCTGGGCACATCATCGTAGTGACACAGGGTGCCCAGGAATTCACCCTCTGGCGTCAAGATCGGAATGCCGCAATAGGCGCGTACAGACTCCCGAGAGACATGGCCATCCAACCGCGAGTCCGCGAGTGAGTTCGCCGTCACGAAGGGCTGCTTGGCATCACGCGTGAAGGCGCAATACGAAGCGGTCGCCGAGACCTCTTGTGCGAGCAAGACGTCCGGTTGTGTCCGGTCATAGAAGATGGTGGAGCTCGCGCGATCACCGTTCAAGCGAAAGAGCGCGATGTATCTGTAGTCAGTCTCTGACAGCACATCGGCCAGCGCCGGCCGAAGCCCGCTGGTAGACAGGATTGCCGAGAACCGAGTGAACCGTTCGCGTGTCCGTTGTGCAGATGTGTCCAAGTGCGCGCTCCCGGTTAGGCCATGGGGATTATGGGAGGCACGTAGCCGCCCGAGCCGAGGCCTTTGCCTCGGCACACCGCGCTAGTTCCCGTTGCGTGGGTTGGGTCGGTCGCCGCGGTGGTTGTCGCGGTTGCCCCGATCGGGGCGATCCGGGCGGTCGCCACGGTCATTGCGCGCCCCGCCGTAGCGCCCGTCACCCGAGCGCTCCGTCGGCCGGCGAATCTCGTCGTTCCCACGACTACGCCGATCGTCTTGCCTCGCGGCGGGGCGAGCCACGGGTGCGGTGACGAGTGCAGGTGCAGGTGCCGGTGCGATCACAGCCGGGGCGGCCTGATCCGGACGGTTGGCTCCCTCGCGGCGCCGGTCACCCCGTTCGCTCCGTTCGTCCGGTCGGCCACGATCGCGGCGGTCTGGCCGGGCATCGTCTGGCCGACCGTTGAAGCGAGGTGGCGGGCTTGAACCTCGATCGAACCCGCCTCGGTCGGTACGCGACTGCGGTGGCGCATAGACAGGTCGGTCATCGCGACCTCGTCCGTGGTAACGGTCCGAACGTTGCGGCCGGTGCCACTCGCGCTGATGGCGCGGGTTGCTTCGATACATGGGCACATACCGATCACGCGGGCTCAGCGGGTACCAGTTGCGCCGGCCGCCGCCTCCGATCAGGATGTCGATGTTGATGCCAGGGCGATAGACCGGCGGCCTGCCGACCCAGCCAACCAGCGCCGGCGAATAGACCGGCCGCGCCACGTAGCGCCCGGGCGACCAGGCCCAGAGCGGGCCGCGCTGCACCCAGCGGCCATAGTGGAAAGGGGCGAAGCCCCACGGCGAGGCATCGACCCAGGTCCAGCCCCAGGGTTGCACCCAGGCCCAGCGGCCGGTGGTGTAGGGGGCCCAGCCCGATGCCACACCCACCGGGATCCACAGCGGGCCGTACTCGGGGTCTTCTTCCCAGCGGCCGTGGCGATCGAGCTCTTCGGCCCCGGTCATCTCGGGAGAGACGTAGCGCTGCGAGATCGAGGCGGCGCGATCGATGCGGTCACGCTCGTTGTTCCAGGCCGCGAAGGCATCGCGTTGGGGCTCGACGATGGCGTACTGTGCTCGGCCGTTGCCATCGAACAGAAACTCCGCGCGCTGGCCCGTCTCCACCGTCAGCGCCTGCTGCTGGCCTTCATAAAAAAGCTGGCCACTCAGCGCGGTGGCCTGGGTTCGGCTGCCAATGCGGTCAAAGCGGTAGACGCCAGGCCGATCGGTGCGGAATTGGCCCTCGTCCGTGACCAATTCGAACTGCTGCGCCCATTCGCTGTCGCGCAGTTGCACCTGCGCGGCGCCGCGCTGCAACTGCAGCAACAGGCTGTCGTCGTCCAGGCGCAGCAGTTCGAGTTCGGTGTCGCCATCGAGGCGCACCACGGTCGAGCCGACACGCAGCTCGGCGCGTGCCGCGCGGTCGGTGGACAGGCGATCGCCGGTGGTCAGCGGCCGGTTGCGCTCGGCAGTCACCCATTCGCGTTGCTCGGGGTTGTACAGCCAGACCTGACCGGTCACTTCGGACAGGCGCCCCGCGCGGCCTGGCGCAGCACCCTGCGCACTGTCCAGCGTGGAAACCGTGTAGCCCTCGTCGGTCTCGGCGGGCTGCGCCGTCACGGCGGTAGGCGTGGCCAGCAACGCAGCGCAAAGGGCAGGGATCGCCCAAAACGCCGCCGAGGCAGGAGGCGTGATTCGGGCCGTGGACATCGTGGTGGGATGGGTCATGAGCCTCTCAACGCCCGCTCTGGGAGCCGCGCCGACACCAACCAGCCGCTGCAACACAGCTTTACACGCCGCGCTCAAGCTGCTCAATCGTCGCCCCGGTCAGCCAGGTCGGGAAACAGCACCTCGGTGTAGCCAAAACGCCGGTGATCGCGCATCCGCATGGGGTACAGCACCCCCAGCAGGTGATCGCATTCGTGCTGGACAACGCGCGCATGAAAGCCGGTGGCTTCGCGCTCGATCGGCTCGCCGCGGGGATCGAAGCCGCTGTAGCGGATGTGCGCCACCCGGGGCACCACGCCGCGCAAGCCGGGCACCGACAGGCACCCCTCCCAGCCCTCTTCTTCCGCATCGCCGAGGTGCACGATCTTCGGGTTGATCAGCACCGTCTGCGGTACCGCATCGGCATCTGGGTAGCGCTGGTTGTGCTCGAAGCCGAAGATCACCACCGCCAGATCGACGCCGATCTGCGGCGCCGCCAGCCCAGCGCCGTTGGCTGACGCCATGGTGTCGAACAAGTCAGTGACCAGCGCGTCGAGCTCGCGCGTGTTGAAGGCGGTCACCGGCTGCGCCACACGCCACAGACGCGGGTCGCCCATTTTCAGAATTTCGCGCACGGCCATGGTTCTCTCCGCAGTGTTCCAGGCGACATGATGAACCTGTCTGCGCGGGCTGGCCAATGAGGGGCCGCCACCGCCCCACCCCTGATCGACAATCAGAGGGTGAACCACACCACTACAGCATCGGCGCCCCGTGGACTGACCGGCGTGCTCTGCCTGGCGGGCGCCACGGCCAGCGGCAAGACGGCGGCGGCGCTGGCGATGGCGCAGGCACTCGCCGACCAACAGCCACCGCAGCCCGTCGAGATCATCAGCGTCGACTCGGCGTTGGTCTACCGCGGCATGGACATCGGCACGGCCAAACCCACCGCCGCCGAGCGCGCCGCCGTGCCGCACCACCTGATCGACATCATCGATCCCAGCGAGGCCTATTCAGCGGCTCGCTTCGTGGGCGATGCCCAGCGCCTGATCGGCGAGATACGCGCCCGCGGCCACCTGCCCTTGCTGGTGGGCGGCACGATGCTGTACTTCAAGGCGCTCTTCGAAGGTCTGGATGCGATGCCCGCGGCCGACCGTGCGGTGCGCGCCGCCCTCGACGAGCTATGCGAGCGCCAAGGGCTGCATGCCTTGTACCGCGAGCTGCAGCGCGTGGACCCCATCACCGCCGCGCGCCTGCCGCCAGGAGACCGCCAACGCATTCAGCGCGCGCTGGAGGTCTATCGCGTGAGCGGTGCGCCCTTATCGTCATTCCATCAGCAGAAGGCCGCCGTCGAGACGCCACCGCTGATCTCGCTGGAGCCCACCGACCGCGCGTGGCTGCATCAACGCATCGAAGCGCGTTTCGCGCAGATGCTCGATGCGGGCCTGGTCGACGAGGTGCATGCGCTGATGCAGCGGGGCGACCTGCACGCCGACCTGCCCTCGATGCGCTGCGTCGGCTACCGGCAGACCTGGGAGGCGCTGGAGGCCGACGACCTGAGCGACTTGCCCGAACGCGGCATCGCGGCCACCCGGCAGCTGGCCAAGCGGCAGCTGACCTGGCTGCGCAGCATGCCGCAGCGCACCGTGGTGGCCTGCGACGCGCCGGACGCGCAAGCCCAGGTGGTGGCCCTGGCCTTGAGACACGCCGACCGCCTGATGTCGCCGGCAGCCTGAGCCGCAGGCGCGCAGCCGTCAGCGCGCAGGCGCCTTCGCGCTCGGCACCGCGACGACCACCCGCACCACCGTGGTCGGCCCACCTGACGAGCCCAAGGATCCGACGGCCACTTTCGAGGCCTGCGCGCCCCGACCCACCAGGTAGTCGCGCACACTGGCACCACGCTGGGTGGCGAGCGCTGCGCCCTTGCTCGCCGGATCACCCGGCGCGGCCACGGTCCAGCGGCCACCGCGTGTGGCGGGGCTGGCTGCCAGCCGGTCGAGCAGCGCCGCCAGCGGCGGCTTCACCACGGCGCGGGCCGGCTCGAAGCAAAAGCGCAGCGGCACCTCGGCGCGCAGGCTGCCATCGCGATCGATGGCCAGTGTCACCGGCGTGCCGTCGAACAGATCGGCCAGGCGCTGACGTTCCTGCGCCAGCGTGGGCGGCGACGACGAGACGCTGCCTGAAGGGCGAGGGGGTGGACTGGCGCAGGCCGTGACCAACGCGATGAAGCCCAGCACGACGACGCGGCCCACCCCATGAAAAACCGAGTCGCACGCAGGGCGCCCAGCGCGATGGGGAACAGTCGATGGCGCACGGTGCATGCGCCTCACTCTATCGCGGCGCGCGCGGGGCATCCATGCGTGATGGCGACAAGGCGTAACGGCCGCGGTGCACTTCAGGGGCATGCACCTGCAGCCGCGTCGTCCACCGCGGCTGCACCGACAATCGCGCCGCGCCATGTCGTACCGCCCGCCACCCACCGCCTCCCCACTGCTCGATGTTCGCGCGCTGTGCAAGCGCTACGGCGACGCGCCGGTGTTCTCGCAAGTAGATCTGCAAGTGCAGCGCGGCGAGTTCGTTGCGATCCTCGGCGAATCGGGCGTGGGCAAATCGACGCTGCTGAACTGCATCGCCGGGCTGGACACGGTGCAAGGCGGATCGGTGCAGATCGCGGGCACCGACATCACCGCCCTGGGCGAGGCCGCACAGGCGGTGTTTCGCCGCACGCACCTGGGCTTCGTGTTCCAGGCCTTCCATGTGCTGCCGCACCTGAGCGTGGCGCACAACGTCGGGTTGCCGCTGCTGTTGCAAGCCCAACCCGATGCCGCACGGGTGCAGGCGGTGCTGCAGGCCGTGGGCCTCGATGCACTGGCCGATCGCCTGCCGCAGACGCTGTCGGGCGGGCAGCTGCAGCGCGTCGCGATCGCGCGCGCACTGGTGCACCGACCCGCGCTGATCCTGGCCGACGAGCCGACCGGCAACCTCGACCCCGCCACCGCAGAGAAAGTGATGGACTTGCTGTCAGCGCAGGTGCGAGGCCAGGGTGCGGCCTGCGTGCTGGTCACCCATTCGCAGGCCGCCGCGGCGCGGGCAGACCGGGTGCTCACGCTGACGGCTGAAGGCATCGTCATGCGGGCCCCATCCGCTGCGGGCTGAGCCCATGCTCTCGCTGCTGACGCACCTGACCTGGCCCGAGTGGCGTCACCACCCGTGGCGGCAAGCGGCGGCGCTCTTGGCCGTGACGCTGGGTGTGGCGCTGGCGTTCTCGGTGCAATTGATCAACCAGTCGGCGCTTGGTGAATTCAGCGCGGCCGTGCGCTCCATCAACGGCGAGCCTGACTTCGAACTTCGGGGCCAGCGCGGCGGATTCGACGAGGCGCTGTATGCACGAGTCGCCCTGCATCCCGACATCGCACTGGCGAGCCCGGTGGTCGAGGTCGAAACGCAGGCACTGACGACAGACGATCAGGGCGCGGCCAAGCGGGTGCCCCTGCGCGTGCTTGGCATTGATGCGCTGGTCGCCGCCCCCCTGTCGCCGGCGCTGCTGCCCAAGCTTTTGGAGCGGGACGCGGCGTCGGCGCCCGATCGATTGGGACTGTTCGATCCAGATGCAGCGGCCTTGAACGCGTCGGCGCGGCAACGTCTCGGCTCAACCGATGTCGTGCGCCTGCAAACACCAGACGGCACCACCACGCTGCGAGTCCACGGCAGCGTGGCGGCCGGCGGCCCACCGCTCGCGGTGATGGACATTGCGGGCGCACAAGCGCAGTTCGGCATGCTGGGCCACCTCAGCCGCATCGATGTGCGGCTGAAGCCCGGCGCTGATCGCGAGCAGGTTGTCGCCTCGCTGCGTCTGCAGGACTTTGCCGCACAGGGTGTACGGGCCACCACCCCGGACGAAGCGGCACAACGCGTCTCGAACGTGTCAGGCGCCTACCGCGTCAACCTGACAGTGCTGGCGCTGGTGGCGCTGTTCACCGGCGCCTTCCTGGTGTTCTCGATCCTGTCGCTCTCGGTCGCCCAACGGCAGCCGCAGTTCGCATTGCTCGGCGTGCTGGGCCTGAGCGCGGCGCAGCGGCTGCGGCTGGTGCTGGCCGAGTCGGCGCTGCTCGGCGTGGTGGGCAGCTTGCTCGGGCTGGCACTCGGCACCGCGCTCGCCGCCACGGCCTTGAAGTTGCTGGCCGGCGACCTTGGTGGTGGCTATTTCCCGGGCGTCGCACCGACGCTGCACTTCAGCGTGCCGGCTGCACTGGCCTACGGCGCGCTGGGGGTCGCGGCAGCGCTGGTTGGCGGCTGGCTGCCGGCGCGCGAGGCGCAGCGATTGGCGCCAGCCCAGGCGCTGAAAGGCCTGGGTGATGCGACGGGCAGCGATCGCGCCCCATGGCTCGGGCCGGCACTGATCGCCACGTCGCTCGCGCTGCTGCTCGTGCCGCCCGTTTTCGACATGCCGCTCGCGGCCTATCTGTCGGTCGCGCTGCTGCTGATCGGCGGCATCGTTGGCGTGCCCGCAGGCGTGGGCCTGCTGCTGCGCGCGATCGCGCCGCCGGGGCAGGCGCTGGCGCTGTTGGCCGTCGAGCGCGCACGACATCAGCGCCAAACCGCCACCGTGGCGGTGGCCGGCGTGGTGGCGAGCCTGGCCCTGTCGGTGGCGTTGACGGTGATGGTGGCCAGCTTCCGGGACTCGATCACCACCTGGCTCGACACCGTGCTGCCGGCCGATCTGTACGCGCGCGCCGGCGCGTCGACCGGTGGCAGCGACGTGATCACGCTCGCGCCGGGCTGGGTGCGCGATGCCGCTGGCGTCGACGGCGTGGACCGCGTCGAGACACTGCGGGTGTCGTCGGTGCAAATCGATCCGACGCAGCCCGCGGTGGCGTTGATCGCGCGGCCGCTTGCGGACCCTGCCAGGTCGCTGCCACTGGTGGGTGAACTCGCCGCACTGCCGGCCGGTGAGACGGCCGCCTACGTCAGCGAAGCCATGGCGACGCTGTACGGCGCCGCGAGCGGAACGCGGCTCACGCTCCCCTTGCCCAACGGCGAGCACGCCACGGTGTTCGTGCGCGGCGTGTGGCGCGATTACGCGCGCCAGCACGGCGCGGTCGTGCTGGCGACCGGCGACTGGCTTCGGCTCACCGGCGACACGCGCATCAACGACCTCGCGCTGTGGCTGCAGCCGGGTACCGATGTCGCCACCGTGCAGCGGCAACTGCGCGCGTTGGCAGCGCCGCATGGCATGGACGGCGAGCTGATCGAGTTCGCCTCGGCGAGCGAGATCCGCGCGATCTCGCTGCGCGTTTTCGACCGCAGCTTCGCCGTCACCTACTGGCTGCAGGGCGTGGCGATCGCGATCGGCTTGTTCGGCATCGCAGCCAGCTTTTCAGCGCAGGTGCTGGCGCGTCGAAAGGAGTTCGGCCTGCTCGCGCACCTGGGCCTGACGCGGCGTCAGGTACTGACCGTGGTGACCGCCGAGGGCGCGGTGTGGACGGCGGCCGGTGCGCTGCTCGGCCTGGTGCTGGGCATCGCGGTGAGCGTGGTGTTGGTGAAGGTCGTCAATCCGCAGAGCTTCCACTGGACGATGGACCTGCTGCTGCCCTGGGCTCGGTTGGCAGCGCTGTGCGCGGCGGTGATCGCGGCAGGCACGCTCACTGCCGGCCTCGCCGCGCGTCGCGCCGCCGGCCGCGACATGGCGCTGGCGGTGAAGGAAGACTGGTGAGGGGGTGAGATTTGTTCGTGAGCGCTGCGGCGGGCCGCAGTGTTGCGCTCGTGTCCCCCGGGCCTGAAAAGACAGGCCCTCCTCCTTTACCTCGCTCCACACAGCGGTCCACCGCAGCGCTTCAACAACCACGGAGGCGTTCTGGGGTTGGGAATACCGTGGTGTGCGACAGTCACCCCTTGCCCTCGGCGGTGCCAGAGCACAACGCACGCATCAAGGCGGCGCAGTGAAGAGCTTGGCTGCCCGGCCCTTGAGTTCGAGCAGTTCGCTCGGCGTCACCGAGTACTTGCCGGTCAGCACGTCGACATCGACGCGAAACTCGATTTCCTTGCCGCGGTGCGAGAGCGTGCCCGAGGTGAACTCGTAGTCTTCATCGTCGGCAGGCAGGCCCTGCAGATCGATGTCGTGGTCCTCGTACTGGATCGAACGAATCTCGCCACTGGCCAGGTCCAGCGTTCCCGTGGACTTGATGATCGACTCGGTCAACTCATCGAACAGCGTGATCGGCACCATCAGATTCAAAATCGGCCCTCCCGGCACATGACAATTCGCCTGCCGCAACGTGCAGTCCGACCAGACAGACTTGCGAGGCGCGGCCGCCATTGTCGTCGCTTCGACGCCGATGCTGGTGCGATGACAGACTGCTCACTCTCTGCGAACACGCCCACTCCTGATGGCACAGATCACCTACACCCTGAAAGAAGCCGTGCACGGCGAAATGTGGATCAAGAAGAGTCAGTTCATCACCTGTGTGCAACCCGTCGCCGGCCGGGCCGAGGCCGTGGCGCTCGTCAACGACTTGTGGGCCTTGCACCCGGAGGCCACGCACATCTGCTGGGCGCTGATGGCGGGTGGCGAGTCGGCCGCGGTCGACGACGGCGAGCCGGGTGGTACGGCGGGCCGCCCGATGATGGAAGTGCTGCGACACCAGGGGCTCGAAGGTGTGCTGGCCACCGTGATACGGTACTTCGGCGGTATCAAGCTGGGCGCGGGTGGTCTGGTTCGCGCCTACAACGGTGCGGTGGCGCAGGCGTTGATCGGCGCCGAGAAGGTGCCACTGGTGCGGCGCAAGACCCTGCAGTGCAGCGTGCCGTATTCCATGGAAGGCCTGCTGCGCCGTGAGATCCAGACCGGCGGGCATGCACTGCAGGGCATCGTGCACGGTGACGACGTCGAGATGTCGATCAGCGTGGCTGAAGCGCTCAGCAGTGACTTTGTGCGCCACATCGGCGAGATCTGCCAAGGACAGGCGCGCTGGGGGCGCGACGGTGATGAAGCAGACCCGCCGCAACGCTGACGCATACTTCGACCTGCCGTAGCCCAGGTTGCCAGAACGGACTCGCGGACGAACCGATGTCTTCACTGCCACCCACCGAACTTCCTGCCGCTTCTTATTCCACTGCCGCCGTGGCACGGCGTCTGGGGGTTTCCATTCCGACGGTGCAGCGCTGGGTGGACCAGGGCTATCTGAAGGCCTGGAAAACCGTGGGCGGCCACCGCCGCATCGATGCCGCCAGCGTGGATGCCTTCATTGTCAGCCGCGACCTGCCAGAAGGTGTGCGAGCCACGGCCCAGAGCGCGCCCATCGCCCTGTCGGTGCTGATCGTCGACGACAACCCTGACGATCGCGACCTGCTGACCAGCCTGATCGAAACCGCCCTGCCGGGTGCAGTCGTCACGCTCGCCGAAAACGGATTCGAGGGACTGCTCAGCGTCGGCCAGAAGGCGCCCGATGTGCTGATCACGGACATCATGATGCCGCACATGAACGGCTTCGAGATGCTGCGCCACATCGCCACCCAGCACACCGAGCGGCCGGCCGTGGTCATCGCGGTGTCAAGCCGCACGCCGCAACAGTTTGCCGAGATGGGCACCCTGCCCGCAGAGGTGCAATTCATCCCGAAGCCGATCGACGCGTCGTCCTTCGTGGCCACCTTGCAAGCGGCCGTGAGCAACGCCACACGGCTCCCGCACTGACAACCGCCGATGGGATCCGCCATGCGGAGCCTCCGCTGTCTGGCTGCTACGGCTGGCATCGCGCGGGCCGCCATGGCGGCCCAGCCGCACTGACCCCATGACGCGTCGCCGCCTGTCCTTTGCGGTCGTTCTGATCGCGGTCCTGGTGGCGGTGGTCACCGTGGTCCTCGGCTCGTTCGCGACGCTGGCGTACCGGCACGAAGCCCGCGAACACTACGAACGGCTCCAGGGTGACCTGGCCTCGGCAGCCGATCAAATGGCCGTCGCGCTCGCCTTGCCGATGTGGAACATCGACAACGCGCAGTTGCGCAGCATCGTCGGCAGTGGCATGAACGACCAGGACATGTACGCCATCGAGGCCAAGGCCAACGACCAGCATTACCTGCTGGTGCGCGACGCCCAGTGGCGGGCCGTCGAAGGCAAGGCCGTGCCGGCTGCCGAAGACCTGGTGGTTCAGGAGCGCACGGTGCAGCACAACGGCGAAACCATCGGACAGGTGCGGCTGTACGCCTCGCCGCGATTCGTCGTGCAAGACCTCGAAGGTTGGCGAAATTCCGCGCTGCTGTTCATCGTGGCCCTGGACATCGGCCTGGTGCTCAGCCTGGCCGCCATGCTGTGGTGGTTCATGCTGCGGCCGATCAAGGCCCTCGAACACTATGCCGCGGCGGTCGAGGCCGGCGGCAGCCCGGCTGCGCCCGAGCGGGTGCTGTTCTTCGGCGAGCTGGAATCGCTGCGCGACTCGATCAGCCAGATGATCGAGATGCTCAACAGCCGCTACCACGCGCTGCGCGACAGCGAAGAGCGACTCAAGCTCGCCACCCAATCGGCGTCCATCGGCGTGTGGGACTGGAACGTCGTGACGGGCGACCTCTCGCTTGACGACGAGCTTCAACGCATCTACGGCATGGAGCCGGGCGAGTTCAGTGGCCGGGTCGACAAATGGTTCGAACTGCTCGAACCGGAGGCGGCCAGGAAGCTCCGGGCTGAAGTCCAGCAGACCTTCGACACCCACCAGCCGTTTGACACCGAGTTCGAGTTTCCGCGTCCGGACGGTGACGTGCGCATCCTCGCCTGTGGCGGCACCGTCACCCGCGACGCAAGCGGCCGGCCCGTGCGCATGGTGGGCGCCAACTTCGACATCACCGAGATGCGCAAGGCAGAACGCGCGATCAGCCAGCTGAATGCCGAACTCGAGCAACGCGTCGAGGAGCGCACCGGGCAACTGATGACGGCCATCGATGAGGTCTCGCGGGCGCGCGACCAGGCTGAATCGGCCACCCGTGCCAAGAGCGAGTTCCTGGCCAACATGAGCCATGAAATCCGCACACCGATGAACGCGGTGATGGGCATGACCGAGCTGGCGCTGCGCGGCGACCTGGCCCCGAAGCAACGCGACTACCTGACCAAGGCCAAGTCGGCGGCCGAGTCGCTGCTGGGCGTGCTCAACGACATCCTCGATTTCTCGAAGATCGAGGCGGGCAAGCTCGACATGGAGCACCGAGCCTTCGCGCTGAAAGACGTGCTGCAGCAGGTGGTCAATCTTGTGGGTCTGCGCGCACAGGAGCGGGGGCTGCGCTTGCAGTTCAGCGTCGATGCGCAGACGCCGGCACGGCTGGTCGGCGACCCGCTGCGGCTGGAGCAGGTGCTGGTCAACCTGTGCACGAATGCGGTCAAGTTCACTGAGCAAGGGGCCGTGCGGCTGACGGTCGAGCCAGTCACCCCGCCGCCAGACACCGGCTCGACGGTGCTGCGTTTCTCGGTGCAGGACAGCGGCATCGGGATGACGCCGGAACAGCTGGCCGGCCTGTTCCAGCCTTTCAACCAGCTCGATTCGTCCACCACGCGCAAGTACGGCGGCACCGGGCTGGGTCTGGCGATTTGCAAGCGGCTGGTCGAGCTGATGGGGGGTCAGATCAGCGCCACCAGTGAACCTGATCGCGGCAGCACCTTCCATTTCACCGCCGCCTTCGGCATGGCCGAGGCATCGGCCGCCGAGGCACCAGCGGAGCCGCGCCGGGCGGATGACAGCGCGTCGTTTGCTGCGCTTCGCGGGCGGCATGTGCTGCTGGTCGAGGACAACGAGCTGAACCAGATCGTGGCCTCGGAACTGCTCAGGGACGCGTGCGGCATGCAGGTGACGGTGGCGGCCTCGGGCCCGCAGGCGCTGACCCTGCTCGCGGGCACGGCCTTCGACATCGTCCTGATGGACGTGCAGATGCCCGACATGGACGGCTACGAGGTCACGCGGCGCCTGCGCAGCGACCCGGCCCATGCCGGGTTGCCGATCATTGCGATGACGGCCCATGCGCTGGCAAGAGACCGCGAAAAATGCACCGCCGCCGGAATGAACGACTTCGTGCCGAAGCCGTTCGACCCGCAGGAACTGTTCGGCGTGCTGAACAAATGGCTGCAGGGCCCGTCCACGCCTGTCGACGTTGCCCCACGCGACAGCGAACCGGCCGTTGGCGTGTCGGTCGAGGCCGGCCTGAAGAGTTGCCTGGGCAAGGCCGACCTCTACGAAAAGATCGTTCGCCGTTACCTGACCACCCGCACGCAAATGCCCGAGGAGATCCGGGCCGCCCTGCAGGCAGACGACCGCGCGACGGCCGCCCGGATCGCGCACTCGCTGATCTCGACGGCCGGCATCATCGGTGCCATGGCCATGTCGGCCACGGCCCGCGACCTGCAGCGCGCCATTGAGGCTGAAGATGCCCCACGCACAGCCCATCTGCTGGGGCAGATCGCGTTGCAGCACACGGCCGCCTGCGCCGACCTCGAGGCCTACCTCAGCCGCCTGTAACCGTTCGGCCTCGGCGCACAGCCGACGGCGCGGGTTCAGCCGCTGATCGACACCCCAGGCAAGCACACACCCGGGCGCTGATTTCGATTGGCATAAATGTGCAATTTATTCATTATTTATTTATTGATCATATTAAAGTCCAGCCTCCACACTCCGAAACATCCAAGCAAGGGCGCACCACATTGGCGCACCACTGCGGCGATGCCGGTACCTCCGGCAGCCACTTTTCAACCGTTTCGGAGACAACGCCCCATGAACGCCTTCAACAACCTTCGCATCGGCATGCGGCTCGGCATCGGCTTCACGCTGCTGATCGCGGCCGTCCTTTTCGTCGCCCTGTTTGCGCGTCTGACGCTGGGTAGCGTCAAGGAAGAACTCGATGTGCTGACCGGCGACCGCGTCGTCAAGGTCGAGCAGGTGAACAGCATCATCGACAACGTCAACGAGATCGGCACGTCCGTGCGCAACATCGCGCTGCTGAACGACACGCAGAAGATGCAGGCGGAAGTCGCCATCATCACGGCAGCCAAAACAAGAAATGCCGAGCTTTACAAGGTGCTGGAGGACACCATCCAGTCCGAGAAAGGCAAGGCAGCGCTGAAGGCCGCGTCCGAGGCACGCAGCGCCTACAACCCACTGATCGAGAAAGCCGCCGAACTGGGCCTGGCGAGCAAGCAGGCAGAGGCCACCGCCATGCTGCTGGGTGAGCTTCAAGTGGCACAGAAACGCTACATGGGCACGCTGAGCGACCTCATCGTGCTGCAGAAATCGTTGATGGCGGAATCCAACGAAGGCGTCAGCCAGACGGTGACATCGGCCAGCATGTTGATGATCACCATCGCTTTGGTGACTGGCCTCACTGGCGCGATGCTCGCCTGGGTCATCACCCGCTCGATCACTGCGCCGATCCGGCAAGCCGTCCAGGTGGCCGAGACTGTGGCCGCTGGCGACCTGACCTCGCGCATCGAGTCACAGTCCAAGGACGAGACTGGCCAGTTGCTAGGCGCACTGCGGAAGATGAACGACAGCCTGGTGGGCATCGTCAGCTCGGTGCGCAACAGCTCCGACTCGATCGCCACCGGCTCCAGCCAGATCGCGGTGGGCAATGCCGACTTGAGCCAGCGCACCGAAGAGCAAGCCTCGAACCTGCAGCAGACCGCCGCCTCGATGGAGCAGCTGACGCAGACCGTCAAGCAAAACGCCGACACCGCACGCCAGGCGACACAGCTGGCGGGCTCGGCCTCCACCGCAGCCACCCAAGGCGGCACGGTGGTGGCGCAGGTGGTCTCCACCATGGGCGAGATCAGCGACAGCAGCCGCAAGATCTCCGACATCATCGGCGTGATCGATGGCATCGCGTTCCAGACCAACATCCTGGCGCTGAACGCCGCGGTGGAAGCCGCCCGTGCCGGTGAACAAGGCCGCGGCTTCGCGGTGGTGGCCTCTGAGGTGCGCAGCCTGGCGCAGCGCTCGGCCAACGCCGCCAAGGAGATCAAGACCCTGATCGGCGCCAGCGTCGAGAAGGTCGAAAACGGCTCGAAGCTGGTGCACGAGGCCGGCCAGTCGATGGGCGAGATCGTCAGCCAGGTCAAGCGGGTCAACGACCTGATCAACGAGATCAGCGCATCGAGCGTCGAGCAGAGCACCGGCATCGGCCAGATCGGCGATGCGGTCACCCAGCTCGACCAGGTGACGCAGCAAAACGCGGCACTGGTGGAAGAAAGTGCGGCAGCAGCCGAGAGCCTGAAGCACCAGGCGGCCAACCTCGCGCAAACCGTCGCGGTGTTCAAGCTCAGCGGGAATCAGCAAGCGTTCGCGCCGGCATCGCACAGCGCCTCCACAGCCAGCAAGCCGAAGGGTGCCGCCCACATCCAGGCCCGCGTCGCCAACCTGGTTCGCCCGGGGGCCAAGCGCACGGCAGCGCCTGCAAATGCACCTGCAAATGCGCCTGCTGAGTCCCCGCAAACCGCTACTGCGGCTGCCGGCAGCGACGACTGGACCAGCTTCTGAGCCAGCGAGAGTAGCTCCGGCCCACGGGCCGGGGTGTCACACCCACTCACCAAGGAATCACGATGTCCACAGACCTGATGGAAGCGCCCGCACGCGCTGCGGCCGCCGCTGAACCGACCGCTGCACCAGCGGCCTGCAACACCCCCGACGCGATGAGCGGCGTCAATGAGTTCCTGACCTTCCGCCTCGGCAGTGAAGAGTACGGCATCGACATCCTGCGCGTGCAGGAGATCCGCTCGTTCGAGCAACCCACCCGCATCGCCAACGCACCGCGCTTCGTGCTGGGGGTGACCAACCTGCGCGGCGTGATCGTGCCCATCATCGACATGCGGCTGCGCTTCAACCTGGACAGCGTCGAAACGGACGGCGCCACGGTCACCATCGTCCTGGCGCTGGGCAAGCATGTGGTCGGCATTGTGGTCGACGGCGTGTCTGACGTGATCACACTGAGCGACGAACAAAAGAGACCCGCACCGGAGTTCAGCTCGGCGGTGGATGCCGAGCACATCCACGCGATCGGCTCGGTCGACGACCGCATGCTGATCCTGGTCGACATCGTCAAGCTCATGTGCAGCGCCGACATGGGGCTGCAGCACTGAGTGACCGAAGGGGTGCCCCATGTCAACTCTCCTCATCACCGTGCCAGAACTGGATGCAGGCAGCGCATGCTGGGCCTTCCTGCAGGGCAAGAAGGCGCTGATGGCCGCTCGTGGCCACGACTGCAGCGTCAGCCACCACAGCGACCGGCTCAGCGGAGGTCGGCGCTTCTGCCTGAGCTGGATCCCCCATATCGACCAGCCACACCCGAGCGTCAGCCGTGCGTCGCGCAACTACGTGCTGGAGCTGACGCTGTGTGCGAGCGGCCGTCTGCAGTTCAGCTACAGCGGCTGTGGCATCGACACCCAGGAGACGCAGCGCGCAATCAACGCAACGCCATCGCTGGAACGCGAACTGGAGTCCTTGTTTCTCGAGTTCGAGGCCACCAGCCAGTTCATTCACCACATGTGGTTCGTCTCGCCACCGAACTCGCCCAGAACGGGATGGCATCGCGGTCTCGCATGAGCCCGATGACCCCATGGAGATGTCGATGACGCATTCACGCTTGCGATCGCGGCTGCTGGTCTGGTTTTCGTTCTGGGTGTTGCTGTTCTGTCTGCTGGGGCTGCTGACCGTGACGCAGCTGCGTGCGACGACAGACACGCTCGAATCGGTGTACCAGAACCGGGTGCTGTGCCAGGCGCAGTTGCGTGAGGTGGCCGCGGCCTTCCGACGCAAGATCCCCGATGCGATCAGCCGTTTCGAGGCCACACAGATCGACGCACCGGCGGCGCTGGCGCAAATCGTTGAGGCTCAACAGCTCGCTGCCCTGAACTGGCAGCACTACCGGGGCACTGCGCTGGTGGACGCAGAAAAGCACCTGGTCACGCAAGCCGAGCCCTTGCTGCGGCGCGCCGACGCGGCAGCCACGGACGCGGGCCGACTGATTGCCGGCGGCCAGAAGTCCGATCTGGCGGCTTGGCTGCGCGCCAACCAGACGGACCCGTTCGATCCACTGGGCGGCGTCATCGACCAGTTGTTTGCGCTCCAGCAGACCGTGGCCGCAGACGAACTTCGCCGCGCGCAGGACGCGCAACGCAACGTGCTCAGCGCGGTGCTGCTGCTGATCGTGGTGAGCTGTGGGGTGGGCGGCGCTGCCACCTGGGGGATGGTCGTGCAGCACACCGCCTCCGCGGTGAGAAGCGAGCGGGCGCTGCAGCGCATGAACGCCTTCTACACAGCACTGTCACGAACCAATCAGCTCATCGTTCGCGCACGGGACGAGGCGACGCTGCTGCGCGAGCTGTGCAACATCTGCACCGAGACGGGCCATGCACGGATCACGGCGGTGTTCCGGGTGGACGGGCAACAGGCCACCCGCTTCGCGGTGGGCGGCCAGGCCGCCGATTTCTTTGATGGGCTGCCCACGACCTGGGATATCCAATCACCCGAGTACCGACAGTCGGTGACGGCGATTGCGCTGGCAACCGGTCGGCGTGGCGTTGGCAAGATGACGCGCAGCCATGACGGCATGCCGCCCTGGCGCGAAACGGCTCAGGCGCACGGCATCCGGTCGATCGCCGCGCTGCCACTGCGGCGTGGTGGCAAGGTCTGCGGCACGCTGTCGCTGTATGCAGGAGAGGCCGACTTCTTCGACGAAGCGCTGCTGCACCTGCTGGACGAGATGGCCTCCGATGTGTCCTTCGCGCTGGACAACCTCGATCGTGAGGCCGCGCGCCTGCGCCTCGAAGCACAGACGCAGCTCGACCTGGCGCGCTTTCAGAGTCTGTTCCGGGCAGCACCCGTGGCCAGCCTCATCACTTCGCTGGACAGCCTGAAGGTGCTGGAGATCAATGACGTGATGTGCCAGCGCTATGGCCTGGTGCGAGACGACACGGTCGGCACCCGACTGCAGCGCCTGGGGGCCTTCATGGTCGAGGAAGACGCGCGGATCTACGGCGAACACATCGCCCGCGAGGGTCGCGTGCGCAACATGGAGGCCCGCGTTCACATGGCCAGCGGCGAGCGGGCGGTCTTCATCATCAACGCCGAGACCATCAGCTACGACGGTCAAGCCTGCGTGATGGCGATGGCACTCGACGTCACCGAACTGCGTGCCGCCGAGATGGCCCGGCAGGCGCAGGCGACGGCCGAAGCAGCGAACCGCGAGAAGACGGCCTTCCTGTCGCGCATGAGCCACGAGCTGCGCACCCCGCTGAACGCCATGCTCGGCTTCACCCAGCTGATGCAGCGTGACGACCTGTCACGCCGGATGCCACAGGATGTCGAGCGGCTCGAACACATTCGGCAGGCCGGGTGGCACCTGCTGTCCCTGCTCGACGATGTGATGGACGTGTCGCGGATCGAGTCGGGCCAGATCTCGGTCCAGCGCGACGCCCTGCCGCTGGCCAGCGTGATCGAGGAGGCGGTGCGCCTGAGCACGCCCGCCGCGCAAGCCAACGGCATCGATGTGGCGGTGGCACACGGCAGCAATGGCCAGGTGGGCGTGCTCGCCGATGCGCTGCGCCTGCGGCAGGTGTTTGTCAACTTGCTGTCCAACGCGGTCAAGTACAACCGCCCCGGCGGCTCGGTGCGGGTGCGGATACGGACCACGGACCGGCAGGTGGTGGTCGAAGTGGCTGACACCGGGCTGGGCATGAGCGACGACCAGCTGCTGCATCTGTACGAGCCCTTCAACCGGCTGGGCCGCGAGCGTGGTGGCATCGAGGGCACCGGGCTCGGGCTGGCCCTGTCGCGCCAGCTGGTCGGCCTGATGGGCGGCGAGCTCGTCATCGAGAGTCGGCTGGGGGTCGGAACAACCGCCCGAGTCACATTGCCCGTGGCCGAGCTCGGAGCCAGCGCCATCGCGAGGAGTGCCACGCGCGCTGCGCCGCCGCGCGCGGGTGAGCCCCACGGCACCGTGCTCTACATCGAAGACAACGACATCAACGTCATGTTGATCGAGGAGATGCTCAGCGGCTGGGCCGACGTGCGGCTGGTACATGCACGAGACGGCCAGACCGGCATTGAGCAGGCTGAACAGCTGCAGCCGGATCTGATCCTGATGGACATGCACCTGCCGGACATCGACGGCCCGGAGATCCTGCAGCGGCTGCGGGCCATGCCCACCACTGCCGAGCTGCGCGTCATCGCGCTGTCGGCCAACGCCGCACCCGCGGATGTCGATCGGATGCTGGCCGGCGGCGCCGCGGACTACTGGACCAAGCCTGTCGACATGACCACTTTTTTGGACGACGTGGCCCGCCATCTGGGCGAGACCGTCAGCGAAGGTTGAAACGATGGATCAGAAATACAACGTCTACGCGTACGCCCAGACACGGCGAAGTGCCCCTGGCACCGATCAATACGCGCAAGCCAGCCAGTTGATGAGCGAGATCACCGAACGCGTCAAGCGCGCGAGCGCACTGGCCTTCAGCCAGGGCGCCTGCGAGGTGACGCCGGCCGCATGGGCTGCGCAGGTGAGTGAAGAGCTGACAGCGATCGACGAATCGATGCGGCAGATCAGCGACCTGGTGCTGGAAAGCACGGCGGCGGTCGAAGCGCTGGAGTTCAACGCCGATCAGTTGGCACAGTCGATCGCCCGGTTCAAGGCGGCGTTGACGGTCTGCGCTTCGCACCCCGGGCAGCCCGGCCGGTGAGCTCGGTGTTCATGCGTACTCCGGGCGGCCGATCGTGCCGGGAAGGGCGGACAGCCTGATGAACGCAAGCCTGCCGGGCGTGCATCTGCTGCTCGAACTCGTTGCGATCATCACCGCCTCACTGGTGGTGGCGATGGCCTGGCACACCTTCGATCGTGACCGCAGGCAACCCGCTCACGTGCTGCTTTGCGGCTTCCTGGTGGTGGTTGTGTCCGATCTGTTGCACACGCTGACGTCCAAGGGCATGCCCCCGTTTCTCAGCGACAGCAACGACGAGGTCGCGACCTTCTTCTGGCTGGCGGGGCGGCTGTTTCAGACGGCCACGCTGCTGCTGATTGCACTGCGGGCCGCGCCACGGATCGGCCGCGCCACGGCCACCAGCATCGGGGCAGCGATCGCTGCGATGCTGATCGTGGTGGGCCACGTCCACATCGAGTCACTGCCGCGCACCTTCATCGAAGGCGTCGGCATCACGCCACTGAAGACACACGTCGAGTACGGGCTGTGCGCCGTCAACCTGATCGTCGCGGCACTGTTCGTGCGCCGCTCCCGTGTCAGCGACCGGGATCAGGAGCGTCTGCTGGCGATGTCGTGCCTGGTGATGGCCGTGGGCGGCCTGTCGTTCACCTACTCCGCGCCGGGCTCCGACGCCGCGAATGTGTTCGGGCACGCCTCCAAGTGGATCGCCTACCTGCTGCTGTACCGCGCCACCTTCATCGCCAGCATCCGGGCACCGTATGAGGCGGTGAGCCGATCCGAGGCCCAGCTGGCTGACTACGCAGCACGGATCAAGTCCCTGAGCCAGAACCTGCCCCTGTCGGTGATGTACCAGGTGACCGGCCATCGGGTCGAGGACCGGCGCTTCGTCTTTGTCAGCGATGCGTCGGACCGCATCTTCGGCATCTCGCCCGACGTGGCCGTGCAAGACCCCACCCATCTGTTCGAGCGCATTGTCCCGGAAGACCGGGCATTGTTCCGGGCCGAGCAGCAGCGCGCCCACCGTGAGTTGTCCCCCCTGGACGTGACGGTTCGCTTGAGTCGTACCCACGGCGTCACGCAACACATCCACTTTCACTCGGCACCGCGGCGACTCGCCGACGGCAGCCTGATCTGGGACGGCATCGCCACCGACGTCACGGGTCGCATCGAGGCCGAGGAATCCCGGCGTCGCATGGAGGCGGGCATGTACGAGTCGCAGCGGCTCGAAGCCCTGGGGACACTGGCCAGCGGCATTGCCCACGACTTCAACAACATCCTTGCCTCGATCATCGGCAACGTGTCACTGGTGCTCGACGCGATCAAGAAGGACGCCAACGCCGACGCCATGCGGGGCGTGCAGCACATCCACAAGGCCAGTGTGCGCGCACGCGATCTGGTCAAGCAGATCCTTGCCTTCAGCCGTCAGCAGACACCCGCACGGGAGATACGCGCCTTGCGCGAGATCGTCGCCGAAGGGATCGGTCTGCTGGACGCGACGCTGCCGGCGAACATCACGGTGCGAACAGAACTCGATGCAGTCAGCGCGATGGCCGATGCCACGCAGATCCAGCAGATCGTGTTGAATCTGTGCACCAACGCCGCGCAAGCGATGGGACCGTTTGGCGGCTGCATCGATGTCGGTCTCGCGGTGGTGGAGCTGACCCCGTCCCGCGCGATGGAACTGGGGCTCGCTGCCGGCCCGCATGCCAACCTGTGGGTGGCAGACAACGGCAGCGGCATGAGCGAGGACACGCAACGTCGCGTCTTCGAACCCTTCTTCACGACCAAGCCGGTGGGCAGCGGTACCGGACTCGGGCTGTCGGTGGTGCACCGCATCGTCAAGGCCCACGACGGTGCCATCACCTTGGCGTCGGAGCTCGGCGCGGGAAGCCGGTTCGACATCTACCTGCCAAGCATCCATGCAACGCCAGCCGCCCCGCCGCCCGCGATGGACGGGGCCATGCCGATGCCTGTGGGCGGTGAACGCGTGATGTACGTCGACGACGACGCGATGATGGCGATGATGGTCGAGGGGTTGCTGAAGAGCGCCGGCTACACGGTGACGAGCTTCCCGGACGCCGACATGGCCCTCGCCGTCATGCGCAGGCACCCCGATGCCTTTGACATCCTGGTCACCGACTTCAACATGCCCACACGTTCCGGCCTGGATGTCATCAAGGCGGTGCGCGCCATCCGGCCCGACCTGCCGATGCTGCTGAGCACCGGCTACGTCACCGAGGATCTTGCCACCGGGGCCCGAAGGCTCGGCGCGTTTGCCGTGCTGGAAAAGGAACATTCGCCTGAAAACCTGATGGCTGCGATTCAACGCGCCCTGGCCGCTGCGAGGTCAGCATCCGCGGCGATTTGACGTTGACAGCAGCTAAGTCCTGACCAACCACGCGCGAGTGGTCCTCGCGAGCCTACCGACGCGGCGCGCCGAGCCCGGCCTCCTCGCGCACCACCGTGGCAACGCCGGCAAAGTCGATGTCTCCCCGCCCTTGGTCGACCGCGGTCAGCAGGTGCTGCTGCACCACGCTCGCCACCGGCATCGACAGGCCGAGCTGCTGGCTGGCGGCAAGCACGAGATTCACGTCCTTGAGCCCCAGCCGCAGCGGGAAGGCCGCGGGCTCGAAGTCGGCGCGGGCGATCAAGCCGCCGTAGCGGTTCACGATCGGGCTGCCGAACACGGTGCCGCTGAGCAGGCCCATCAGCTGCTCGGGGTCGATGCCACCCTTCTCACCGAAGGCCAGCGCCTCCGACAGGATCTCGAGCGTGCCAGCGATCATGAAATTGCCGGCAAGCTTGGCCAAGGCCGCCTGCTCGGGCGTCGCCATCGGGAAGGTCGCCTGACCGATGGCGGCGAAGACCGGCGCCAGCCGCTCGAGCGTGGCTGGAGCTCCACCCGGCACAACAAAGAGCTTGGCCGCCGCGGCCAGATCGGGCCGGCCAAAGACGGGCGAAGCGATGTATTCCTGGCCGCGCGCCGCATGCGCTGCGGCGAGTTCGCGCACGATCGCGAGTGACACGGTGCTCATGCCCAGGTGCACCGCGCCCTTCGGCAGGGCATCGAGCACGCCACCCGCGCCCAGCGTCACTTGGCGCAGGGCGGCGTCATCGGCCAGCATGGTCAGCACCACATCGGCGCTCTCAGCGGCCTCGGCAATGGTTGGGCATGGCGTCGCGCCCGGGACCGTGGCGGTCTTGGCCGCATCGCGATTCCAGACCTTGACGCTGAAGCCGCGGGCGACGAGGTTTCGGGCGATCGGGGCACCCATCTGGCCGAGGCCGAGGACCGAGATCCCGAGGGCAGGAGCGTTGGACATGGTAAGAACTCGTGGTGAAAACAGGTTTCAGATGCGAAAGCGCCGGGACATCGGCCCCGGCGCGATCCAGGTCGCCAACGCACCCACGACGGCGATGCCGAAGTAGCTGCCCATGATCCCCCACGCCAGCGGAACTTGTTCCAGCCCGAGGTCCACGTCGCGTCGATGGCGTGCGATCGACCCGAACGAACGAGACGATCGCTTGATGTAACGCCGGGCGATCCGGATCGGCAGCGTCCATCCACTCTTGCCGACGGATCGCCATTGCAGCACTTCGTCCCGGCCGTCCGCCACGGCTCGCACGAGGAAATGCTTCAATCCGTTGGGCGGTGGGTGGCTGACCTGCGCCGCGGTCGTCACGCAGATCCGGAAACCGCGATTGACCAGCTCGCGCCCCAGCCGGCTACATGCGCCGCGCGTTGCGCCGTCGGCGGCGCAGGCAAAGGGGTGCGAGCGCAGCACGTCAGTCCGGAAAGCCACGTTGTTGGCGAAGAAGTGCGACCCCCGATCGTTTCGCTTGAGGACCTGGCTGCGAAGCGGGAAGAACCATCCGAGCGCCACGGCGCGGCTGTAGAGGCCTTTGCCGTCGATGTAGGAGTGCCCGGCGACGACATGCACGTTCGGGTCGGAGAAGGGTTCGACCACTGCGGCCAGCCAGCCATCCTCAGGAATCACGTCACTGTCGATGATCACCAGCAGCGGCGCCCGGGCCTCGGCGGCACCGCGGTTCTTGAGTTCGTAGTAATGCACCCCAGGCGCAGTGACGAGGCGCCATCCGAACGGTGTTGTATCGGGTGGTCCGAGCCGCTTCCTCAACAGCGCTTCGAGTTCGGCAACCGCAGCGCCCTCGGGATCACAGACGACGATGACTTCGACGACGCGGTCGAACACTCGAATCTGCTCAGCAACACGGCGCAGCATCTCTTCGCCGCGGCCTTCGCCGGAGAGCCGGACGTTCTCCCACTCGATGACCAAAGTGACCTCCGGCACGGCGTTCATGGGGTAGGCGTCGCGAACATGAAGGTGCGCAGCAGGCCGCCCCAGGCCTTATGGGACCACGGGCGCAAGCGCACCGCGCGCCCATAGCAACGACGAGCATCGCGAGTTCGCTCCATACGGCTCATCGCATCACCGGCTTTGCGCCACCGCTTCTCCAGCGTTCGGCGCCGCACGGCGGCGGGCAGTCGCGCTGACCCGAGTTCGTCGGCGAGTCCGTCATAAGTCCGCGCCCACATCAGATGGTGGTCGGGGTGGTGCTCGTAGATATGGCCCGCCTGTCCCGTGACCAGCGCGTGATGCCGCAGGAAAGTCACCGGCTCGCCAGGGCAATGGAGCCAGGGGCCCTGGAGTGCGACGCGACAAAAGAGCAAGGAGTCGTGACCGGTCACGATTTGCTCGGGATATCCGCCAGCGGCTCGCACCGCGGCGGCACGAAACACCGTGCTCGAACCGACAGCAGCACCGTGGCTGAATATCCACGGGATCGGGGACCGAGTGAATGGAACGAGGCAGTCGAGCGTGCGACGCTCCTCGCGCAGGTCGTGACGCAGGCGGTCGGCGCTCGCGGCGACGGCGGTCGGCTGCTGACGCAGCGACGTCGTTGCCCGCTCGAGAAAGTCAGGCGGCCAGCAGTCGTCGGAGTCGAGGAAGGCGACCAGGGGGGCATCGCCGATCTCGGCAAGACCTGCATTTCGCGCCGCTGCCGCACCCCGGTTCGACTGACGAAGCAACGTCACGTCAAGCACGCCGCTTCGGTCGCGAATCCATGCGTCAACGCTGTCAGCGGTGCCGTCCGTCGAACCATCGTCCACGACCACCACGGCCTTCGGGACGCAGGTCTGCGCCCGGATGCTCTCCAGGCAATTCACGACAAGGCGGGCGCGATTCCAGACCGGGACAATGACTGCGACGGCGATGCCCGATGCCGGCAGGGCGTGTGCGCTGGACATGGTGGGTCGGGCTCCGAAAGTTCAAGCGGGAAAGGCACCAGTGGATATTGTGCTGGTACGACTTATCCTCCGTCGATGCCGGCTGACTTCCAAAGCGAATCCCGATGAACCTGAACGCCGCGATCCAAGCCGCCACGCAGACCCTGATCGATCACGCCGATGAGTTGACTGCACTCGACCAGGCCATCGGCGATGGCGACCACGGGCTGAACATGCGGCGTGGCGCGCTGGCGATTCAGGCCAAGAGCGAAACGTTCGCCTCGCAGACGCTGAATGAGGCGCTGCGCACGATGGGCATGACCTGCATGTCGACCATTGGTGGCTCGTCGGGCCCGGTGTTCGGCACCTTGCTGGTCACCCTGTCCAAGGAACTGCCCGCCGAACCGAAGTCATCAGATCTGGCGCGCGCACTGCGTGGCGGCATCGCCGCCCTCACCCGACTCGGCAAGGCCGAGGTCGGCCAGAAGACCTTGCTCGATGTGCTGGACCCGGTCGCTGCACTGCTGGAGGCGGGTGGCGACGACCTGGTCTCGCGCGTGAAGCAGGGCGCTGCAGAGGCCGCTCAGGCGACCGCAACACTGCCCGCGATCAAGGGGCGTGCCTCTTTCCTGGGTGACCGCGCGCTGGGCCATGTGGACCCCGGCTCGCGCTCCATGGCATTGATCATTGAAGCCCTTTGTGAAAACGTCTGACCGCCATTCAACCCCTGTGAATCCTTGACCCGGAGCCGAGCTTGAAGAAACTCATCAATCACGTCGATACCGTGCTGGCCGAATCGCTGGACGGCTTTGCTGCGGCGCATGCCGACATCGTGACCTTGGGCGCCGAGCGGCAGTTCGTGCGCCGTCGCAGCCTGAAGCCCGGCAAGGTGGCGCTCATCTCGGGCGGCGGTTCGGGCCACGAACCGCTGCATGCGGGCTTCGTCGGGCACGGCATGCTCGACGCCGCCTGCCCGGGGCAGGTCTTCAACTCGCCCACGCCGGATCAGATGCTGGCCGCCGCGCAGGCGGTGGATGGTGGCGCCGGGGTGCTGTTCATCGTGAAGAACTATTCCGGCGACACGATGAACTTCCAGATGGCCGCCGAGATGCTGGACGTGGCGAATGCCACCGTGCTCGTCAACGACGACGTGGCGGTGGAGAACTCGACCTACACCACCGGTCGCCGCGGCGTGGCCGGCACGTTGATCGTCGAGCGCATCGTCGGTGCGGCCGCCGAGCGCGGCGACGCCCTGCCCCAGCTCAAGGCGCTCGGCGACGCCGTCAACCAGGCCACCGCGTCGATGGGTGTGGCCCTCACCTCCTGCACCGTACCGGCGGCGGGCAAGCCGACTTTTCAGCTCGGTGACGATGAAATGGAAATGGGCGTCGGCATCCATGGCGAGCCTGGGCGCAAACGTGTCAAGCTGGCCCCTGCTGACGAGATCGCCGCCGAATTGGTCGGCGCGATCCTGAAAGAGCTCGCGCTGAAGCCGGGGCAACGCGTGATCCTGCTGGTCAACGGCTTCGGCGGGACGCCTTCGCTGGAGCTCTACCTGATGGTGAATGCCGCAAGGAAGGTGCTGAGCGCTGCGGGATTCGAGGTGGTGCGCCACCTGACGGGCCCTTATGTCACCTCCCTGGAAATGGCCGGCTGCTCGATCACCGTCACCGCCGTCAATGACGAATGGCTGCAGCTGTGGGATTCACCGGTCCACACCGCAGCATTGCGCTGGAGCGCGTGAGGCGCGCCACCGTCATGCCGACCACACCGACAACCCTGCATCGCATCGTCATCGTCGGCGGAGGTGCGGGCGGTCTGGAACTCGCCACGCAGCTCGGCGACACGCTGGGCAAGCGCGGGAAGGCCGAGGTGACGCTGATCGAGCGCAACCGCACCCATGTCTGGAAGCCCAAGCTGCATGAGATCGCTGCCGGCAGCATGGACATCAGCGACCACGAGGTCGGCTACCTCGCGCAGAGCCACTGGCACCACTTCAAGTACCGCGTCGGCGAAATGATCGGTCTGGATCGCGAACGCCGCGAGGTGCTCGTGGCGCCCTACATCGACGAGGAAGGTGTTGAAGTCGTGCGGGCACGGGCCGTGCCCTACGACACCCTGGTCATCGCGGTGGGCAGCCAGAGCAATGACTTCGGCACGCCCGGCGTGCGCGAGCATGCCTTGCGGCTGGAAACCGCTGCCGACGCACAGCGCTTCCACCAGCGCATGGTCAACGCCTGCATTCGCGCCCATGCACAGGCCGAGCCGCTGCGACCCGAGCAACTGCACGTGGCCATCATCGGCGCGGGCGCTACCGGGGTCGAACTCGCAGCCGAATTGCACCGCACGACGCGTGAGGTGGTGGCCTATGGGCTGGACCGTGTCGACCCCGACAAGGACATCCAGGTCGCCATCGTCGAGGCCGCGCCGCGCGTGCTACCGGCGCTGCCAGAGCGCCTGAGCCGCGCCACCGAGCAGTTGTTGAAGGAGATCGGCGTGGCAGTGCACGTCAACGCCAAGGTGGCCAGCGTGAGCCCCGGCGCCGTGCATCTGGCCGATGGGCGCAGCCTGCCGGCCGAGCTGATCGTGTGGGCCGCCGGCGTCAAGGCGCCGGACTTCCTGAAGAACATCGGCGGTCTCGAGACCAACCGCATCAACCAGTTGGTGGTCACCGGCACGCTGCAGACCACACGCGACGAGGCCATCTTTGCCATCGGCGACTGCGCTGCCTGCGTCTGGAAGGATGTGGCACCCGAGCGTGGCGCGCGCGAGCACGACGGCGTGAAGATCGTGCCACCGCGCGCCCAGGCCGCGCACCAGCAGGCCAAGCACCTGCTGCGGCAAATTCAGCGCCGCCTCGACGGCAAGCCGTTACAGGAGTGGCAGTACCGCGACTTCGGCTCGCTGGTGTCACTGGGCCAGTTCAGCACCGTCGGCAACATGATGGGCGGCCTGGTCGGCGGCAACCTGATGATCGAAGGCTACTTCGCCAAGATGATGTACCTGTCGCTGTACAAGATGCACGAGCTGGCCTTGCACGGCGGAGTGAAAGTAGCGCTGGACACCCTCGCACGGCTGATCGTTCGCCGCACCGAACCGCTGGTGAAGCTGCACTGATTCAGGCGGATGGCGCAGCCGGGGCGGCCGGGCGGCGCCCTGCACTCTTTGCGGCGAGCAGACGTCGGTACAGATCGGCATACACCGCGGCCGCGCCGTCCCAAGAGAAGTCCTGCCGCATGGCCCTGCGCACCACCGGCTTCCAGCGATCGGGTTGTCGATAGAGCGCCAGCGCGCGTTTCGCGGCCTGCGCCAGCGCTGCGGCGGTGGGCTCGCCAAACACGAAACCCGTTGCGGTATCGGCCGCCAAGGCCTGGTCATCGGCATCGACGATCGTGTCGGCCAGCCCGCCCACCCGGCGCACGAGTGGCAGGCTGCCGTAGCGCAGGCCGTAGAGCTGAGTGAGACCGCAGGGCTCGAAGCGAGAGGGCACTGCGATCACATCGACGCCAGCGACGATGCGGTGCGCCAGCGTCTCGTCATAGTCGAAGCGCACCTCGACCTGCCCTGGCGCCGCCGCGGCGAGCGCACGGCAGGCGGCTTCAAGTTCGGCGTCGCCGCTGCCCAGCAGCGCCAGTTGCACGTTCTCGGCCAGCAGCGTAGGCAGTACCTCGAGCAGCAGATCGATGCCTTTCTGCGAGGTGAGCCGGCTGACCACACCGATCAGCATCGCGCCGGGATCGACGCGCAGACCGAGCTGGCGTTGCAGCGCGGTCTTGGCCGCGGCCTTCAGTTCGGGATGCGCCTCGTCGAAGTGAGTTTCCAGGCGCGGGTCGGTGCTGGAGTTCCACACCGCATAGTCAACGCCATTGAGGATGCCGTGCAGTTGCCCGCGGCGCTGCGTGATCACGCCTTCCAGCCCGCAGCCGAACGCCGGCGTCTGGATTTCGCGCGCATAGCTGGGGCTGACGGTGGTGATCGCATCGGCGTAGTGCAAGCCCGCCTTGATCATGGAGCCCTCGCCATGGAACTCCAGTCCATCACTCATGAAGCTGGAATCGGGCAGCTGCAGCACGGGCAGCAGCTGCGGCGGGAAGAGCCCGTGAAACGCCAGGTTGTGCACCGTGAACACCGTCCGGCAGTCCGTGTGCGGATGCAGCGCCAGATAGGCTGCGGCCAGACCGGCATGCCAGTCGTGGCCATGCACCAGTTGCGGCCGCCACGCCGGGTCGATGTCGCCCAGCGCCAGATAGGCCGCCACCCAGCCGAGCAGCCCGAAGCGCTGCGGGTTGTCGGCCCAACCCTGGCCCAGGCCATCGACATACGGATTGCCCGGACGCTCATACAGAGACGGCGCATCGATCAGGTACACCGGCACCTCGACGCCAGGCAAGCGGCCCAGCAGCACCTGCACGCTGGCCGCACCGAAGGCCGGCCCGAGGCGACACACCAGGCGCACGTTGGTCAGGGGTTGGCGCAGGGCCGGATAGCCAGGCAGCAGCAAGCGCACCGCCAAGCCCAGCCGTGACAGCGCCGACGGCAACGCACCGAGCACATCGCCCAGCCCACCGGTCTTGACCAGGGGGTAGATTTCTGCGCCGACCTGAAGGATGCGGGTAGGGGCGGTACTCACTCGCCAGCCAGCCGGTCCAGCATCGACTGCGTGATCAGGGTGATACCGCTGTCGGTGCGGCGGAAACGGCGGGCGTCCTCGATCGGGTCCTCACCGACGATCAGGCCATCCGGCAGCCGACAGCCGCGGTCGACCACCACGCGGTTGAGCCGAACGTGATGCCCGACCTCCACATGCGGCAGCAGCACCGACCAGTTCACCGCGGAATGCGAATGCACGCGGCACTTCGAGAACAGCAGCGAGCGGTTCAGCGCGCCCGAGATGATGCAGCCGCCGGACACCATCGATTCGATCGCCTCCCCGCGGCGGCCGGGCTCGTTGTGGACGAACTTGGCCGGCGGTAACTGTTCCTGCCAGGTCCAGATGGGCCAGTCGTTGTCGTACAGGTTGAGCTGGGGCTTGGTGGCGGTGAGGTCGATGTTGGCTTCCCAGTAGGCGTCGATGGTGCCCACGTCGCGCCAGTACGGCGCTTCGTCGCCTTCGCTCATCACGCAGCTCTTGGAAAACGGCTGCGCGCAGGCCACGCCATTGCGAACAGCGGCCGGGATGATGTCGCGCCCGAAATCGTGCGCCGAGTTCGGGTCGGCGATGTCGCGCCGCAGCTCGTCGTAGAGGTACTGCGCGTTGAACACGTACACGCCCATGCTGGCGAGCGCCATGTCAGGCCGGCCCGCCATCGGCGGGGGGTTGGCAGGCTTCTCGACAAAATCGGTGATCTGGCCGGCAGCGTCGACCGCCATCACGCCAAAGGCCGTGGCCTCGGCCAGCGGCACCTCGATGCAGCCCACGGTGCACTCGGCGCCCTTGGCCACGTGAAAAGCGAGCATGCGGCCGTAGTCCATCTTGTAGATGTGATCGCCCGCCAGGATCACGATGTACTTCGGACCGTTGGCCTCGATGATGTCGATGTTCTGATAGACGGCGTCGGCGGTGCCGCGGTACCAGTTCTCGTCGTCGAGGCGCTGCTGTGCCGGCAGCAGGTCGATGAACTCGTTCATCTCGGCCTTCATGAAGCCCCAGCCACGCTGCACATGGCGCAAGAGGCTGTGTGACTTGTACTGCGTGACCACGCCGATGCGGCGCAGGTTGGAGTTCAGGCAGTTCGACAGCGAGAAGTCGACGATGCGGAACTTGCCACCGAAGTACACCGCGGGCTTGGAACGGGTGTCAGTGAGTTCCTTCAGCCGGCTGCCGCGCCCACCGGCCAGCACCAGCGCCATGGCGCGACGCGTCAGTTGTGAGCGGTCAAAGACCAGATTCGACATGCGTGCGTGCTCCAACGACGACAAAGGCTACTGTTGTACCCGATGGATCACGCCCCGTGTGGGAGCGTATCCACGCATCGCCGGGCCGAGGCGGTGTCCGGCAAACGTTCGAACGGCGCGCGCCCGAAGGCCGCTGCCAGGCGAGCCAGCCGCTGCGCCGGCTCGGCACCGACCTGCTCCCAGCCAAAGCGCCATGCCCAGCAGGCCAGCTGACCCGGCGTGTTCATCCGGTGCTCGGTGCCAAGGCCCAGCACATCCTGCATCGGGTACACCGCCAGTTCGGCCACCGACCCGCAGATGGCACGAACCATCGCCCAGTGGATGTCCGTGCCGTCGGTGTCGAGGTAGGCGGTGGCAAAGTGGCGTTCGTGGTCGGGCGCGGCCCCGTACCAGCCTCGCGCGGTGTCGTTGTCGTGCGTCCCGCTGTAGGCAGCACAGTGGGCCGGGTAGTTGTGCGGCAGGAAGGCGTGCGTGGCGTCACCACCGAACGCAAACTGCAGGATCTTCATGCCCGGGAAACCACAGCCGTCGCGCAGCGCCTCCACGTCAGGCGTGATCACGCCCAGGTCTTCGGCGATCACCGGCAGTTCGCCCAGCGCCGCCTTCAATGCCTCGAACAGCGCCGCGCCCGGCGCTGGCACCCACCGACCCTCGATGGCTGTGGCGCAGGACGCCGGAATCTCCCAGTACGCCGCGAAGCCGCGGAAGTGATCGATGCGCACCACGTCCGCGCGGGCCAGCTCGTGGCGCATGCGGGCCACCCACCAGGCAAAGCCCTCGCGCTGCATGGCGGGCCAGTCGTACAGCGGATTGCCCCAGCGCTGGCCGGTGGCCGAAAAATAGTCCGGCGGCACGCCCGCGACCACGCGGGGCTCGCCTTGCGCGTCGAGCAGGAACAGGTCGGGCCGCGCCCAGCAGTCGGCCGAATGGTGGGCCACGAAGATCGGCAGGTCGCCGATCAGCTGCACATCGCGCTCATTGGCATAGCGCTTGAGCGCGCGCCACTGCGTGGCGAAGCACCACTGCACGAAGCACCAGAAGTCGATCTCCTCGCGCCACTGCCTGCGTGCGGCGGCGAGTGCCGCCGGGTCGCGCCGCGCGCAACCGGTCTCCCAGGCGGTCCAGTTCCAGATCCCTTGCTGCTGGTAATGCCCATCGAGCGCCATGAAGAGCGCGTAGTCGTCGAGCCACCCCGCCTCAGCGGCGCAGAACGCGGCGTAGGCACTGCGATCCTCGTGGCTGGCGCGCTGCGCGTAGCCACTGGCCGCCTCGCGCAGGCGCGCCATGCGCCACGGCACCGCGTGTTCGAAGGCAACGTGGTCGACAGGCAGGCGGCTGCCGGCGGCCGCGTCGACGGCGTCAATCCAGCGTTTGTCGATCAGCGGTTCGAGGGCGACCAACAGCGGCGAGCCGGCGAAGGCCGAGACGCTGGCATAAGGCGAATTGCCGGGCCCGATCGGCGTCAGCGGCAGCACCTGCCATGCGCGCTGCCCCGCAGTGACCAACCAGTCGACGAAGTGGTAGGCCGCGGGCCCGAAGTCGCCGCTGCCGTGCGGGCCAGGCAAAGAGGTCGGGTGCAGCAGGATGCCGGAGCGGCGGGGGTTGGTCATGCCGCGTCCTCCCGGACCAGCACCAGCACCGCCTGGGTCGGCACCTCGATGGTCGTGTCGACCGGCGGCCTGTCGATGGGGTCGCGGCTGCTGTCGATTTCCAGCGCCCAGCGACCTGGCGGCAGCGCGCAGCGCAGCGGCACCGATTCGGCGTTGACCCAGATCAGCACGTCCGCGCCGTCGGTCGGCGACAGCCACAGCCCGAGCGCATGCCTGAGGTTGTCGTGCCAGTCGTCAACGGTCATCTCGCGCCAGTGCTGCGCATCAGGCGCCAGCCAGCGGGCGCCGGGCGCGTCGTCGGGGCCTGCGCCATCGGCCAGCCAGTGGTCCTGGCGCAGCGCGACATGCTGTCGGCGCAGCCGGATCAGGCGCGCGGTGTAGGCCATCAGTGCCGCATCGGCGTGTGTCCAATCGATCCAGCTGATCGCGTTGTCCTGGCAGTAGGCGTTGTTGTTGCCGCGCTGGCTGTGGCCGAGTTCGTCGCCGGCCAGCAGCATGGGCGTGCCCTGCGCCAGCAGGGTGCTTGCCAGCATCGCCCGCACCAGCCGGGACCGCTGGGCCCGCACGGCCGGGTCGCTGCTGGGGCCTTCGACACCGCAGTTGGTGCTGAAGTTGGCGTGATGGCCATCGCGGTTGTGCTCGCCGTTGGCGAGGTTGTGCTTGTGGTTGTAGCTGACCAGGTCCTGCAGCGTGAAGCCGTCGTGCGCACTGATGAAATTGACCGACGCACTCGGTCGCCGACGGCCGTGGTGAAAGCGGTCGTTCGACGCCAGCAGCCGGCGTGCGAACTCGCCCCGCCCCACGCCGCGCGAGGTCCAGAACAGGCGTGTGCTGTCACGGAAGCGGTCGTTCCACTCGGCAAATCGACCGGGAAAGCGGCCGGGCTGGTAGCCGTGCGGCCCCACGTCCCAAGGCTCGGCGATCAGCTTGCAGCGCGCCAGCACCGGGTCTTGCAGCAGCGCGGTCAGCAAGGCGCTGCCCGGCTCGAAATCGCGCTCGACCCGGCCCAGCACCGGCGCCAGATCGAAGCGGAAGCCGTCGACGCCGTACTCGCTCACCCAGTGGCGCAGCGAGTCCAGCACCAGCTGCAGCATGCGCGGGTGCGAGAGACGCAGCGTGTTGCCGCAGCCGGTGTAGTTGTCGTAGCGGCTGCGGTCCTCGGGCGTGAGCCGGTAGCAAGCCGCGTTGTCCAGCCCGCGCAGGCTCAGCGTGGGCCCATCTTCGCCAGCCTCGGCGCTGTGGTTGTAGACCACATCGAGCAGCACCTCGATGCCGGCCGCATGCAGGGCCTGCACCATCGCGCGGAACTCGTGGCGCGTGGCGGTCGGATCATCCGGCGTGGCCGACAGCCTTCGATCGGGCGCAAAGAAGCCCAGCGTGTTGTAGCCCCAGTAGTTGACGAGCCCGAGCTCGGCCAGCCGCGCCTCGTCGATCGCGTAATGCACCGGCAGCAGCGACACCGCCGTGACGCCGAGGCGCGTCAGGTGCTCGATCACCGCAGGCTGTGCCAGGCCGGCATAGGTGCCGCGCAGGGCTTCTGGCACCTGGGGATGCAGCTGCGTGTACCCCTTGACGTGCAACTCGCAGAGCACGCTGTCGGCCAGCGGCGTGTGCGGCGCAGACGCCTCAAGCGGCGGCAGCGGCGCGGCCACGCGGGCCTTCAGCATCCAGGCTGCGTTGTCGCGGCGGTCGAACGAGAGGTGGCCGTCCGGGTGGCCACACTGGTAGCCGTAATGCTCGTCGCGCCAGACATGGCGCCCGACGATCTCGTGCGCATAGGGGTCGAGCAGCAGCTTGTGCGGGTTGTATCTCAGGCCCTGGTCGGGCGCGTAGCGGCCGTGGGCGCGGTAGCCGTAGACGAGGCCAGCAGCCGCACCCGCAAGAAAGCCGTGCCAGACGCCATCATCGCAGTGGGTCAGCGCATGGCGTATCTCGTGCCCCGCCCCATCGAACACGCACAGTTCCAAAGCCGTGGCATCTCCGGCAAACACCGCGAAGTTGACGCCGCCATCGCGCAGACTCGCGCCCAGCGGAAACGGGCGGCCGGGCGGCAGTTCCACCGCCGGAGTCGCTGACGATGTGGTGGGCAGCGCGCTCATGTCGGCTCGAAGGCCACCACCGACAGGGGCGGCAGGGTCAGTGACAACAACTGGCTGCGTCCATGCGCGCCGGGGGTCTGCGTCGAGAGCAGGTCAGCGCCATTGCCGAGGTTGCCACCACCGTAGAAGGCGGAATCGCTGTTGAACACCTCACGCCATGGCCCGCCATGCGGCACGCCGACGCGGTGCCCGTGGCGCGGTACCGGCGTGAAATTGCACACGACGAGCAGCACATGCCCGTGTTCGTCCTTGCGCAAAAACGCCAGCGTGGAGCCGTCCGCATCGTCGGCAGCGATCCACTCGAAGCCGCTGCCGTCGTGGTCGCGGCGGTGCAGCGCCGGGCGGCTGGTGTAGAGCCTGTTCAGGTCGCGCACCAACGACTGCACACCACGGTGCTCGGGCGCCTCCAGCAGGTGCCAGTCGAGTGAATGGTCGTGGTTCCATTCGCGCGCTTGTGCGAACTCGCAGCCCATGAACAAGAGCTTCTTGCCGGGGTGCATCCACATGTAGGCCAGCAGCAGGCGCACATTCGCGAGCTGCTGCCAACGGTCGCCTGGCATCTTGCCGAGCAGCGAGCCCTTGCCGTGCACCACTTCGTCGTGCGAGATCGGCAGCACGAAGTTCTCGTCGAAGGCGTAGAGCAGGCTGAAGGTGAGCTGCTGATGGTGCCAGCGCCGGTGCACCGGCTCCTTGCTGAAGTACAGCAGCGTGTCGTGCATCCAGCCCAGGTTCCACTTGTAGTGAAAGCCCAGGCCGCCGCCCGAGGTTGGGCGCGACACACCGGGCCACGCGGTCGATTCCTCCGCGATCGTCACGCTGGCGGGCACCTCGGCACCGCTCACTTCGTTCATGCGCCGCAGGAAGGCGATCGCCTCCAGGTTCTCGCGGCCACCGTGGGCGTTGGGCACCCACTCGCCCGGGTTGCGGCTGTAGTCGCGGTACAGCATCGACGCCACGGCATCGACCCGCAGGCCGTCCACGCCCCACTGCTGCAACCAGTACAGCGCATTGCCGATCAGGAAGTTGCGCACCTCGTGGCGGCCGAAGTTGTAGATCAGCGTGTTCCAGTCGTTGTGGAAGCCTTCGCGCGGATCGGCGTATTCGTACAGCGCGGTGCCATCGAACTGCGCGAGGCCGTGTGCATCGGTCGGGAAATGCGCCGGTACCCAATCGATGATGACGCCCAGGCCTTGCTGATGGCACGCATCGAGGAATCGCGCAAAGCCTGCCGGATCACCGAAGCGCGAGGTCGGTGCAAACAGACCGATCACCTGGTAGCCCCAGGACCCATCAAACGGGTGCTCAGCCACCGGCAGCAGTTCGAGGTGGGTGAATCCGAGGTCGGCCACATACGCGGGCAGCTGCGCGGCCAGCGCGTCCCAGTCGAGGAAGCCGCCGTCGGCCGCACGCCGCCATGAGCCCAGGTGCACTTCGTAAATCGACATCGGCCCGTCGTGTCGATTGGCCTCGGCGCGGCTGGCGGGCAGGCTGCGTGCGGCTGGCGATGCGACGATGCTGGCGGTCGAGGGCCGCCGCTCCATCGCGAACGCGTACGGGTCGGCCTTCAGCGGCATCACGCGGCCATCGCGCGAGCGGATCTCGTACTTGTATCGCTCGCCAGCACCCACCTGCGGCAGGAAGATCTCCCAGACCCCGGCGCCATGGTGCACGCGCATCGGATGGCGACGACCGTCCCAGGCATTGAAGTCGCCCACCACGCTGACGCGGCTGGCGTTGGGTGCCCACACCGCAAAGCGGGTGCCCGCCACACCGCTGAGCGTGATCGGGTGCGCACCCAGCACCTGCCAGGGCTGCAGGTGCGAGCCCTCGCCCAGAAAGTAAATGTCCTCTGCAGCGATCGCCGATCCGAACGCGTAGGGGTCGACGTAATCACCCGCTACGCCGTGCTGCCACCGCACGCGCAGACGGTAGGCCGGACAGGTGGCACCGACGGATGCCTCGAAGAAGACACCCGGCACGCGCGCGGTCAACGTGGCAAGCGCGGCTCCGGTGGCCACGGCAACGACTTCGACCTGCTCGGCGCTGGGCAGCAAGGCCCGCAGCCACGTGCGTCCCGACCCGTCCGGGTGCGGCCCGAGCACGGCGAACGGGTCGCTGTGGCGACCTTCGAGCAAGGCGTCGAGCTCAACCTTGGGAATCATCGGGGCGAGGGCACTCCGTGGTCAGGCGGCTCAGCGCACCGGCACATTCCAGATCATCCTCGCGTAGTCGCGTATGGTGCGGTCCGACGAGAACGCCCCCATGCCGGCAATGTTGCGAATGGCCTTGTCGGCCCAGGCCTCGGGCGTCGCATACAGCGCGTCTACGCGCTGCTGCTCGGTGACGTAGGCGGCGAAGTCGGCCAGCAACAGGTACGAATCACGGTGCAACAGCGAGTCGACCAGCTCGCGGTAGCGGCCCCGCTCGCCAGGCGAGAAGTCGCCCGCGGCGATGGCGTCGAGCACCGCCTTCAATTGCGCGTTTTCCTCGTAATGCAGCCGCGGGTTGTAGCCGAGCGCGCGCACCTCTTTGACCTGCTCGGCGCGCAGGCCGAAGATGAAGAAATGCTCCGGGCCCACCGCCTGTGCCATCTCGATGTTGGCGCCGTCCCAGGTGCCGATGGTGAGGGCGCCATTGAGCGCGAACTTCATGTTGCCGGTGCCCGAGGCCTCGGTGCCCGCGGTGGACAGCTGCTCGGAGAGATCGGCCGCCGGGATGATGGTCTCGGCCAGCGACACGCCGTAGTTGGGCAGGTACACCACCTTCAAGCGGTCGCGCACGCGCGGATCGCTGTTCACCGTGCGCGCGATGTCGTGGATCAGCCGGATGATGGTCTTGGCGGTCACGTAAGCGGATGCTGCCTTGCCGGCAAAGATCACCGTGCGCGGTTGCCAATTCGCATTCGGATCGGCCACGATGGCCTGGTAGCGCGCCACCACATGCAGCGCATTCAGCAGCTGCCGCTTGTACTCGTGGATGCGCTTGATCTGTACATCGAACAGGCTGGCCGGATCGATCGTGATGCCGAGGTCGCGCCGCACCAGCTGCGCGAGCCGCTCCTTGTTGGCGCGCTTGGCAACCTGCACCGCGCTGCGCAGGCTCGTGTCGGTGGCCCGCGGCAGCAGCTGAGAGAGCTGCTCGAGGTGGGTGCGCCACTGCGTGCCCAGCTGCGCGTCGAGCGTTGCCGACAGGGCTGGGTTGGCCTGCGACAGCCAGCGGCGCGGCGTGACGCCGTTGGTGACATTGCAGAAGCGGTCGGGGAAGACCCGCGCGTAGTCGGCAAAGATGGTCTCGACCATCAGGTCCGAGTGCAGCCGCGACACGCCGTTCACCCGATGGCTGGCCACGATGGAGAGTGCCGCCATCTTCACGCGGCGCTCGCCGTTCTCGTCGATCACCGAGGCATGCCGCACCAGCGTCTCGTCGCCGGGGAAGTGTCGACGCAGGTATTGAAGGAAGCGGTCGTTGACCTCGTAGATGATTTCCAGATGGCGCGGCAGCCAGTGCTCCAGCATCGGCACCGGCCAGGTTTCCAGCGCCTCGGGCATCAGCGTGTGGTTGGTGTAGCTCATCACCTTCTGGCACTGCACCATCGCCGCGTCCCAGCTCATGCCGTGCAGGTCGATCAGGATGCGCAGCAGCTCGGGCACCGCCAGCGCCGGGTGGGTGTCGTTCAGGTGGATCGACACCTTGTCGCCCAGACTGTCCAGGCGCCCGTAGTCGGCCAGGTGGCGCGCCACGATGTCCTGCACCGAAGCACTCACCAGAAAGTATTCCTGCTTGAGCCGCAGCTCGCGTCCGGCGTGGGTGGAGTCATCCGGGTAGAGCACCCAGTTGATCACTTCGGCAGAAAACTTCGCGCCGCCTGCGGCACCGAAATCGCCGCGCGAGAAAGCCGCGAAGTCGATCGGCCGCGACGGATTGGCCTGCCACTGGCGCAGCACCGAGACCCGCTCGGTGGCGTGGCCCGGCACGATGAAATCGTAGGCGTCGGCGAAAAGCTGCTCGGCCGGCAGCCAGCGGCGACCCGCACCGTCGGTGACCACCCGGCCGCCGAGCCCGACGGGATAGCGAATTTCCGGGCGCTCCAGCTCCCACGGATTGCCGTCGCGCAGCCAGTCGTCGGGCTCTTCGACCTGTTGCCCGTCATGGATACGCTGCGCGAACATGCCGTAGCGGTAGCGCAGGCCGTAGCCGAACGAAGGCACCCCCAACGTGGCCAGCGAATCGAGGAAGCAGGCGGCCAGGCGCCCGAGGCCGCCGTTGCCGAGCGCCGCATCGGGCTCGACCTCGAGGATGTCGCCGGGCTGCTTGCCTGCCGCGCGGGCTGCCGCCTCGAACTCGCCGTGCAACCCCAGCGACGCCAGCGCATTGCCGAGTGCCCGACCCATCAGGAATTCCATCGACAGGTAGTGCACCCGCTTGGCCTCGCTGCGGCGGTCTTCCCGCAGGCTGCGGTTCATGCGCTCGGCGAGCTGGGCTCGGCTGGCGTGGGCCGCGGCGCGCATCCACATGTAGGGCGACGCATGCCCCGGGGTCATGCCCGATTCACGCTCGACACGGGCCGGAAGGGCATCGGAGCCAGTGGCCGAGCCGGGTTCATCGGATGGCGAGGACGGGCCTCTCCCTGCGTCGTGCGCTGGTCGCGTGGTCATGCAAACGTCCTTGAGTCTCGAAGGGTCCGGGTGGCGAGTGCGGCCTCGCGCGGCCCGTGAACCCATCATGCAGGTAGCGTGCCTGCGCGCCGGTCCGATGGGAGCTTAACCGACAGCTGGCGGGGTCGCGGCCCCTGCGACAGCCGCCAATCGCTACCACAGGTCCGGGCCCGGGTACTCGTTGAATGCACGTGAATGCACCGATAGCGGCACCCCCATTCGCTCCCCAGAATCCGCGCCACCCAGCAGTTGATACAGACCCCTTCAGAACAACCATCAACCACCCAGAACGGAGACTGCGACATGGCACTCAAAAATATCCCCCTCTCCATCAGCGTCGGCATCCTGGCCACGACGTGGACTTACCTCTCCATCCAGATGAGCCTGCCGACCTGGTCGGCCTTCGTGAGCTGGGCGTTCTTCTTCGTGGCCGGTGCCGACACCAAGGCCTTTGTCAAGGCCGGCGCGCCGATCCTGGCGGGCGTGGTGTTCGGCTACCTGACGCTGTTCGGCTTGAAGGTCGGCTCGGGCGGAACGCCGGTCATTGCCCTTTCGCTGGCCGTCGGCCTGGCCGCCTTGTTGCTGGTGATCATGATGGGCTGGGAATTGTTCGCGCTGACGCCGGCCGCCTTTGGCGCGTTTGCGGTGTTCTTTGCCTACGTCTTCGGCAAGCCGGCCGTGGAAGACATCTACAGCCTGTCCAATGTCTGGATCGTGATCCTCACTCAGGGCATCGGCCTGCTGCTGGGCTATCTGTCGGTGTTCCTGCCCACGCTGTTCGCGAAGAAAAGCTGAGCTGAAGCCAGCGGCACATCGCGACGCTTGGACCTTCTCGACCCGTGGTTTTGGGGGCGTGCGGGTTCAGGCGTTGCGTATCATCGAGTCATGTCTCGCTGGCTCATCGTGCTCATGATCTTCCTGCTGCCGCTCCGTGGCTGGGCGGGCGATCTGATGAGCGTCGATGTGGCCGTGAGCAGCCTGTCTCCGCACGCCGCCAGCGTGATGCCGGCACATTGCCCCCTGCACGCCGAGGCGAAGGCGGACCCGTCTTCTCAGGCGCCTTCGGGCGTTGACGAATGCAACGCTTGCGGCCTGTGCCTCCCCATGGCAGAGCCGATGACCGATCGGCTTGATGCCATCGCATTCGCGGCGCACGCCTCGCCGACGATGGGCGAAGTCGTTTTCATCAGCGCCACTTTGACGCCGAGCGTCCGGCCGCCCATTTCCTGATCTCCAGGCCTGAATCCGTCCGCCATTTGCGGCGATGACCTGATCTGTGGTCCGTTCCGGGCCACCGCTGGAGATTTCATGAAATTCATCCCCTTGCCTGCCGGCCGAGCCGGCGCAGGCCCACGGCGCCGTCGCGGTTCGACGATGCCGCGACTCTCGGTTTCGATGGCTCTTTTGTGGAGTCTCGGCACGGCGCATGCCGCACCGATGGGCTTCAAGGAGAGCGTGATGGCCATGGGCGACTTCAGTGAGAACTGGCGTGAGGCCTGGGTCAACTACGCGCTCACGGCGCGTGACGCCGTCGGAGCTGGCGGCATCCGCATGCGCTCCGACGACAAGCGCAAGACGCGCACGCTGGTGGATGTCAACTACACGCGTCTGTTGAAGCGCTGGAATCTCCCGCATTCCCAGGCCAACGTCTGGCTCTTTGCAGGCGCCGGCGAGATTCGGGGCAACGACTTCCCCGGATCGCGGTTCGTCTACACACCGGGCTTCCAGGTCGATTACGAAACCACGCGCGTCTACCTCGCGGCCACGGCACGCCTGTACCGCGCAACCGAGCTCAATCACGACTTCGGTTCGGTGCGCGTCGGCTTTTCGTTCTACGAGGTCGACTACCAAGAGGTCCAGCCCTGGCTGGTGCTCGAAGCACGGCGCATGCGGGGTCTGTCGGACAAGACCGAGATCACACCGATGCTGCGCCTCATCCACAACCGTTACTTCGTCGAGCTGGGTGTCAACAACTCCCGCCAGGCTCGTGCGAACTTCATGTACGTCTTTTGAAGGAATTTCCCATGAACTACTTTTCCCGCTCGCTGGTCACCTTCGCTCTGTGCGCGATGGCAGCCTCGTCATTCGCCGCGACCAGCGTCAAGGCGACCGTCAACGGCATGGTCTGCTCGTTCTGCGCACAGGGCATCGAGAAGCGCCTGTCGAAGCTGCCCGCAGCGAAGGCCGTCTATGTCGATCTGAAACTGAAGGTCGTTGCTGTCGAAGCCAAGGACGGGCAGACGCTCGACAGCCAGCAGATCACCTCTGAAATCGTCGATGCCGGGTACGACGTGATCAAGCTGGAAACGGTCGAGCAGTCCGCTGCCGAGATCGAGGCCGGCATGAAGGTCAAGCAGTGAGCGCGGACGGCATCGCCGAATCGCGGATGAGCCTGTGGAGTTCGGTGTTGAGTCTGTTCGCCAGCTCCGGCACGCTGGTGTGCTGCGCCTTGCCGGCACTGCTGGTGGCGCTGGGTGCAGGCGCCGCGCTTTCATCGCTGGTGTCGGTGTTCCCGCAGGTGGTCTGGTTGAGCGAGCACAAGGAGGGCGTGTTCGCGCTCGCCGGTGTGGCGATGGTGGCCAGCGGCGCATTGCAGTGGCGTAACCGAAACGCACCGTGCCCCACCGACCCGGCGCTGCGACATGCGTGCCTGCGGACTCGCAAGCTGTCCCGGCGAGCCTACGGAGTCAGCGCGCTGGTGTATCTGGTGGGCGGCTGGTTCGCCTTCATCCAGCCGTGGCTCGGCGGGTTGGCAGGCACCTGATTCCACGGGCTGTCTGAGCGCACCGGGCGCTGGGGGGGTAGCACCACTGTTTCCAATCTGGAAACAGTGCCTTCGCCGTGCCGCGGATTCTCTGTGCCGGCTGACCGCGAGACAGTAGCGCCATCGCAGCGACCCCGACGCGCCCCACTGTCCTCAGCCCTGGAGATCACCATGACCACCCCCGCACTCAAGCTGCACCACTTTCCGTTGTCGGGCCACGCCCACCGCGCACAGCTGATGCTGTCGCTGCTCGGCCTGCCGCACCAACTGGTGCCGGTCAATCTGCGCCAGGGCGAGCACAAGACCGAGGCCTTCCTGCGCCTGAATCCGTTCGGCCAGGTGCCGGTGCTGGAAGACGGCGACACGGTGGTGTTCGATTCGAACGCCATCCTCGTCTACCTCGCCCGCCAATACGATCCAGCGCACCGCTGGCTGCCTGCCGATGCGGCGGGCCAGGCCGTGGTGCAGGGTTGGTTGCCGGTGGCTGCTGGCCTGATGGCGTACGGCCCGGCGGCAGCGCGCCGCGTGAACGTGTTCGGTGCCAAGCTGAATGCAGAGGAGCTGATCGCCGCCTCGCACCAGTTGCTCAAGGTCATGGAAGGCACGCTCACTCAGCGCGCCTTCCTGGCAGCGCCGTCCGCCACGATCGCCGACGTCTCGGCCTACAGCTACATCGCCGCTGCGCCCGAGGGCAATGTGGATCTGTCGCCGTACCCGCAGGTGCGTGCCTGGCTGGCACGCATCGAAGCCCTGCCGGGCTTCGTGCCCTTCCCGAAGACGGCCGTCGGCCTCGCGGCCTGAGCGCCGCGCGCAACACCTGCAGGCGCCCGCATCATGAACGACACCACCCGACGCAACCATCCATTCCATGCCGGTGAGCTGGCCGTGCAACAACGGCTGGGCGTTGCCGACCGCCTGCGCGTCATCGGGCAGCAAATGGTGCGCACCCACCTGCCGCAGCAGCACCGCGGGTTCTTCGCGCAGTTGCCTTTCGTGCTGGTGGGCTCGGTCGATGCACAGCAGCGGCCCTGGGCCTCGGTGCTGGTGGGCGAGCCCGGCTTCATCGGGTCGCCCGATGACCGGACCCTGAGCTTGGCGGCCCAGCCAGTGCCTGGCGATCCGCTGGCCGAGGGGCTCACCCCGGGTGCGCCGCTGGGCTTTCTGGGCATCGAATTGCACACACGCCGACGCAACCGCGTGAACGGCCGCGTGAGCGAGGTCGGCGATCACGGCTTCGCGGTGTCGGTGGAGCAGACCGTGGGCAACTGCCCGCAATACATCCAGGGCCGCGACATGGAATGGGCGCGCGATGCCAGCGATCTGCAGCCACGCCAGCGCGAGGCGCTGACGGCGCTCGACGTGCCGGCCCGCGCGCTGATCGCGCAGGCCGATACGCTGTTCATCGCCAGCCACGCGCCCGGCGCGGGGGCCGACGTGTCACACCGCGGGGGCCGCGCCGGCTTCGTACACATCGAAGACGACCACACCTTCCTGGTGCCTGACTTCCGCGGCAACTTCATGTTCATGACGCTGGGCAACCTGGCCGTCAATCCGCGAGCCGGGGTGTTGTTCATCGACTTCGATACCGGCGATCTGCTCACACTGACCGGCCGCGCAGAAGTGGTGTGGGAGGGCGAGCTGTTGAACACCATCGCCGCCTTCCAGGGGGCTCAGCGCGCCTGGCGCTTCCACCTGGACGCAGGCTGGCGGCTGAGTGAGGCCTTGCCGCTGCGCTGGCGGTTTCGCGACTGGTCTCCCCAATTGCAGAACACCGGCGCCGCGGAAGAAATCGCCGCTAGCGCAGCGCCGGATGGGCGCGCAACGCGTCGACCGCCAGGTCGATGAAGCCACGCACCTTCTGTGTGGCGCGCCGGCCCTCGCGGTGCACCACATGGATGGGCAGCGCGGGCGTTTCGCAGTCTTCCAGCACCACCTGCAACTGGCCTGCGCGCAGATGCTCGGCCACTTGGTAGCTCAGCAGCCGCGTGATGCCGAAGCCAGCCACCGCAGCGGCGATGGCCGAATCGTTGCTGCTGGTGCGCAGCCTCGCGCGCAGGCGTTGCGCGGCGGTCTTGCCGCCCTGCACGAAGTGCCAGTCGACCTCCGGCGCGGCGCTGCCGCGGGCGATCACGGTGTGCTGTGCGAGCGCGGCGGGACGATCGGGGATGCCGTGCGTCTGCAGGTAGCCCGGCGAGGCCACCAGCACCTGGCGCACCCGCCCGACCCGGATGGCTTGCAGCGAAGAGTCGGGCAGCTCGCCGATGCGCACCGCCACGTCCACACCCTCGTCATCAAGATTGACGATGCGGTCGACAAACAGGCATTGGGCATCGACCTCGGGGCACCGGCGCAGGTAGTCCACCAGCAGCGGCATCACATACAGATGCCCGAACAAAACCGGGGCGGTGAGCACCAGCGTGCCGCGCGCGGCTGCATGGGTGCCGCTGGCGGCCACTTCGGCCTCGTCGATCTCGGCGAGGATGCGCCGGCAGTCATCGGCGAAACGGGCGCCCGCCTCGGTGACACGCACCACGCGGGTGGTGCGTGTGAGCAGCCGCAGGCCCAGGCGATCTTCCAGCTCGGCCACGGCCCGTGTGACCACCGGCGGCGACAGCCCGAGCTGGCGGGCCGCGCTGGCGAATCCACCGCAGTCCACCACGGTGACGAAGGCGCTCATGGCCTGCAGCCGGTCCATGGTGGGGTGCCCGGGCCTGCTGATCAGTGCCTGGCCACGACGCCCGCGGCTCGGTCGACCCGCACGCTCAGCTGGCGCCGCGCAGTTCAGCCAGCGCCGACTCGCACAGACGCATGTGCCGATCGCTCAGCGTGCCGGCCTTGCCCGCGTCGGCAATGCTTTCCAGCACGAGGGTGGCGATTTCAACGCTGCCCCGCGATTGCAGCAGCGCCTGCTTCAGATGCTCGATGACCTTGTCCTTGGCGTCGAGCTCGCGCACCAGCGGATCCCAGTGCGGCACCCGGTAGTGGTCCATCAGCGCATCGACGATGCCGCCGTTGCGCACGAGGTAATCGAAGTTGAAGTCCTTCGCGCCAAAGTCCTTCAGACCTTTGATGCCGGTCAGCTCGCGTTCGGAGATCCGCTTGAAGCCCATGCTCCAGTCGGCGTACTGGCGCCGTTCGATCGGCCGACGATGCAGAAACTGCACCTTGGCGTGGCGCGGATCGCGGGCAATCTTCTCGACCAGATCGTCGATCACCGCGTCGTCACCTTCCAGCGCCTGCAGAAAGGTGTCTTCGCCGTACAGCAGCATGCCGGTCACGCCACGGGCCGAGTTGTTCTTCAGGCATTGCTGCAGCAGTTCGAGCAGTTGCTCGGTCGACCAAGGCGCCACCGCGCTGCTGATGTAGACGATCTGAATCATTGAAACTCCAGTGGCCAGGTAGATGCGTGCGCAGAGGGTCTGCAGACAGAGCTTAACCCTGGCCACGGGCCCCGTTCAGGCACCTGTCGCAGAAACACGATCTTGTGTCCGGGTGTCGATGTCCTGGGGCAGGAAGACACCGAAGTTCTCGGCCAGGTACAGCAAGATCGAACCAGACTGGTCGTGTCGCGCGCGTGTCGCCCACAATCTGGCCCAAGGATTTTTCTCAGCGCTCTCCCATGAATGACCTGCCCGCGATGACCCGTGCGACCGCGCATGACAGCATCGGCGCAGCGTGGCCAGCGCACCGCACGGTCGCCTTGCTGCCGGGCTCGTTGCCGCAAGGTGGCGTGGTGCCGGACACGCCGATCCACGCGTTCGTCGCGCCACCTGCCGCACTCACCTTGCGCAGTGAGGACGCGCCACGCCCCCAGCGCCACGACATCGACCTGGGGGGACTGCTCGCGTTCGAGATACGCCACCTGTTGAACAGCGCAGAGGCCGACGCTGTCGTGGCGGCGAGCGAGCGGTTCGGCTACCGCGACGCAGCCCCAGGCATCGCCACGCCACCCGGCATGCGCATCAACAAGTCGGTGCACTGGGTGGCCGACCTCGAATTTCTCGGCCCGGTGTTTGCGCGCATGGCCTCACTGCTGCCAACAACCATCGATGGCATGACGCTGCACCCGCGTCTGTCGGAGCGGCTCAACATGTACCGCTATGACGACGGCGATGTATTCAATCGCCACACCGACGGCGACTGGCCCGGCTTTTCGCTGGACACCGAACGCTGTCGCATGCTGCAGTGGCCTGCGCACCTGCGCTCGTGCTTGACGATGCTGCTGTACCTGAACGGACCCGAGGACGGCGTGCAGGGAGGTGCTACACGCCTGTACCGCCCCGATGGCAGCAGCCACGATGTGCAGCCGGCCAAGGGCTCGGCCTTGTTCTTTCGCCACGGCTTCGGGCCGACCTCGGTGCTGCATGTGGGCAGCCCGGTGCGCGGCCCGGTGCCGAAGTACATCGCGCGCATCAACGTGATGTACGCGATGCCGACGGCCTGGATCACGCGGCGCGTCGAGGTCGATGGCAGTGATGCCTGGCGATAACATCGACCTGAAAATTAGACGACACCATGGTCCACGGATTCGCACTGCTGTTGGTGTGCCAGTTGATTGGCGAGGTCGCGGTGCAGGCCCTTTCGCTGCCCGTACCCGGGCCGCTGGTCGGCATGCTGCTCCTGTTCGTCGGCCTGCTGATGCGTGGCAGCCTGCCCGATGAAGTGCGCGACGCGGCGAACGCCTTGTTGCGCCACCTGATGCTGTTGTTCATCCCCGCCGTCACCGGCGTGATGATGTATTTCGATCGCATCGCGCGCGAATGGCTGCCCTTCATGGCCGCCTGCATCGTGGGCACGGCGGTGACCATGATCGCCACGGCGCTCACGCTGCGCTGGATGCTGCGCGTGACGGGCGCGAACCGCGAGCCGGAGTAGGCCATGCCCGATGTCGGACTGTTTCGGGTCTGGGTCTTCCTGTCGAGTTCACCGCTGCTGTGGCTGACGGTGACGGTGCTGGTGTACCTGGCGGCGCTGTGGCTGTACACCCGCAGTGGCGGGCACTCGCTGGTCAATCCGATCCTGCTCTCGGTGGTGGGGCTGGTCGGCGTGCTGCACTTCACTGCAACGCCCTACCCCGTGTATTTCGAGGGCGCGAAGTTCGTGCACTTTCTGATCGGCCCGGCCACGGTGGCACTGGCCATCCCGCTGTATGCACAGTTCGAACGCTTGAAGTCGATGTGGCTGCCCATCGGCGTGGCGTTGCTGGTGGGCTCGACGGTGGCGATCGTGTCCGCCCTGGTCATCGGGCGGGTGCTCGGCGCATCGCACGGCACGCTGATGTCGCTGGCACCGAAATCGTCCACGCTGCCGATTGCGATGAGCATGGCCGAGCAAATCGGTGGCGTGCCCGCGCTCGCCGCGATGGCGGTGGCAGTCACCGGCATCAGCGGCGCAATGATGGCGCGCGGGTTGCTGAACCTGCTGCGCATCGAAGACCCGGCTGTGCGCGGCTTCTCGGTTGGCATCGCGGCACACGCGGCCGGCACCGCACGAGCGCTGCAGGTCGGCACTGTGAACGGCGCCTTTGCTGCACTGGCACTCGCACTCAACAGCATCGCGACGGCGTTTCTGATTCCCTTGTTGGTGAGGGTGTTGGGGCCGCTGCTTTGAACTCGGCCCTCAAGGCTGCGCAACAGCCTCGACCTGAATGCGCAAGTCAACGTTCATCTTGAAGCCGTAGTCCTTGCCCGCGCTCAGGCCGAAGTCGTCTCGGCTGAAGCTGCCACTGGCATCGGCACCGCAGTAGTCGCGCTTGAGCATCGGGTGCTGGATGCACTTCAGCGAGTGAACCACCAGCGTCAGCGGGCGCGTCACGCCGTGCATCGTCAGCTCGCCCACGAGTTGTGTCGGCACGCCGTTCACGGGTGACTGCAGGCTGCCCTTGAAGACGGCGCGGGGATGCTTCTTCACCTCAAACAGGTCCTTGCCGCGCGCCCAGGTGTTCAACGCGTCCAGGCCGAAGTCGATGCTGGCCAGTTCGGTCACGATCTCCACCGACCCGGTGCCAGACGCCTTGTCGTAAAGCACCGTGCCGCTGCTCTTGTTGAACTTGCCGCGCCACACCGAGATGCCCATGTGGTCAGCCTCGAAGCTGGGGAAGGTGTGGGTCGGATCGATGGCGTACGCGGTGGGTTCGGCACGGGCCGCCACGGCGGCAAGCAGCATGGCGGTGATCAGACAAGTCTTCATGCAAATCTCCAGGTCAGTGACTCAGACGCGATCGTCGAATGCGGGCGCACGCATCGGATCGGTCGCCAGAATCAAGCCAACTTCGGTGCCTCAACGTCTTCCATCGTGGCCGCGCTGCTCCTGCAAGGTGAGCCCGATGAGCCGCGACACGACCGCGGCCAGATACATCACGCCAACGAACATCTCCAGCGCTGCGAGGGCCCTTGCGTGGGGCGTGATCGGAATGACGTCGCCGATGCCGGTGCTCGACAGCAGTGCGAAGCTCATGTACATCAACTCGGTCCAGGTACGCGGCTCGGTCGGGTTCACGGCGGCAGCAAAACAACCGGGCTGCAGTGCCTGCAACAGCAAAAACAGGTAGGTGAAGCCCCAGGCCAGCAAGGTGAAGGTGGCGCCCGCGGCAAACAGCTCGTCGGTGGTGGCGCGCCTGTCCTTCAGCATGTAGGAGATCAAGCTGCCGGCGGCGTAGAAGTAGAACACCGCTTCGAGCGCCGACGAGGCCACCAGCAACTGAGGCATGCCGAACATCGCCTGCAAGGCCAGCATCACGATGGCCGGCGCTGCGATGCAGACTGACACCCATGTCAGCCCCGGAGTGAATCGCACCATGCCGGTCGTGATGATCAGCACCACGATGCCGAAAACCCCGAACGCAATGCGTCCTGCGTCGGTGCTTTCGATGAACGGATACAGCACCATGCCGGCCAGTTGCACGAGCAGCAGGATCGCAGACGGATGTCGTTTGGTACGGACCACCCAGCGCAGATAGCTCATGGCGGGATTGTGCAGGCTGGGTCATTCGGCGATGCGCGCCCCCGGCCGGTATCTGGCTCAGACGCATAACTCGCAAGCGACTGCCCTAGGCGCGTCATGCCCCCGCTTTCTTCCCTCGGCCGACCTTTCGAAAGACTTCGTGTCGGCAAGCGGATGCACCGCCGCTGACGCGCGACAGGTCGCGCGGCGCCTGGAGCCTGGTGAGGCGCGAGAGCCGCTGTCAGCTCAGCGCGGTGTGACGCCGGCGCTGCACCACCAGCATCACTGCAGCGACACCGGCCAGCATGAGCGCATAGGTCGAGGGTTCCGGAACCGGAGACGGCACCTCGAAATCGATCGCCGACCGGTAGGCCGCCAAGGCCTCGTCAGCGTTCAACGCCCCGTCGTAGAAGCGTGCCCACGCGATCTTGCCCGCCGAGTACTCGTTCGGCGCGACGCTGACGGTGTTGTCGAGGAACAGGCTGATGACGTTCGACGCAGGCAACGAGTAATAGTCGGTCGACTGCGTCGATTGCGCAATGCCGTCCAGATAGGCCACAGCTGTGGAGCCGTCGAAGCTGAGGATCACGTGGTTGTAGACATTGGCACCAAAGGTGCCCTGGCCGACGTTCGAGGGATAGAGCTGGAGCCCCCCGTTGAGCACATAAAAGCCAGTGTCTTCGGTCCGGTCTCGGGTGTCGATGATGCGCCGCCAGCCGGAAACCGCGTCAAAGCTGAAATAGGCTTCGATCGAATAGCTGTTGGGGCTCATCAGATCGGCATTGACGAACTGCAGGCCACCCTGATCGCTAGACGGAAAAGCGGCACCGTCGAACCGGAACACGGTGCGAGCGATACCGTTGACCGTATCGTTGATGAAGGCGCCCTTGGCGAGCGGATCGACACTCACGAGGGCCGAAGCGCCGGAGCCAACCCCAGACGCGGGATCGAAGTTGCCGTTGAACTCGTACAGGGCCACGGTACTCGCGGCCTGGGCGCCTGTCATGCCGACGGCGAGCAATGCAAGAACGGCAAAGCGATTCATAAACGCATCTCCGACGAATAGAAAAGGGTCGCAAAAAAGATAGTAGCGATTCCCAGCACCGCGGCAACCCCGCACCTGAGGGGCAAAGCAAAACATAACCCGTACCCCGCGTGGCCGGCGGGAACAGACAGCCTGCAATAAGGCAAGGAGAACGTCTAGCGTCTCAAGTATTCGCGGCGCGAAGGGTTGGCCACAGAGGCTGCTTGCACATGTACAGGCGCACGACGGATTGCAGCGTCGCGTCGGTCGTATTCCAAAAGCAGTTTCAAAAGAAAAACGGGGCAATCACCGCTAAGTGATTGCCCCGCTTTGAATCGTTGGCGGAGTGGACGGGACTCGAACCCGCGACCCCCGGCGTGACAGGCCGGTATTCTAACCAACTGAACTACCACTCCAGTACGCACATGGTGCGGAGCGAGTTTCCAGCACTCTCTTTTCAGATACTGCTGCAAGCCTCACTCAAGCTTGGCGTCCCCTAGGGGATTCGAACCCCTGTAATCACCGTGAAAGGGTGGTGTCCTAGGCCTCTAGACGAAGGGGACAAATCCTGCG
>LNFM01012396.1_pt1 | contig 50360 bp, 49 predicted proteins | sample 596031 | NCBI WGS metagenome assembly LNFM01 (sample SAMN04254537, study PRJNA301005) | activated carbon metagenome | isolation source: dual media filters at the Ann Arbor, Michigan drinking water treatment plant | place: USA: Ann Arbor | reverse complement strand
ACTCCATCGCGCAAGTCGACGATGGCTATCCCGGCATCTACACCGCGCTGACCGAAGCCGCCGAAACCATGCGGCGCGGCGGCGGCGTGGGCTACGACTTCTCGCGTATCCGCCCGCGCGGCGCTTGGGTGGGCAGCACACGCAGCCACGCTTCGGGCCCGGTGAGCTACATGCAGATCTTCGACCGCTCGTGCGAAACCGTGGAAAGCGCCGGCGCGCGACGCGGCGCCCAGATGGGCGTCCTGCGCTGCGATCACCCGGACATCGAGGAGTTCATCCACGCGAAGGACGACGGTGGCCTGAAGAACTTCAACCTCTCCATCGCCGTGACCGATGCGTTCATGCAGGCCGTCCTGGCCGATGGCGAGGTGGACCTGGTTCACCGCGCAGAGCCGGGCGAAGCACAGAAGGCCACTGGCGCGCGCCGGCGCGAAGGCAGCGAACGCGCCTGGATCTACCGCACCGTGAAGGCCCGCGACCTGTGGGACCAGATCATGCGGTCCACCTACGACCACGCCGAACCCGGCGTGCTCTTCATCGACACGATCAACCGCGACAACAACCTGTCGTACTGCGAGACGATCGAGAGCTGCAACCCCTGTAGCGAGCAGTCGCTGCCGGCCTATGGCTGCTGCTGCCTGGGCTCCATCGACCTGACACGGTTCGTGCTCGATCCGTTCGAGCCTGCGGCGCGCTTCGACGACCAACGGTTCACGCAAGTGGCCGGCGTCGCGGTGCGCATGCTGGACAACGTGCTCGACACGACGGTGTGGCCGCTGGCGCAACAGCAGCGGCAGGCGATCGACAAGCGCCGGGTGGGTCTGGGCTTCACCGGCCTGGGCGATGCCCTTGTGATGCTGGGCCTTGCCTACGGCACGTCCGAAGCGCGCGCGCAGGCCCGGCGCATCGCCGAGTTGATGCGCGACGCCGCCTACGCGGCGTCGGTGGAACTCGCGCGCGAGCGCGGGGCCTTCCCGGCGTTCGATGCCGAGCGCTACCTGTCGCGTGGCACTTTCGCCTCGCGTCTGCCTGCGCACCTGCGCGAGCAGATCCGGCAGTACGGCATCCGCAACTCGCACCTGCTGTCGATCGCGCCCACGGGCACGATCAGCCTGGCCTTCGCGGACAACGCCAGCAATGGCATCGAGCCCGCCTTCAGCTGGAGCTACCAGCGCAAGAAGCGCATGCCGGACGGCAGCACGAAGGAGTACGCCGTCGAGGATCATGCGTGGCGGCTGTATCGGCATCTGAAGGGCGAGCAGGCGACGCTGACACCGGCGTTCATCACCGCGCTGGAGCTCAGCGCGACCGACCACGTGGCCATGGTGGCCGCCGTGGCGCCGTGCATCGACACCGCCATCTCCAAGACGGTCAACGTCCCGGCGGACTATCCCTACTCGGACTTCAAGGACCTGTACCTGCAGGCCTGGCAGGCCGGCATCAAGGGACTGGCGACCTTCCGGCCCAACCCCGTGACCGGGGCGGTGCTGAGCGTCGAAAACGCATCGGCGGCCAAGTTGCCCACATCGGACGGTGATGACCCACTGCGCCGGCAGTTCGACAGCCGGCCGCCGGGCGATCTCGAAGGGGTCACCTCGAAGGTCGAGTACTGCACGAGCGAAGGCAAGAAGTCGGTCTACCTGACCATCAACTTCATGCGCGTGGCGGGGACCGTCGACGGCCGCCAGGTCGTCATCGAACGGCCGGTCGAGTTCTTCATGCCGGCCGGGCAGCGCGACGAGGGCCAGCAATGGATCGCGTCGAACATGCGGATGCTCTCGATGGTCGGCCGCTCCGGCGGGTCGATCGAGAAGGCACTGCAGAACATGCGCGAGGTGGTCTGGGACAAGGGGCCCGTGCATTGCGGCGTCGTCTTGCGTGGCGATGGCCACACCGCGCGGCGCTGGCATGAATCCGAGGTCGCCGCGATCGGCTACTGGCTGCAGCAGATGCTGGCCAAGCGCGGGTTCCTGGATCCCGACGGCCACCAGGTGCCTGTGCTCGAGATGTCCGCAAGGCTGTCTCGCCAGCTCGAACTGCAGTTGGGCGGAGACGATGACTCGGTCGCTATCGACCGGCACGACACGCAGCCTGCGACCACGAGCTTCGTGACCCGTGGCCGCCAGTGCCCGGAGTGCGGGGCGCGCGCGCTGCGACGCGTGGATGGCTGCGAACGCTGCACCGAGTGCAACCACGTCGGCAGCTGCGGCTGAATCTTCCATCGAGGACCTGGGGAGTGCACGGAGTTCCGCCCTCGTGGCGGGGCTCCGGTCACCCAGCCTCAATCCATTGGACAAGACCATGAACCATGACTTTGAAGCGCGCGTGAGCGACGTGAAGTCCCGTGCGCACGGGCATTGGACGGGCATCCTGCGGTCGCTGGGCGTCGACGAAGACATCCTCAAGGGCAAGAACCTGCCCTGCCCGATCGACGGCTGCGGCGGCACCGACCGCTTCCAGTACACCGACAAATTCGGCGAAGGCAACTACCACTGCCGCTCGTGCGGTGCGGGTGGCGGACTGAAGCTCGCCCACGCGGTACGCGGCGGGCGGTTCAGTGAACTGCTCGACGACATCGAGTCGCTGGTGGGATCGGTGCGGCCGGCGTCATTGACCGGCCTGGCCGGCCCGACGCTGGAGCGGATGAAGCGGCTGTGCCACCAGACCTGGACCGAGGCCAAGCCGGTCACCATCGGCGACGAAGTCGACCGCTACCTGCGCGGCCGCGGCATTAACCAGGGCGCCTACCCCAGGACGCTGCGGTTTCATCCGGCCCTGGGCTACTACGAGAAGCAACCCGGGCAGAAGCGCTCGAAGCTGATCGCCAGCTACGCCGCGATGGTCGCCTGTGTGCAGGGGCCGGACGGCCACGCCGTCACCCTGCACCGGACGTATCTCAAGGAGGGTCGCAAGGCACTCGGCGAGCAGTCCAAGAAGCTGCTGTCCGCCGGCATCAACGGCGCGGCCGTGCGACTCGACGAGGCCACGGACGAACTGGCGCTCACCGAAGGGATCGAGACCGCGCTGGCGGTGCGCCTGCGAACCGGCAAGCCGACCTGGGCGGCAATCAACTGCGGCAACCTCGAGAGGATCTGGATCCCCGAGCAGGTGCGGCGGGTGTGCATCTACGCGGACAACGACGCGGACGCCGAGTTCGCTGGCCAGGCCTCGGCCTACATCCTCGCCCAGCGCCTCGTGCGCGAAGCGAAGAAGGCCGGCATCCATCGCACGGTCGAAGTCTTCGTGCCCCGCCAAGCGGGCACGGACTGGGCCGACATCTGGCTCGCCTCGCTTGCCAAGGACAAGCGCGCGGCGTAGGCTTTCAGGGGTGGCAGCAATGCCACCCCCTCTCTCCGTGTGCCCCGTGCGGGCACAGCGACAGAGGTTTCCCAAGTGGCAGCTGCCAGGCCACGCTGAACTCCAGCGAAGGTAGCCCTTCAATCCCAGTGCACGACGGTCGCCGTTCGTGCCGCATCGCCGCTCAGCCACGCTGAGCCCACACCCCCGCGGGGACGCGCTTCCCCGCTGCAGGGGTGCTCCATGAAGTACGGACGTTCCCTCGTCGACCTCGCCACCGAACTCGAGCGGCAGCTCGCGACGAAGCAGGACATGATCGTTCCGACCCCGCTGTTGCACCACATCACCAGCGAGAACGGCACCTCGGTCCTCAACATCGAAACGCACGACGGCGTGCGCACCTTCAGGACGACCGAGAACTGCCGCCGGCAGCTCGCCGACCGCCTGAAGATCCCGTTCGCCTACTTCGAGCGCATGCGCACCGACCAGCCCGCTTTGCTGGATCGCAACATCGACACGTGGCTTCACGCGCAGCCCGAGCAGCGCATGGTGCGCACGCTCGACGGCAACGCGCGGGCCTTCCTGTCGGACCGCTACCGCCGGCTGGACAACTATGACCTGCTGGCGCACGTCTACCCGATGCTGCGTGAACTGCCCGGCGCCCGCGTCGAATCCTGCGAGGTCACCGACAGCCGCATGTACCTGAAGGTCGTGACCTCCCGCGTCCAGTTCGAACTGGCGCCGGGTGACGTCGTGCATGCTGGCGTGGTGATCAGCAACTCCGAAACCGGCCAGGGCTCGCTCTCGGTGAGCCCGCTGATCTTCCGGCTGCTGTGCCGCAATGGCCTCATCGCGGCCGACCAGTCCATGCGCAAGACCCACATCGGGCGCATGAGCGAGACCTCGCCCGACGAGGTCACCATCTTCAAGGACGACACGCTCGCCGCCGACGACGCCGCGTTCTTCCTCAAGGTCCGCGACACCGTGCAAGCGGCGGTGTCGCAGGCCACCTTCTCGCTGATCGCCGAGCGCATGCGCAAGACGATGGGCATCAAGCTGGTGGGCGACCCGGTCAAGAGCGTCGAGCGCCTGGCGGTGAAGTACCTGCTGCAGGAGCACGAGAAGGTCGGGGTGCTGCGCGCCCTCATCAAGGACGGCGACCTGACCGGCTTCGGCCTGGTCAATGCCGTCACCGGCTACGCGCAGGAACTCGACCTGTACGACCGCTCGACCGAGTTGGAGGCCATCGGCGGCCGCATGCTCGAGCAAGGCGCGAAGGAGTGGAGCGAACTGGCCGAAGCCGCCTGAGCTGAATCGAACGACCCGCGCGGTCGTCATCACCCTGAAGGGGCGCCGCAACCGCGGCGCCCTTTTTTTCGCCTGCTTGCGACTTTCCCCCGTGCACCTTCCGAGTTCGGGGTAGGTTCGTCGGCATGCCGACCACCCACAGCATCGCTCCGTGTCCCGTGCTCGCCATAGGCGACGACCCCCGCGAAATCCAGTAGCATCCGACGGTTGCGGGGAGGGACAAGAACAAGGATCGGCGAATGCCAATTTGTTTGGCCTTCGTTTGCACTTGGCGGCGATGAATGATGACTCCGCACGCAAGTTTTCCGCTCATCCTGTTGGGCTAGGTATGGCAGCCGAACACCCAGAAGAAGATCGGCACCGAGCCCTCGCTGCCTTCATCGAGACGATGTTGGACCGGCACGGAGTGCCCGAGCGCCAGCGGTTTCGCGCTCTCGAAGCCGCTCTTGGCATGTCGTACACGCAGGTGCGCCGGCGCATGCTGGGCGAGGCCCCCTGGTCCATCGAGGAGATCAGGAAACTCGCCGGTCACTTCCACGAACCGCTGATCCCGATCATGGCGGCCCTGGCCGATGTACCCGGCATCCCGGCCACGCTGCCCTTCGCCGGCGCCGCCCTGCCGTGTACGATCTGGCCCGTCGGCGAGCCCCTTGCAGGACGCATCGGGCCGATGGTCGCGATGCACGACGAGACCACCGATCAATGGACCGTCGCGTCGGCGTCCGAGGTCGCCGACAGCCCCAGCTACGAACTCGCACGACTGCTGTTCGAGCGCTCGCCGCCCAGGCGGGTCGCCGTTCTCGATGACGACAGCGACTCGGCCCAGTCGATCGTCGACTTCCTCGGTGCCAAGGGGATGGACGCGCAGCCGTTCAACTGCGCCGGCGATTTGCTGGCCGCGATGGAGTCCGAGCCCTTCGAGGGCTTCGTCGTGGACTGGCTGCTGGGTGACACCACCGCCAAGGACCTGCTCTCGAAGATTCGCGCCCGCGTTCCGTCGGGGCCGGTGGTCATCCTCACCGGGCAGATTGCGACGGGCATTGCCAGCGAGGAGGAACTCGCCATGGTCGGCGCCTCCTACCGTGCCTTGCTCTACGAGAAGCCCACACGGCCGCTGACGATCTTCAATGCCCTGCAGGTGGGGTTCACCCCCGAAGCGCCGGCCGCCTGAGGGCGCTGCAACTGGCATTCGTCAGACGCTGGGAACAAGCGGCCCGCACCGGCTTGCGGCGATTCCCGGCCCACCACTGAAGGACGATCCGTTTGGCGAACTGCGCGCACTCACAAAATGATACTGACGCAATACGCACTAACTAATTTACTTCCAGTGCCGTCTAGTCTGTTCAGAAAGTACATGTAACGCTAATATGCGTTGACACCACGCGCCAATAATCGGTAATCTTTCGCTCAAGTCGCCGCGGCACCGCCGCCTCGACTTGACGCCGGGTCCGCTTGCCGTCCCGCGTCGACCAGCCACAAGGCAGACCGGGACGTAACCATGGACCATGCAACTTCGCTCTCGCAGGTTCAGCGAGCGAACCTGAACCTTCTTCTGTTGATGCGCGATGCCGCAATGCGCGACATGGGCGACGCCGTCTGCAGCTTCGGGCTCGCGCGACAAGACTTCGCCGCCATCGTGAGCCGCGCGCCGGACGAGTTGCTCAGCTTCGTCTGCGGCATCGGCGACCAGGCCCTCTTCCTGCCTCGAAGCGACCTCTCCTCGCTGCTCGCGCTCCCCCCTGCGATCGCCCCGGCCATCGCCTCGGCCCGTTCAGCCACCGCGCGGGCCACGCGAGTCGCCGACGCCTGAGTGCGTCACAGCGGTGACGCGTGGGCAGCCCGTTTTCGTCGTACAGCCTGCGTGCGCTGGAGACGGCGCGCCAGTGCGTGATGCTGGGCGCGCGCCTGCGCACCATCGCCCACCTCACCGGTCTCACGCCGGGGTACATCGAACGAGCCGTCTATTGCGAGCGATATCCGGCGCCGATCGGCCGACCGCAGTATTCGGAGGACTTCTTCTTCAAGACCACCAGGCGCCTGCAGGCCGAGGCCTGTTTCCTCGCGACCCATTACCGCCGGCTGACCAGTGAAGGCTTCCTGCCGGCGGACGCGCTGATTGCCGCGTTCCGGCACCACCGCGCCACGCAGCCCGAGTCCATTCTTGGGTTCGACCAGGCCTTCTTCCTGATCTCCAGGCTCGACGGCATCTGGGCGGCGACGAAATAGTGCCTGAACTGCCGCAGCCCCTACCTCGCACCCCATGGGATGCCCCAGCGCGACAGTTGCCCGGTCTGTCGAACCGACTGGCGGCTGAAGTCGGGGGCTCGCGCTCGTGTCCGCAGGCCGCCCCCGCCTGGGCTGGCAGTTGCTCCATCGAAGCCGCACCGGCCCAGGCAGGACCCGCCATGGCAACTGGACCTGGACATCGCACATGTTCGCCTGCTGGACCGGCTGCACCAGTTGGGCGCTGGCGACAGGATCTGCGCGGTCCTGGCCGAAGAGCCGCGCGCGCGACTGTTCCGCGCTCCGCGTGGGCGGCGCACCGTCACGAGCGCCTACATCACGCGACCTATGCCGCTGGCCTCCTGGTCCGCGAAGACCGAAGTCACCCACCGTGTGCAATACGCGGTCTTCGCGTTCCACTTCAGGCGGCTCGTTCGATTGGACGTCACGCCCACCGAAGCCATGTGCTCGGCCTTCGAGACCACACGCCGCGCCTGCCGTGACTATCCGAAGCCCGTGACCTTCGACCGCTGCTTCGAAGTCGCCGCGCTGCTCGACGCCGTCTGGGGCGTGTCGGAGCAACAGCTCGAACTACTGCAATGCGCATCCTGTGGCTCGCACTACCTGGTGAGCAAGGCCGAGCCGCACCCGATCGGCTGTCCCTTCTGCATGCTCATCCGGCGACACCGGACCCTGCTGCCTGCGATGGCCGCGTGACCTGAGGACCCGATCCGCGCGAGGAGCCGACCGACGGCGTGTTTCCGGGGGGAGTACGACCGGCCTTTCGAGTTGAAGCGCCCGCACCTCCGGCCGGATGATCGCCGCAACACATGACGTGGCGTGGACCATGGGCCTGCTCGATCTCTTTCAAAGCCGCCAGCGGCTTCGCGGCGACCCCTCACCGCGGACCGAACCCGGCGGTCTCGCCGCGCCGCTCGCAAGCGCGGGGCATCCCTCCGTGGACCCCGGCATCGGCGCCTCGACAGTCGATGAGTTGATCGCGTCCGAAGCCGAGTTCCTCCAGCGCTTCAAGTACTGCTACGGATGCGACGCCGAGACCTTCGAACGCGACATCGTCGCGCCCATCCGGCGCTACGCCTCCTACGTCAACCTGCTGCCCGCGACAGCCGACAACTTCTTCTGCTCCGCAGGCGGGCTCTTTCGACTTGGCCTGGAGGTGGCCTTCTACGCGCTGCAAGGCACCGACGCGCACATCGTCTCCGGCCGGGCCACCATCACCGTGCGCAAGGAACTCGAGCCGCGCTGGCGACAGGCGACTTTCCTTGCCGCACCGCACGCTCAGCCATGCCACGGTCACCGATGAGCAGGGCAACGAATGGCCCGCCTACCTGGTGCCCCTGACGGTCTGGCTCGAACGCCGCAAGGCGCGTCGCTTCTTCGTGCGCTGGATCGCCAATGCGGCGGATAGCCGTGGCCTGGGCCTGTTCGCACTCCCCCACATCGTGTCGCCGGAAGCGATGCAGCATCTCGCCGAAGCCAACCACGTCGTGGTGCCGCAGATGCTCGCCTCGATGACCGGCATTCCGCTGCTGCACGAGCAAAGCATCCTGATCGAACTCGTCAAGCGGGCGGCGGCGCTCGTCATCGACCGCGACCTTGCGGCCAGTGCGCATCGATACGGCAGGCCGATCCTTGGCGCGCACATCGAGCGCTACCTGCTGGATGCGATGCGCCACCTCGTTGCGGCCCATCCGGCCTGGTCGCCCAACACCGAGCGCTCGCGCGTCTGGCTCGGCGCTGACGGGCTCTTCATCGTCTGGCCCAACGCTGCCGCCGAGATCCGCAAGGTCCTCGAAGACGACGAGCTTCGTGGCATCCCCAAGGCGCCGGAGACGATCGTCGAGATCCTCACCGCTGCCGGGGTGCTCATCGCACCGCCCGACGGTCAGGCTTGCTGGAGCATCCTGCCCCCCGGGAGTTCGGCGACGATCGAAGCGATCCGCCTGGTGTCGCCCGACATCCTCCTGACCGGGCAGACGAGGCCTGTCGATGCCCTCGCACAGCCCTTGATTGCGCGCGCGGCCACTGCCCCATCCCGCACCGCGGGCGCCACAAACGCCAACATCGCGGCTGTGCCGCCGCCAACGACCCCCGCGTTGGCGACGCCAATGGCAGGGGTAGTCAGCCCGCGGGCCGCCACCGCCTGAGGACGTCACCGGGCAGGCTGAACCACCCATGCCGCCACCGGACGCGCAAGGCGCACTCGACTTCGAGCCGTCGCCCGCGCCGCCGAGCGAGGCGGACGTCCCACCGGAGCCCATCCCGGCACAACCCGCGTCGGTCGCACCGTCGCGGCGGTTCGCCCTGAAGGCACCGCTGCGCCTGGTCCCCCAGGTCCGCCAGGCGCTGCAGGACGCGATCGCGACGATGAACGCCGACGCGAGAACGGCGATCGCGGTCACCGTCGCTTCGGGCGTCTTCGTGCCGCTCTCGCACTTCAAGGCCAACAGCATCGACGTGAGCGTTGCCCTGCGCGCCCTGGTCGACGTGGACATGCTCGTCGGCACCAAGGACCGCCGGCCCAGGACCTACCAGCACGACATCGGCGGCCAGGAGCAGGCGGGCGTGATCGTGAAGCCAGCTCACATCGAGGGTCTCAACCCGACAGACTTCCACACACCCACCTGAGGTGACGCCATGCTTGTTCCCCGCCTACGAGGCCTGGGCTGCCGCGGCCTGGCTGCTCGGCCTTCTGTACTTCGTCTACATCACTGGCTCACGGGCGCTGTTCACACCGTTCGCTCTGACGCTCTCGGCATTCGCGATGCTGATGATGATCGTGCGGGCCCGTCAGGCCACGCGGGTCCTGACGGTGCGGGCCTCGCTGTCCGGACGGGCGATGCAGGTCATCACCACACGACGCCTCGGCCAGCTCACGCCCGATCCGGGTATGGTGTTTCTCGGCTTCGGCTTCGAATGGCAGCCGCTGCACTCCCAGCGCCTCTACGAGTTGGCCAAGATCGACTACAAGGAGTACACGCTGCCGCCCTCGCTGCTCTCGCTGCTGGGCTACACCGTCGATCCGCAGCCCGATGCGGAGATCGGCATGCCCTTCATCCACGGCGTGGAACCCAAGGAACAGCCGCTGTACCGACCGCTGCAGAACTTCGAAGGCGGCACCCTGCTGGTGGGCACCACACAGGCCGGCAAGGGCGTCGCACTGGCCACGCTGCTGACCCAGGCCATCAAGCGCGGCGACGTCGTCGTGTTCATCGACCCCAAGAATAGCCGCCGGCTCAAGCGCGTCGTCCAGCGCGCGTGCGAGGACTATCGCCAGCCCGACACCTTCCTCGAGTTTCACCCGGCCTTCCCGGAAGTCGGCGTCCGCCTCGACTTCACCTTCAACTGGCAGAAGCCCACCGAGATCGCGAGCCGCCTTCAATCGATCATGCCGGCCGACAAGGACGGGACCTTCAGTGCCTTCGGGTGGGACGCCGTCAACGTCGTGGTCCAGGGGCTGGTCAGCCTGGAGGACCGGCCCAACCTGGTCAAGCTCATCAAGTACGTCGCCGGCGGCGTGGAGCCTGTGCTGGAGGCCTCCCTCACTCACTTCTTCGATCGCATCCTGCCGCGAGGCTGGCGCGACTCGGTGGAAATGCGAAAGCTGCTGCAAGAGGCGAGCCGCGGGCAGTTGCGGCGGCCCTCCGAGGTCACCAGCACACAGCTGATCGCGTACGTCACCTACTACGAGCAGCAGGTCCCGCAGAACCAGCACGAGCGCGTGATCGACGACCAGATCCGCGTGTTCCGCCACAACCGCGAGCACTACCAGAAGATCACGGCCAGCCTGCTCCCCATCCTGTCCATGCTCACCTCGGGCGATCTCGGAAAGAGCCTGTCCCCGGATCCCTTCGACCTCGATGACACGCGGCCGATCATGAACTTCGAGAAGATCGAGCGCGGCCGCCATGTGCTGTACATGTGTCTGGATTCGCTGCCCGATCCGTCCGTGGCGTCCGCGATCGGCGCACTGGCCCTGGCGGACATGGCTGCGCGGGCCGGCATGCGCTACAACCTGGACATCCAGGGCCGCATCACGCTGGTGGTCGACGAGGTCTCCTGATCGAGATCCTGAACAAAGGTGCCGAAGGCGGCATCCACTCGATCTGCGCGATGCAGACCCTGGCGGACCTGGCCAACCGCCTGGGCTCGGAGGATGCTGCCCGCATGGCGCTGGGCAACCTCAACAACCTCTTCGCCCTGCGCACGAAGGATCGCCCGACCCAGGACTTCGTGGTCGAGACCTTCGGCAAGACAGGCATCCACACCATGCGGGTGGGCCGCAACCTCGGCGCCGACACGCACCTTGGTGACTGGAGCAGCGGTCGCTCAGTCCAGATCACCGACGCGATGGAAGAGCGCATTCCCGCGGACATGCTGGGCAAGCTGCCAAACCTGCAGTACTTCGCCCAGGTGTCGGGCGGCCGGCTCATCAAAGGCCGCTTCCCGATCCTGAACCCTGACTTCGACCGCGCCGCTGCGCGCACCACAGGGGCGCAGCCATGATCCGCATCGTCTGGATCGCGGCCCTGGGCTGCGTGCTCGCACTGGTGCTCTACATCCCTTCGGCCGTGCCGCCGGATCGCCTGATGCAGACCGTCAGGGCCGAGCATGAACTCAACACGACGCTCTGGGGCAGTGAGGCCGCGGACCGAATCCTCGAGCGCATGCTGTCATTCCAGGCGAATGGCGTGAACGTCTCTTCTCCGCCACCCGAAACGGTGCAGGTAGCAGGCCCCGGAATCAACACCGCCATAGCCACCGAATTCGGACAGATGAGCACGCGCCTGTTCTCATCGCCCTACTTCAAGTCCGTGGACGCCCTTTTCACACTGGCCACGCTGCGCGCCGCAACACTGCTGCATGTGTTGCCGCTGCTGCTGGTGTTCATGGGCGTGTGCGCCATCGACGGGTTCGCGGTGCGCAGCGTTCGGGCCCGCGAGTTCGCGGACCACAGCGCCGAGCTCTATACCGCGAGCGCCACGGCGGGCATCGCCCTGCTCTCGCTCGTGCTCGTCGCCCTGTTTCTGCCATTCACCGTGAGTCCGCTGTACACAATCGGCGCGCTGCTGCTCATGCTCTTCATGTTGAGCCGCGCGATCGCGAACTACCACCTGATTCGCTGAATCGCGCACAGCGATCCGAACACAGCGGCCCGCCCTCGTGCGGGCCGCTTCGTTTGCGCACATTGGGTGGCGAGAGACCGAATCGACGGTCAAAAAGTCGGGGGACTTGATGCCGCGTTTCGAGTTGAGCGACATCGATTTGCTTCCTACGCTGTCGACCAGAGGTTTCGCATGTCGTGGACCTCATCAGGGCCCTGCAAATGCACACCGAAGTCGCTCATCAACGAGGTTCATCGATGCCGCACACCATCGTCGCCGCACAGCCTCCGGCCATCGTGATGACGCGTGTGTGGATGCACGAGCACGACTGGTTGCACAGCGTCTACGCGAGTCACGCCAACCAGTCACCGACCTTCCGCTTCCCCGACCTGCTCTCCGCCTGCATCGAGCTGGTCCTTTCCCGCACCGAAAGTCTGGCCCGACTCCAGCTGTTTCTCGGGACCGAACTCGGAGCCCGCGATCCCAAGGCCCCGCGCCGCTCGTGCCACGTCTGGCGCCGCCAGTTCGATGAACTGCTTCGGGAGCACCGGGCGGCCTGGAACTCGCACCCGAATCCCAAGTTCGAGCTCGACGCGATCGCGACGGGCTGCGTTGCGGTTGTGCGTGCGGAGCACGACTCCGTTCGTCGGGTCCTGACCCAGGCGCGCCTCAACTGTGCGGCCCGCGCCGCGGCAGATGCGGATCAGCGGGGCTGAACCATGCGGCGCTCCCACACGCTTGAACTCACGGTAGGCCTGATGGCCCTCCTCGTCCAGGGCGTCGGGCATGCCTGTTGGGAGGACGCCGGGGCGCGCTACGGCGTCGCGCCGCAATTGCTCTACGCCGTGGCCCGGGCCGAGTCGGACCTCAACCCGGCTGCCGTGAATCTCACGCACCGGGCGCGCACGAAGAGCTACGACATCGGGCTCATGCAGATCAACAGCTCGCACCTGCCCACCCTGGCGCGCTTCGGCATCAGCGAGCGGGACCTCTACGAGCCCTGCACCAACATCATGGTCGGCGCCTGGCTGCTGGCCGAACAGTTCTCGCGCCTGGGCGTGAATTGGGACTCCGTCGGCGCCTACAACGCCGCCTGCACCCAGTTCAAGGACAACGCCTGCCGCGCAGCGCGATCGACGTACGCCTGGCGGGTGTACCGGCGCCTGCCGGGTCAAGTTGCCGGTCATCGCGCGCAGCCCCCTGCCCCACCGAGATCTGCCGGTGCGCCAGTCGCGGCGGCCGCCCAGGCGCCGCTCATTCTCTCTGCAAGGGTCACTCCATGAACCTGCGCCTCACCCGAATCGCGGTGGCGTGCGGCTTCGCCGTCGCGCTCGTGGCCGCCACCGCGTCGTGCTCCTTCCCGCCCCGCGCGCACGAGGCCCAGGCACAGGCAGCGACGGCGCCGGCGCGACCTGCGCCGCTTCGCATCGTGCAGCTGAGCTTCGGCCAGAACGCCTACTTCGCCGCGTGCGTGGAGCCGGCGTGCCCCACGCTCACGCCCAAGACTCTGCCCGGTCCCGCAGCACTGCCGGTTGCTGCCACGGCCACGGACCTGTCCAGCCACGGAGTCGCTGCCGCAGCAGCGGCCGAGCCATCGCCGCTGGCCCCACCCCGCGCGGCGGCGGCGCCGGCGAGCGCGCCACGGGCCGACCCGTCGGACACGCACATCCTGCTGACGTTCCCGTTCGGGTCCGCTGCCCTCACGGCGGAGTCGCGGCAAACGCTTCGCCGATCGCTGCGCCTGGCGCGCGAGTCCGACCGCATCGTCATCTCCGGTCGCACTGACAGCGTCGGTCCCGACGAGGTCAACCAGCGGCTCGCGCTGGCGCGTGCACTTGCGGTGCGCAACTTCATCCGCGACGCCGTGCCCGGCCTGCCGAACGTGATTGCCATCGACGCGAAGGGGCGATGCTGCTTCGTCGCGTCCAACGACGACGAGAGCGGCCGCAGCCGAAACCGCCGGGTCGAAGTCGTCTTCACGAGCATGGGAGTGATGTGATGGATCGACCCGTCGCACGACCCGCGCGCACCCCTCCCGCCGACCCTGCGCTCGCAGCCGTTGACCCGGCCGCGGACGCCTCGGGCGCAAGCCCCGCCCTGGATGGAAGGCAACCATCGTCCGGAGCGAGAGCTTTGCCGAGCTGCGGCGCATCCAGAAATCCACGAGGGATCCGGTCATCGACCTCAGCTATCTCGCCGACGCGTGCGTCGAGCTGGCACTAGAGCTCGGCGCCGAGCGAATCGTGCAACGGGCCATTGCCTCCTTCGGCAGCGTCCGCCCGACTCCCTGAACTCACCACCTTCTCTTGGAGAACGCAATGCATGCAACCGTCGCACCGACCCTGGCCCTCCCTTCGCGCAAGGTGATGCTGGGCATCGGCCTGTTCCTCACCTTCATCACCGGCCTCATGTCCGTGGCCCCCAGCCATGCGCTGGACCTGGTGGCCTTCACCGGCATCGCCGGTCCGCTCGCGGCCGCGTTGGCGCAGCTGGCCGCCTTGGCGCCGGGCGTCAAGGCGCTCGTCGGCTTCGTCGGCTTCGTGGTCGCCTTCATCAGCCTGGCCGCCCTGCGCAACTTCGGGCCCGTTCTGTTCTACCTGGGCATGGCGATCTTCGGCGCGGTCGGGCTGACCATCGCCGGCGCAATCCTGGGTGCGGTCATCTGAGCCGGTCGGCAGCACGACGGAGAAAGGGGAAGCGCCATGCAGTCGGACACCTACATCCCTCGACGCCTGGACGACCAGTGGAAGCTCGGCTTCTGGGATGCCGACGTCGCCTTCCCCTTCGTCTTCTTTCTGTTCCTCGGCTGGATGTCCGGCACCAAGTGGGGCTTCGTGCTCTGCGCCGGCGCCGGCTTCTTCCTCAGCCGGTGGATCTCTCGCACCAAGGCCGACAAGCACCCGGCCTTCGCGATGCATTGGGCGTACTGGGCCTTGCCCACCAACCCCGCCACCGCCATGCGCGCGACCCCGCCGTCGCACATCCGACGCATGGTCGGCTGAACCCCGCAGGACCACGCCATGGACTTTGCCCAGCACCAGAACGACCTGCGCGCGCAACGCCGGGCCAATCGAGTCCTCAGCGCCATCGTGGGTGCACTGTCGCTCAGCGTGCTCCTGTGCCTCGTGGTGATCGTCAGCATCGTCGGCTCGGACACCGGACGGTCATCGTGCCGCCCAACATCGACCGGACCTTCTGGGTCACCAAGGAGAAGGCCAGCCGCGAGTACCTCGAGGAGATGGCCAGCTACGTCGCCTGGCTGGTCCTGGACGTCACGCCGACGACAGTCGACTGGAAGAAGAACGTGCTGCTGAACTGGGTCGCGCCGGATCAGCACGCGGCCATGAAGACCAAGATGGACATCGAGGCCGAGCGGCTGCGCAGCAACAACGCCGCGACCTTCTTCCTGGTGCAGCAACTCGCTGCCGACGAGGCGAAGCAGTCCGTGGTCGTCACCGGCCGCCTTCGGCGTCAGATCAACGGCGCCGACGTCACCGATCCCGAAACGCGTTCGTACCTGGCGCAGTTCCAGTACGCCGGCGGGCGCGTCCACATCCAGTCGTTCAAGGAGATCCCGTATGCGCAAGCTGGCCAGCAAGTTCGCGTCGGCGCTGCTGATCCCAACGGCGCTCCTGCTCGCTAGCGCGTCGCCCGCGCTCGCGCTGCAGGTCGTCGAGGGCAGCGACGGGGTCTCCGTCGATGCCGTCCTGTCGATCAAGGAGGCCACCCGCATCCGCGTCGACGGCGCGCCGATCACGAACGTCTTCGGCAACATCTACTCTTCCAACTGCGGCGCCGCGATCACGTCCGCCGTGCCGCCGCAACCCGGTGCGTCGCCGGCGCCTGCCACGGGCATGGTGAATCCCGCGGGCGAGATCGTTCTCGAGTGCGACGTCGACAAGGGCGAGATCTACGTGCGCCCGGTGGGCGGCCCGGGCAAGCCGGTCAACCTCTTCGTGTCGACGCAGCACGCGACCTACACGCTGTTGCTGCGGCGGTCCGACACGCCGGCCGACACGATCGTCATCCGCGACAAGACAGCCCGACTGTCCCGCGCTGAGCCCGGCGGCACAACGGCTTCCGCCCGCACGCCGCAGCACGTGCGCGCCTTGAAGGGCATGTTGGTGGCCATGGCCGCGGACCGGCCACCGACGGACATCCGGGTCGACGAGGTGAACCGCCCGATCCAGCTCTGGCAGGAAGCGAAGTTCGCCCTGGTGCGCCTGTACGAGGGACGCGGCCTGGTCGGCGAGCGCTACGTGCTCACCAACGTTTCGACCCAGGACATGGTCCTCGCCGAGCAGGAGTTCGATCGCGAGCGCGGCGGCGTGCTGGCCGTCTCGATCGAGAACCACAACCTGCGCCCCGGTGAGAGCACGTCCGTCTACGTCATCCGCCAGGGGAGCTGACCATGCCCAGCTTCGCCGACAACCTTCGCGAGCGCTGGGCGGGCGTTGCCGAGCGCATGTCGCCGCGGGCGCGCCAATGGACGATGGCCGCCCTGATCTCCGGTTGCGGGGTGGGCCTGCTGTGGGCGGTGTTCTCCGCAGGCTCGGGCGACAGCGCTCAGCGCGCCGCGGCCGCTGCGGCCAAGAGCGACGTGCGACCGACCAACGTCGATCTGATGGCGCCGGGTTCGCAGGTGAAGGACTCCGAGGTCTGGATCGGCAAGGCCGGCAAGGAACTCGAGAGCTACAAGGCCGAACGCGACGAGCAGCGCAGGGTCAACCGCGACCTCAACGACAAGCAGCAGGAACTGCTTCGGCGTCTCGCGGAGATGGAGGAGCGGCTCAAGTCGCGTCCCCTGGATGCGGCACGCGCGGCTTCTGCGCCCGGGATGGCGGCTGGCCCCGTCAATCCGCCCCTTGCCAATCCGCCCGAGTCGACGCTGCCTCGCGCACCGGCCGCCTTGCCGCCCGCGCCGCCGCCGCCCGTGGCTTACCAGCGCGGCGCGATGCCGCCTGGCCTGCCCAACAGCGCGTCCCCCAGTGGCATCGACGTCGCGGCGGCGCCGGCGCAGCCTCAGCTCACGCGGGTCACGCTGGCCGCGCCAGTGCGCGCCAGCGACCCGGCCGAGGGCGGCGGCAAGAAGCGCGAGACACTCGACAGCTTCCTGCCCATCAGCTTCACCAAGGGCCAACTTCTCGGCGGCCTGGACGCTCCCACCGGCGGACAGGCCCAGAGCAATCCGCACCCGGTGCTGATCCGGCTGTCGGACAACTCGGTCCTGCCCAACCGCTACAGAGCCGAGTACCGCGAGTGCTTCGTCATCGCCGCGGGCTACGGCGACATCAGCTCGGAGCGCGCCTACCTGCGCACCGAACTCCTGTCCTGCGTTCGTCCCAACGGCGATCCGCTGGAAGTCAAGATCCAGGGCTCTGTCTTCGGCGAGGACGGCAAGGTCGGCATGCGCGGCCGCCTGGTCACCAAACAGGGCCAGATGCTGGCCAACGCGCTGCTCGCCGGCGTGGTCAGCGGGATCGGCCAGGGTTTCTCGCAGGCCAACACGACCTACAGCACCTCGCCGCTGGGGTCGGTCGCGACGGCCTCGGGCGGCGACGCCTACCGCGCCGGCATCGGCTCGGGTGTCGGCAAGGCCCTGGACCGGTTGGCGCAGTACTACATCAAGCTGGCCGAACAGACCTTTCCGATCATCGAAGTCGATGCCGGCCGGGAGATCGATGTCGTCCTGACCAAGGGCGTGCGCATCGAGGGCTCTGAGGCAAGCACGGCGTCCAACGCCCCCACCTCGCTGCCTGGCCGCACGGACCCCTCCGAGCGCTACCTGAAGGTGACCACCGATGAAGAATGAACGCCTCCTGGCCGGCGCCATCCTGGCGCTGGCCGTGCAGTCCGCCGTGGCCGGCCCGTCGGCCGACGAAGCCCGGCTGCTCGCCACCCTCAAGCGCGCGTACCCGGCGACCACCTTCACGTCGGTCGCGGCCAGCGAGGTCCCCGGGATCTACGAGGTGTGGATGGGGCCGAACGTGGCCTTCGTGTCGCCCAAGAGCCCTCGGTACTTCATCATGGGTCGACTGCTCGACGCGAAGACCGCCACCGACATCACCGGACCGAAACTCGCGCGGGCACAGGCCGCCCGCCAGGCCGTCGATACGGCCGACAGCACCGACCGGCCGATCGACATCGCGAAGCTGCCGCTGCAGGACGCCCTGAAGGTCGTGCACGGCAGCGGCGCGCGCACGCTCTACGCCTTCAGCGACCCCTCCTGCTCGTTCTGCCGGCGGCTCGAGCCGGAGCTGGCCAAGCTCCAGGACGTCACGGTCTACACGTTCCTGCTGCCCTTCCAGGGCCGGCAACTGCCGCAGGCGATCCTCTGCTCCACCGATCCAGCGAAGAGCTGGCAAGCCGTGATGCTGAGCGCCGACACCAGCGGCCTGAACAGCCAAGCCGACTGCCCGACTGCGCTCGACCGCAACCTCCAACTGGCGCGACAGCTCGGGGTCAACGGCACGCCCACGATGTTCTACGCCGATGGCACGCGTACCACCGGCTACGTCCCCGGGACCGAGGTCGAACGCCGCATCGCCGCAGCGGCTGCCGCTGGCTCACCCGTCGCGACCTCCAAGGCCATCACCCAGGAGAAGGCGCCATGAGCAGGTTCCTCATCGTGGTCGGCGGCGTGATCGTCCTCGCGGCCGTGCTCCCGGGCTGCGCGATCACCGGCCTGGACGGCGAGTCCAAGTACGCGTGCAAGGCCCCCGAGGGCGTCCGGTGCGACTCGGTGTCCGGCACCTACTACAACGCGCTGCAGAACAACCTGCCGGCGCAGCGCCGCTCCGCCGCGCCTCCCGTGGACACGTCTCCCCAGGCCGCACCCGCCGGCAGCGCGCCGCGTGCCGCGCCGACGATGCTCAACGCCTCCACGCGCCCGGCCGCGGGCGACGAAGGCGCCGCCTACGTGGCCGCGCCGCTGCGTGCCGCGCCGCGTGTTCTCCGACTCTGGATCAAGGCCTGGGAGGATGCCGATCGCGATCTCGTCGGCGAGAGCCTCGTCTACGTCCAGGTCGACAACGGCCGCTGGCTGGTCGACCACGTGCAGCGCCAGCAGCGCGAACCCTTCGTACCGATCCGCGCGCCGCGGCCGCCGGCCGCCACCAAGTCGGCCGGTGCGGCGGCTGGCCCCAACGGCCCGTCCACCACGCCGACCGAAGACGCGCCCTCGCTCACGCAAGCCCTGCGCGCGCTGCAGAACCGCGTGCCCGCCGCCGACCAATGACCTGAGAGGGCCCCTCCATGCTCGAGTCCCTACGCCTCAACCTGTTCGGCGACGCGTCGCCGGCGGGGTCCAGCGACAAGTCCGGCCCTGGCCTGTTCTCGTTCGGGCACAAGGACGAATCGCCCGCCGACCAGTTCGCCAGCTGGCTGCCCTACATCTCCTACCTCGACGAGGAGCAACTGTTCGTCAACAAGGACGGCATGGGCTTCCTCCTGGAGGTGATGCCGCAGAGTGGCGCCGATGACCGCATGGTCGACGTGCTGGTGTCGCTCTACTCGAACTGCCCACCCGACACGGGCATCCAGTTCCACCTCTTCGCCTCGCCCCACGTCTGCCCACCACTGCGCCGGTACGCCAACCTACGCATGGAAGACCGCGACCAGATCCAGAAGGCCCAGACGTTCGGCCGGCCGGCGCGCAACGACAACCTCTACCGCAAGCTGGCTCGGCGCCGCTACGCGCACCTGTCCCACGGCGCACACCACAGCCTGACCCAGGGCTTCCACTACACGATCCGAGACTTCCGACTGATGGTCAGCGTCTCGGTCAAAGCCGATCCCGCCAACCTGTCCGACCGCGAGCGCATCGTCGGACTTCGCGATGGCATGGCGACCACGCTGCGCTCGGCGTCGTTGCCCAATCGCGTCTGCGACGCGGCCGACCTGATCAACTGGTGTTCGCTGTTCGTGAACCCGGATCGCATCGACGCGGCCACCGCGCCCGACCTGCACTACGACGACGGGCGTGAACTGCGCGACCAGATCGTCGACCACGACACGATCCAGGATGCGCGCTCCAACGGCCTTCACCTGTGGAAGGAAGGCGCGGGCGAAGGCCTGGACGTGCGCTTCTTCTCCATCAAGTCCTTCCCCGAGCGCTTCGGCCTGTGGCAGATGGGTGCCCTGGTCGGCGACCTGATGCAACCGGCCCTGCAGTACAGCTCGCCCTTCCTGCTGACGATGGGCGTCTACATCCTGGACCCCAACTCGACCAAGACCGTGGTCACGGCCAACCACGTGCGGGCCACGCAGAACGCGGGCAGCAAGATGGCCGTGGTCATGCCCGACGTCGCCAAGAAAGCGCGCGACTGGTCGGCCGCCGCGGACGCGATCGACACCGGCGGCGCGCTGGTGAGCATGTACCACCAGCTCGGCCTGTTCTGCCACCCATCCAAGGTCGCGCAGACGCAGGAGACGGCCAAGTCCATCTGGCGCGCGCGCGGCTTCGAACTCAACGCCGACGTCTACAAGCATCGTCAGGCGCTGCTGGCCAGCCTGCCGATGACGCTGTCGCCGGCCTTCCACGGCGACCTGCGCAAGATGAAGCGGGTCACCCGCAAAACGATGGCCAACGCCATCCACCTCGCACCGGTCCTGGCCGAGTGGCGGGGCAGCAAGACGCCGACCCTGATGTTTGCCGGCCGCCGCGGCCAGTTGCTCACGCTCGACCTCTACGACAACGACGGCAACTACAACGCCGCCGTCATCGGCTCGCCGGGCTCGGGCAAATCGGTCCTGCTCAACGAGCTGGCCTGGTCCTACCGGGCCATCGGCGCCAAGATCTGGATGCAGGACCTGGGGCGCTCGTTCGAGAAGCTCTGCCGCAAGGCGGAGGGCACCTTCATCGAGTTCCGACCCGACGTCGAGATCTCGCTGAACCCGTTTCCGCTGGTCACCGACATCAACGAGGACATCGACATGCTGCTGCCGGCCATCGCCAAGATGGCCTCGATGAAGCAGCTCGACGAGGTCCAGATGAAGGCGATCTCGGCGATGTTGCTCAAGCTCTGGGCCAGGTACGGCCAGGACCTGGACATGACGATCCTGCGCGACGCCTTCGTCCCCGGGACGATCGAGGAGCTTGGCATCAAGGAGGACCAGCGCGTGCGCGACCTGGCCGTGATGCTCAACCCCTACGCCAAGGGCGGCCAGTACGCGCGCTTCTTCAGCGGCCGCAACACGATCGACTTCTCCAACGACTTCGTGGTCATCGAGAGCGAGGAGCTCAAGCGCAAGCCCGACCTGCAGGCGGTGGTCAACATCATCCTGTTCCACGCGATCACCCGCGAGATGTACCTGACGCGCAACCGCAAGAAGGTCTGGTTCATCGACGAGCTCAAGCAGCAGCTGGGCGACTCGAGCGAGAACGACGTGGTGATGGCCGCGGCGATCGACGAGGCGGCGCGGCGCGCCCGCAAGTACGGTGGCAGCCTCGTGACGGCGACCCAGAACGGCGACGACTACTTCACCTCGGCACAGATGGAGTCCGCACTGAAGTGCTCGGACTGGACCTTCCTGCTGCGCCAGAAGCCCGAGTCGATCGAACTGCTCGCGCGCACGGGCCGCTTCTCGATGGACGAACCGAAGAAGCGGCTGCTGAACTCGCTGCGCATGGAGCCGGGCGTGTTCTCCGAGTGCTACATCACCTCGCCCATCGGCGAGGGTGTCGCTCGCATCATCCTCGACCCCTTCTCGCACCTGCTCTTCAGCAACAAGCTGGACGACAACGCCCCGCTGGATGCGCTCCTGCGACAGGGTCTGTCCATCGACGACGCCATCACCGAGCTGCTCCGCCGCCGGGGGTATGCGGTATGAGCTCGGTCGCCACCCATGCGCTGATCTCGGTGTTCGTGACCGCCGGGGCGCTGCTCGCCTATGACCGGCTGGTCGTGAAGCCGGCTCAGGTCATCGGCATCGTCGACATCGCCGAGGTCTACCGCGCCAAGGAGTCCGAGTTCGCTGCACTGCTCAGCGCCAGCAGGACCGACGACGATCGCCAGCGCGCCCTCGCGCAGGCGCAGGCCTTCGGCGATCGCCTCGACCGTGCGCTGCGCGAGATCCCCGTCGAGTGCCGCTGCCTGGTGGTGGTCAAGTCCGCCGTGGCAGGGGGCTGGTCCAACGCCATCGACCTCACCGCCGCCCTCAAGGCGAAGGTCGGCGCCAAGTCGTAGCCGCCGCCATGACGAGCCAACGTGTTGGTCTGGGCCCCTGGCTGCTGCATGGCAGCCGTCTGATGCTGCACGACCTGCGGCGGCACCGGGTGGTGCTCGTGCTCGTCGCCGGCGTCTGGGTGCTCGCGCTGATCCGCCTCTTCGCCCACCACGTCCCGGTCCTGCCGCTGCTGTTCAACTGGACACCCAGCCTGCCCTACAAGGTCGCGTTCGTCGACTACCGATCGGGCGCGATCGTCCGTGGTGACCTGGTGGTCTACGCATTCGAGGGGCCAGCTGGCCTGCAAGCCTATCCCGGGTTGCGCCACCAGGCGCTGTTCAAGCGCGTCGCGGGCGTTGCCGGTGATGTCGTGACGGTGCGGGGACGCGAGGTGTTCGTCAACGGCGAGCCGGTGGGCCTGGCCAAGACCCACACCTTTGACCGTCGCCCCCTCGAGCCCATCGACCCGACGGTCATCCCTGCCGGCCACCTGTACGTGCAGGGGACCAGCCCGGACAGCTTCGACTCCCGCTACAGCCTGAGCGGGCTCGTGCGCGTGCAGGACGTCAAGTCGCGCGTCATCCCACTGCTGTGAGGGCCGCATGCAGCGAACACTCATCCTGTCGATGTTGTGCCTTGCTGGCTCGGTGGCCGCCCAAGGCGAGCGCCTGGACCTCCAGGACGACGTGCCGCTCGACACCTACCTCGCCTTGCTGGCCCAGGTGGCGCCGCCCGCGCGCGACGGCGCCGAGGCCTACATGGCGGCATTTCGCAGCCGCTGCGGGCGTGCGCTGCGCACGATCGAGCTGCGCCGCGCCTTTGCGCAAGGCAACGGTGATCCGGTCCTGATGAACATGGTCCGCGCTTCCCACGAGCGCGACACCGCCGCCCTGCAGCGCCTGGGCGCCTCCATCGCCTGCCCGAGCAAGTGACATGCGCGCCCGCCTGTCTCCCTGGCTCATCGCAGCAGCGACCTGCTGGGCGCTGGGCGCGCAGGCAACGAACCTGGGGACCATCGGGCCGACCTATCCGGTGGCCGAGAAGAACCTGCTCGACGTGATCATGGCTCGGCTGCGCGCCAAGGAGGCGAGCGGCGAGTTGAAGCGCCACGAGCAGGAAGCCCGGGATCGTGCCGCCTATGCGGTCAACAACCCGCGGCAGGTGGACGGACTGCGCCGGGCCCAGGCCGCGCGCACGTTCTACTTCGATCCGAGCTTCACGCTGCAGTCCAACGTCGTGGACAGCACGGGTGCAGTCCTGTTCCCGGCGGGAACGCGCAAGAACCCGCTCGAAGTCGTCTCGCTCTCCAAGCACCTGCTGTTCTTCGATGCACGCGACACGGGCCAGGTGGCACGGGCGCGGGAGCTCATCGAGCACTACCAGGGCAAGGTCAAGCCGATCCTCGTGGGCGGCAGCTACCTGGACCTGATGAAGCGCTGGAACAAGCCGGTGTTCTACGACCAGGACGGAACCCTCGTGCGGAAGTTCGGCATCGCGGCGGTCCCGGCAATCGTCTCGCAGGAGGGACAACGCCTTCGCATCGATGAGGTGCCCGTGCGATGAACATCGTCCACCGACTCTTCGCGGCGCTGTGCCTGCTGGCTGCGTCCTCGCTGGCCACCGCGGCAGGCATGGCGACCTGCACGGGCAAGTTCCCCAATCCGCTGACCGACATCTGCTGGTCGTGCCTGCTGCCCATCACCATCGGCAGCGCCACGATCGCCAACTTCGGTGGACAGGAGGACAACGGCGACAACCCTGGCAATCCGGTCTGCAGTTGCGGCGTGAATCCGACGATCGGCCTGTCGATCGGGTTCTGGGAGCCGGCGCGCCACGTCGAAGCGACCCGCAAGCCGTTCTGCCTGCCGTCACTCGGCGGCCTCAACCTGGACCCCGGCATCGCCGCGCCGGAAGCCGCGAGGTTCACGCGCCCAGAAGGCGACGGTGATGGAGGCTCCTTCTACCAAGCGCACTTCTACACCAACCCGGTCCTCTACTGGCTCGAGGTCGTGACCGACTTCCCCTGCCTGGAGCGCGGCAGCTTCGACCTTGCCTACCTGACCGAGGTCGATCCGCTGTGGAACGACGACGAGCTGACGCTGATCCTCAATCCGGACGCGGTGCTGTTCGCCAATCCGATCGCCATCGCCGCCTGCGCGGCCGACTGCGTCGCAGCCACCGTGGGCTTCGGCCTGAACACGCTCTTCTGGTGCGCGGGCTGTCAGGGTGGCCTCTACCCCATGGACGGCCACGTCCAGTACCACATGGGCGGCGTTCGTACGGCTGCGCTGCTGGCCCAGCGCCTCACCGCCAAGATGCACCGCGAACTCATCGCCTGGGGCTGGCACGGCTCGCGCGGGCTCTGCGGCCCCTACTTCGAGCCGATCATGGACAAGTCCTCCTACAAGACCAACCTCACCTACCCCATTCCGTCGACCGACAAGCTCGACGGCAAGTGCTGCCAGCCATTCGGCCGCACGACCGTGCTCTGGGGTGCGGGCAAGGAGTACCCGGTTCTGGGCGAGGACTTCGCCTTCATGCTCTTCCGCAAGAGGAACTGCTGTGTGGGCTACTGACCGCCTCGTGGCCCCCTTCGTTGCGTCGATCGCGGTCGCGCTGCTCGCGCTGCCTGCCGCCGTGGCTCAGGCCCAGGGCCAGGCTCCGTCCGGCAAGAGCCCCGTGACCGAGGCCGACATCGCTCGCGCCACCCGCAGCCAGCCCACGATCACCGACAAGGACATTGAGGCGGCGCGGCGCAAGCACCGCATGCCCAGCGATGATGAACTCGCCCGGGTGCCGGTTCCCGCGGCCCCACGCATCGACGCGCTGCCTCAGCCGCAGTCCCAAGGAAAGATCGACCTCGGCGCGATCGCCGGTGGCTTCGATGCCATGGGCGCTCCCGACCCCGCCAAGTCGGGCATGGCCGTGGGCCCGACGCTGCTGGTCTTCGTGAGCTTCTCGATGCCCGACCCGGCCCTGGAGCGCTTGGTCGATCAGGCCGCACGCAGCGGGGCCACCCTGTTGCTGCGCGGTCTCGTGGACGACTCACTGCAGAAAACCGTGGCCCGCGTGCAGCGGGTCATCGGCCAGCGCAAGGTCGGCTTCCAGATCGACCCGCAGGCGTTCGACCGCTTCACGATCACCGCCACGCCGTCCTTCGTCCTCATCAAGGACCGGTCCGTTCCGACGCCCTGCGCCGCGGGCACCTGCTTCGCGGCGGACAGCTACGCGCTGGCCGCCGGCGACGTGAGCATCGACTACGCGCTGCGCTTCATCCAGAAGACGGCGCCGAAGTTCTCGCGCGAAGCGCAGGCCTTTCTCGCGAAGCTGAAAGGGGGCTGAGCCGTGATGTTCAAGCGCCTGACCGTCTGGGTGATGACCCAGGCCCTGGTCCTCGTTCAGACCACCGCGATCGCACAAACCTCGCACGACCAGGGCGTGGCCGCGGGTCGTGCCGCCAACACCGCGATCCGGGGCATGGTGAACCAGCCGTCGGCGACGGGTGTCGTCCCCGGGTACACCACCACGCCACCGGAGGCCGCGCTGGCCGGCCGCCCGGCACTCGGCCCCGAGGTCAGCGCGAAGCTCGCCGCCTGCGCGGCGACGCCCAACGACCCCAGCTGCCAGGCGCTGCGCACCGCCATCACCTCGGCGAACACCGCCCGCCCCACGATCTCCCCCAGCGATCCGGCGGTCGCAGCCGCTTCGCGCATCGCCCGCAACCCCTCGCTCGATCTGGGCAGCCTCGCCTCGTACTACAGCGGCTGCACGACCACCGATGCCACCATCGCGACCCACACCGAGACCCGGGCCTGCGCCCGCTACGTGACCGCCGGCAGCTACAGCTGCTCGAACTCGCTCAACGTCGCCGTCGCCCGGTCGACCAGTTGCTCGCCCGGCGACTGGTTCGCGCAGGCAAGCGCAGGATCGACCGCCGTGGCCGCGCAGTGCCTGCCCGACCGGCCGGACTCGAGCCAACACTTCAGGGTCACCAGCTCGGGCACGCCGCTGGCGTTCTTCGATGTCGACATGACGACACCGGTCATCACACCCCAGCGGGTCGCGGTGATCGGCACGACCTACAACTGAGCGAGGCGTCTACGTCGCAGACAAATCGTGCACCGGCAGCACCTGCAGCCTGACCGCCATGATCGCCGACGACCCCGTCGAGTCCTGCACCGGTGGTTGGGACTCGATGACCTGCACGACCATCCATCCGTTCATCGACGTCTACGCCACCTGCCCTGCAGGAACCCAGAGCGGCGACAACCTGCTGGTCACCACCTGCTCGTACGGCGGTGACGGCATGGAGTGCACCAGTTCGCCGCTCAGCACGACCACCTGCTACAGCCCCAGCGGGTCGGCAAGCGACATCCAGGCGAGCGACACCACCGGCACCTTCTCGTCTCCGTACTGGCGCGCCAGCTCGACCCGCGCGGTGGTGGGCTGGGCGCCGAACCCGGCGTACGGGCCGATCCCGCAGATGCGGCTCTCGTACACCCGGCCGGCGACCACGTTCACGGCCGCCGACACCTGGAACAACCAATGTCCCAGCCTCGCCGGGGATAGCCGGTGCTCGGTGGCAAGCGCACCGGTGTGCGTCGACGGCCCCGCCACCAAGGTCATCGACGGCGTCTCCATCACCCGGGACTGCTGGCAGTACCAGAGCACGATGAGCTGCGGCGGCACCTACACCGCCGATCAGTGCACACCGCTGATCGCTGCTGGCTGCACGCCGGTGTCGTCGACCTGTTCCCGCACCAACCCGGTAACGGGCGTCTGCGAGGCGTACCAGGACCAGTACAGCTGCACTGTGCCGAACGAGACGGTCACGCAAGCCACCAACTGCCCCGCCAACGTCTTCTGCCTGGGAACCAGCTGCTTCAACACGGCCTACACCAACGACGCCGACTTCGCGCGGACGATGTCGATGCTCGAGTCTACCTCGACAGCGACCGCATGCAGGTGTTCAAGGGCGAAGCCAACAGCTGCCGCGACCGCCTCCTCACCAACTGCTGCAACTCCGATGCGTCCGGCCGCGGCATGACGAACCAGAGCGTCTTCGGCGCCGGCTCCCGCCTCGTCTACGACATCCTGATGAACTCCGAGAACCGGCAGTTCGTCTACCAGGGACTCAGCGCGCTGCTGACGGGCGCGGGCTTCAGCGGCTCGTTCACCAGCTACGGCGTGACGATCGCCGTGAACGGCACGGCGCTGCCCGCCGGGTCCACCGTCCTGTACTCCTCCAGCACGGTCGCCGGCGAGGGCTTCGTCGTCGCATTCGACCCATGGACGCTGGTGATCGCCGCGATCATCTACATCGTTCTCTCGCTGACCTCCTGCAACGAGAACGAGGCGGTCCTTGCCCTCAAGGAGGGCGCCGGCCTGTGTCACAGCATCGGCAGCTACTGCTCGTCCTGCATCCGGATCCTCGGCTCCTGCGTCTCCTGCATCGAGCACACGACCGGCAAGTGCTGCTTCAACTCGATGCTCGCCCGCATCGTCAACGAGCAAGGCCGCGGCCAGATCAGCAAGGGGTGGGGCGATGCGCGCAACCCCGATTGCTCGGGCTTCAGCATCGCGCAGCTCCAGTCGCTCGACTTCGCCCGCATGGACCTGAGCGAGTTCTACGCCTCGCTCGTCGCGAAGAGTCCCAACCTCTCGGCGATCCAGACCAACAACGGGGCCCGGGTGCCGAGCTGCTACTTCGGCCAGGGGAAGTGCTGATCATGAAGCTCAACCGCCTTGCACCGCTCATCGCCTTCGCCGCTGCGTCGGTGGCCACCGCCCAGTTGGCCGACGGCGGCCGCCTGCCGGTCACCGACGTCCGCGTGCTGATGATCGCCGCCCTCGACTCGCCGATGGGGACCGCGCAGGGGGTCCTCACCAGCAAAGATGCCGAGAGCATCACCAAGCACTTCAAGGCGACCGGGCCGATCTTGATCGACGTCTCGACGGTCAAGCGCTACGCCCAGGCGGGATGCGCCCGTCTCAAGCTGTCCTTCGCCCAGGACGGTGTGCAGTTGCCCGGCCAGGCCACGCCCCGGCGCAACACCGTCGACTTCGGCATCAACTACTGCCGCGATGGCCAGCCGCCCAAGTCACTCACGTGAGGAGCCGCCCGTGTCCACGACCCGTTGCTTCGCCGCGCTTGCAGCCCTTCTTGGCTTCCTCCTGCCAGCGCTGTCACACGCCCAGGCCGACGCCGCGGTAGCGGTCGCACCTACCCAAGTTCCAGCCACCTCCAGGGCCCTCTTCTGGGATGACTTTCGGCGTGGCTGGCACTTCTACGAGGAGCCGGAACCCGAGGTCCTCCCGCCGGCGCCTGCGAAGCCCGCCGCGCCCAAGCCGGAGGCCAGGCGCCGGGACACGCGTGCGCCCGAGCTCATCGAGTTCGAACAGCTGCAGAAGCGCCTGGAGGAGTACCGCAACATCGCGATCATCCGGCCGAGCGAGGACAACGTCCGGCGCTACATGCAGCTCGAGGCGCAGGTGGTGCGCCAGGCCAGCTACTTCTCGGATGTCGCACAGCGGGTGGCCTGGGCGACGCCGGACCTGGACATGACGCTGCAGGGTCGGCCGGTGAACTCGCGCGCCATCGAAGTCTTCGATCGCGAGCAGGCCACCAGCCGCGCTCAGTCGCTGACCGACCTGGCGCGCACGCACGTCCTGTTCTTCTTCTTCCGCTCGGACTGCCCGTACTGCCACGCCTTCTCGCCGACGCTGGAGGCCTTCAGCGCGCGCTTCGGCATCCAGGTCGTTCCGATCAGCGTGGACGGCAAGGGCCTGCCGAGTTTCCCCACGTTCCGGCGCGACAACGGCATTGCACGCACGCTGCAGGTCACCCAGGTGCCGGCCACCTACCTGGCCGAGCCCTACACCGGAAAGATCGTGCCGATCGGCTTCGGCGTGCTGTCCGAGTCGCAGCTCATCGAGCGCATCACGACCGTCACCGCCCCGGGCGCCGACGCCTACGCGCCGTCCATCACCCGGCGGGTCAACCTGCAGTAGGGAGGCGCCCATGTCCGCACGAATCCTTGTCCGCAAGCTGGTCGCCGTCATCGTCGCGTCCGCCGTGGCACTTGCGGCGCCGCTGAGCTACGCCGGGGATCTCAACGCCGAGGTGAACACCATGTTCAACAACCTGGGCGCCATCGGCAACTACACCGCGCCCGGTGCGTTCAAGGGCCAGACGTTCAACACCTACACCGGCGGCAACCTGTACCTGCGCTCGCCCAACAAGACCTACCAGCTCGCCGCCATTCAGTTCCCCACGGCCAAGGGCGGCTGCGGCGGCATCGACCTTTTCGGCGGCTCGTTCTCGCACATCTCCGCCAACGAGTTCCGCAACATGCTGCGGAACATCACCTCGGCCCTGCCCGGAATCGCGTTTCAGCTCGCGCTGGAGGCTGTCTCGCCGCTGCTCGGCGGGCTGACCAAGTGGGCCAAGGGCCTGGAGACCTGGATCAACAACGCGCGCATCAACTCCTGCGAAACCGCGACCGCGCTCGTGTCCTCCGCGGCCGAGGCGGTCGGCTACGACTCCCAGCGTGCCTGCGCAAAGCTGGCGATGCAGATGGGCATGGAGAGCGACATCGACGCCGCCATGCGCCGCTGCGCGTCGGACAGCCCCTCGATCCTCGGCTCCGCACGGTCAAGTGCCGACGCGAACATCGCCGCACAAGCGCCCTTTGTCGGCAACTTCACCTGGCGTGCCCTCAAGTCGATCGACACGCTGGACGATCCCGCCCGCGAACTCGTGATGAGCATCGTGGGTGCGGTGATCTTCCCGGCTGAGACAGCCAACCGCGATCCTGAGTACATCGGCCCGAGCATCACGACCGTGGCCCAGCTGCTGTACGGCCAGTCCGACGCCGCCGGCGGCAACATCAACCTCCAACTGCTCCGCTGCAACAACTACACCGACTGCGACACGGTGACGCGCGACAACACCTACGTGCACCAGCCGCTCACCAAGAAGGTGTCCGACATCATGCAGCTGATCTCGGACAACATCCGCACCCGCACGGCGATCCCGAACAACTCCGCGGCCGTCGGCTTCGTGAACAGCACCAGCATCCCTGTGTGGCGCATGCTGTCGATCGGCAACACCATCCCAGGCTCGGGCCTCGCCGACATGATGATCGGCAATTACCGGGAGGTCATCGCTGCCGACTACGCGTTCACGTTTCTCAACCAGTTCGCGAACGTCGCGATCTCCGCCCTCACCAAGCAGCATCGGCTGAACGAGAGGCAACGCAGCCTTGCTCTTCAGCAGCGCGAAGATGTCCAGAAGTTCATGAGCCTGCTCCAGCAAGAGCAGGCCACCCTGTACCGCAAGGTCACCGCAGTCTCAACCGTGGCCACCGACATGGAACGCCTGGAGCGCAACCTGCGCTCGAGCATGTCGCTGCACGCACTGGACATGCTCGGCTACTCCAGCCGCAGCACCAAGTAGGCCCCGCGCAGGCGACCGAGGAACAGTCATGTGGGAAGTCTTCGCGTACCACAACAGCGAAGCGCTGGCAGGCATCTTCAACGCCATCGCTGCGATCATGGCCTCGGGCACCTACATGAGTGCCATCGCCGCCGTGGCCTTCTGCGGCTTCGTCGTTGCGATGGTGGCCTACATGTTCCAGCCCGAAAAGCTGGTCGGATGGCGGTGGCTCGTGTCGGTAGTGCTGATCTACGGCGTGCTCTTCGTCCCCCGCGTGACGGTGGCAGTAGTTGACAAGACCGGGGGCACTCCCAACCGCGTCATCGCAAACGTGCCGTTCGGCATGGCGGCACTCGGTGGTCTGACCAGCACCATCGGCAACACGATCACCGAGCTCTTCGAGACGGCGTTCCAGACCTTGCCGGGACCCGCCTCCCTGCCCGGGGAACTGTCCTACCAGCAGAACGGCCTGATGTTCGGCAGCCGCCTGATTCAGGAGACGCGAAGCATTTCCATCCCGGATCCCGGGGTCCTGAACGACATCATCAACTTCGCCAACAACTGCACCGCCTACGACATCGCCGACGGCACGATCGCCGCTACCGCCTTCTCGACTTCGGACAACCTGTGGGCGGCGATGGCTGCCACCAATCCGGCGAGGTTCACCGTGATCACCGCTGGCGCGGGCGTGACCACGACGACCTGCGACGCTGCGTACGCATCCATCGCGGGCCGCCTGCCCGCACAGGTCAACGCGTTGACGGCGCGCCTCGGGCAGAAGCTGAACCCCGACCTCCCCGCAGCGGCCGCGCAGGCGGCCGTCCTAAATCAGATTCCCCAGGCCTACATCCGATCCCAGATCGCGGGCGCAGCTGCTACCGCAGCTGATCTGATCCGCCAGAACGCCATCGTTAACGCGATCAACGACGCTGGCGAGATGGGCTGCCAGCGCATCAACGACCCTGCCTGCATGATGCTGGCCACCGGCCGCGCGCAATCCGTCGCGGCCCAGAACGCATCCTGGATCAACGGCGCCAAGATCTCGTCGCAGGCGCTCCCAGTGGTGCGCAACGTGGCGGAGGCGATGTGCTACGCAGTCTTCCCCCTCGTCGTGCTTCTGCTGTTCGTGTCGAGCGGGCGGACCACGATCATGATCCTCTCCGGCTATGCGATCGCATTGGTCTCGATCCAGCTCTGGCCGCCGCTGTTCGCGATCCTCAACTACATGGCGACGCTGTATGGCCAGATCGATCAGGCTGCGGCGGCCGAGATCGGCGGAGGCGTGAAGGCACTCTCGCTGCAGACAGCGTCTCCCATCTATTCGAACTCGATCTCCTCGCAGGCAGTCGTGTCGTACCTGATCATCGGCATCCCGATGCTCGCCTGGTCACTGGCCAACCGGATGGTCAACTTCGGCTCTGCCGTCATGGGTGGGCTGCAGGGCCTTCAGGCAGCCTCGATGTCCGGGAATGCATCTGCGGCCGCGGCCACGGGCAATACCAGCATGGGCAACGTCTCGATGGATCAGCGCACCATCAGCCCCTCAACCTCAAACCCATGGGTCAGTCGCCAGCAGGATCTGGACGGCAACTGGGTCACGACAACGGCCAGTGGCGCACAGGCCACCTCCTACCTGCGCAATGAGAGCGCTACATCGCGCGTTGTGTCGTCACGCGTCACACAGTCGTCTGTTCAAGAGGCATCGAGGTCGGCCGAGGCGGCGCGAAGTGAAGCTGTCTCCGCCTCGAATGACCTCTCCTCGGTTCTCGTGGACACGATGTCGCGCGGCTCTAGCCGCTTCCGCTCCACTACCCGCGGAGATGGTCAGGCAGTGAGCACGAGTACGGACATTGGCTCGGCTGCGGATAGGCTGCGCAGCATTACCGAGTCTGTGGCGCGGACCACTGGTTTGAGCGCTCAGCAGGTCGCGAACATCGCCTTCCAGCTCTCAGGTGGCGTCGGTGCGCCTGGCATTAGCCCACTGAGGGCGAACGCATCCGGCTCCGCCGGGAAGAGCTACACACGATCGCTGGATGAAACCGAGCAGAAGGTGGCGAACGAACTGGGGGCGGATCAACTTCGTGAGTTCAGGTCCTTCGCAGAGCGAGCCACGCGAGATCAGTCGCTTGTGCGCGCGCTTGGAAACGACCAGCGAGAAGGCGACGAACTTGCATCTCGCATGTCGACCGCGGTAGGTCGTTTGGAATCCACGCAGTCGAGCTACGCTGAGCGGAGCGCGATCGCCGAGAGGTTGTCCAAGGCACATGAGACCGGCGAGGTGCTTTCCATCGACTTGGCGCAGTTGCCAGCCAACTCTGACTTCATCCAACGCTACCAACGCCTGGCCAGCGAATACGGTTCTGACAGCCTCGCGCTCCAGGCGGCGATGGCCAGTGAGTTGGCATCGCGAGCGCTTCCCCCGACTCGAACAGCATCCGGTTCGGCGTTGCCAACGACCTTCGACGACGTGAGGTCTATCGCGTCGACCAACAAGGATGACGCGATCTTCTCGCGCGATCGCGTCGTCGGCACCGATGCGACCAATGACCGCGCCGTCGGCAAGAGGCTCAGCGGCGCGCCTCTGGTCGCACCACAGCCATCTGGAGCACTTGCCCAAGTGCAGAGCGATTTGCAACGGCGTCGGACCGAAGCTGAATCACGCGAGACTGCCGCTGCCACCTTTGATGCCCGAAACGACATCGTCCGCAACCCCGACGGCACAGTTTCAACCAAGAGGTCTCAGCAATTTGGAAATCTTCGCCAACTACGTGACGACGCAGCAACGCTTGCAGAAAATGCTCGGGAGCTACTTGATGTCGGCCCTGATGCAGCTCTGCGAGAAGCAAACGAGGCACGCGCGCGACAGGAGGCATCGGAGCGGTCGAGAGCAATTCAGGCGACTCCCGAGATTCCTCGAATGACCCCTAAGAGCGGGAAGCGAAATTGAGGTTGGTGCAACGTGCAACTACTCAATAGCGCCCATGCGCGCCTGGTGTTGGATGATTCTCAACATCCAGCACATCGCCGGGATATCGATGAACACCGAGTTGGTCCGTGAAAGGGTTTCGCACGTCGACCTTTGGCGATTCAACGACCACGTCCGCACGCCGCGCAAGCAAGACCAGCAGCCCTGCAATGCCGCCGAACATCAGCCAGAAAAAGCCGATGACGAACGCGCCTCGATCGCTGACAGTAGCCGCAGCCAGCGCTCCGACTACGCCAAACGTCCACGCCGCCATCTTGAACCGTGCCATGACACCGCGCCCTGGATGAAACAATCTGCGACAGCGTGCGCCCTGTCGACCAGATGACTTCATATACTAGCTTCGGCATGTGGTCAAGGGAGCGTCTATGAGTCCCACGCGTACCCTCCTGCTCTGCGGATCGCTGGCGCTCTTTGCCAACGTCATCCCTACCCAGCAAGCGCTGGCGGTCGCCCTGCGGCCGAACAAGACGACCGATGACTCGGTGTGCGACCTCACGCACCACACCAACCTGTACTTGGGATCGAAGACGCTGGTTCCATCCGTCGCGCAAACCAAGGACAAGGTCGACGCGTACTTTCGCCTTGCCGGTGAGTTTGTCGCTGGCAAGTGCAAGAACGGGCAACTGTTGATGGTCCAGGGGGACTCGGCAAGCAACGTCGATATTCGGTCCCTCACGGAATTGGCAAATTCATCGTGCGCGGTCGCAGCTATATCGAGAACCGAGGTGACACTGTCACTTGGAGATCTCACGTATCCTGGGTTCGAGCTTCGGTGCACGATCCTCAAGCACGCAGAACTCGTAGACAAACTGAATTCGCTTGAGCGAGCTGACCCGATGGAATCGCTGAAGACTCGACTGGCCGCTGCAGCACAGCAGGGCGATCGAGGGCCCTCGAGAACAGACTCCGGTTCCCAAGCCAAGAAGGACTGCGACAAGATGACCTTGTCGTCGATCCTTCAAGGCGGCTCCTGCAAATAGCGCTCGTGCGCCCAGGACGCGCTCTGCTCCAAATCGCAATTTCACCGGCGACTTTCGGGGGGGACTAGCACCCGCCTTTCGAGTGGAAGCCTCGGGCTCGTCGTTCTATCTTCTTGTCCTCGGCACAGGCCGTCCGGCAAGGAGAGCGCGATGTCCACCCCAACCCCCACCGAGCCCACGGTCCCGACCGCGCGGAACGGCGAGCTCACCACGTTCCCTTCGGTCGTGCTCGAGGTGCTCCGAGAGATGCGGGAGCAGCGCCAGTCCTTCGAGCGCTCGGCTGAACTGGCCGCCAAGGAACGAAAGGCCGAGCGCCGCTGGCGCAACCTGTTCCAGGCCATGTTCTTCGGCGCGCCGGTGCTGCTCGGTCTCTTGTACTTCCTGTTCTTCCTGAACTCCACCGGCTTTCGCTGGGGGCCGTTCGGGAACGTCGTAGGCGTCGTCCGCATCGAGGGCCCCATCGGCGCCACGGAGCGGGCCTCGGCCGAAAACATCATCCCGATCCTCGAGAAGGCCTTCGGCAATCCGAACGTGAAGGGCGTCGTGCTGCACATCGACAGCCCGGGCGGAGCGCCCGTCGAGGCCGAGCGCATCTCGACTGCCATCAACGGGCTCAAGGCAAAGCATCGGAAGGAAGTGGTCGCGGTGATCAACAACCTGGGTGCGAGCGCTGCCTACATGGTCGCGCTGAACGCGGACAAGATCATCGCCGCGAAGTACTCGTTCGTCGGATCGATCGGCGCGATCATGGCCCCGTGGCAGTTGGACAAGGCCATCGCCAAGGTCGACGTCGCGCAGCGGGTCTACGCGTCCGGCAAGCTCAAGGCGTTCCTCAACCCGTTCACCCCGGTCAGTCCCGAGGTCGATATCAAATGGGGGGCTTCTTCCTGGCCGAGGTGAAGGCCCGCCGGGGCCAGGCCCTGAAGTCGGGGGTCGACTTCGGCACTGGTGAGGTCTGGCCGGGCCCCGAGGCCAAGGAACTGGGCCTGGTTGACGGCGTGGCCACGGTTGATGACTTCGTGGCCACGCACTGGGGCATGAAGACCTACGACTACGGACCGAGCGCCGACTCGTCACCCTTCCTGACGCGCTCTCTGCAGGACGCCATTGCCGGCGCGGTCAGGCGGCTCGCGCTGAGCGGCCCCACGGTCCAGTAGGACCGCCAGCTTGTCCGATCGTCAGTCCGAAGACTGAGGACGTGCGGTCAGGTCCCAGAGCGTTCCCTGCCACTTCGAGATCCTGCCCTCTGCCTCACACTTCGGGCACTTCCAGACAACGGCATCATCCGCAGCCCGCACCGCGGTGACCGGACCCTTCTTGCACTTGAAGCACGTCGGTGCCGCCGGCGCGGTGTCCGATCCGTCTGTGGCGTGAGCAACGACCTCGACGACGAACTGGGCCATTGCGCGCGCCGCGCCCTTGATCGGCGCGATCGCGCCGGACTCATCGAGGAAGTGAGTGAGGTCAGTGATGTACATCGAAGGCTCGAAAGTGCGCCAAGTCTAGCCAGCCAAGTGGTCGCTTCCCTCTGCCTTGGCACTCAGGGCCAGACCGGCCATGGACGGTGTATGCGATCCAGGACCTGCCCGCGCCACGCCGCCGCGCAGCCGCCAAGCGCCTGGCCGCTACTGCCGGTCTCCGAAGGTGCTTTGGCAGACGGCCCGATGCCCGCAGGTGTCGGACGCCTTCCGGCGCGCCGCCGGCGACGGCGCATGGCCCTGGCCGCGCCTCAGCTCTAGCAGCCTGCGGCGCATCGCCAGGACCTCGTTTTCGTCGAACAGGTCCACGCGGATCGCCCGAGGTTCTCCCTGGCCATGCTGTTTGACCGCCACGTAGGCCACCGAAGAAACTCGCTCGCCGGTCTCCTCTTGCAGAACCAGGCGTTGCACCGAGAGCTCGATGGCATCCGAGGCATGCGCCGCGTAGTAGCCGCGGGTCTTCAGTTCCACCAGGTGGAGTTCGCCACCTTGGCGATACGCGCGGTCGAGCCTGGCCACCAGACCAAGGCGCTTGGACTCGAACCGCCTTTCAGCGAACGCCAGCTCACCGTCGGCGATCTCGCGCGGCAACCAGCCCTCGTCCGGCCGATCCCGCTGGCTCCTGAGCCAGCTGTATGCCGCTGCGAAGAGCAGCAGCCCCAGCAAGAGCAGCGCGCCTGCGCCGGCGTCGCTCATCGTGCCAGCCTTCGCGCGACCGCCCGTGCCGCCATCCGGCCTGCCAGGACGAGACCGAGCCTCACGGCCGAGAGCAGCCGCGGATGGCGTCTCAGCAGGTCACACACCGCGGGCCCGAGGCGGTAGTACGTCGCGATGAACCGCCGGCCTGGCGCTGTGCGTCGCAGGTAGAGGTCCCGGAACGCCCGCAGCGCACTGGTCTCGGCACACTCGCCAAGCGCCAGAGTCGCGACGAAGCACCGGCCCTTCCGCTCGCTTGCTCGCGCGATGGCCACGCTGTCCTTGTAGAACTGATCGTGCGCCGCGTTCCCACGATCCTGCGCCGCGAGTTGCTCCGGCGAGCGCCTCGCACCGTAGCGCCAATCGAAGTGCGCCACGCGTTCACAGTAGCCCAGCTGCGCCAGCTCGCTGGCACTCACCAGATCTCGATCATTCCTTTGCATCCACTTCCCCGAACGCATCGGTCATCTCGGCAATGCTCTGGCCGACGATGACCCCCTTGGCCTCCGCCCGCGGTGCGGAAGCGCCCTGCCCCAGCGGCCTCAGCGACATCGAGATGGGCGGCGCTGCGTGGCCCCTGCTGGAAGTCCCTGCTCGACCAGGAGACCGACGCTGGCCAAGGCAAGGAGCCGCTTCGCACGCCTTCGAGCAGCGGTCATCCCGAGGAGTTCGCGATGGAGCTCGGGGCACTCTTCCGCACTGATGGTCACCTGCATCACGATTTTCGGCTGGGCTTCCATGGCTGGCTACGCTCCGATCTGGGCCACCTCGGCGCGGGCCGGCGCCGTGGCGAACAGCTGTGGGTTCTCACGCACGTACTGCTCACCCATCAGCTGGAAGCCCTTCACGTTCGCATAGAGGGGTTCGTCCACCTCGCTGATGGCGATCTCGGGGAACTTCCGCCGAATCGATGCGCGGTACAGATGCATCCCGCCACCCACCACCACGATGTGCTCCAGGTCGTCTGTCGCGCCCAGCTTGCCATGGAGCATCGAGACGGCCTGGTCGGCGATCTTCTCGATCGTGTTGTCGAACTTCTTGAGGTCGACGCTCCGCTTGTAGGCGCGCAGGGGCTTGCGGCTCCTCAGTGCCCTGTCGATCGCCTCCAGGTTCAGGTAGCCCCTGCCAGTCTCGCTCGCGATCGCGGCGGCAATCTTGAGCAGTATGTCGTGCACCCCACGGTTGACCGAGTCGCTCATCTTGCCAACCACCTTGCTGTCCAGCGTCACCAGCCAGTCGAAGGTGCGCGAGCCGGCGTCAATGACCAAGGTTCTGCCGTGCCGGAGCTTTGCGTTCGCCTGATCCCCGAAGACGGCATACATGGCCCCTTGTGGTTGCGCCACGACCAACACCCGTTTGACCTCGACCGTACGATTGCGGCCCACCTCGAATTTGCCCGTCATCGCCTTCTGCAGTTCCGCCCTGCGGCGCATGTAGTCCACCACGCAGGTCGACCCTGTCGACCTTCATGAAGTGAAGGGCCGCAGCCGTGAACGCCCGGTACTCGGGGGTGCGTATGTAGTCGTCGTGATGGTTCCGGCCCACGAAGCCGTCGGCCGCAAGCGCAACGTCGGGCCCCACCTCGTACCACATGCCGCCCACCGGCACGCAGACCGTCTTGCGCTTACTGCCAAGAGCATCGTTCGAGTTGTCGTGCGCACTGTCATAGGCGATCGAGGCGAAGTGCGCGCATTCGACCCTTCCACCTTGCGCAGCCAGCACGTACTTGGTATTCCCGAATCCCACATCGATGGCTCTCACGATTGCTTCCATGGACGTTGCTCTCCACATTGCGTTGACCGATGGCGACAGCATCGCCAAGAGTCCACGCGAAGCCAACCCGGAAAGGCGGGTCGTAGCCCCCCGGCTTTCTGCGGCCCGCAGCACGCCACACGCTTTGGACGCGGCACTTGTGACGGACATCCAGTGAGGCGCCGGCAGTTCCCCGGCGCCGATGTCCCAGATACATGGTGGCAACAGCAGTTCGGCGCAGCAGCCTGGCCACGGTTTTCGTCGTGGTTCGGTGGTGGACCATGGCTCTCGCTCTTGCCCTTGTTCGGGCCTTCGACTTCTAGACGGGGAAGCAAGGAAGTCAAGGCCGAGAGGAGTCCGCGTTCGGCAAGGCCGGCGACACACTAACCACCGCCAGAGCAGCGCCATTGTTCAAGCCCTCCCGGTGTTGACAACCGAGCCCCCGAGCCTGTGCTGCCTGCCACAGCTCTCAATGCAAGCAGGCCGGTGTTGCGGACTCCGAGAACCCGCCGTTCGCAGTCGTGACCTGCACTTCAAGCCCTGGCCCTTCGAGGCCCTGCCGCGCCAGTCGCGGTGCCCCTATCTCCCCATCTCGATCCGTCAATCGGATCTGCCTGAGTGGCCTTCGTTGGCGGCAACGCCGCGGCTGAGGCCATCCGCTGAGCAGCCGTCGTGCTGCTCGCGACAACACCGTCGCCAACGTCGTCAACCCCTTGAGGGTTCTCGGTCACCACTGCCCGTCTGAGGCGGTGCGACCGATTCCAGGCGTGGCCCCGTGCGCTCCGATGGCAGGAGTGCGTTTCAAGCGGCGAAAGACGGTACCCCACGAACTCCCAGAAACGCCTCGGCATGGACCGAGGTGCGCGCGTCGCATCCCTCGAGGTGTGGGCGTCATGTCGTTCACCGCCGTGGAAGCACGGCGGCGAGCTGCGGGGAACAGAGATTTTTTAACGCCTGCCTGGCCGCCCCGCGCGGCCGAACGCTTGAAACAACGCACCGCGCACGAGGGTCGGCGGTGCGGCCCTGCCCTTGACCTTCGACCTGCTCGCGCGACCCTGGACGCACGTGCGAGCTGGACTTTCGCGTCCGCACCCTTTGACGCGGCTGAAGTGGCTCGCCGGCCGTCAACGGAGCAAGAGATGTCGTCGAAGAAACAGAAGGCGCCGCCGAAGAAGCTGGTCTATGCGCGGCGGTCGCCGGCGGGCGCGCCGAGGAACCCGCAGAACGTCCTCGACACGGCGCCGCAGGGCACGCGCGACTGGAAGCGCGTGCTCCATTGCGTGCTCGTGATCCACAACCAGGAGCACTCCAAGCTCATCAAGACCGTCTCCCAGAAGACGATGCTCGACCGCGAGCGCTTCTATTTCAAGTTCTGGGATGACCTGCGCTTCAACACCACGTTCCGCGAGGCCGACCCGCGCATCCTCACGAACCGCCAGGTGCAGGCCGTCGCGCGGCTGTGGGCCGAGCGCAAGCTCTCGGTAGCCACGGTCCACAACTACCTGAGCTTCCTGCGCACCTACGCGGCCTGGATCGGCCGGCCCGGCATGGTCCGCGACGTCGCCACCTACTTCGGCGACGACTCGCACTACGTGCACCGCGACCGCACGGCCAACTTCGACCGCAGTTGGATCGCCCGCAGCGTCGAGGTCGAGGCCAAGATCGCCGAGGTCACGGCCTACGACCCGTGGGTCGGCATCCAGCTCGAGCTCTGCTACCACTTCGGCCTGCGCGCCAAGGAGGCCCGGCACTTCCGGCCGCACATGGCGCTCATCACACGCGACGAGGCCAACCCGCGTGACGCGCAGCACTTCCCGGACTGCGAGCGGTTCCTGCGGGTGCGCTACGGCACCAAGGGCGGCCGCCCGCGTGACATCCCAGTGAAGACGCCCGAGCAGGAGGCCCTGCTGCAACGCGCCCTGCAGTCGGTGGCGCCGGGCCAGTACGTGGGCGCTCCCGGCCGCACCGCGACGCAGAACGCCAACCGCTTCTACAACGTCCTGCGCCGCTTCGGCATCACGAAGGCTGCCCTGGGGGTCACCGCGCACGGCCTGCGGCACCAACACGCCAACGACCGCTACGAGGAGTTGACCGGCGAGCCGTCGCCGGTGCGCGGCGGTGCCGGCAATGGCGAGGGAGATGCCACCGCACGCCTGGCCGTCGCTTCTGAGCTGGGTCACGGTCGCCTAGCGATTTCGGATGCGTATTTAGGCAAGAGCCAGGCCCATGCGCGCGCCACCGCGCCGGTAGCAGGCGACGAGGCCGTCGCGCCTCCGACTGCGTGAGGGGACCGCCATGTCCAACGTTCGACATGTTCCACACAGCGCGAGCCGGAAGCATTCGAGCTCAATTCCCTCGCGGCGCCTTGGCCGGCTCTCGATCACACAATGGAAACTGGCCTTCGCCAACGTAGACTTGCGGCGTTACAGGAGAACGATTTGGCAAAGTCGTACGGCCAGCTTCAGGCCCAGATTCAGAAACTCCAGGCCGAGGCAGAGGCGCTCAAGGCAAAGGAGGTCGAGGGCGTCATCGCCCGGATCCGCACGGCCATCGAGCACTACGGCATCACGCCCGACCAGTTGTTCGGCAAGGCCAAGAAGGCCTCGACTGGACGGGCCGCGGCCAAGAAGGCGCCGGCGCGCAAGTCGGCCGCGAAGGGCAAGCCCGTAGCGATCAAATACCGCGACGGCGACAACACCTGGACCGGCCGCGGCAACAAGCCGCGGTGGCTGGTCGCTCGGCTCGAAGAGGGCAAGCAACTCGCGGACTTCGCCGTCAGCTGAGTTTGTCGGTGCCCCTGGTCGGGCACCCAGTCGATGGCGGGCTCTTCCGGCGCGGGGCTGCAGTCCCGTTGCACCAGCCGAGCAGGCTGAAGCTGGCCGCCAGCGGCTGGGCGCCTGCAAAGGTCATTGCAGGCCCCTCGGGTCACGCCCAGCGCGGCAGGTCGATGTCCTCCCACTCGCCCTCGGCCTGCAGCATCGGAAAGTGCCCTCGCGCCCGGCACTCGGCCAGCCGATGCAATGCCCGCCGGAAGTCGCTGCGGCCACGCTCCAGGAACGGGCGCATCGCGCGGTAGACGGCGACGGTGTTCGGCCGGCCCTTCTCGCAGGCGATGAAGGCCCACTCGGGTTCCTCGCCGGTCAGCTGGTAGACGCCCTCGCAGTACATGGCCGCGGACAGCGCGTAGCCGAGCCTGGCGCAGGAACGGCGGAAGCCTTCGAAGGTCACGTCCTCGGTGGACTTCACGTCGGCGAGCGTGCGGGCGTCGTGCCACCAGTCGATTTTGATCTTGCACTTGATCCCCGTGTCGGGGTCCAGCCAGACCAGCGCCACTTCGGCCTCGCCCTTGGCCAGCAGTTCGCGCGCCTTGCGGTGGGTCATCGCGTTGTCGATGATCCGCTCGATGGGCTCCTTCCAGGCCTCGGGATACACGGTGCGCCCGGCCGCCTGCACCATGCATTCGGCGTAGCGCTGCTTGCCTTCCTTCCTGGCGCGGTTCACCTTCGGCATCGCGAAGAACCGCGACTCGAAGGTGTCGGGCTCCGAGCCGAACAGCAGCGCTTCGGTGGATTCCTCCGGATCGGTGATGCCGCTGAGGAAGTGCGCAGGGCTGATCAGCATGCGCTTGAGCTGGGTCGAGGAGACGGCGCTGCGGTCGCCGTGGTAGTCCTCGTTGCTCATGCCGCGTGTCACACCGAAGGGGATGTCGGGAACCTCGCGGGCTGGCGTGGCCGGCGCTTCGCAGGCCTCCGCCACCTCGGTGTCGTCATCGTGCAGGTCGCTGCTCATCACGGTCTCCATGTTGCTGTTGCTACCTGATCACGATACGAAGAGAGACTGCGTCTTCAAGATCGGCGGGCGCGATCCCAACGCAAGCGGAGCCAGGGCGCCCAGACACTCTGAGCCGCTGCATCCGGTGCCCGGCGACGGCGGCTGGTTTCGGCGGGGGCCAGTTGGTTCGTTTCGGTTGGACGAACGTCGGCCGCCCTTGCATAGTCACCGGGTCGGCATCGCGACGATGCGCTGGCCCGCCGATGCCCACCTCGAGGTCAGGAGACGGTTGGTGAACTCTCTGCTGGAACGCCTGCGGCGCAGGCTTCGCGAGCTTGGCCGGCCCCTGCATGAAGAGCCGTCGTCGGACGGGCGTCGACCCTCATCTCGCGCCCCTGCCGACGATGCTCCTCAGTGCCGGACGGAGATCGAGTTCTGCGAGCGAAGCCGAAACGCAGATCGGACGGGAAGTGGCGAGCCAACTCGGCTGCCGGCACAACAGCCCCCACCGCCTACGTCGACCCGCCTGAAGGCCGCCGTCTTTTCGAAGAAGCGCCTCCCTTCGCCGCAGCGCCAGTCCGGCACGATCTGGGGACCGACTTCCTATCTGGACTGCGGCAGCGCTGCGATCGGTGAAGCCAAACCAGAGTGGCATCCGCTCGTACTGTCCGGGGTGACTCCCGCGACCGCCGGCACTGGATCAAATTCGACCTCGGAGTCATGGACCACGCAGCCAGCACCGGCGTCATTGGGCAATTTCGCGACCAGCGCCGACTTCGCTCAATATCCATGGAGGATCGAGGAGCAACCAGAACCGACACGGGGCATTGCAGACACATTCATGTCGACGCTGAGTCCGGCAGCGCACCTGGTCGGCGCTACAGCACTGGGCCCGAATACGGAGGCTCCCCAGCACCCGTCGCAAGCCTTCCCGTTCGCATTGGACGGCGATCTCGGTTCATGGGGACCGAGTACCTTGCTACGCCGATAGCCCGCGGCCCGTCTCCCCAGGCCTGCACGCACTGGACGGCATCGCGCCCACGCGCGAAGCGGCATCGCGCTTGATCGTCCTCAGCTCTGCCAACCCACGTTTTTGGAGGGGGCAGCGACCGGTGTTTCGATTGGACGCCCTGCGCCCACTTTGCAACAGTGATGCTCGGCCACTTCAACGGAGGTTCCGATGGGCACCCACATCTGGCTCATGTCCTTGCTCATCGCGTTCTGGGCACCCTGCACCTTCGCATGCACAGTGCCACAGGACCTGCGCCCTCACTCGCAGCGTCTCGCCGATGCACCGCTGGCCTTCATTGGCACCGTCACATCCGTGTCGGGACTGCGCGTCACCTTTTCAGTCCACCACGCCATCAAAGGATCGCCCGGAACGACAACGACCGTCGAGGCGCTGTCGCCCTCCACCTGCTCCATTGCCTTCACCGTTGGCCAGCGGTGGCTGTATGCGGGGCCGGCCACAAGCCAGCCCTCGGTCCTTCTGAAAGCTGACGCCAGGGCCGTTCTGCCTTCCGACTTCGGCCGGTTCCAGCGCGTGGACCGCCTGACTGGCAGAGCTGCAGCCAGAGTGCCCAATGCGAGCCGGTTCCGATTGGTTGCCAGCGTACGGCTGCGAATTCGGCAAACGCCGCCGCTGCCCGTGCCCACGCGATCAGGTTCGTCGGCGACCATCGTGCTATGGAGTGCGCCACCGGTCCGGAGGAGATCCAGCACGTCGGCCCTCAGTGTGTGGGTGGGCGCTGCGGCCACTGGGTACTCGATTTCCGCATCCGGCCGTGAGGCCTGCGAACGGTCACGCCGACTCGACTACTTGCCCCTCACGTCGGCGCGCCATATGCCTCACCCGTCAGCAAGAGAACGGAAACATCGGGTTTGGACTGGCGCAGGGCCTCAACCGAAGCGATATATCGCCGCGGCTCAGCGTGCGGGATCGCCACGCCGTACTTGGCGGTCAAGTCTGTCGGCCGCATCTCGAAGCAGGCCAGTCCGGTGCCGAGCGTGATCAGCTTGCTTCCAAGCGGCGACATCACCAGCCGGCAGCCGCCGAGGATCGACATGCTGCTCTGGTAGCGCTTCATCGCTCCCAGGATCTGCCGGTAGGCTTCAAACGGCTGAGCCTCCTGGGCATACAGAATGTTCGACGTCGGCGTCTTGCGACTGTCGAACAGCGGCTCCCGGTACTCGACCAGCAGCCGATCGGCACGGCGCGGGTCCTTCGATGGATGCGGGACCACTGGGCAGACCTCAGCCTCCGCCGGAATCGAACCTCCGATCTTCTGCAACTGATTCACCCGCCCTTCGCCGAGGACGGGAAACCACACCAATGGCCAGTCCTGCACGCTTTCAAGCTGCCAAGTCGCTAAGAACCCCGGGATGTTCACGAGGTCGTTGCTCGGGTCCTCGGCCCGGATCTGCCCGTCCAGCTTGGCATCCTCCGCGACCAGCACCTGGAAGTTGACGCCGCTGGCATACAGCGGATGCTCCTTGCCCTCCGCTGGCACCTTTTCTGGCACGAGCCTGTGCAGGATGTTCGTGAGCAGCGCGAGGTAGGTCGCGCGCGGAAGCGAGCTGACGTCCAGGATGATGTCCGTTTTGCCGGCGATCTCGTCGAGAACGGCCTTCACCCGCTGGCGCAGGCCATCGCTGGCACTTGCCTCTTCCTCGCCCTCGCGCCGCGTGACTGTCACGGTGACCGTTTCGCCCAACGGGGCGAAGATCGCTTCCAGCGCCGCGGCATTCTCCTGCGTGAGCGCCTCGACATCGGCGTCCAACTCGTAGCCGTGAAAGCCCAGCAGCAGCAGCTTTGCGCTCACGGTCTGCCTTCCGGCGCCCTGCTGTCCCGCCACGAAGTCGCGCATGACCGACTGGGCACGCACGTCGAAGCCGCGGCCGGCGATATACAGCAGCTTGACCGGCCGATCCTTCAGCAGGTCGTCCCACAGCTCATGGACACCGTCACCGCGGCGAAAGACATAGTGATCCCAAAGCATGTCAGCTCGTCTCCAGGCTCTTGCGGCTGGGCGTGAGACGACGCTCCATCCATCTCATCAGCTCGCCGACGGTAACGTCCCGCCATCCCCCCATCTGCAGCGGCAAGCCGTAGTGGGCGCAAAGCGATCGGTTGAGGTAGAAGACGGTCCCGCTGTCGCGTGACCCGGTGGCCTGGCTTTCCCGCTGCACCAGAAGATTCTCGGCGGCACACTCTGCCAACACGCGTTGCAGGACCAACCCCGGCGGGCCGAACGCCCCTGGCGAGGTCAGTTTGACCAACTCGGCACGCGACAGCCTCACCCCCGTCACCCCGGGCGCGTAGGGCGCATTCGGCGCAAACGTCTGGTCGTAGCAGAACGCGCCGATGGAATCCAGCAGGCGCTGGGCTCGGGTACCTTCGGTGTGCGACTTGGGAATGAAGTCACGTTTGCGAGCGGCAGCCTCGCGCAGCAACGGATGGGTTCGGACTTGCGCAGCACCTGCTTGGCCTGAAGACCGACGTAGAGCGCAGCCGCGAGCCCGAGCAGTTCCTCGACATTGCTCGTGGCCATCACGCACAGTCGCTCGAAGCCGAAGTAGTAGGGGATCCCAAGCTCTTCGTGCATGAACAGCTCTGCGGCGTTGCGGACCTGCGAGCTGTCGCGGTCCTCGAGCTCTTCCTCGGTCAGGGTTAGGTCCAGGGACAACTGGCGCTTGGACTCATCACGTACCAGCAAGATTCGGGTGACATAGAGTTCCAGCAGCGATTCCAGGTTCTGGTCGGACGTGTACTGGTCCGCCCGCGCGAGCCACTGGGCATAGCGCTGCTTGGACTGGTGCCGCTCAACCTCGCTGCGGAAGCGCTCGATGCCCCGCGCAACCTGGCTGCGCACCTCGCTGCTGACCAGTTCGTCGCGGAGGCATTGGGTGAACGACCCCACCGGCACTGCATCCTGGTTCTTCATGCGTCGATCGAGGATGTTCTGCGCGTAGGAGATGAACTGGTTCATCCCCTTGGCATCGCTCCATAGACGGTCGAGGTTGTATTCGCGCAGGTCGCGGCCTTCGCGGGCACCTTGAGACAGCAGCTCGGTTCCCAGCGCGACCGTGCGCTCTGCCAGCCAGATCGGGATCGAGGAGCGCATCACCGTCAGCTCGTCGACCAACAGCGCCCGCTGCTTGCGGCGCAGCTTGTGCATGTCATCGACCATCAGGAGACGCTTCCCGCCAACGCTCCGTCCTTCGTAGGTGAACGCGATCGACTGCAGCCACAGCACGCCCTCAAATCGAAACTGCGCCGGCAGCGCGGCGTTGACCGGCCCCATGAACGTGTCGAGCTGCGCGTAGACCCGCTGCTCGTGTTCCTCGGCCCAGGTCGCCAGCTCCAACGCGTTCGCGATCGCAGGGATGCCCTGCAGGTTGGGCAGTGATGGCCAACTGCTCGGGGGTGCTGAAGCCCAGCAGCAGGCCCAGGCTGCGCAGCGTGCGCAGCACGATCCGGCAGTCCAGGAGTGCCCGGAAGAGCCCCTCCTGTTGCAAGCCCTCACTGGAGGGCAGATCGGCATACCCGGACGCGCAGCTGAGGTAGACGCCCAGCAGCTGCGGGCTCTCGCCCTCGGTCAGCAGCCCGCGATTGAGTAGCTTCTGGAACGACTCCGACAGCTCGGGGCGGTTTCGAGAGTGCCAGAAGGCGCGCAGCGCCGGCGGCGTAAACGCGCGAAGTAGCGTTGTCTTGCCAGCACCAGGCGCACTACGAAACACATGCACCGCGCCATCGAAGGCGTCGTCTGCCAGCTTCTCGAGGATCTTCGGCGAGAACAGCCGGACGAACTCCATGTCCGAAGTCGTGCGCTCGGACATACGTTCCAGGAAGGGGTTGGCGTTGTATGCCATCAGAACTCCCGATGACGGCTGACGCGAGGAAACAGTCCGTGCGGCTTGAACTGCTCCGGTCCCCACAACAGGAAGACCGAGTTGTTCGGCGTGTTGTGGCCCAACACCACAGGCAATGCGCATCCGGCAAAGCCGAGGCTGGGATCGTCGGTCCCACCGACGAGGAAGTGCTTGTCGACCACGCCTTTGTTGCTGTAGGCCGGGTTGGATAGCAGGGCCTGCAGTTCGGGACCAGCATTGCGAGTCAGCGCGACTTCGGCTTCGATCGGGCACAGCACGCGCAGCTGCAAGGGCTTGACTCCGTGGTCCGTCGTGAACCGCTCCGACCAGTACTCGATGTGGTCGATTGCCTGACGCGTCGCGGTGTAGAGCAGCAGGAACACCTCATAGTGCGACCGGTCCACCATGCCTTGCTGTTGAAGCCGCTGGTAGATCTTGGGCAGCTTGCCCTTGAACCGGCGCGAAGCGCCGTCATAGCGGATGTATGTGTTGCCACTGCCAGAAAAGTCATCCAGCAGCCAGATCAGGTTGAAGCGCGGGTCCTCCGATGCGAAGCCGGCGCTTTTCAACGACGCACCGAGATCCTCGAGCATGTCCTCGGCCTTCTCATCGCCCAGTTCGTAGGCCTGCCAGATCTGCTCATTGCCGATTTCGCCGTCGCTGGCCCGGCGAAGTTCGTTGGTGCGCGCACCGTCGCTCAGGCCCAGGTACAAGGAGTTCAGCCGCAGTTGCTCGAAGCGGCGGTGGCGTGCGATCTCCCGAACCCTGAACGAGGGGATCTCGTACTCCTCGGAGACCAGTCGCATCCTTTCCTGCACGATCAAGTCGCGGTAGGCTGTGAGTACCAGATGCGAGAACTCAGCGTCAGAGATGAACACCAGGCGATCCAGGACTAGATCCAAGGCGGCCTGCCGATCCGCAGGCGCGAACTGGTGAAGCCACAGCGCCAGGCTCTCGATGAAGCGGCGCCCCGGGCCGAAGCGCTGGTAGTGGTCGTACTTGAAATCGGCGAGGAGTTGCAGGGTCGGCAGCACCAGCGGAACGGTCTCGAGGTCCTCCCATCCCATCACCTTGGCCAGCAATTTGGCGGCGTTCTGGTCACGCACTTTTGGTCTCCCCTTCGTCGCGCGCATCCATGCGCCGCCGCCCTCGAGCACCATGCGCTCCAAGTACCAGAGCGTGGCATCGACATCGCGCTTCTCGGCGGGTGCGAGCTTCCAGGCCCGGTCCAGTCGACGCGAAGGCATGTCCACGCTTAGCGAGTAGCGGTGCTCCAGCAGCGCGGCATCGTTCCCTGGCCACGCCCCCTGGTCGCCCATCGTCAGGATCTCGTACGGGTCGACCTTGTCCTTCTGGATGATGTCCGCAACAAGCGCCGACTTGCTAACGCCCTTCGCGAGAATGTCGACCGAGTGTTTGCTGCGAACCATGGTGGAGAGATCGAGGCCAGCCTGGCGCAACGCGTCGGCGATCACGAACCACATCCCATCGGTCGACAGGCCCTCGCGGAACCGGACACTGACTTGGTAGGGATGCGTAGTGCGGTGGGCCAGGATGGGCACGCCGAGGGCACGCAGGCGCACCACGATGCGCGTCACATGGCTGAGGAATTCGCTGGTCTGGGCCGGCGGCGCCGGTGGCGCATCCGCCCCGGCGATCCAGCCACCGTTGTACAGGCCCAGCCTGATCTTTGGCAGGACGTCGTGCGGCAGGACCTCTTGCAGGCAGCTCTGAATCGAGCCGCCCCGACCTGAGGCAATGCCCACGACGATGCCTGCGCGGGCCAGCCGGACAAGATGCTCCACCACGCTGGACGGCGGCGGACCGTCTTTGCTCTGCGAGCTGCATAGCGTCCCGTCGTAGTCGAACACCACGGCCTTGAAGCGCTGGGCACGCAGCGTGTTCGCGAATGCCCGGGCCGCGCGGCGCATCGCGCCGTGGTCTCGCCGCGAGGGCCAGTGGGCGCCGAGCACCTCGTACTTGGACTGTTCCTCGGCAGGCCCCGCCAGCGGTGGCAGGGGGATCACGTCTCGAAGGTTTGCGTAGTGGATCTCCCGTCCGTAGGTCGGGACTTCGGGCCGGCCAGGGTCGGTGCCTAGCTCCCGGCCGATCGCGGCCACCAAATGCATCTGAGCAACCAGACCCGCAATCAGGTGGACCGGATCGGCGCCCGCCAAGGGCATCGTCAGCGTCGGAATGCCGCTAGGGAACTTGCTTCTCATGTCGTCCCACAGCCTGCCCAGCGATGGCTCGACCAGCGCAAGGATGGCGCAGTCCTGCGGGCGCTGTGCGAGCCACAGGTGCCGGCCGTGGGCATACGAACGAAGATCGGCCAGCTGGATGTGCAGAAGCGCCCCTTCAGAGAGCTTGGACTCCAAGTCGGTGGCGATGGCTCGCAGCAAGGGTGAATAGACGACGGTGAGTGCGCCACGCCGCACTGCCTCGGCGATGAAGGGCTGTGCAGAGGCCAGCCACTCTTGCACGCTCTGCACACCGACCTGTAGTGCCGTGATTTCCGCAGGCATTGGCTGACGGCGGCCGTTGAGTTCGCCATAGGCGCGCGCCACCAGCACCGCGTCGAGCAGCAGGCTGTTGGTCGCAAGGTAGCCGTCCTTCTTCGTCAGCTCGAACACATAGGGTTTCACGCCCGGCAGCGCCTGCACATGCGCCATCAGAGGACTGTCCTGCCGGTTGGTGAGCACGTGGACCGTGCGCGAGCTGAAGCGCCGCGACCGCTCAAGGGCCTCTACGATGTCGGGGTTCTTGCCCTCGGCCGAGACCAGGAAGACCGGACTCGACGCGGCCAGCGCCGGCGTGCAGATGATCTCCAGCGGTGTCGACGGGCGTGACACCCGGCCGGTGTACGCCTCGTGCAGGCTGCACAGTAACGACGCCACCGTAAACGAGCCTCCCGAGCCGACTCCGATCATGCTCGCCTCGGCAGTGCTGGCAATGGCAAGCTTCAACGTCTCGATGTCGGCGGCACACGCGGCCGCGTAGCTGTCGCCCAGCTGCGCCAGCTCACCCTCATAGTGATTGGCCGCTGAAGCCACGTTCGAGACGGTCATGCGGGCGCGCCTACTCGCTTGGAAGAGAGCCCTCGGCCTGCCGAAGGCTTGCTGGATTTCGGTGACCGTTTCGCTGCACGCGTGCCGGCGGACTTCTCTTTGGCGTACGCCGTTCGAAGCTCCATCAGCATCACGCCAAGCATGTTCTCACCCTTGCCGTCCACCTCGCCCCATAGCCGATTGACCGCGTTGTTCACGG